>Ga0326728_10011082_pt1 | contig 20755 bp, 21 predicted proteins | sample MB3enrmetagenome_FD_207602 | JGI IMG/M metagenome (GOLD analysis project Ga0326728, IMG submission 207602) | Lab enriched peat soil microbial communities from McLean, Ithaca, NY, United States - MB31MN | ecosystem: Environmental > Terrestrial > Soil > Wetlands > Peat | place: USA: New York... | reverse complement strand
ATCGACCCGGAAAGACTGGACCAGAACTTTCGAGCGGCCTTTGCCAGGTTGTCAAAAGGTTTGTTCTCCGAGTCCTACACCGAATACCTGGGCGCCGACCGGCGTTGGTGGTTCGGAGTAGTCCGGGAGGTGGTCGGGGCCTATCTGCCGGCAGAAGGGTTGAAATCCTATTTCGACGAGTTGTACGAGTTCTTTCGCACTCGGGATGCCTGGCTTGTGTACTCGGATGTCAGGGAAACCCTGACTGAACTGCGAACACGGGGTTTCAGGCTTGGCGTCATTTCAAATTTCGACTCCCGATTGCGCGATATCTTGTCAAACCTGGGCCTTGGCTCTTTCTTCGAGCAGGCAGCCCTATCCTGGGAAGTGGGAGCATCGAAGCCGGACTCGAGAATTTTCCGAAGAGCCTTGGAAGCAATGCAGGTTTCACCCGACCAGGCACTGCACGTCGGGGATTCCCTCCTGAGCGATGTGGAGGGAGCCAGGAAAGTGGGATTGACTCCAATTCTGCTCGACCGGCGCGGAATCCACTCCGGATATCTAGGCTGCCCTGTGATCCGGGATCTCACCGGACTCAAAGACCTGGAGGCGCTAAGACTCTAGGGATCAAGAATCTCACCGACGGATGTGGTATCCTTTTCAGCTGTTATGCACGAATTGGGGATCGCACAGAACATTCTGCAAATTGTCCAGCAGTCCGTGGCGAAGGAACTCGAGGCGGATGTCCGGGAGATCCGACTCAGGGTCGGACAGCTTTCAGGCATTGTCCCCGACTCGCTTGAGTTTTGTTTCAGTGTCATCGTGAACGAAACGGGAATGAAACGGGCCAGGCTTCGAATCGAGCAGGTGCCGATCATCTCCCGATGCAAAGAGTGCAGCCATCGGTTTCAGATGGATGATTTGGGGTTTTCCTGCCCTGAGTGCAAAAGTGTCAGCCTGGAATTGATTTCCGGCCGGGAATTGGAAGTCGTGGAAATCGAGCTGGCAGACGGAAATGACGAGGCGGTATGAGCGTAATCACAATCGAACGGAAAGTGCTGGAAAAGAACGAGCAGATCGCCGAGCGAAACCGGGAGCTTTTCGAACAACGCGGAATTCTGGTTTTGAATTTGGTGAGCTCCCCGGGAGCCGGGAAGACCTCGATTCTGGAGAAGACCTTCCAGGAACTGCGCGGATCCATGAGGATCGCGGTCATCGAAGGGGACGTTCAAACCGATCTCGATGCGCAGCGTGTCGCGCGCTATGGGGTGTCGGTCGTTCAAATCGTCACCTTGGGAGGGTGCCATCTCGAGGCGAAACTCGTGGCCGATGCACTCGGGAACCTTGAACTCGACGGATTGGATCTCTTGTTTATTGAAAATGTCGGGAACCTCGTCTGTCCTGCGAACTATGATCTGGGAGAGGCGCTCAAGGTGGTCGTCCTCAGCACAACAGAGGGGGATGACAAACCTCTGAAGTACCCTGCCATGTTTCTGAACTCCTCGGTACTGATCATCAATAAAACCGACCTGATTCCCTATGCCCATTGCGATCTGGATGCTCTCAAGAGAAACGCGCTCCAGATCAATCCGGCGCTGCGGGTTTTTGAAGTTTCATGTTTCACGGGAGCGGGAATCCCGGAATGGTGCGACTGGCTCAGAAAGAAGGACCTTTCGGGACTGTGATTCACAGAATGCACATCGCCCTTCGCGGCGCCGTACAAGGAGTCGGGTTCAGGCCTTTCGTGTACAGACTCGCCTCCGAGATGAAATTACCGGGATGGGTGCTGAACTCGCCGCAAGGGGTCTTCATCGAGGTCGAAGGCAGGAAGGAAGACCTGGATTCCTTCCTGTTCCGACTGCAGGAAGAGAAGCCGCCGCTATCGTTTATCCAGAGCCTCGAGTTCTCCTTTCTGGATCCCGTGAACTTCAACCGCTTCGAGATCCGAAAGAGCGAACTCGGCGGCGCCCGAACGGCCCTGATCCTCCCCGATATGGCCACCTGCAACGAATGTCTGGCGGAGGTGCTCGATCCCGGCAACCGCCGCTACCGGTACCCATTCACCAACTGTACGCATTGCGGGCCCCGGTTCACGATCATCGAGTCCATTCCCTATGACCGGCCCAATACCTCCATGAGATCTTTTGAGATGTGCCGGAATTGCCGGGAGGAGTACGAGGACCCGGGCAACCGGCGTTTTCACGCGCAGCCGAATGCATGCCCGGTTTGTGGCCCCGAGCTGGAAACTTGGGATGGTTCGGGCAGGCTCCACTCAAGGGGTGACAAGGCTCTTCTCGAAGCGGCGGAATCGATCCGGCAGGGAAAAATCGTGGCAGTCAAGGGTCTCGGGGGATTTCATCTCATTGCCGACGCCCGGAATACTGAAGCGGTCGAAACGCTGCGAAAAAGAAAGCAGCGCGAGGAGAAGCCTTTCGCGCTGATGTATCCCCTGTTGGAGCCGATCAAGGGAGATTGCCGGGTTGCGCCGCTGGAAGCGCGGCTGCTCTCCTCCGCCGAGTCCCCGATTGTCCTTCTTGAACGCAAGGGTGAGGATTCGCGGACGATTTCGCCTGCCGTGGCGCCTGGGAATCCTTATCTGGGGGTCATGCTGCCCTACACGCCCCTGCACCATTTGTTAATGCGGGAAGTCGGGTTTCCGGTCGTTGCCACCAGTGGCAATCTGTCCGACGAGCCGATTTGCATTGACGAGAGGGAGGCGTTGGTTCGCCTTTCCGGCATTGCCGATCTGTTCCTCGTCCACAACCGTCCGATCGTGCGTCACGTCGACGACTCCATTGTCAGGGTAATCCTAGGGAGGGAGCTCGTTCTGAGACGCGCGCGCGGTTACGCACCGCTTCCCTTGCACTGCAAACAGCTGGTTCCCGACCTCCTGGCTGTCGGTGGACATCTGAAAAATACCATTGCGCTGACGGTCGGAAACAACGTCTATATAAGCCAACATATCGGGGACCTGGAAAACAAGGAAGCGTCGGAAGCCTTTCAAAAAGTGATTCAGAGTTTTCGCCGCTTGTACGAGGTCGAGCCGGTCCAGGTCGTCTCGGATTTGCACCCGGATTACCTGTCTACCCGATTCGCGCGTGAATCGGGGCTGCCGTTGATCTCCATTCAGCATCATTATGCCCATGTCGCCGCATGCATGGCTGAAAACGAACTCGAAGGGAGCGTGCTCGGCGTGTCCTGGGACGGAACTGGGTACGGGCCAGACGGAACGGTCTGGGGGGGAGAATTCCTCTTAACCGATCAATCCGGCTTCACTCGCGTGGCCTCCTTCCGAAGATTCAGGCTCCCGGGAAGCGCGGCTGCGGTCAAGGAACCGCGGCGCTCTGCGCTCGGGCTGCTTTACGAGGTTCTGGGAACGGGGGTCTTCGAAGACAGGAGCCTCCTCCCGGTTCGTGCTTTTGGCGCGGAGGAAATCCCGGTTCTGTCGCAGATGCTGCGGAAAGGGATCCATTCACCGTGGACGACCAGCGCGGGACGTCTGTTTGATGCCGTCGCTTCCCTTTCCGGGCTCAGGCAACGGACCAAGTTCGAGGGGCAGGCGGCCATGGAGCTCGAGTTCGCCATCGGATCGGAGGAAACGGAGCAGGCTTATCCGTTCGGGATTTCAGATTACACGGATCCTCAGGACCCGGATACCCGGGCCTCTGTGATTGTCGACTGGGAACCAATAGTTCGCGGAATTCTCCGGGATGTCCAAGACGGAATTCCTCCCCCGAAAATTTCTAGGAAATTTCACAATGCGCTCGTGGAGGTCATTGTCGCGGTCGCCCGGCGCGTCTCAAATAAACGAGTTGTCCTGACCGGAGGCTGTTTTCAAAACAAATTTCTGCTGGAGCATGCCGTTCAAAAACTCGAGCAGGAAGGATTCCGGCCTTACTGGCATCAAAGGATTCCACCGAACGACGGCGGGATCGCCTTGGGACAAATCGTTGCCGCCTCGCGTATACTTAGAAGCTTGGAGCCTTAGGGTTCGAGGAGAGTCAACCATGTGCCTTGCAGTCCCGGGAAAAATTATCAGCATTGAGGGTGCCGATCCGATATTCCGTTGCGGCAAAGTCAACTTTGGGGGGATTCAGAAGCAGATCAATCTCGCGTATGTGCCCGAGGCCAAAGTGGGCGATTACGTGCTCGTCCACGTCGGGTTTGCCATCAGCACCATCGACGAGGCGGAAGCCCAGGAGGTTTTCGAATATCTTCGGCAATTAGGAGAACTTTCGGAACTGGAGGAGAGCAGCAGCCAATGAAATTTATCGACGAATACCGCGATGCCGAGGGAGTCCAGCGTTATGCGCAGGCTCTCAAGCACATCACCACGAAATCCTGGACCCTTATGGAGATTTGCGGCGGTCAGACACACGCCATCGTGAAGTTTGGCATCGACGAACTCCTCCCTCCAGGTGTGACGATGGTCCACGGCCCGGGCTGCCCGGTTTGTGTGACGCCACTCGAACTGATCGAAAAGGCGATTGAGATTGCCTCTGTTCCGGATGTGGTGTTCTGCTCTTTCGGCGACATGCTGCGCGTCCCCGGGATTTCCAGAGACCTGCTCGCGGTGAAGGCGGCCGGCGGCGACGTACGCATCGTCTACTCCCCGCTGGATGCTCTCAAGCTGGCCAAAGACAATCCTGAGCGCGAAGTGGTTTTCTTTGCCGTCGGGTTCGAAACCACAGCACCGGCCAATGCCATGTCGGTCTTCCAGGCAAGCCGGCAGGGCGTGCGCAATTTCTCGTTGCTGGTCTCTCACGTGCTGGTTCCACCCGCCATGGAGGCGATCCTCTCTTCCCCCGAAAACCGGGTTCAGGGGTTTTTGGCGGCAGGTCATGTCTGCGCGGTTATGGGATATACCGAGTACGAGCCGATTGCGTCAAAATATCGAGTTCCGGTCGTAGTCACGGGATTTGAGCCGCTGGACATTATGCAGGGGATCTACATGTGTGTCCGGCAACTGGAGACCGGAACTGCCGAGGTCGAGAATCAATACTCCCGCTCCGTGCGCAGGGAAGGCAATGTTCCCGCCCGGAATTTGATCCGCGAAGTTTTCCGGGTCGTGCCCCGCAAGTGGCGCGGTGTCGGAGAAATCCCACAAAGCGGGCTGGGCTTGCAGGAGAAGTACGCGGCCTTTGATGCCGAGGCGCGCTTTGGCGTTGCCGACCATACGGCGGATGAACCGGCGGAATGCATGAGCGGACTGGTGCTGCAGGGGATCAGGAAACCTTATGAATGCCCTGCATTCGGCGTACGCTGCACTCCGGAACACCCCCTGGGAGCCACCATGGTTTCTTCCGAGGGAGCGTGTGCGGCTTACTACCATTATCGACGAAGAACACTCTAAGACGGGCTAACTCATGGACTCCGAATTGAAAACCGGCGGATTTTCCTGCCCCATTCCTATTCAAGAATACCCGAATGTGCTTCTTGCCCACGGCGGAGGGGGCAGGCTGACGCAGCAGCTCATCGAGAAGATGTTCATGCCGGCATTCGGCAATGCCATGCTCGGGTCCCGGCATGACGGTGCCGTTTTTGATTTGTCTTCCCGACGACTCGCCTTCACGACCGATTCCTATGTGGTTCACCCGCTATTCTTCCCCGGCGGAGACATCGGCGCGCTTGCCGTCAACGGTACCGTCAACGATCTGGCAATGTGCGGGGCCCGCCCTCTTTATCTGAGCACCGGCTTCATTATCGAGGAAGGACTCGCGATGGACACGCTTTGGCGCATCGTCCAATCCATGGCCACTGCCGCAAAGCACGCTAGTGTCCAACTGGTCACCGGAGATACCAAGGTCGTGGACAGGGGGAAGGGAGACGGCATTTTCATCAATACTGCCGGCATCGGGACCGTCGTGTCTGAACACGCCATTTCACCGGCAAGCGTGAAGCCGGGCGACGCCATTCTCTTGAACGGCGATATCGGCCGTCACGGAATTGCGATTATGGCCGTGCGCGAGGGGCTCGAATTTGAAAGCACGATCATGAGCGATTGCGCCGCGCTGTCCGGAATCGTTCTATCTTTGCTGGCGGGAAAAATCGAAGTTCATTGCCTCAGGGATCTGACCCGTGGTGGGTTAGCCAGTGCGCTGGTCGAGATCGCCGAAGCCGCGCGTCTCCATCTGGAAATCCAAGAATCCGCCATCCCTTTGCTGGAAGAGGTCAAAGGCGCATGCGAAATTCTCGGATTCGATCCGTTGTATGTGGCGAACGAAGGCCGGTTTATAAGCTTCGTTCCCGCTCGGGAAGCGGAAAGGGCTCTCGAGCTGATGCGCGCCCACCCGCTCGGCGCGCAAGCAAACCTTATCGGGACCGTCGCCGATGATAAGCCCTGCCTTGTCACCATGCGAAGCCGGATCGGCGCTACTCGCATCGTCGACACGCTCAGCGGCGAACAATTGCCCCGAATCTGCTAAAACAGAATGACGAGTTGCGAATGACGAATCGAAACACGCATTCTGGCTCTTTTCATTCGTCATTCGTCATTTGAAATTTACCCCAGATGGATAATAGGGTACGCTGACACCATTGGTCATAGTTCAAGGAGCGGCCTTTGGCATTGTCACAGCGCTTAGAGGAGATCCGGAAAGGTTTCCAGGCCACTTTCTGGGTCGCGAACGTCACCGAGCTTTTCGAGCGCTTGTCGTACTACGGCGTTAATGCGGTTCTCGCCATTTACCTCAACGAGACGCTCCGGTTTTCCCCGCAGCAGACCGGCGAACTGATCGGTTTTTTCGGCGGGATCGTCTGGTTCCTGCCGATCATCGGCGGGACTCTGGCAGACCGGCTCGGATTTCGGCGCTCGCTTGCGGGGGCTTACCTGGTTCTTGCTTTAGGCTATTTCCTGCTCGGGTCGTTATCGTCCACCTGGATGGCTCCCTTAAGGAATGCCCTGCCGATGGCCGTTGTCGTCCAACTGATCTTATGCGTGCCTGCTCTCGGGCCGGCTATCGTGAAACCCTGCGTCGTCGGGACAACGGCGCGCGCTTCGAATGAGAATGTCCGCTCGCTCGGCTACTCGATCTACTACACGCTCGTGAATATCGGCGGCACTCTGGGCCCCATCGTGGCCTTTACGGTCCGGCGCACGATCGGGATTGAGAATGTCTTCCGGGTGTGCGCCGCGAGCGTCCTCCTGATGTTTTTCGGCACGATTTTCTTCTACCGAGAGCCGGATCGCCTGGTCGAAAAGCAGGTGGCCAGCTTTGCCCAGGCGTTCAAGAACATGTTTGTTGTCCTGGGGAACCTGCGTTTCATCGTTTTCCTTCTGATTTTTTCAGGTTTCTGGATCATGTTCTGGCAGGAGTTCATTGCCCTTCCGCTTTTCATTCGTGGATACGTGAATCCGAACGCCGATGTCGACCTTCTCACGACGGTCGATCCGCTGGCAGTCATATTGTTCCAGATTTTGATCAGTTTTCTTACACGCAGAGTCAGGCCTTTCGGGGCAATGACGGCGGGGATTCTCATAACCAGCCTCTCGTGGCTGATTCTGGCCATAGGTGATCTCCGCTGGCAGATCCACGCAACCATGCGGATCGGGTCCTGGAGCCTGCCCATTCAGGGCCTGCCGGTTTACGCTGCCCTGGCACTTGTGGTGCTGGCGATCGGCGAGATGACGCAATCGCCACGATATTACGAGTACGTTTCGAGGCTTGCGCCACCGGGGCAGCAGGGCACCTTCATGGGATTTTCTTTTCTCCCGATCGCGATCGGTTTCGTGATAGCAGGGAAAATAGGGGGCCGCCTCGTACACTACTTTGGAGAGGTCCTCCACCGTCCGAATCAGCTCTGGTTCGTCGTCGCGGGCGTGGGGGTGCTGACCACGATACTGATGTGGATTTACGATAAGGCCGTTAAGCCTACGGCCGCAGCACCGTAAAGTCATTGACTGGCATCGTTAGGGGAGGAGATATGATATTTCGCATTGAGGACGCAGTCTTTGAGATGTTTCCACAATTCTGCCGCGGAATCGTGACGGTGGCCGGGATCGACAATAGCCGCCCCTCTGCCGAGCTGGAAAAGCTGTTGCGTGAGGAAGAGGAAAAGCTGCGGCAGAATCCGGAGGTTGACCTGGCTACGCACCCGCGTTTGCAGGCCTGGAAAGACGCCTATCGGCAGTTCGGCTCCAATCCGAACAAATTCACTCCATCGATCCTGTTTCTGGCGAAGCAGGTGAAGTCGGGAAAATCCGTACGTTCCATTTCTCCTGCGGTTGACGCTTTCAACATCATCAGCCTGAGATACCTCATCCCCTGCGGCGGTGATGACATGAATAGTGTTGAAGGGGACGTGACATTGGGCCGCGCCGCTTCCGATGAAACGTTCGCTCCTATTTTCAAGCCCGAGGAGATCGAACACCCAGATATCGGGGAGGTGATTTATGTAAATCGGCGGACCGGGAGAGTGCTTTGCCGGCGCTGGAACTGGAGGAATGCGGATTTTTCGAAGCTTTCGCCGGAGACCCGGAATCTTGCAATCAATGTCGACGGCATGATGCCGGCGATCAGCCGGGCGGAGATTGGGCGGGCGGCGGAAGAATTGAAAGGACTTCTGCTTCGCTACTGCGGTGGAACTCCGGCGGTGCATTGCCTCGATGCACAGAATCGTGAGATGGAAGTGGGGTTCTGAAAACATCTTAACCGCGAAGCACACGAAAAAAACGAAATGGCATCGAGAACAAGAGGTGAAACGTACTCCGCTCGTTGCCGGGGGTGCACGCTTTTCATCGACGGTCACGAGCACGTCCGCGCCCGCGTCGACGGAAAAGCGCGTTTGGATTGGAATCGCGCGCATGAAGCCGGCGGACGTCGACGCCTTGAGGCCGCTCTCCCCGCCCAACTCACGGGGCCCGGCGGGAGGTTTCGAGTATTTCGTGGCCGAAGCCTTTACGGCAATTTGAATGCAACGCCCTTCGGGCGCGACTTCGTTTGAATTTTTTTCAATTGATCAAACTGAGCTTTGTCTTGGAAAAGGCTTATGGCGGCGATCCCCGCCGCGCCGGCGTCGAGAACTGACTGGATCATATCCGGTTTCACTCCGCCAAGCCCCAAAACAGGCAGGGAGACGCTGGAACAAGCCTTCTCCAGATGCCGCAGTCCCAATGGAGGGCCGTAACCCATTTTCGATTCAGTGGGGAAGAGGTGTCCGACCAGGAGGTAGTCGGCGCCCTGTGCGCACGCGCGCCGCATTTCAGGCACTGTGTGTACCGAGACTCCGACCAGGAAATTATTGGGCACCCAAGCCCGGACATCGGAAGCCCGGAGGCCTGTGGAAGGAAGATGGACCCCGTGCGCGCCGGCAGCCAGTGCAATATCAGCTCTGGCATTGACCAGGACCCGGCATCCGGTCCCGCGCGCAAGCCCTAAAATTCTGCAGGTCAATCGAAACAAAGCCGCGTCGTCCAAATCCTTTTCGCGGATCTGTATGAAGTCCACGCCCCAATGGATGGCTTTGCGGGCACAGGCGACAAGCGCGTTGGCCGGCAAGCGCCTGCGGTCCGTGATGTAGTAGAAAAGAGGGCGCCTACTGGAAAAAATGACGCTGTCTCCCGAAGCTCTTGATGTACGCAACAACCTCATGGATCCCGATTAAAATGTTGGCGATTCCGAGCCCCAAGACAAATCCCTTGAAAAAAGGATTGGCGACCACCGGGCGGATTTGGGGACAGAGATACAGCAGGTAATTATTGTCCCAGAACCGTCTCCAGGGAAGAGACAAGAGATATATTCCCATTCCCACCGAACAGGCAATGTAAACGCTTTTCCCGATCCACTCGAGGATGCATGCATGTGGCGTTCCCTCTCCCTCTGGATTCTTGTCTGCAGGCAGGGGTGTGGTAATCCTAGGGAGCATGCCGTTCGAAACCGCCTTTTAATTCATCGATTTTTTGCGCGACATCTCGATATCCGGGATCGAGGCTGAAAATCTGGTCGAAACACTCAAGCGCCCGTTCGCTGCTTCCGGACATCGAATGAGCTACACCCATATCATAGCGAAGTGCTATCGATTCGTGGGAAGAAATATCGACAATATTCAATCCGGTCTGGCACCACCGGACTGCGGAGCTGGGCATCCCTTTCTTGAGAAAACAGGTGCTCAACATTCCGCAGCATTGAATGACTTGCCGGCTATCCTGTTTCAAATCGGCGATCTTCAATGCCAGCTCAAATTCCCGTATCGCTTCTTCAGTCAACTCCATTTCGCGATAGGCAATTCCAAGGCTGAAATGATCGTCGAAGGACTCCTTCGAGACCTCCTGCTCCGAGAGAGCGCTGACCTCTTCCATCAGGTCCGCGAACATTTCGTTGGCCGGGACATCGCTGTTCGCGGATTTTCCAGGCACGGCCGTCCGGAGCCGAGACTGTTCGGAACCGCTCTCTGCCGGCGCAGGGACGATCGCAGCCATCACCGGTGGATTTTCGGCATTCTTCACTTCCCTGATTTTTTCCGAGGCGCCTTCAACAAAGCGGTCCAGAGCATCGTCGAGTTCGAGCCCGCTGAAGATGTCCAGATTGTCGGATGAAGTTGTCTGGAACGGCTCTGTCAACGGAGGCCTGTCCGGATTGTCGGAAAACGGCTGTTGAGCTGCGGTAGACTCGGAGTCACTCAGCTTCTGATAGCGCGGAGCCAACTCGGGATCATTCGGATTGGTTTTGGCGATCTCATCCAGTTTGGCGCGTGCTTCGTCGTGAAAGCCGAGCCGAATATAAAAATCGACCTCCTGCAGCTGTTCCTGAACAGGCTTGGAAACCGTCTGCGCAGGCAGGGTCTGTGTCATATTTTCGGCAACCGCTCCCGGAGGTTCTTGTGTATCGCGATCCTCCTCCGGCTCATGGTCTCCCGTAAAGAAAATATCCAGGAGATCCGAGGAGAGATCCACCTCCGACTCCGGCGCAGGCACGTCGGCTTCACGCCCCTTGGACGATGGGAATTCGGTCTCGATTCCGTTTATCCGCGCAAAGCCCTCCAAATCCTTCTCGTATTCGGCCATTTCGGGGGCCAACTGCTTTGCTTCGGACAAACAGCTCTGAGCCTCCTTCTCATTCAGGGAAAGCCGGTATAAAACCGCGAGAAGCAGACATTGCCTTGCAGCTTCCGTGTATTTTTTCTCTCCCTTAAAGACGGCGAGAAGCCGGAGACGCACTTCCCTGTTGTAGGGATCACGCTCTTCGAGACTGAGCAGCAGACTCTCGGCTTTATCCTTCAATCCGTAGTTGAGCAGCAGATCGACTTCGACGATCTCGGACGGGTTCTCCTGGTCGGACTGTGGATTCCTCTCGATGGTCATTCCCTGAAGGCTGGCCGCCTCGGAAGGCCCGGTGAGCGGCACATATGGAGTGCCCGGGTATACCTTGGCGAAGAGCTCACGATGGAGCTTCTGGTGCTTTTCGCTGTCGGCGTGTGCATCCAGAATTTTTGCGACGTAGGCAATGGCCTCCGCCGGGAGGTTCTTCTCAACATACACGTCCACGATCTTATCCAACACTTCCAGATAGTGGGCCTGATCTCCGGTTGCCGAATAGATGGAAGCCAGCTTTTCCAGCGCGTCGACGTGGGCTGGACATGATTGGAGAACAAGCTGATAAATCTGCACCGCGCGTTCTGTATCGCGGCGGGATATCAGCGTTGGAATAAGGCTGCCCAGACAGGCGATCGCTTTATCGTATTCTGTTCTTTCGATGTATTCCTTGGCAACGGCAAAAAAGTTTTCGTAGCGCGTATCGTCCACCGCAACAACGCCCTGAAAAGCCTGAACGGCAGTTTCAGGATCTTTGTTCGCCAGGTGGGCTTGTCCCAGCATTTCGCGAAAATCCAGGTTATCGGGCGCCAGTTCCAGCGACTGTTTGAGCAGATTCAGCGCGGGAGCGAGATCGTTGAGTTTCAGGCAGCAGTCCAGGAATCCCCTCGTGGCATCCACGTCAAGAGGAGCAAGCTGCAGGGCGCGATTGAAAGCATCCGCAGCGCCGCCGAGGTCCCCCTTTTTGGCGTGGGCGCGGGCGGCGGCTATCCAATAAGAATGTGCTTTATCCTTGGCGCCTTCCGAGAGAGAAAGCTCGGCAAGTTTACGCTGGATCGTCGCATTTGCGGGGTCCAATTCGACGATCTTCTCGTAGGCTTCCATTGCCTCCTTGGACTTGCCCTCTTTCTCCAGCAGCGCTGCGATCCGCAGATACTGGTTTCGCGCGTCGATGTTCAAGCCCTGCTTGGCGGAAAGCGAGGCCATAATCGAACTGATTTCGAGATTATCGGGATCGGAGTTCAGGATTTTCTTATAGACGGCAATCGCCTTGAGGAAGAAATTATTTTGAACGTAGTTTTCGGCAACTTGGGAAAAGTATTTGTTGGCGTCGGAGCTTTTGCCCTGGCGCAGATACAGGTCGCCTATCGTGTTCAGAATAAGAACGTCATGAGGATCGCACTTGATGATTTTCAGATATTCGCCGATAGCCTGCTGGGCCTTGCCCTGGAGCACGAATCTTTCGGCGTCATGAAGAAACTTTGCCTTGCTATCAGCGGCCACCATTCCCTCCTACCGTAAAACTTGAAACGGGTGCAAACTGTCCGAAGTCCGCCAATATTAGGGCAAAAAATCGCGCAAGTTCCTCGTGTCTCTTTGCCTTTAGGCGCGGGAGAGGCCTTCGGGTGCGCGTTCAGTTCTCCCTGTCTCTTTCAACCGGGCAGCCTTGCCTCGGCGTCCTCGGAGATAATACAGCCGCGCTCGGCGCACTTTCCCGCTCTTCACCACTTCCAGCTTTTCAATAATGGGTGAATGCACAGGGAAGATGCGTTCAATACCATATCCGAACGAAACCTTCCGGACCGTGAACGTCGATGAAACGCCGTTGTGCTTTTGCACAATGACGACACCTTCAAAGACCTGGATCCGGTACTTGTCCCCTTCCTTGATCTTCACGTGAACACGTACCGTATCTCCTGGACGGAAGCGGGGAAGATCGGTCCGAATTTGGGTATTATCGACTGCCCGTAGCAAATCCATGACAAATACTCCTTAATTGGGGGCTGACTTCTCAATCAGCTCCGGCCGGGCCCGTTTGGTTTTTTCCAGGGCCTGTTCTTTACGCCACTTTTCAATTTTCGCATGATCTCCTGAGAGGAGGACCTCCGGAACAGTCTGTCCCCGAAACTCCGCGGGCCGCGTGTATTGCGGACAATCCAGCAGGCCCGTTGAAAAGCTTTCGTTGAGGGCTGAATCCGAACAGCCAAGCGCGCCCGGAATCAACCGAACAACCGAATCGAGGATCACCATTGCCGGGATCTCCCCTCCAGTCAGGACAAAATCCCCAATGGAGATTTCCCTGTCTACGAGACTATCGATCACCCGCTGGTCCACTCCTTCGTATCGGCCACAAACCAGCAGAAGATGCGGAATTGTAGCAAATTCGGCAGCTAAATTTTGGGACCAGGTCTTGCCTTGGGGGGTCAAAAGCACGACTTGGCTTTCAGACCCATCCTCTCGGCCCCGGCAAGACTCAATCGCCTCAAAAAGCGGCTCGGGCATGAACACCATCCCTTCGCCGCCACCATAGGGGCGGTCGTCGACGGACCGATGTCTGTCTTTGGTGAAATCGCGCAGATTGACAATGCGGATATCCACCAAACCCGACTGCACGGCGCGTCGAACGATTCCACAGTCCATAACGCCCGTAAACAGCTCGGGAAAAATTGTTATGATATCAAACCTCATTTACCCAGGTCCATTAATCCTTCGGGCGGATCGATGACGATCTGTTTTTCCTCAATGGATATTCGGACACAAATGCTTTCCACCGCAGGAATCAGGTATTCCTGCCCGGATCCTCTAACCACCAGAAGGTTGTTGCCGGTTATCCGAAGGACCTCGCTCACAGCGCCCACGTGATTTCCATGGACATCCCGGACCGAGCATCCGACAAGGTCGTGGTCGAAATAGGTGCCTTCCGGCGGCTTCACGGCCTGTTCAGCCGGAATTTGCACCCAGCAGCCCCTATAAGCCTCAGCGGAGCTGATGTCGTTGATCCCGGCGAACTTCAACACCCTGCGCCCCTTGTGCTCCCACGTGTCCTCAAGTGCGACGCAAAGCCGGTGACCGTCGGCAAACTCCAGCCAGACTTCTTCAAGCGCATCGAAGCGATCAGGAAAATCGGTGTGCAGGTCGGCCAGGAGTTCGCCCCGATTTCCTCGAGTCCTGGCGATTCGGGCGATTGCGATAAACGAAGGCTGTATGTCCCGCTCCACTATTCCAGAATTTCCAGGACAAACCGCTTTTTGAGTTTCATGCCTGCCGCTCCGAGCAGCGTGCGTATGCATCGGGCGGTTCGACCCTGCTTCCCGATAACCTTGCCAAGGTCGCTGGGCGCCACTCGGAGTTCCAGCACGGTGGTCTGTTCACCCTCAACTTCGGTTACCACAACCTGCTCGGGGTTGTCCACAAGGGCTTTCGCAATCATTTCAACTAGATCTTTCATTTCAGCCTCCCCTCCGAAACCACTCTAAACCGCAGAACTCGGGCGCTGTCCGGACTCAAACGCAATGGAAAGGGTGGGCCTCAGCCGGCGACCACGGGCGCAGGGGGAGCCGCCTTCTTCAACAGGGAGTGTACTGTCTCTGAAGGTTGCGCGCCGCATGCCAGCCAATGACGTACTCTATCCATCTTCAGCTCAACGAGGGGAGGATTCGTTTTGGGATTGTAGTGTCCCACAATTTCCACGAAACTCCCGTCTCGAGTCTGTCTCTGCTCCATCACCACTACTCGATAAAAGGGCTTCTTTTTCGCCCCCATGCGTGTCAAACGTATTCTAAGCAAAATTCCTCCTCGCATTATAAAGACCTTAAATCGAGACAATTCTGGCATATAACGCAATCGGATTCAACTGCGGGAATTGCGGATTTCGGTCGTCTTCTATTAGATATTTGGTAAACCCATCCCCTCCAGGACGCTCCTAACCCAAAGGGGCGCGAAGAATCGGGCTATTTTTGAGTTCGCTGGGTCTCGGCAGGGCTCGGCAATGGGTCACATGGAAGGAAATTTCATTCCTCGCAGCATGCGCGGCATAATCCCCTTGCTCAAACTCCGCATCATCTTTCGGGTTTCAACATATTGTTTGAGCAATTGATTGATCTGTGGCACGGGGCGGCCGCACCCCCGGGCAATTCGCTTCCTCCTGCTTCCGTTCAAAATCTGGTGATTGCGCCGTTCTTCAGGCGTCATTGAGTTGATGATGGCTTCGATGTGAACCAGTTCCTTTTCATCAACCTTCATTTGGCTCAGCCCTCGAAGCGGCCCCATGTTGGGAAGCATGCCAAGGATCTGATCGAGCGGCCCCATTTGCCGGATCTGCTTCAGCTGATCACGAAAATCATCCAGAGTAAATTCGTCTTTGCGGATCTTCTCGGCGAGTTCGGCGGCCTGCTCCTTATCTACCGTGTCCTCGGCCTTCTCAATGAGGGACAACACATCCCCCATACCGAGGATCCTGCCGGCGAGGCGGTCCGGGAAGAACGGCTCCAGAGCATCCACTTTTTCCCCGCTTCCGACAAATTTGATCGATTGTCCGGTGACCGTCTTGATGGAAAGCGCCGCCCCTCCGCGGGCGTCGCCATCCATTTTCGTGAGGATGACGCCGGTCAAACCCAAGCGGTCGTGAAATTCCTTGGCACTCTTGACTGCATCCTGCCCGGTCATTGCATCGGCAACGAGCAGGATTTCCACCGGAGGAGTTGCCTTCCGGATCTGCTCCAGTTCCGACATCATCTCGTCATCGACATGAAGGCGGCCGGCAGTGTCGACCAGGACAACGTCGTACCCGCTGTTGCGCGCATGACGAAGCCCCTGCTCGGCTCTGGACACGGGATTTTGGTCTTCCGGGGCGTCAAAGTACGCGAGCTGGCTGTCCGCGCAGAGCACGCGCAATTGCTCGGCTGCGGCGGGACGGTACACGTCAACCGACAAAAGCAAAGGAGTGTGATTGTTTTTTGCCAGCCAATAAGCCAGTTTCGCGGTGCTCGTCGTTTTACCGCTGCCTTGAAGCCCTACCATTAGAAAAACGCTTGGCGGCTGTTTAGAAAATTGCAGTTCCGTCTGTGAACCACCGAGCAGCTCGATCAGCTCGTCACGGACTACCCGGATGACCTGCTGGCCAGGGGTAAGAGATTCCAGGACCTCCTGCCCCAGGGCTCGCTGCTTAACGCGTTCAACAAAATCTTTCGCAATTTTGAAATGAACGTCTGCGTCCAGCAGAGCATTGCGTATCTCGCGGGCAGTCTCCTCAATGTGGCGTCCCGAAACCCGTCCCTGCCCCGTCAAGTTCCTGAGAATCTTCTGAAGCTTGTTCGATAAATTATCCAGCATCCACATTCCCACCCAGGCAAATAGAATATCATACCCGGATTTTCCTTGCATTGCGCCAGCAAAAGCGGCGGGAGTTGATCAGGGACCGCCAAGAGTCAATAAACTCAAAGGAACTCAAGGATCACAACATTTTTCAGGCGCGTTCGCGTTATTTGCGCCCTGGCGGCAGTTTGTCCTCCGGTTTCCATCCATCGTTTGCAGGCGGATTCGCGGCTCCCTGGAGCCGATCCTAATCCCCGTAAGGCTCGGGCGGGGACGGTTGGAAAACGTTGATACGGTACCGGCTATACGGCATATGGTAGGTGACGGGCTTATCGGGCTTGTTCAATGGATTCCCTGCGATGCTTGCGGCCACCGGTTCCTCTGCCCAGCCTTTTTCATAGGGACACATGAAAGTAAGCCGGTAGGCAAACTTCCAGAATTTCCACTTGCCGTCTTCTTTCACATACTCGATGTCGTATTTGCCCATGCATAAAAATTGCTTAAATGGACCCGCATTCGGCGAGAAAGAACAGACGCCATGTGAATGCCACAGGCCTTTTGCCCGGGTGCCGGCCTCATTGATTTCTATGACAGGATTTACGGTCATGTGAACCGCCAAAAACCCCTGGGACCGGTGCATCCTTTCCACATCAAAAACCCTAGTCCAAAAATATTTGACGCTCTCGATGCCCTCATAAACTCCGCTGTCTTCGATTTCCATTGTGACGCCCGGCGTTTTTTGGGCAAAGAGGGTCGGCACTTCGGAATTCCGGCCAACGTGATATAAGTGAGAATAGAGGGACTGCAGCTTCCATATTTCCAAATAGTCCTTTGCCCAGGCGTTTTCGGCTACTTGCTTCTTGAGGGCAATGACTTCAGTTTCCAATTCTTTCAGCGTCATGGACATTCTATCTCCTCCTGCATGCACAGTTTGCTGGGACGTTTCCGTGTTCGATGGGACCAGTGTAGTCTTCCGCGACTTTTTCTCAACAACTTTCCTGTTTGGGGATAGAAAAACAAAAAACGCCGACGGGAACGGACTCTCAAAAACCTGAGGCCGCGTCCGTCAGCATTGATTCCTGGCAAACGCTACTCCGTCCGGATTCGATTGACGATAAACCACTTACCGTTGCGTTTCTCGAGAGTATCGTTGTAGCGCCCAATCGCGGAAATGTGAATATCAACGTTGGTCTTTATCACAGCCATCCAGGTGGACGTGTGGCGTGCTGTCTTTGAGTCAATGATCACAATATGCTCGTCCGTGTTGCGGTGGTACATTTTGAGGCTCGCGGGATCGAAGCTCAGGGTCTTGGGATCCCGTTTGCTGGCTTTCTCAACCCTGTCCGTGATGATGCTTCGGATATCCGCTCGGCCTTTGTAAATCATCTTGTCAAAACCGAAAACAGCCCCCTTTTCATCGAGTTGAAACACCGCATCCTCGGCAAAAGCGCCGGCAAACAGGTCGGGATCGCTGAGTTCAAAGCCGAGGGTGGCACGTTCGAGCACGTCCTCAATCGCTTCCCTGTCTGCGATCCTCTGGGCGGCAGCGTCTTTGGCAGCGCCCATTCGTGCACAACCCACAGCAAGGAGAACAAAAACGGACATTCCCGCCAAAGTTCTTGCCAATCTCACTTTAGGCATCTCGCACCTCTCCCTTTACAGAAACTGGGGCATCCCAGCTCTGACCGTATGTGGCTCATTTCGTGTCATTCGCAGTTCTGAGCAGTCTGCGGCACTGCCGCACTCTACGGCGCGACTTTCAGCAGCTGCACTTCAAAATCGAGTGTTGCATTGGGCGGGATGACTCCAGCTGCGCCCCTGGCTCCGTATCCCAGGTTGGGAGGGATAATGAGTTCTCTCTTGCCGCCGATCTTCATTCCGGCAACGCCCTCATCCCATCCCTTGATCACCTGTCCGCCGCCAAGCTTGAAATTGAAAGGTCGACCACTGTCGACAGAGCTGTCGAACTTAGTGCCCCGCTGGCCATTGATATACAGCCATCCGGTGTAGTGGACAGTGACATCCATCCCCTTTTTCGCTTCAGCCCCCGTGCCGACCTTGGTATCCATATATTTAAGTCCGGATGTTGTTGTCACGTATTTGTCCTGCATGTATCCGACTCCTACAAACAAACTCATGGCCGCCAAAAACAATAACAGCTTCTTCATGTTTGGCATCTCCTCCTTCGTTGGTTATCCCATGCTGCTCACAAGCGTTACGCGTGCCGAATGCTACCACATTATTGTGTCGATTTAGGGAATTCTTGCTCCTGCCGTCTGGCTTCTTGATGCTCGGTGGATTAAGATAAGTCCTCCGGTGAAAAATATGAGGCATGTCGTCGTAGGCACTGCAGGACACATCGACCACGGCAAAAGCGCTCTTGTCCGGGCTTTGACCGGAATCGATCCCGACCGGCTGAAGGAAGAACAGCTCCGGGGAATCACGATCGACCTCGGATTCGCTCATCTCGATCTGGGGGATGTGCAAGTCGGATTTGTCGATGTGCCCGGTCACGAGAAGTTTGTCAAAAATATGCTGGCCGGAGTCGGAGGCATCGACTTTGTTCTGCTGGTGGTTGCTGCCGACGAATCGATCATGCCGCAAACCCGGGAGCATTTCGACATCTGCCGTCTCCTCGGCGTCCGCTCCGGAATTGTCGTCATCAACAAAGCCGACCTGGTCGATGCGGACATGATTGAGCTGGTCCGCGACGAAGTGGCCGAGACGACACTCGGATCCTTTCTCGAAAACGCGGAAGTTGTGACGGTGAGTTCCAAAACAGGCGAGGGCACAGACAAACTGAAAAAGGCGATACACGACCTGGCCCTGGCAATCCAGCCGCGTCCCTCGAATCGATTGCTGCGGCTGCCGATCGATCGATCCTTCAGCATCCGCGGGTTTGGGACGGTGGCTACCGGAACGCTGACTTCGGGTGAGATCCAAAAGGATCAGGAGGTGGAACTCATTCCGGGCGGGCTGACGGCCAGAGTGCGCGGCCTTCAAGTTCACGGAAACATGACCCCGCACGCGATTGCGGGACAGCGCACGGCCGTGAACCTGCAGGGGATCGATCTCGCGCAGGTGGAACGCGGGATGGTGATCACCGTCCCGCATCTGTTCCGGTCGACCCAGATCCTTGACGTTCATCTGAATCTCCTCCGGACAGCCAGACCGCTGAAAAACCTTGTCAAAGTCCGGTTCCACCAGGGTACGCTGGAAGTGCTGGCCAAAGTGGCACTCATTGGACAGGACACTCTCGACCCCGGCGAATCCGGTTATGCTCAGCTCCGGCTCGATTCCCCCGTATTTTGCCTTCACGGCGACGCGTTCATTATCCGGCAGTTCTCGCCGACGATCACAATCGGCGGCGGGACCATCCTTCATCCCAACCCCTGCAAGCACAAAAGCACCGACAAGAAAACGCTCCTCGCTTTGCAGGCCCTGGATCACGGAAGCCTGCCGGAAAAGATACCTGTGCTTCTGGCGTCCGACGCCAAGCGCGCCATGGATCTGAAAGAGCTGAATTCGCTCTTCGGTTTGCCAGAGCCGGAGTTTGAGAAAATCTGCTCCGATCTTGCCAAGTCCGGGAAAATGGCAATGATCCCCGCCCCCTCGCCGATCCTGGTCCTGCCACCCGTCGTCGAGTCTCTGAAAAAGGAAGTCCTGGCGCAGGTCACGGCTTTCCATGGGGAAAACCCGCTCCAAAAGGGGATCTCCAAAGAAGAATTGCGGAAGCGAATTTTCGACGACCTGCCGTTCGAAGTTTTCCGCTACTGCCTGGAAGGGCTGGTGGAAAAGCACAAAATCGCATTCCAGGAAGACACCGTTGCACTCCACGGCCGGGAGGTGCAACTCACTGCGGAAGGACAGCAGGCCCGGGAAAAAATAGAAGCAATTTTTGTCAGCGCAGGTTTTCAGCCCCCTTCGCTCTCCGACTTGCAGAGCTCCGTTGGAACCGATCCTGAGGAAATACGGCGAATTTTCTTCTGGATGCTAAAGGAGAAGATCCTGATAAAAATCTCCGAAGACCTCGTTTATCACCGCACAACCGTGGAGGGCATCAAGAAGCACATCAAAGCCAAATTCGCTCCCGGAAGCAGATTCGGCGTCGCCGACTTTAAGGAACTTTTCGGGATCACCCGGAAGCATGCCATCCCTTTGCTGGAATACCTCGACAGGGACAGGTTTACTCGCCGCCTTGGAAACGACCGGCTCCTGCTGTAGGAAGCCATGCGCCAGGAGTCGGAAGCCAGAATAAGATTAGGCGGAGACCGGTTTTGTCACGTCACGGGGCGGGTTTCGCGGTCCCGGCGTGTCCGGGGAAACCCGCCCCCCATACTTCGTTTTTGAAGAGCGGCTCTCGGAGGAAGAAGCCTCAATTGACAATGCCGTGAACATCCATTAATCTTTGTCCGCTTACTAGGTCTTTGACCG
>Ga0326728_10011080_pt1 | contig 20758 bp, 26 predicted proteins | sample MB3enrmetagenome_FD_207602 | JGI IMG/M metagenome (GOLD analysis project Ga0326728, IMG submission 207602) | Lab enriched peat soil microbial communities from McLean, Ithaca, NY, United States - MB31MN | ecosystem: Environmental > Terrestrial > Soil > Wetlands > Peat | place: USA: New York... | reverse complement strand
GTTGGAATCTTTGACGCGGCAGGGTCAGTTTTGCGCAGAGGCCAGGGCGCTCTTCCAGCCCACGATTTCGCCGTCTGGCAAACGGACTGCATTGACTTGACCAGGCCCGAATTGATCCGGCCACTTCACTCCGCCTTCCAGATGCACAATGGTGTCCCGGCCCGCCAAAATGGTCACCGGCACGGTCACCAGACCGTAGCCATTGGCCTGCGCCACCACGCGATAAGCGCCCGGCGGCAGGCCCACCCGTTGCGGCCGTTGCAGGATGGAACCCGAGCTGTTATGCACAAATTGCAACAAACGGTCGCCGGCAAAAATCTGGTAGTTCGAATAGACGCGCCGGGAGGGATCGGGACGGTTGAAATCAGGGCTTGCGTCAAAGGCCGAATACACCACCAAGGTGCCGTTGGCATCCCCCGGACTCGCTGTCGCAGCGGGACCCGGCCCGACGCTCTCGAGGACCATCGCATTTTGGAAAGTTGCGCAGCCGGCAAAAATGACGGACGCGCACGCCATGGTGACGATGAGTTTCAGGTTCATGCCTCACTACTGCCACAAATCCCGCCGCCCGCAAGGGGAATTCCGTCTCAACGCTTCACGCGCTGAGGCGTTTTCGCTCAAAACGGCGAAAACCGTTCCGGCACGTAAACGATGTCCTTGGGCTTGAGATAAAACGGCTTGGTTTCCCTGCCTTGGAGCACGGCCTTCAAGTTCACGCTGAAATGTTTCATGACCCCGTTTTCCTCGCGCACCACCTGCACGTCCCGCATGTTGGCGATGTCATAGTTGAATCCGCCGCATTCCATGACGGCTTCAAGCGCCGTAATCGGATGGTCCGAAAGGATCTTGCCGGGGCGCACCACCGCGCCGCTCACGAAAACCGGAAAGGTGGATGATTGCACCTGCACCACCACTTCCTTGGTCGAAATCTGGGGGGCGTAGGCCTTGGTCAGGTTGTCCTGCAACGTGGAAGGGGTAAGGCCCGCCGCCTCGACTTCGCCAATCAGCGGCAGGTTCAGCTTGCCGTCGCGGCGGATGGGCTGGGTGGTGTCCAAGTTGGGCGAGCCGGGAAACGTGATTTTTAGAACATCGCCCTCCCGCAGAACAATGGCCTCATCATGGGCCTGCTCAATGACGGATTTGTCCGGCATGTTCCCGGACGCGCCCGAGGGCATGGAGGCGCAGCCGGTCAATAGCGCGAGAGAAGCTGCGACCATGGCCGACAGCGCGAAAGCCGGTCCAAAAAAAACCTGGTTGCGGAACATTTTATTTTTGTTCATAAATTGACGGACTCCTTCGCCGGGCATCATAGCGGAAATCGGGCGTATGGCAACAGAGAATCCGGGGGGACCGGACACAAACACAAAATGGAACCCGGGAGGGAATTCCCTAAAAATAATTCGCGCATTTAACCAATGAGCCGATTGCTATCGTCGGACGTTCAAACCAGCGTGGAATTTTTCTCCCTCTCCTGGGGGCTTATCATTACCCACATTTTTGACTCCTTTCTTCCGAATGAAACACTTGCCACATCTTCGCCATGGCATCGAGTTGTTGCATTCCGCGCCAGAGAGTTTTGACTCCCGGTTCCCCGTCACCTTTGCGCGCCATAAATCCACCCAATTGCGCAATCCAACGAATGGCCTGCCGGACTGTCGGCGGCTGCTTCGGCGATGTCGTTCGTTGGGATACATAACAAGCAAGCGCCTGCCATTGAGCCGTGGGCAGCCAGTCGCTGATCGGATCATCGGGCAACTCGCGCGCCGCCTTGCTCAAGGCCAAGATCCGCCAGGCGACGACCAGATCAATCGACAAAGCCCGCTCCAGGCGCTCTGCCGTTTCCAACTGTCGTTGCTCGATTTGGCAACCGCTCTTCAAAATCTTGTGGATCACTTCAATCTGCCAGCGTTGCGCATACCAACCCACCTTTTCGGCCGCCGCTTCGGCCGTCGTCACCGGCTGGGTGCTCAACAATCGCCACAGAATCGGGGTCGCTCCCTTGGGCGCCACAATTTCCCGCGCTTCAATCGCCCAGACCTGAAGCGTTGGCGGGGCGCTCACCGCGCTTGAACCGCAGAGATTGACCGGCCCAAATCGAATCTGTAACTGAGCCACCCGGCTGGGTTGGTCCCCCTTACGGCCCACCAGCACCGATAGCGTCGCCGCCACCCGCCAGCCTCCCACCTCCTGCCAGAGTTTGCCCGCCTGATCGGCCAATTTACGATCATGCCGGGCTCGCACCAGCAGATCAACCCGCGACGGCCCAGGCACTGCCAGCGCTTGGGCAAACAATTCGTACAAGTCACCCTCGCGATCGGCAATGTTCACCCACTGGGTTTGCGGACATTGCGCAGCCAAGGCCTGACAAGCCCGCAAACTCTCCACCCATTTGTAACTCTCCTTGTCGGCCAACTTGCGCCGATGCCGGTCGACCATCCGTTCCCTGCCGCTACGCACGCGCACGGCGTTATGCACAAAACCCAAGGGCTGGCCGCTGGGCGTCAACACCAAGGTCGAATGCAAAAGCAAACCAATCAGCGGGCCACCGGCTTTCCCAATCGGTCCCAGCCCCTGGGTTTTGGGATGTGTGGTGTAGTTGAGGATGGTCGTGTCCTGTACCGCCAGCACCAAGCGACAGCCCTGCACTCGCTCCAGCGTCGCTTGGTGGTGCGCCTGACGCAAGGCGGCGGGCGCAATCGCATCGTTCTCCATAAAACGATAAGCCGCTTTGGCCTCCGCCCCATTCGGACAGGCCTGGGGAATCGGGGCCGTCGGTTTTTGGGCAAAGGCGGTGGCGATCATACACAGCCGCCGCTGCTGGCGCTGATCCGGCAAGACAGCCCGCCCAAATTCATGGTTCGCCCACTCCGCCGACTCAGTCGCGGCCGACTTGAATTTAACTGTCGCGGTCGCACACGACGACCGCTCCACACGACGCAATAACGTTGTAGCCATGTTATTCGTCGGCGTGAGGAACCGTTCACAAATACAACTGTGACAATCTGTTATGGCTAATTTGCAAGCCGCCCACAAGTCCAAAAATGTGGGTAATGATAAGCCCCCGCGGAGAGGGAGAATCGCCCGCCGTCTCACTGAAAACCGGCGATGGCATTGCCCGCGCAACGTTGAAAAAAAGTGACAAACGGCAAAAGCGATTCATTGCGGCAGCCCCCGATTTCGGCCAAAGTAACCGCTCCGATGAAAATTTTCCTGATTCTGCTAGGTTGCGTCGCTATGACTGCAAATGTTTTTTCCCAGGGCGCGGGCGTGACGGCCCCCGGCGCAAAGCTTGAAAAGCTGGCGGAGGACTTCGCCTTCACCGAAGGCCCCACCTGCGACCGCGCCGGCAATGTGTTTTTCGTGGACCAGCCCAACGACCGCATCATGAAGTGGAGCACCGACGGCAAGCTCTCCACCTTCATGCAGCCTTCCGGCTACGCCAACGGCATGTATTTTGACGCGCAGGGCAACCTCATTGCCTGCGCCGATGAACACAACCAGCTTTGGTCCATTGCCCCCGATAAAACCGTGACCGTGCTCATCACCAACTATCAGGGCAAATACATGAATGGCCCGAACGACGTCTGGGTGGCGCCCAATGGAGCCATGTTCATCACCGATCCCTTTTACAAGCGCTCGTGGTGGGACCACACCACCATGGCCCTGCCAAGCGAGGAAGTCTTTTACCTGTCTCCCGACCGCAAGACGCTGCGGCAGGTCACCGATGATTTGGACAAACCCAACGGCGTCACCGGCACGCCCGACGGCAAACATCTGTACGTCTCGGACATCGGCGCGGGCCAGACGTGGCGCTACGACATCCAGCCGGACGGCGCGTTGAAGAACAAGACCTTCTTTTGCGCGCTCGGCTCCGACGGCATGACCATTGACGCCGCCGGCAACCTCTATCTCACCGGCCGCGGCATCACGGTCTTTAATTCCTCGGGCGAACAGATTGATCACATTGCCGTGCCGGAACCGTGGACCGCCAACCTTTGCTTCAGCGGCCCGGACCGGAAGACCCTCTTTATCACGGCCAGCAAACGCTTTTATTCCATTCGCCTCCAATTTTCCGGGGCAAACCCGGCGAAGTAGAGCGCAAAGACCAAAGGCCTTCGTCCTCAAGCCCCATAGGCTGCCAACGAGCGTTCGGATTGGCAAAGACGGCGCGCACGGAGTGACGCGCCCTACCGTGTGTGGCGTTGGCGCACTGAAAGCACAATGACATGCCACCGGTTCCAGTGCCCACTCGTAAATCGTAAATCCCCTGTTTCGTGTGGTTCGCGGTTCGAAAAATTCTTAGGCGAGGATTTGGGTTGCAGATAAAACATTGACTCGCAAAAAACGATCAACCCAGGCGCCCAGTAATGGCCGGCCAGGCGCCGCGCACCGAACCGTAGTGGCGGTGCAATTTCGGAAACTCCGGCGCGGCCGGGTCGGGCGTGACCGCTTGATGGCTTGCGTTCAAATAAAGGCAGCCAATTTCCTCCGGCGGAAGTTTAATGAACAGGGCTCTGGCCTCCTCCAAGGCCTGCAACCACTGGCGTTTGCATTCGACCGGATCCACCGGCTCGCGTAACAACAAAGCATTTAACCGGATGGCCGGGTAATGGGCGAGCCGTTGCGCCTCCTCAATTAGAAACTGCGGGGTAAAGCCGGCGTCCTTGCCGCAGGCCGCCCACGCCAGCGCCCCCAGGCTCAATACATTTCGATGCAAAAACAAAACATCGAGATAGTCACGCAACTCGCCGCGCCCGGCGAGCGCCAGCACCTTGTTGGTCGCTCCATCCAGCGGATGCAGAACAAAACCGAGTTCAACATCGGGTTGCACCGGAAAAAAGCGAAACGCGGAATCGTAAGCCCATTCCATTTTCGTGGACCGCCCGGCCCGGGAAACCACCGCGCGGCGGAACATTTCCTGCTGGTCGGCCCATTCCAAAAGATAACCATTCTGTTGCAGCGCGGCGGCATCCGCCAAAGCCGCTTGTTGCAGGCTCTGCACGGTGTCATGGAAAATGTCAATGTCCTGGGATTGCCGCGGCGAATCCTCCTGTCGCAAAAAGACGGTGGCTCCGGCGATGTAGCTTTCAGGATTGCGGTTGGCCGCGAGCAACCGAAGGATGGATTTCTCGAAATCGCCTAGCGGCATAATTCGGCGGCGATCTGGAAACCGCGCCGTCCGCCATCCGCGCGCAGCCGTTCGCAGAGGTAGGGAACTTCTTCCGCGACGATTTCCGCATCCTGCCGCATAAACCAGAAACACCGGGCGTGGAATTCCCGAAACGCCTGCTGCGCCAAGGCGAGTTTCTCCGCCGGGAAGACCGGCGTGGATATTTCAATCCGATTCACGCCTATTCAATAACCTAAATCTTCCAGCGTATCAATCACGGAAAACCGCTTGTTCGGCGGATGGAAATTTACGGAAGACTCATGCCCCGTCCAACGCCGCAGCCTGGCCTCAATTTTTTCACGCCGCATGGCATACCGCTCCCGCGATAGTACGATGAGTTTGTCCCTCCGGCCGGCACGGTTTTCCAGTGGCGGCAGCATCTTTGCCCGGAACGGTTCGCTGATTGTCGTCAGGAACAGATGTTTTATGACCATGTGGCGTGATAAAGATGAATCGCGCCTTTGGCGCTTTGGAAATCTTTTTGCGCCAGTTACATGGGGCGATGCCCCATGCTGGTATGATTTGGGCCTTTGGCCCATCAGGATTCGGCCAGCGCCAAGGGCGTGATCCATGCCAGCTTGCCAACGAGCGTTCGGATTGGCAAAGACGGCGCGCACGGAGTGACGCGCCCTACCGTGTGTGGCGTTGGTGCACTGAAAGCACAATGACATGCCACTGGTTCCAGTGCCCACTCGTAAATCGCAAATCGTAAATCCCCTGTTTCGTGTGGTTCGCGGGTAAAAAAATTCTTAGGCGGGGATTTGGGTTGCAGATAAAGTATTGACTCGCTTCGGGATTGGGCTAAAAATCGCCGCATGGAACCACCCACAACCACCTAATTGCACAATCCGGGTTTGGGTGAATAATACTGTTGGGCCACTTCGCGCCACATTATTTTATGCACGACGTTAAAATCATCATCACAGACAAAGACAGGAAGGTTGGGGCGATGGTCAAGGCGCTGGCAGTGGAGACTTCCGGCTTTGAGGCAGTATCAGGCACCACCAAGGATTTCTTGAGTGAGCATGGCCATTATATTTTCCACTTTCCATCCGCAGACAAAGCAGACGATTTTCGGCGAGTTGTTCGCAGATATATTCCGACCAGCTTTGCCCAAGTTGCAGATTAGATAAAAGAAAATTGGCTCTGGTAAAGTTCTTGAGTGTTATGACGTTGCAGGCTAACAAGTTGCCGGAGCCAATCCAAATGCATCGGGATACACGTCGCGAGCCGGCAGTGGCTCGGCTACGTTAGGCCACATTCACTTTATGAGCATTATTCGCTTCATTTCTTGGTTGATGTTGTCGTCATTTGTTGTGGTCGTTGGCTGCACCCAATCTCGGCCAGATCCAGCACAGCTAGGCCAGTTGTCGGATCGTGTCAACCAGTTGGAGCAGCGAGTTCACGATTTGGAGGTATCTAACGCAGTTTTGCTGGCGCAGTTCCGGGCAGTTCAGCCGCAGCCTACAGCCGAAGAGACCGAGCGCAGGCAGGCGCAGGCGCAAAAAATGTTTGATGATGCTTTGAAGCGAGCCAGAGAGCAGCCGCATCAAATACCGACACCTCGAAGCCAGCCACCAACAAACCAAGAGCCGCGTTTTACACCTCTTTGATACAGTATGACCATGTGGCCTAGCAAGTCGCCGGAGCCAATCCCGATGTATCGGGACGCTGTCGTTTCCCGATGCATCGGGATTCACATCGCGAGTCGGCGGCGGCTGGTACGTTAGACAACTTGGATGCTTTACAAAATATGAACAACACACCAAACCCCACAGCGCAGAACAAGCCGAGCGGAGCGGGTTTGCTTGCCCTGGGCCTGTTATCCCTTGTTCTTGGGCCGTTCACGGCTATTCCCGGCATAGTTTTTAGCAGACATTTTCGGCCATTTACGCCAACAGCAAAGGTTGGCTATTTTCTCTGTTGGTTGCTGATGGTATTTTATGCCCTCGCTTTACTTGGGTTTATTTTTCATGCAGCAGTATGAGACCTTGGCCAAACAAGGCGCCGGAGCCAATCCCGATGCATCGGGATTCACGTCGCGAATCGGCGGTGGCTCAGCTCGTTAGGTGTCATTAGTGCGTCAGTTATGCCATCAGAACAGTTCAAACTGAATTGGACGGCCATAGGGGTTGTTGGTGGTTTTATCATCAACATCGCGGGATGGTTTATTGTTCACCTTCTGACCAAGAGGAGAGAGGCTTTGCGTGACCAAAGATCCAGAGCTGATGCAGCAGCAGCAGCCAACAGACAGAAAACTGACGATAAGAAGTTGCGAGATGAACAAAGCAGGACGAATTTTAGAGGTGTTATCTGTGGGTTCAAAGCGCAGGTTGTGGGAATTGACAACTGGGGGTTCCAAGATTGGTATAAAAGTATGCAGATTGAGGTCGAGAGGCAGTGCGCAATTGTCGAGAGTGCTATAGACTGTCGTTATCGCTCGTGCTTTGACGCTGCACGTCAGGAATGCGCCAAGCAGCAGACACAGCGCGATTTGATGGATGATCGTGCGCCATTTGCGGGTTTGCCCATGGGATTGGATAGACTCCCAGAAGTGACCTATCAGCGTGGCAGAAAGAGGGCATCCACCGTTCTTGATAGTTTGCTGGATGTTTGCAAATAGACCATGACACCTAACAAGTTGCCGGAGCCACTCCCGATGCATCGGGAATCACGTCGCGAGTCGGCGGTGGCTCAGTTTTCTACGTTAGTCCGTATGCGAGCGATTGTTAAGTATGCAGGCGTTTTACTGGCATTTTACATTTTGGTTTATGTGCTGCTCAGTTTATGCGGAAGCTACCAGCCTTGCGACACGACCAGTGCGCGAGTTTATGAGGGTTCGGTTTGGGCACCGGCTGGGTTTTATGACCCCTTCCACACGGCGTCAGGTTCCATCACGACCGCAGCCCGACGGAACGGCACATGGCGGCGAGGAATCGGGATGGTCTTTTTACCATTGTGGTTACTTGATATTTCCTACGTTCATAAAAGCAAGTCGCCATGATAATCAGCCTAACCTCGTTCCTCGCAACCCGGGGCTGAATGATCCAATTCCGTTGGGATTGCCGTGAGCCGAGGAGGGTTGCAAATTGAGATGCGCCCAAACTGGCCGGAAACCGCCAGAAATTCTGGCACTGGCGCGGCGGCTCGGCTACCCTGCCCCCCTTTAATGAACACAATTTTCATCACGGGCGTGGCGGGTTTCATTGGCAGCACTCTTGCGGACCGCCTGCTTGGCGAGGGCAGGCGGGTCGTGGGCTGGGACAATTTTTCCACCGGGCAGCGGCGGTTTCTGGACGGGGCGCTGAAGCACCCGAATTTCCGCCTCATCGAGGGGGACAATCTTGATCTGCCCGCCTTGACCGCGGCGATGGCCGGCTGCGATACCGTGTTTCATCTGGCGGCGAATGCGGACGTGCGCTTTGGCCTGGAGCATCCCTCGAAGGATTTGCACCAAAACACCATGGCCACCTTCAACGTACTCGAAGCCATGCGCGCCAACGGCATCCAGCGCATCGCTTTCAGCTCCACCGGGAGCGTCTATGGCGAGGCGGAGCGGATTCCAACGCCGGAAGACGCCCCGTTTCCGGTGCAGACGTCGCTGTACGCGGCTTCCAAGGTCGCCGGTGAGGGGATGATTTCGTCGTACTGCGAGGGCTTCAAATTCGAGGGCTACATTTTCCGCTTCGTTTCCATCCTGGGCGAACGCTACACGCACGGCCATGTTTTCGATTTCTACAAACAATTGCTGGAGCATCCCGGCCATCTCAAGGTCCTCGGCGACGGCACCCAGCGGAAAAGCTACCTGTACGTGCAAGACTGCCTCGCGGCGATGTTGCATGTGATGAGCCGCGCGACCGCAAAAAAGGCCCGGCACTCGGTGGAAATTTACAACCTGGGCACGCCGGAATACGTGGAAGTCAATGACTCTATCCGCTACATCTGCGCGTCGCTGGGGTTGCAGCCCAAGATGGAATACTCCGGGGGCAAGCGCGGCTGGGTGGGCGACAATCCGTTCATCTTTTTGGACACGGCCAAGGTCCAGTCCACGGGCTGGAAGGCGTCGCTGACCATTGAGCAGGGCATTGGCCGCACGCTGCAATGGCTCCAGCAAAACCAGTGGGTGTACGAAAAACGGCACTGAGATGAAAATTTGCGTTCTAGGCCTGTGGCATTTGGGCAGCGTCACCGCCGCCTGCTGCGCCAGGCATTTCAACGTCGCGGGCCTGGACTTTGACGCCGCGAACATCGCGCGTTTGAGCGCCGGCCAGGCCCCGCTGCTGGAACCCGGACTGAATGATCTCATCGCCGCCGGACTGGGCGCCGGACGGCTCTCCTTTACCGAGAACCCGGCAGCCGCCTGCGCCAATGCGGATGTTCTCTGGCTGACTTACGACACCCCGGTCAATGAAGACGACGAATCGGACGTGGACTGGGTGCTCGGCCATTTGCGCCGGGCCTTGCCGCATCTGCCCGCCGGGGCGCTCGTTCTGGTTTCTGCGCAATTGCCGGTGGGCACCTGCGCGGCATTGGAGAAGGAATTTCCGCAATTCCATTTTGCCTGCTCGCCGGAAAATCTGCGTTTGGGCAAGGCGATAGAGGCCTTCGAAAAAGCCGACCGCGCCATCGTCGGCATTCGCAATGATGCGAAAAGGGCCCTGCTGGAAGAACTTTTCAAGCCGTTTGCGGCGCAGGTAATTTTCATGCGCACCGAGTCGGCTGAAATGGTGAAACACGCGTTGAACGCCTTTCTCGCGCTCTCGATTACCTTCATCAACGAAATTGCCCGCCTTTGCGAACACACCGGCGCGGACGCCAAGGAAGTTTCCATCGGGCTTAAGAGCGAGGCGCGCATCGGCCCCAAGGCGTACCTTGGCCCGGGCGGGCCGTTTGCCGGCGGCACGCTTGCGCGCGATGTCGTGACCCTGACCAAGCTGGCCGAAGCCGGCGGCGAACGCATCTCGGTCATACCCGCCATCAAGCAGAGCAACGACTTGCATCGCGGCTGGGCCTTCCGGCGATTGCAGTCGCGCCTGGGTGATTTGCGCGGCAAAAAAATCGCCGTGCTCGGCCTGACCTACACCACCAACACCAATACGCTGCGCCGCAGCGCGGCGGTGGAATTGTGCCGGCAGCTTCTCGCCGCCGGGGCGGTCGTCACGGCGCACGATCCGGCTGTAAAAGTATTGCCCGGGGAATTGAAAGCGGTTTTACTCGCGCCGGACGTGGCCGACGCCTTGAGCGGGGCCGATGCCGCCGCCGTTTGCACGGAATGGCCGCAGTTCCGGCAGGCGGACTGGCCGCGCATCGTTCCCCTCATGCGCCAACTGGTGATTGTGGACGCAAACCGCTTTCTCGAAAAGGAATTGAAAAACATCCCCGGCGTAGAACATCTTTCCGTAGGCCGATCCACCAAATTGTGAAACTGAAAAACGTCAACGCTCTCATCACCGGCGGCAGCCAGGGACTGGGCCGGGCCATTGCCGGACATTTTTTGCGCGAGGGCGCGAACATCGTCATTTGCGCCCGCAACGAAAAAGAACTGTTCGCCACGCGCGCCGAACTGGCCGCGCAGTTCCCGGAGAGGAAAGTCCTGGCCAAAGCCTGCGACGTGGCCAGCGAAGCGCAGGTAAACGCACTGACTGCGTTCGCGCTGGGTGAACTGGGTTCCGTGAATGCCCTGGTGTTAAACGCCGGCATATACGGGCCGATGGGGCCCACGGAATCGGTGCCGCTCGATGAGTGGCGGCGGGCGCTGGACATCAATTTATTCGGCGTTTTGCTGCCCAGCCGCGCTATTATTCCGCATTTCAAAAAAGCCGGACGCGGTAAAATTGTGGTATTAAGCGGCGGCGGCGCGACCAATCCATTGCCCAACATCAGCGCCTATGCCGCCTCCAAAGCCGCGGTCGTGCGCCTGATGGAAACGCTGGCGGAGGAGCTGAAAGCCTTCCATGTGGATGTCAACGCGATTGCTCCCGGCGCGCTGGCTACGCGGCTCGTGGACGAAGTCCTGGCTGCCGGGCCGGAAAAGGTCGGCCCGGCATTTTTTGAAAAGAACAAGACCTGGAAGGAAAAGGGCGCGGTGCCCCTGGAACTTGGCGCGAGCCTGGCGGTTTATCTCGCCAGCGCCGCGAGCGACGGCATCACCGGCAAGTTGATCAGCGCGCAATGGGACCCGTGGAAGGATTTGCAGCGGCATCGCGAGGAACTGGCCGCGTCGGACATTTATTGTCTCCGGCGAATCGTGCCCGAGGACCGCGGCAAAAAATGGGCGGGCAAATGAAACACCTTACGCTTCAACGAATATGAACTACGCCATTATCGGCTGCGGGTTGATTGGAAAAAAGCGGCTGGCGGGCATGCCTGAGGGTTCCCGGCTGGTCGTCGCGTGCGACACGAATCTGGCACGCGCCGAGGAACTCGTGAAACAGGCGAAATGCGGCCGCGCCGTGACGGATTTTCACAGCGCCGTTTCCGATCCCCAGGTGGAAGTGGTGTTTGTTTCCACCCTTAATTCAACGCTCGCCCCCATCACGCTGGCGGCGGTGCAGCAGGGCAAACACGTCCTGGTAGAAAAGCCGGGAGCCGTCAGTGTCGCGGAACTCGAAGCGGTGGAAGCCGCCGCCAGGAAGACCGGCGCACTCGTCCGCGTCGGCTACAATCACCGCTTTCATCCCGCGTGTTTGAAGGCCGTGGAATTGTTCCGCGGCGGCGCGCTGGGGCCGATGATGTTCGTGCGCGGCCGCTATGGCCAGGGCGGACGCATCGGCTATGAGAAGGAGTGGCGGGCCGACCCGAAACTTTCCGGCGGCGGCGAGCTGATTGACCAGGGGGTTCACCTCATAGACCTGGCCGGGATTTTTTTGGGCGAATTCACCACTGTGGAAGGTCATGCCGCGACGTACTTCTGGAAAATGCCGGTGGATGACAACGCATTCCTGAGCCTGCGCAACGCCTCCGGGCATACCGCCTGGCTGCATGTCAGTTGCAGCGAATGGAAAAACCTGTTCAGCCTGGAAATTTACGGGCGCGATGCCAAGCTGCATTGGGAAGGCCTCGGCGGCAGCTATGGTGTGGAACGGCTGACCTATTACAAAATGTTGCCGCAAATGGGCCCGCCGGAAACCACCATCTGGGAGTTCCCGCGCGGCGACGAATCCTGGAAAATTGAGATGACCGATTTCTTTGAAGACATCCGGCTCAAACGCGCTCCCGTGCCGGGGCTGAAAGAAGCGAAGGAGGCATTGGCGGTGGTCGAAAGAATTTACAAAAAAGCGGAAAGCGGGAAAGCGGGAAAGCGGGAAAGCGGAAACATCGGAACGAAACAGGCCCGAATATGAAAACTGAACTGGAAGGCAGAACCAAAGAATTTAGCGTCAAAATTGTCCGGTTAATCCGGTCGTTTCCGAAAACAGTGGATGGCATTGAGGTCGGCCGCCAGTTGCTTCGCTCCGGCACATCCATTGGCGCAAATTATCGGGAAGCCAATCGTGCCGAATCCAGGTCGGACTTTATCCACAAAGTCGGCGTTGCGGAGAAGGAAGCTTCAGAATCCGTTTATTGGCTGGAAATTTGCGGGACTGCGCCTTTGGGGAACACCGAAGATGTCCGCACCCTTTTGAAGGAAGCCAATGAATTACTCGCCATCGTCACGACCATCGGTCGCAAGGCAAAGCACAGAAAAGCGGAAAGCGTGAAAGCGTGAAAGCGGAAACATCGGAACAAAACAGGCCCGAATATGAAAATGAACCCCTCGATTAACCGGCGCGCTCGTTTTGCCCGGCTCGCTCGCGGCTGGCTTGTTTCCGCTTTCTCGCTTTCCCGATTTCCGCTTTTAATTTTGCGCTTTCCCGCCTTCCCGCTTTCCGCTTTTAATTACTTATGATTATCGCCCGTTCACCCTTGCGCATCAGTCTCGGCGGCGGCGGCACGGATTTGCCGTCGTATTACCAGCAATTCGGCGGCTTCCTGATTGCGGCGGCCATTGACCGTTACGTTTACATTACGCTCCATGAGACGTTTGTGCCCGACCTGATCGTGAAGTATTCGGAGATGGAGCGCGTGCCGGACGCCGCGCAGTTGAAGCATCCCATCATCCGCGAAGCCTTCGGCCTGCTCGGCATCAATGGTCATTCGCTGGAATTGACCTCAATGGCGGACATTCCCTCCGGGACGGGGCTTGGCTCCTCGGGCAGTTTCACCACGGCGCTCCTCAAGGCGCTGCACGCCTACAAACGGAACCTGGTGCATCCCGCCGAACTGGCCGCCCAGGCGTGCGACATTGAATTGAACCGTTTGAAAGAACCCATCGGCAAGCAGGACCAGTACATTGCGGCGTATGGTGGCCTGACCTGTTTTAATTTTCAGCCAGACGGCAAAGTGGAAGCCTGGCCGTTGAAAGTGTCCGATGAAACCCGCGACAATTTGGAGGACAATCTGCTTCTATTTTTTACCGGCTATTCGCGCAGCGCATCGGCGATTTTGAAGGAGCAAGACACCAAGTCCCGTTCCCACGACCAGGCCATGATTGACAACCTGCACTTTGTGAAAGACTTGGGCGCGCAAAGCCAGGCCGCCCTGGAGTCGGGCAACCTGCATGAGTTTGCGCGGTTGATGGATGTGCACTGGCAGCGGAAGAAGCAGCGCAGCGGCGGCATGAGCAATCCCAAGATCAACGAATGGTACGATCTGGCGCTGGCCAATGGCGCGCTGGGCGGCAAGCTCATCGGCGCCGGCGGCGGCGGATTTCTGATGTTTTATTCCGAAGACAAGGCCAAACTCCGCCACGCCATGCGCCAAAGCGGCTTGAAGGAAGTTCGTTTTCGATTTGATTTCGAGGGAACCAAGCTGGTCATCTCGTGAATTTTGGCCGGGACTTTTGCCCTTGCCGGAAATTTTAATTGCGGCGATAGTTGAACCATGACCGCCACAGCCGTCATCGAAGAAATCAAGCAACTGCCGCGCGCCGAACAGTCCCGCGTGCTTCAGTTCGCATTTGAACTGGCCCGGGAGCGCCAGCTTTCCGGCGAAGAATTGGCCGGACTGGCTCAACGGATGGCCGACTCCAACGATCCCGCTGAAAAGAAACAATTGCGGGAAGAAATTCATCGCGGCTTCTACGGCGAATAATATGCCGCGGATTCGCCGACAGAATCTGCCGCCCCGCCTCCTGGACCATTTGCCCGGTTCCTCGACGTTGATAATGGCTAAAATGTTCGATGTGAATTCCGGTGGTCGCTCCGCGACAACTCCTTGATCTTGTGAACTTGAACAACATTCCAGTCGCCATTCTTACAGGCACGGCTTCGCCCTTGCGGACGGAAACGGCGGGTGTAATCTTCCGGCATGAGTGCGCTTGAAATTCAGCAGTTGCCCCGACGGGAAAAATTGAAGCTCATGGAAATCCTGTGGGCGGAATTGAGCCGGGACGAGGCGGATCTGGAATCGCCCGCGTGGCACTCGGACGCCCTGCGGGAAACCGCCGAACGCCGCGCGCGCGGCGAGGAAACCGTGATGGACTGGGAGCAGGCGAAGGCAAAATTACGGTCAGGCCGATGAAAATCAGGCTGCTGTCCTCCGCCTTCAACGATCTGGCGCGCGGTCGGGATTTTTACGAGCAACAAGGCGAAGATCTCGGCGGTTATTTTTTTGACTCGCTGTCCTCGGACATTGATTCACTGGTGCTTTACGCCGGGATTCACCAGAAAATTTTTGGTTTTTACCGGATGCTGTCCAAACGGTTTCCATACGCGATTTATTACCGGGTTGAAACTGGAAACGAGGTGGTAGTCTATCGTGTGCTGGATTGCCGCCAGAACCCTGTCCGAATCCGCGCTTCATTAAAGAAAACGCACGAATAACCAATCGGAAATTCCATGAGCCTTTCACTTTCCAAAATCCCCGTTGCCATCCTTGCGGGCGGCCTGGCCACGCGGCTGCGACCCGTCACCGAGAAGATTCCCAAATCGCTCGTACCGGTCGCCGGCCGGCCCTTCCTGGCCCATCAGCTTGAAATGCTTCATGCCAGAGGCATTCGGCGGGTCGTGCTGTGCATTGGCTTTCTCGGTGAAATGATCCAGCGCGACTTCGGCAACGAAGCCAGCGGCATCAGGCTGGAATACTCCTTCGACGGCCCCAAGCTGCTTGGCACCGGCGGTGCAATCAAACGGGCGCTGCCCAAACTCGGTTCCGAATTCTTTATCCTGTACGGTGATTCCTATCTCCCGGTCGAATACGTGCCCATTGCCGAAGCCTTTCACCGCAGCGGCAAGCCGGGCTTGATGACGGTTTACCGCAACGAAGGCAAATACGACGCCAGCAACGTCGTTTTTCGCGACGGCGAAATCGTGGTCTATGACAAAAAGGCAAAGCTGCCCGAAATGCGGCACATTGACTACGGCCTGAGCCTGTTCAAGGCGTCCGTTTTCGACGGTTATGCGCCGGACCGGGCCTTTGATCTGGCGGAAGTCATGGGCAAACTGGTCCGGGAAAAGCAGCTCGCAGGCTATGAGGTGCCGGAGCGGTTTTACGAAATGGGATCGCCGACGGGACTGGCTGAACTGGAAGCTTTGCTCAAGGCCCAGTCTGCTGGAATCACCGCATCCTAAATCTTTTTTGGCGTTTCTTTTTGGTCACAATGCTGTTTCATGTTGGGGAATCATGAGCTTTACCAAGCAATTTCTGGCGGAAGTCCAGCAGGTCACGGCGCAACTCGACGAGACGGCGATTGAAAAATGCGCGGGCGAACTCGCGGCCATCCGCGAACGCGGCGGACGCCTCTTTATTCTTGGCGTCGGCGGCAGCGCGGGCAACGCCAGCCATGCGGTCAATGACTTTCGCAAAATCTGCGGTTTCGAGGCATACGCTCCCACGGACAATGTCTCCGAACTGACCGCCCGCACCAACGACGAGGGCTGGCCGACGATATTTTCCGAATGGCTCAAGGGCAGCCGCATCCATTCCAAGGACGGGCTGCTGATTTTTTCGGTGGGCGGCGGAAACGTGGACAAAAACGTAAGCCCAAACCTGGTCAATGCCATCCAACTGGCCCGGAGCGTGGGCGCGTCGGTCATCGGCGTCGTGGGCCGCGACGGCGGCTACACGGCCAAGGAAGCGACGGCGTGTGTCATCGTTCCCACCGTAAATCCCGCCCACATCACGCCGCACAGTGAAGCGTTTCAGGCTGTTATCTGGCATCTTTTCGTTTCACACCCCAAGTTGAAAGTCTCGCAGACAAAGTGGGAATCCACGAAATGAAGCCCGCCGTGTTTCTTGATCGCGATGGCGTCATTAACCGCGCCTTGGAACGCGATTGCAAGCCGTATCCGCCCCGCAGTCTCCAGGAGTTCGAAATCCTTCCCGAAGTGCCCGACGCGCTGGCGAGACTGCGGGCCGCAGGTTTTTTGCTCGTTGTTGCCACCAACCAGCCGGATGTGGGCCGGGGCACCTTGAAACAGGAAGTGGTGGAGCAAATCCATTCGCACATGCTGGCCCAATTGCCGATTGACCGCGTGGAAACGTGTTTTCACCCCGGCAACGGCGCGTCCGAATGCGATTGCCGTAAACCCAGGCCGGGCATGTTGCGCCGCGCCGCCGAAGCGCTGGGCATTGATTTGACCCGGAGCTGGATGGTCGGCGACCGGTGGCGCGACGTGGATTGCGGCCACGCCGCCGGCTGTAAAACCATCTTCATTGACCGGGGCTATGCCGAAAAATTAAGGCAAACTCCCGATTTTTCCGCTCGCAATCTGGCCGAGGCTGCGGACATAATTCTGGCCCGCTCGAAAATGAACCGAACGCTTAAAGACCTTCAAATTAAAATCTTCGCTGATGGCGCGGATAAGAAGGGCATGTTGGAACTTAACGCCAACCCGCTCATCACCGGCCTGACCACCAATCCGACGCTCATGCGCAAGGCGGGCCTCGCGGATTTTGAGGCCTTTGCGCGCGACATCCTGCAAACCATCACCGCCAAACCCCTGTCGCTCGAGGTGTTTTCGGACGAATTTTCAGAAATGAAGCGGCAGGCGTTGAAAATCAACGCCTGGGGCCGCAACGTGTATGTCAAAATCCCCATCACCAACACGCGCCGCGAATCATCGCTGCCGCTGATCCAGGAACTGACCGCCGATGGCGTGAAGTTGAACGTGACGGCCATCTTGACTTTGGAACAGGTTCGCGGTGTCGCCGCAGCCCTCCAGCCCGGCGTGCCGGCGGTGGTCTCGGTCTTCGCCGGACGAATCGCCGACACCGGCGTGGACCCGGTTGGCGCCATTGTCGAGAGCAAAAAAATCATCGCCGGTTTGCCCCAGGCGGAGCTGCTCTGGGCCAGCGTCCGCGAAGTATTGAACATCTTTCAGGCCAACGATTGCGGCTGCCATATCGTCACCGTACCCCACGACATCCTGGGCAAGGCCATCAAGATGGCCGGCATGGACCTGGGCGAACTGTCGCTGGACACGGTCAAAATGTTTGCCAATGACGCGAAAGCAGCCGGCTTTTCACTGTAGGAAAAAAAGTATTTGACACCTTTCACGGGAAGTATCATTGTATCCGTATCCGTTGATGCAACGGACTCATGACGAGTGGTTGAGGGACTGGCCCGATGACACCACGGCAACCGATTGAATTTAGGTTTCAATGACAGGTGTCAATTCCAGCCCAGACATCATTAGCCTGGGGAAAATGAGAGGCAGTATGGACTTTTTGCAGCCTTTTCTCGTCATGGGGAAAAGGCTTTTTTATTTAATGGCACAGGCAGCCTGCCTGTCCGAAAAGCCAGACCGGTGAAAATGCTGAGAATGCACGGGTGAAATGCCTGTGCCATAACAGAAATTATGAGTGAAAAACACGGTTACATGAAGGCGCTGAAATGCCGCGAATGCGGCCGCGAATATCCCCTCGCGGCGACGCATGTGTGCGAATTCGACTTCGGCCCCCTCGATGTGGCCTATGACTACGAGCGCATCAAGAAGACGTTGACCCGCGACGCCATTGCGGCACGGCCCAAGAATATGTGGCGCTACCGCGAACTGTTGCCGGTGGCCCATGAGCCGACCGTGGGCACCCAGGTGGGGTTCACCCCTTTGGTGAAGGCGGATCGTCTGGCCAAAGAACTCGGCATCCGCGAGCTTTGGATCAAGAACGACGCCGTCAACCACCCCACCCTGTCCTTCAAGGACCGTGTCGTCAGTGTGGCGTTGAGCCGCTCCAAGGAACTGGGCTTTGAAACCGTCGCCTGCGCCTCCACCGGCAACCTCGCCAATGCCGTGGCCGCGCAGGCCGCCGGCGCCGGGTTGAAGTCCTATGTCTTCATCCCCTCTGATTTGGAGCATGGAAAAATTTTGAACTCGCTCGTCTATGGCGCGAATGTCATTGGCATCAAGGGCCATTACGACGAGGTAAACCGTCTTTGCGCGGAGATCGCCGGCAAATTCAAATGGGCCTTTGTCAACGTCAACATGCGCCCCTATTACGCGGAAGGCTCCAAGAGCCTGGCCTATGAAATCGCCGAACAACTGGGCTGGCGCGCGCCGCGGCACACCATCATTCCCATGGCGTCCGGCTCGCTGTTGACGAAAATTCACAAGGGCTACCAGGAACTGGCCAAGATCGGCCTCATCGCCGACACGCAGCCCATGATTTACGGCGCCCAGGCCACGGGCTGCTCGCCGATCTCCACCGCGCAAAAAGCCGGCCTGGATTTCTTCAAGCCCGTGAAACCGGACACGATTGCCAAGTCGCTGGCCATCGGCACGCCGGCGGACGGCTTTTACGCGCTCAAAGTCATGCGCGACACCGGCGGCTGCGCCGAGGATGTGACCGACGATGAAATTCGCGACGCCATCAAACTACTGGCGGAAACGGAAGGCATTTTTGCCGAAACCGCCGGCGGCGTGACCGTGGGCGTGGCCAAGAAGCTCATCGCCTCCGGGAAAATTCCGCGTACGGATTCCGCCGTCATTTGCGTGACCGGCAACGGCTTGAAGACGCTCGACGCGGTGAACGGTTACTGCGGCAAAACGCGCGAAATCAAGCCCAGCCTGCGCGAGTTTGAAGCGCTGCTGGAGCAGGAGGAAAAAGTCGGCGCATAAAATCACGATGAATTTTCGGTTTTCCAAGCACGCCGAAAATGAGCTTGTTTTGCGGCAAATTCCACGCGAATTTGTGGAAACAGTTTTGCGCGAGCCGCAGCAAATTGCCCCGGAACGCCCGCCCAAAAAGGCGTATCAATCGAAAATAGATTTTGGCGGCAGAGTTTTTCTGCTGCGTGTGATTGTGGACGACACGGTGGAACCTGTTACAATTGTGACAGTGTATCGAACAAAGAAAATCAACAAGTACTGGAAACCATGAAAGTGACCTACGACCCCGAAGTGGATGTGCTGCACGTCATCTTCAGCAACGCGCCAATTGAAGAGAGCGACGAGGACAAGCCCGGCGTGATTTTGGATTACGACAAAAAAGGCAATGTTGTGGGCGTGGAAATTCTTGACGCGCAAAAACGTTTGGGCGGAAAGGAAAACGTGCGCGAAGTGGAATTGGAAGGCGTGGCGTTGAGCCATTAAAAATGTTGATTTCCAGAATTGTCGCCGGTAAAACTTAATTTATGCCCAAAAAAGTCCGCATCCCAACGCCGCTCCGCAAGCTGACCAACAATGAGGAGCTGGTGGAAATCAGCGCCGCCACCATTGGCGAGGCCATCCAGGAACTGCAAACGCGGTTCCCCGGAATCGCCGAACGATTGATGGACGACACCGGTGAAGTCCGCCGCTTCGTGAACGTCTATGTGAACGAGGAGGACATCCGGTTCCTTCAAAACAAAGGCACGCCCCTCAAAGACGGCGACGAAATCAGCATCATCCCCGCCATCGCCGGAGGTTAGATTATGGCCGCCAGAAAAAAAACTCCCGTGACCACGTCGCGCTCGCCGGTGCGGCAGCGCCTCTGGCTGATGTACCCGCCCAAGCTCATCCAGAAGCCGTTTATCTGGGAGGTGGGCCACAAATTCAAGGTCACCACCAACATCCGCCAGGCCAGCGTGACGGATGAAATTGGCATCGTCTGCCTGGAACTGGAGGGGCCGCGCGCCGAAGTGGACCGCGCCATCGCGTGGCTCGAAAAAGGCGGCGTCAATGTTGAGCCTGTCGAGATCGGCGTTATTGCCGGCTGAATCATCTTTTGTGGGGAAAATCGAAACGGTGCGGACGTTGTCCGCGCCGTTTTCGTTTTCAGGATTTCAAGATTGAAACTTTACAAAAAAACCGGTTTCGCTAGGATAAAGGGCAAGGAGTCGGCTCCAGATTTCGCAGCCCAAACCAACAAGGTTGCAACGCGGCCAAGTGCCGTTTGAAACAAGGAACAAACATGAAAACTGCCAAAAATACCAGGGCCAAGATTGTTAAAGCCGGGACCAAGGCTGAGACCAGGACTGAGTCAAAGGCGCCCGCACAGGCTGCCGCACCCGCGCCGGCCAAAGCATTGAGCAACCGCACCCGCGCCCGCCCGCAAGCGCTCCCCAAAGACCGCCGAAGCGCCCAAAATGGCCAAGGCACCCCAAATGGCGGTAATGAAACGAACAACCGA
>Ga0326728_10011078_pt1 | contig 20758 bp, 19 predicted proteins | sample MB3enrmetagenome_FD_207602 | JGI IMG/M metagenome (GOLD analysis project Ga0326728, IMG submission 207602) | Lab enriched peat soil microbial communities from McLean, Ithaca, NY, United States - MB31MN | ecosystem: Environmental > Terrestrial > Soil > Wetlands > Peat | place: USA: New York... | reverse complement strand
GAATGCGCCGGGACAGAGCAGCGGATCGTCTTTGCAGCAAGCGGGGTGAGCTATATTGAGCTCATAGAGGGAGTGCCAGCGGGCAAGCCGCTGGAAGGCAACAAAACGACCGCTCCGGGCAGCTCCCACGTCTGCTTCACCACGGACAACATCGGGGGTCTTTTTGAAAAGCTTTCGAAGAACAATGTACGGCTCCATTGCTCGCCTCAAAACATAGGTTTCGGGCATGTCCTCTATTTCCGGGACCCCGACGGCATTGTTCTTGAAGCCTTTGAGGGAGAATTTCCATTTTGAGAAACGAGGGGCGATTCCGTGAGCTTAATTCCGGTTTCAGAGCCTTCTGCCTCGGCTTTCGCTATCTCCTTCGCTCGGCTAGCCCTTTCGCATCTCACCGGCGTGGGCGAGGCCTCCCTCTCTGTGCCTCCGGTCTCGCGCCAGTCGGCCTTCGACAAGCTCGGCGCGGGGGTCTCGTTGCTGCGAGTCTTGGGGGCCCGGCACTCGGGACGCATCCGGCAATGCTCCTTTCCGGCCTCGCATGGGTTCCTGAGCTGCTCCGGCAATACTCCGTTCAGGACACCCCTTCTTCCGGCCGGTTGTTACTTTATTTAGCTTAATGGTCGCAGAGCTGACAGGTTGGTGAAGCCTTGAAAAGAGGCCATGAAACGGAGAGTAGATTTTAGTTGACGGAAGAAGTTTTATAATGCTAGAGTACCCATCAATATATGAGAATCGGTTAAACAAGCCGGATCGAGGGGAGGATAGCCATGCCATTTCAGGTCAAAGCAACGGTAACCGGGTTTCTGGGGGACATAGAGAGGTATCCGTGTCATTTCGGCCACGTGGTAGGAGACGAGTTCCTGTATGACGGGGAGAAGTACGTGGGGCGCCTCTGCCCATCCATGGGCCGCATCCTCGTCCCCGAGATGATGCCCTTCCATGCGATAGGGCCGAGGGTCATATCGCCCCCGCGCTATTATTACCCTTTCCAGTACTCACCGATGAGCCGGAAAGCCCCGGAAAACGCCAAGTACGACGGCATCGGCTTTCGCAATGTCCTCGAGACGCCCAACGAGCCTCCCTATCACATGACGACCCTTTTCCCGAATCCCTCCGTGTGGCCCCCGCCAACGGAGCGGACGATCCTGAAGCAGGCGAACAGCGTCGTCTGCAGCGACATACGGTCCGCCATGGTCATGAAGATAGAGGCCTTCGACCTGAGCGACAAGGGATATGACATTTGCTACTTTAGGAGGGAGATGGTGATCCTCGACAGGATCACCAAAAAGCAGGAAATCCCCACCGGCGTGATCCTGGACGAGTTCTCGAAAAAGGAGATCGAAGAGATCTATCCGGCCCTCAGCCCCATCCTGGTTGAGTGCCTCATCGAAGAGCTGCAGCTCATGGGATACGTCGAGACAGCGGATGGAAAAGCGCGCGCCACCGACAAAGGGCGGGCGAAGGTCGAGGCCTTCAAGGCAAGCCTTTCGGGAGAAGAGAGGGAAGCGCTTCACCTGTGAGGCGGCGTGAGGGACGCAAAAAACGTCGGAGGGAAACTTAGGAGATCGGGTTTTTTTCAACAAACAAAAGGAGGCGACTGAACCATGAAAAACGTGTGGGGAAAGGGGTTGTTCTTGTTCCTGTGTTTGGTTTTCGTCGTATTCTCTTCTTATGTTTCTGCTGTTCCTGCCCATGCGGAGGGCAAGCCGCTCACCATAGGGCTCCTGTTGCCCTATACCGGCTTTGACCCCCGCAACGCGCCGCAGATGGAAGCGGCAACCCGCCAGAGACTCGATGAAATCGGCTGGAAGGTCGGAGACAGGAAGGTCCAGCTCATCACCGCAGACGAGGCAACGGACCCGAATGTCGGGGTCCAGAAGGCAATGAAGCTCGTGCAGCAGGATAAGGCAGACGTCATTCTCGGAACCCTCTTCGGCAATGTCGCCATCGCGGTGGCCGGCTATTGCAACAGGGTCGGCGTGCCTTTCGCCCCCTATATCGAACAGTCCTATTCAGTCATAAAGACCGCCCCTCAGGGCGCGCTGCTCCCTACGGGGACACTGAAGGGATCGACTTATCCGGGCGGGCTTTATGCCTACGACAAGCTGGGCTTTAAGACCGCGAGCATCCTCTATTCCGACTATGTGGCCGGAGAAGAGTACATCGGTGGATTCGTCGAAGGGTTTCAGAAACATGGGGGGAGCATCGTCCAGAGGCAAGCGGTGCCGCTTGGGACCCTCGACTTTGCGCCGTTTCTGACAAACCTCCAGAAGGCGGACGTCGTTGCCTTCTGGTTCGCCGGCACCATGGGACCCTTCCTGAAGCAGTTCTTTGAGTTTAAGCAAGGCCAGCCGGTCATCGCCCCGACCTATTGGACGATCGAGCCGGAAATCATGAATGAACTCGGGGACAAAGCCGTGGGCGTCATAGGCACGGGCCATGACTCTCCGGAGATGAACTTCGCGAAGAACCGTCAATTTGTTGAGGCGATGAAGAAAAGACTTAACGGCGAGACGCCGAACCACTATATGTACTCGGCTTACATCACCACAGCTACTTACCTGGAGGCGGCAAAGGCCACCGGCGGAGACACGAGCCGCGACAAGATCATAAAGGCTTGGAGAAAGGTCAAGATTGAGACCCCCATGGGGGTCGTCTCTTTCGACAAGGACGGATGCGGCGTCGGAGACCTCTACGTCTTCAGGTTCCAGAAGGAGAAAGGGAACTACCATTGGCAGATTGTCGATGAGGGTCAGTATAAGCAGAAACCCGTGAGGGCGCCGAGCGAATAAGCCGCGAGGCGTCTCGCCGTCCGCGTGCCGGACGTCGCCTCAAGGAGGCGGCGGCCGACACGCGGGGCTAAAAAGGGATTTTCATAATGATGGGCATCGCGGTCAATATGCTGAACGGCGTTTCCTACGGCATGATACTGTTCATCATCGCCAGCGGGTTGTCGCTCATTTTCGGCGTCATGGGCGTTCTCAACTTGGCGCATGGCGCCTTCTTCGTGCTCGGCGCCTATATAGGGCTGACCCTTGCCGGAAAAGGGTGGGGCTTCGTTCTCGCGGCGCTTGCGGCAGGAGCGGCCGTCGGCCTGTTGGGCCTCGTGCTCGAACGGGTTTTCCTTGGCCGCCTGTATAAACAGGTAAACGAGCAGGTCCTTTTGACCCTCGGCCTGGTCTATATTTACTGGAACGCCATCCTGTGGATCTGGGGCCCCAAGTCGCACATAGGCAAGGCTCCGCTCGCCCTTCAGGGAGACATCGTCCTCACCTCCTTCAGCTACCCCCTCTACCGACTCTGGATCATCCTCATCGGCCTCGCGATATTCGCCGGCCTCTGGTTTCTCGAAGAGCGGACCCGGATCGGCGCGATCATGAGGGCCGGGATGGATGACAAACAAATGACGACCGGCCTCGGGATCAACTATCCCCTCTTCTCGAGCTTTGTCTTTTTCCTGGGCGCCTTCCTCGGAGGATTGGCAGGGTTCCTGGGCACACCTATCCTAGGGATACAACCCGGTCTCAGCATGGATATTCTGCTCATCGCCATCATCGTCATCGTCGTCGGCGGTGTGGGACACGTCGCGGGCGCTCTCCTGGGGGCCCTCCTCATAGGCGTCGTCGACGCCTTCGGAAAGGCCTACTTCCCGGACTTTGCCCTGTTCACGGTCTACCTGGCAATGATTGTCATCCTGCTTTCGAAGCCCAGCGGACTTTTGGGAAGAAGGGTAAACAGTTGAACGAAAACGCTCGAGAGATGGAAATTCGCCACAAGCCCTTCACCGTCTACGGCGCTTACCTGCTCCTCGCCGCCCTTTGTCTCTTCTTGCCTCCATTCTTGCCGGATTACGCTCAGTCCATGATCGTGAAGGTCTTCATTTACGGTATCTTCGCCCTCAGTCTGAATCTCCTCTTCGGGTATACCGGGCTCTTTTCCCTGGGACATGCCGCCTTTTTCGGCGTTGGCGCCTATACCGCGGCGATTCTCATATCGCGCCTGGGGATAGAGAGCTTCTGGCCGGGCCTCGCTGCCAGTCTCATTGGCGCAGCCATTTGCGCGGTCTGTTTCGGCATCGTGGCCCTTCAGGTCTCCGGCATCTACTTCCTACTGGTCACCCTCGCGATGGGCCAGCTCCTTTACAGCGCAGCCATAAAATTGCGCTCCCTGGCCGGCGGCAGCAACGGCATCGTGGCTATACCCTATCCCAACATCGGCCTGGGGTTTACCATGACCCCCGGCAGCTTTTACTACCTCGTCCTCGTCTTCTTCGTGGTCTGCGTTTTCCTGCTCTATCGCGTGGTCAATTCGCCGTTCGGACAGATTCTGCAGGGCATACGCGGCGACGAGCGGCGGATGCGCGCCCTCGGCTACAATACGTGGCGCTACAAATTCACGAGCGTCATCATCGGCGCCCTTTTCGCCGGAGTGGCCGGCGACCTGTCAATGTACCAAAACGGTTTCGTCGGTCCCGGACACCTCGACGTCCTTACCTCCACCAGTGTCATGCTCATGGTCATACTGGGGAGCGACCGGGTTTTCTGGGGCCCCATCTTAGGCGCGGCCCTGGTCGTTTTTCTGGAGTATTTCGCCAGTCTCTACACTCCTGAGCGATGGCCGATGATCCTTGGCGGCGCCTTTCTCCTGTCCGTGACGTTTCTAAGGGGAGGAGCGGCGCTTCACCTGGTCAGGCTGTGGGAGAGGTTAAGAAAACGTCATGGAATCGCTTAGAATAGACGGGCTACGCAAGAGCTTCGGCGGCCTCAACATACTCGGCGGCATTTCACTGACTGTGGACGCAGGGGAGTACGTCGCCGTGATCGGGCCGAACGGCGCAGGAAAGACGACCCTCCTGAACGTGATCATCGGCGAGCTGTCGGCTGACTCGGGCCGCATTTATCTGTTCGGGAAGGACATCACCGCAATGCCGACCTATCATCGGATACACGCGGGATTGGGACGCTCCTTTCAAATAACCCGGCTCTTCTACGACCTTTCGCTGCTCGACAATATCGCTTTGGCCCTCCACGCGTCCCGGCCTTCCCGCCACGCTATTTTCAGGAGGGCGAAGAGCTACATGGGCGTCGTCGAAGAAGCGGAAGCGTTGCTCAGGGCCGTGGGGCTGTGGGAGAAGAAGGACTGGCTGGCGGCGAGTGTCTCTTACGGCGAGCAGCGCAAGGTCGAGATCAGCCTTGCCCTCGCCCTCAAGCCGAAAGTGCTTCTCCTCGACGAGCCGACGGTCGGTCTCGCTCCCGGCGAGAGCGCCGATTTCGTCGCCATGGTCAAGGCTCTCGCCGCAGACACCGCAGTGCTCTTCACCGACCACGACATGGACGTCGTCTTCAGCCTCGCGACGCGAGTCGCCGTCCTTTATTTCGGCGAGCTTGTGGCGGAAGGATCGCCCGAAGAGATTCAGCGCAACGAAAAGGTAAGGGAAATCTACTTGGGGGCCAAGAAAAATGTCCGCCTTCGCGCTTGAGTTGAGAGACGTAGAGACATACTACGGGGAGAGCCAGGTGTTGTGGGGGATGTCGATACACGTCGAGCCCGGCAGCGTCGTCGGGATTCTCGGCCGCAACGGCATGGGCAAGACCACGACCCTCCACTCCGTTATCGGCTTTACTCCGCCGCGGCGAGGCAAGGTACTCTTCAATGGAAAAGAGGTGACAAACCTGGAGCCCTACGTGATTGCCAAGATGGGCATTGCCCTCGTGCCTCAGGGGCGGCGAATCTTCCCCTCCCTCACGGTAAAAGAAAACCTGACCATGGCTGCCAGGGGGGCGAAGAAAAGCGATGCCTGGTCGTTGGAGAAGGTGTTCGGTCTATTCCCCGCCCTCAAGGCGAGGGCAAGCCACAAAGGCGATCACCTCAGCGGCGGGGAGCAGCAGATGCTTTGCATCGGCCGGGCCCTGATGACCAACCCCGACCTTTTGCTCATGGACGAGCCCTCTGAAGGGCTTGCTCCCCTTATCGTGGAAGAACTGGGCAACACCATAAGGGAGCTCAACAAGAGGGGCCTCTCCATCCTGCTCGTGGAGCAGAACATCACCCTCGCGTGCGAAGTAACCGATTTCATCTACGTCATCGACAAAGGCAAAGTCGTCTATCAGTCGACACCGGAGGCACTGGAGGAGGAAGAAAAAATTAAGGACGTCTATATCGGATTGTCGAGATAACCTACCCGCCCCCAAGAAGGGGCGGTGAGGCCGGCTAAACTATCGTCAAAGGAGGTCAGTCGAACATGGAACGTTTCCCGCTTTTATCCCAGCCTTTCCAGGTGGGACCGCTCACCTTGAAGCACCGGATGATCATGGGTCCAATGTGGACGAGGCAGTGCACGATCAATGGGGAAGTCACCCAGCAGATGATCGATTACTATTCGGCCAGAGCGCGGGGAGGCGCCGCTGCGATAATGATCGAATCGACCACCGTCGACAGGCGCTACGGGTGGACGGAGGCGACTCTGGCGCTCGACGGCGACGAACTGGAGCCGGGCTACTTCCGCCTGGTCGAAGCGATCCACATGAATGGCGCGGCAGCTCTGAGCCAGCTCATCCACGTGGGTGCCTTCTCGGACGATCCCATCTCGCCGTCCGGGGTGCCCAGCATCAAGATGGGAGGGTCCGGCATCTTCCGGCCCCGCGCAATGACGATCGAAGAGATTGAAGAAACGAGGGAGAAGTTTATTTCCGCGGCGGTGCGGGTAAAACAATCGGGCTGCGACGGCGTGCTGATTCATGGCAACACGGCGTATCTCCTCCACCATTTCGTCTCCCCCTACACGAACAAGAGAACCGATAGATACGGCGGGAACCATGAGAACCGGGGCAGGCTCTCTCTGGAGATCGTGAGGGGTATCCGCGAGAGATGCGGCCGCGATTTTGTTGTGGGCTACGAGCTCGTGGCCGACGAATTCCTCGAGGGCGGCCTCACCTACGAAGACAGCGTCCCCTTTGCGAAGGAGCTGGAGAAGGAAGGGGTCGATTTCCTCGACATAGCCGTCGGAACCTACGAGACGTTCGCCTCCACCGACAAGTCGCCGGGGCAAACGAAATATACTCGGTTCGGCGAGTGGGAGCATACGAAGGTGTTCAAGAAGGCGGTGAAGGTCCCCATCATCCATAGGACCCATGGCGACTACGACCCCGCAAGCTGGGAAAAACATCTGGAGGCCGGAGACGCCGATATCGTCCAGGTCGCGAAGCCAAGCCTCTGCGATCCGCAGCTTTTCAGCAAAATAGCCGAGGGCAGAGCGGAGGACGTCCGCCCCTGTACGTGTTGCAGCCACTGCGTGGACGTAGGGGTCATCGGTCACCAGCAGGCCGAATGCGCGATCAACCCTGAAATGGGGAGAGAGAGGGAGTACGGGATAACTAAAACGTCTAGGGCGCAGAAGGTCCTGATCGTCGGCGGCGGTCCGGGCGGGCTCGAAGCCGCGAGAGTGGCGGCAGAGCGGGGACACGACGTGACGCTCATGGAGAAGGACGGCGAGCTTGGCGGCAAATTGAGACCCCTTTCGCTCTGTTTCGACAACGACCGCTTCGGTGACTTCCGCGATTGGGAAGTGCGCCAATGCACGAAGGCAGGCGTCAAATTCGCCCTGAACAGCGAGGCGACTCCTGGGACAATCCAGGCTGCGGGCGCAGACGTAGTGATTCTAGCCACAGGGGCGCCCCACCGGGTCATGCCTGATATTCCCGGGATCTCCCTGCCCCATGTCGTCGGCCCGGAAGAGATCCTCTTCGGAAAGGCGCCGGTGGGAAAGAGGGTGGTGGTACTCGGCGGGAACCGCATCGGCGTCGACATGGCATACACGATCATGAAGAGAAAACTGGCCGACAAGGTCGTGATCGTCGAGGAGCAGCCGGTCGGTTCCGTCGGATACGACATGGAGGTCTTGAATATGGCGATTCTGACGATGTGCCTCCTGCCGAGATTGGGCGTGACCGCCCTCACCGGCGCCCGCATCGAGGAGATCACGGCCGACAGCGTCAGGATTATCGATCCGGAAGGGAAAAAGCAGAAGATCCCGGCGGACACCGTGATCGTCTCGGCCGGCTATCGGCCTGACCCCGCGTTGCTGCAGTCGCTCCAGGGAAAGGTCAAAGAGGTGCTCGCCATCGGCGACTGTGTGAAATACAGGAGCGTGCGCAACGCCGTTCACGAGGCCGCGTTCATGGCCAGGCAGATCTAAGGTTCCAAGAGGAGGCCAGGAAGTGAGGATAAAGTCCACGGCCCTCATGGGCAATCTTGAAATGACGGGCCAAATTTCGGAAATCAAGGTAAAGGACGAGTTCTTAGTCATGAACCTGAGGACCAGCGTCGGATGGAACCTCAGGGCCGCGATGAGTCACGAGGACATACTAACGTTCATCAGGCTGATGCTGAAACCGGGCAATCTTGCCTACGTCCTCTTCGGCTTCGGCAAGCCAAGGGACAAGACGCACGTCCCCGAGTACTAGGGAGGGTGAGATGCGCCGACGGCTTTCTTTCGCGAGAGAGGAAGCCGGCGGCGCACGTGAAACCCGGCGGACACAATGAGAGGCCATGATGGAGGGGAAGGGAGAGAAGATCGTCAGGACCGCCTGCCAGGGCTGCCATTCGGAGTGCGGAGTACTGGTCCATGTTGCCGGAGGCAAGGTCGTCCAGATAAGGGGCGATAAGGAGCATCCGTCGACCAGGGGAAATATCTGCGTCAAGGCAAGGAATTATGCCGGTTTCCTCTACCATCCTGATCGCCTGAAATATCCTCTCAAGCGGGCGGGAAGGAAGGGTGAGGGGAAATGGCAACGGATCTCGTGGGACGAGGCCCTCGACGAGATCGCGCAGAAGCTCACCGAGACAAAAGAGACTTACGGGGCCAGGTCGATCGGGGCCCTCCAGGGTACGGGACCGAGGGAGGCGATGTTCTTCGTCCGTCTCCTCGCCGCCGCCCTCGGAACGCCGAACGTCGTGAGCACCGACCTCCACATCTGTTTGGCCCCCTCGGTGGTGGCAGAGACGGTGACGGCGGGCCATTCGATCCTCCTTGAAACAGGCCCGGACTACCTTTCCTCGAAATGCATCTTCGTCTGCGGCGCCAATCCTGTCATCTCGCACCCTCCTCGGGGAAATGACATTCTCGAAGGAATGAAGAAGAACGGAGCGAAGCTGATCGTCGTTGACCCCCGCCGCACGGCCATGGCCAAACAGGCCGATATATGGCTTCAAATAAGGCCCGGAACCGATCTTGCCCTGATCCTCGGCCTGCTCAACACGATCATCGAAGAGGGGCTTTACGACAAGGATTTCGTCGACCGGTACTGCTTTGGCTTTGACAAGCTGAAAGAGCACGTAAAGGCGTACCCGCCCGAAAAAGTGGCGGAAATCACCTGGCTCTCCGCGGCCGATATCACGGAAACGGCGCGGCTGTTGGCCCTCACAAAGCCAGCAGCCTTCCACCACCGGGTTGCCGTCGAGCAAAACATCAACTCGACGCAGACGAACCGGGCAATCATGATCCTCGCAGCCATCACGGGTAGCATCGGCGTCAAAGGCGGCAATCTCCTCCCCGATCCTTTGCCCGGCTACATTTCCACGGGCGGCATCATGGGCCATCACTGCGCCGTCTCCCGTGAGCTGGCAGAGCAACGCATCGGAAGCGACCAGTATCCCCTTATCTCCGGCCCAGAGGCTCCCTTCACTTTCGTCCATGCCGCATTGGCCTGCGATGCGATGCTCAATGGCAGGCCTTATCCGCTCAGGGCGCTCGTCGTGGCAGGGGGCAACCCCATCATGAACATGCAAAACACGAAGAGGGTCTGGGCTGCCTTCAAGAGTCTCGACCTGCTGGTCGCCGCCGATTTCTTCATGACCCCTACCGTAGAGCTTGCCGACTACGTGCTGCCCGCCGCCACCTGGCTCGAGAGCGACGAGTGCTGCGACGAGCGGTACATGAATTGCGTCTCTGCCAGACAGAAAGCGGTGGAGCCTCTCTACGAGGCCAGAAACGCCGTCCAGATCGGCATCGATCTGGTCAAGAGGATACCCTGGGCGGACCGGAAGTATATTCCCTGGGAGAGCACCGAGGAGTTCAACGACTTCAGGGTCCGGGGGATAGGCATGACCTTTGAACAATTCAAAGAAAAGGGCTATGTGCCGAGAGCAACATCGTACAGGCAGTACGAGGAGAAGGGTTTCAACACGCCCACGGGCAAGGTCGAGCTTTATTCAACGGTCTTCGAGAAATACGGTTACGACCCCTTGCCCTCCTACATTGAGCCGCCTGAAAGCCCGGTCAGCACACCGGAACTGTTGCGCGATTATCCCCAAATCCTTATCACTGGGGGAAGGACCTGGGAATACTACCACTCAGCCGGCCACCAAGTCGATGCACTGAGAAAGCGCATGCCGGACCCCCTGGTCGAGATGCATCCGGACTCCGCTCGAAACATGGGTCTCAACGAGGGAGATTGGGTCTGGGTCGAGACGCCGCAAGTCAAGGGAGAACGGGTCAGGCTCAGGCTGAAGGTCACGGAGGACCTCTATCCGGGGGTGGTCCACGCCCAGCACAGCTGGTGGTTTCCGGAGAAGAACGAGCCGGGCCACGGGTGCTTCGAGTCGAATATCGCCGTGGTATTGACGGACGACGAGCCGAGGGAGAGGATCTGCGGCTCCGTCCGTACTAGAGGGACCCTCTGCAGGGTCTATAAGTGAGCGAAGAAAAGCCCTGCTCTTCTCAGGCCTGCGAAGCGCCAGAGAGGGGAAAGAACCATGGTGTCGGATTCGGCCAGGTGGTCTAGTTCCGCGATCCCGATGGCGTTATTCTCGAAGCCTTTCAGGGGGAATTCCCGTTCTGAGGAGTGGTTGGTTTGATGACGCCCCGTACGACGATTCCAGGCAAGGAGAGGCTGCGAAAATATAAAGCCCACAAGTCACGGACTGTCCTTCGCGCCCTCGAGAGGGGATAGGTCTATAGCGGAGGCGGTCACGACCTAACCGCATCCGGAGAAAGCATCTTTTCGTGAGGGGACCATTCGGTGATGTTCAGATGGAGGCATTGACATGAAGCCATTTCAGTACTTGAGCCCGGCAAGTATATCCGAGGCAGTCTCATTGCTGAAGGAATATGGACAAGAGGCTAAGGTCATCGCTGGCGGTACGGACTTGGTCGTCCAGATGAGGAAGGGGAGCCTCTCCCCCCGATACGTCGTCGACATAAACGGCATCCCGGGGCTCGACACTATACGGTATGACCCAGTGCGAGGCCTGACCATCGGGGCTCTGACGACCGTCAGGGCCCTGGAAAAGTCGGCCGATCTCCGTCAGCAGTATCCACTGATTTCACTGGCGGCAAGCAAACTGGGGTCCGTGGCGATCAGAAATGTGGCCACCGTAGGCGGTAATCTGTGCAATGCGATGCCCATAGCAGATACGGCCCAAGCGCTCTTGGCGCTATCGGCAAAAGTTAGAATCACCGGACCTGAGGGCGACCGGGTGATTCCCCTTGAAGATTTCCTTATCGGCCATGGCAAGACTGCGTTGGGGACCGGGGAACTCCTGCGCGAGGTCCAGGTGCCCGTACTTGCACCGCACACTAAAGGTTTCTATCTGAAGCAGACGATCAGGGGATCGATCGACCTGGCCATCGTCAATGTCGCCGTGGCCATCACCGTTGATCCGGGGGACGCGGTCTGCAAGGACATCAGAATCGTGCTTGGCTCCGTGGCCCCCACGCCCATACGGGCGCGAAAAGCTGAGGATGTGGTGAGGGGAAAACGGCTCGATGAGGACGTGATCGGAAAGGCAGCTCAGCTCGCCTCCGAGGACGCCCATCCGAGGCCCGGCAGTATAAGGGCATCGGGCGAATACAAGAAGGAAATGGTATTGGTGCTTACCGGACAACTTCTGAGAGAAGCGGTCTCTTCCGCACCTTCCAGGGGAGAATGAGAGCGAGGCTTACAGGAACAACCGAGAGGAGAGGCGATGAGACAATTGTTGAGACTAAGGGTGAACGGGGAGGACCACGAGGTGTGGGTTGAGCCCTGGAAGTCACTCGCGGACGTCCTTCGTGAAGACCTGAATCTTACGGGCGTCAAGATAGGCTGCAACGAAGGCCAATGCGGGTCATGCACGGTTCTGATCGATGGAAAGCCGGTGAAAAGCTGCCTGGTGCTCGCGCCGAGGGCGACCGGGAAGGAGATCCTGACGATCGAGGGATTGGCCAAAGACGGGAAGCTGCATCCGCTGCAGGAGGCATTCGTGAAGCATTTCGCCGTCCAATGCGGCTTCTGCACACCCGGGTTCATTCTCGCTGCGAAAGGCCTGCTCGACGAGAATCCCCATCCGACCGAAGAGGAGGTCAGGAAGTGGCTGGCCGGCAACCTGTGTCGGTGTACCGGATACGTCAAGATCATCGAGGCCGTGTTATCGGCAGCCGGAAGCAGGCCGTGAATCAAGCGGCACGAAACAGCGGAGGAGAAGATGGCCGAGTTGTCAGCCGTAGGAAAAGACATTTCGAGAACGGACGCCTTGGAGAAGGTGACGGGGAAGGCGAAGTTTACAGCCGATTTCTATGTGTCCGGGATGCTCTTCGGGGCAATTGTGAAGAGCCCTTATCCCCATGCCAGGATTCTGCGGATTGAGGCGGAAGAGGCCCGGGGCGTGCCGGGGGTCAGGACGATCGTCCTTCCCGAGGATGCCCCGGACAAACGCTTTGGCTATGGGCTATGCGACATGTTTGCCCTTCCCAGAGACGGCATCGTCCGCTGCGTAGGGCAGCCTGTCGCCATCGTGGCTGCCGACACCCTGGAGATTGCCGAGGAAGCTGCGGACAAGGTCCGCGTCCATTGTCAGAAAATGCCGGCTATGTTCGATGTCGAGGAAGCATTATCAGAAAAACCGCCCGTTATCGTTCATCCGGACCTTCGCCATTATACTTCATCGATCTTTCCGTTCTCATTTGAACCCGATCTCCCGAACTGCTTCCAACATTTCAGGATTCGACACGGAGACGTAAAGAAGGGCTTCGAGGAGGCTGACATCATCGTCGAAAACAGGTATTTCACGGCCAGAGTCTCTCATTGCTCTCTGGAGCCCCGCGTCGTCGATGCCTGGGTCGAGCCCGACGGCACCCTAACTGTGAGAACATCGTCGCAAACGCCAACCTCGACACAGATGAGCTTTGCGACGATCTTCGGGGTATCGCCTACCAAGGTGAGGATCCTTATCCCCTATGTCGGTGGGGGCTTCGGGGGCAAGATAGGGAACGACACTATGCTGGAGCCCCTTGCGATGATGGCTGCAATGAAAAGCGGAAGGCCGGTGCGCTTAGTGCATACTAGGGCGCAGGAATTTGTGGGCGGCCGGCATCGGGCGGATGTGATCACATACATCAAAGACGGGATGAAACGGGACGGGACCCTGCTGGCCAGGGAAATAAGAGCGATCCTCAACGCCGGCATGAAGGGAGACGTGGCTCATGTCGTAGCCCGGAACATGGTTTTCGGGTCCGTCGGCACCTATCGAATACCCAATTTCAAGTATGATGGCTACGGCGTCTATACCAATAACCCTCCTACCGGGGCCTTCAGGGGATTCGGCACGCCGGAGACCACCTGGGCCATCGAGCAGCAAATGGACCTTCTGTCAGAAAAAATCGGTATGGATCCGGTGGAGATGCGAAGGAAGAACTTACTGAGAGAGGGGGACACGGATGTGTGCGGGCAGGCGGCTGTCGCCATCGGCGTAGGAAGCTGCCTCGAAAAGGTGTCGGAATGGATCGGGTGGGGCAAGGAGCCGGTGCAGGAAGGCGGCGACTGGAAGAAGGGGAAGGGGATTGCCATCGGTAACAAGTACTCGGTTTCCATCCCCGCTTCCGCAACCGTCAAGGTCCACAGCGACGGGACCGTGGAGGTTCGCCACGGGAGCATCGAAATGGGGCAGGGAATCAACACCGTGGTCACCCAGATAGTGGCCGAGGAATTCGGCATCCCCGTAAACTTCGTAAAGATCGTACTCGGGGATACCGCGGTCTGCCCCCCGGATCACGGCCCCGTTTCCAGCCGGTCCACCTTCTTTACCGGCAGCGCGGTGAGGCTTGCCTGCCAGGACGCCAAGGCGCGTCTGTTTGCGATGGCAGGCCGCAAGCTGGGTTTGAGCGCGGACCAGCTTGCGATCGGGAACGGGCAGGTCTTCGCCCGGTCCGAACCCGGCAGATCGATCCCAATCACAGACTTTTTCGTCCACGACATCCCCCTTGAGGGAAGCGAAATCATCGGGACGGCGAGCTTCATGATTCCCACGATGCCTCCAGACCCTCTCACGGGGCAATCTGAAAGGATTGTCGCCTACTATGGCCATTTCGCCCACGCGGTGGAGGTGGCGGTAAACGTGCGGACCGGCGCAGTTAAAGTGCTTCGGATCGTCGGCGCGGCGGATATGGGGAAACCGATCAACCCGGAAATGGCCGGGGGACAAATGGAAGGAGGCTTTCTCATGGGTATCGGTACTTCCTTATATGAGGAGATCGTCCTCAAAGACGGGGTGGTCGCTAATCCCACTTTTGTCGATTACAGGATCCCGACGACGTTGGAGATGCCCCACAACGACTCTGTCAAAGTCATACTCAATCCCGTTCCGCACGCGGAGGGGCCGTTTGGCGCGAAGGGCCTGGGGGAGGGAGTGATGGTCCCGATCGCGCCTGCCATTGGCAATGCCATCTACAATGCGGTGGGGGCGAGAGTGAAGGAACTACCTATTTCTGCGGAGTCCTTGCTGAAGGAGCTCAAGAAAATCGGGCAGGAAGGAAAAGACTGATAGAGAAGGGGATTGAATTTGTTTGAGGACGGGATCCGATGAAACATGAAGTGCCCATGGCCGAGGGAGTGCCAGATCCGTTCTCCGACGGCGACTGCGTCGACAAAGACCGCAGGCGAAATCTCTGGCGAATCCACGAATCTTCAGGGAAAACGATCGAGATCAAGGCTGCCCACTCTTGCACTGCCTCGAGACTAATAACGCGCCCGGCGCCTACATCGGCCAACGCCTCGAACGTCAAGCGTCGACGTTCTTCTTCCTGCTCTACGCACGCAGATAGCGCCTTATTAATGGTCCATCCGTGGGAACGCTCTGTACGCGCGGCCAACTGGTCGACCTTCTCGGCCAGTGGTACCGGGACGTGTGCGGTCAGTACTCTTGTGCTCATGGGCACTTCCCGAGACCGGGTGTTGAGGCTTCCGCCGGTGAGCCCGAATAACTGCAAGCCCGTGGCGGCGGGGCTAAGGGTGTTTCCCGCCGGTCCACCCTTCGCCTTTACGCCGCCACGCTTGCTGCACGCCCAAGGGGAGGCAAGCTCCCCGTATCTACACCTTGAACTGTTGTACGGTGCCTTCCAGGTCTCTCGAGAGATCGGACAAACCTGAAGCCGCCGCTGACAAATCTTCCGATGAGGAGAAGGTCTCCTTTGTCACTGTGGAAATGTGATTGATGTCTCTGCTGATTTCCTCCGTTGTGGCGCTCATCTCTTCGATGGCGGTCGCTATCTGGTGGACGCCATTGTGGAGGCCGTCAATGCTCTCGATGATGCTGCACAGGGCAGTCGATGCCTGGGCGGAAAACTCCACACCCGTTGCGACCTTGTCCTTCGCGATGTCCATGGACTCGACGGTCTTATGCACGCCCTCTTTGATCGTGCCGATCATGCTCGCTATTTCCGTTGTAGACGCGGACGTCCTTTCGGCGAGCTTCCTCACCTCATCGGCCACCACGGCAAATCCCCTGCCGTGCTCTCCCGCCCGGGCCGCCTCGATGGCGGCATTGAGGGCCAGAAGGTTCGTCTGATCGGCGATGTCATTGATGGCGGTCACGATGTCTCCGATCCTTTCGGACTGTCGGCCAAGCTCCCTGACAAATCCCAGGGCCGTCTCCACGGTCTCTGCAATGACGTTCACTTCCCTTATGGCGTTATCGACGACTTCCCTGCCGCCTTTCGCAACATCGACTGCCTCATTCGCCGCTCCGGCAACGGCGCTCGAATTCCTCGCGATATCGCCGGATGCCTGGCTCATCTGGGTGGAACCTGCCGCCACTTGAGTCGCCCTCTCGACCTGCTCGGTTGCCCCCTTTGACAGCCTTTCTGCGGCCACGCCCATCTGCGCGCTCGCCGAGGCGACATTTCCGGCCGAGGCGGTGACCTCCGTGAGCATCGCCCGGAGACTTGAATTCATGGCATCCATGGATCTGGCAAAGAGTCCCATCTCGTCGTTGCGCGTGAGGGCATGCTCCGAGACAGGGTTGGAGAAATCGCCTTTCGCCATGAGGTCTATGTGGCCGGCAGACCGGTTTATGGGTATGGTAATGCTGGTGGTGGTCGCCCGGGAGAGAAAGACGCCCACAAGAATGGCCACGATCCCCAGGAGCAGAACGACGATGCGCGCCGTTGACGCGTGCCTCTGCGTCTCATCGTAGCGGACCTTTATGTTCTGTTCTTCATAGACGACTACGCTGTCGGCTGCTTCGAGGTAGGCTTCCGTGGTGGCGGCCAGGTGGCCGTACTTCTCGCCTGCCTCTGCTGCCTTTCCCGCCATGCCAAGCTCTATCGTCTCGTTGTTCGCGTCCTTTCCCTTGACTACGGCCTCCTTCAGGGTTGCGAGAAGTGACTGCCCTTCCTTGTTGACTTCCATCTTCTCGAGGACCTCTATCCCCTTCCGGTAGGCGGCCCGTGTCTCCTCGATCTTCTTCTTTGCCTCCTGCCTGACGCTCTCCTCCGGTGAAGTGACAATCCTGCCGATGAGGAACGAGATGTTGCTCAGGCTGATTCTCACATCGTTTGCAGTCTTGAGCTTGAAGGTATTGACAGACTCCAGTCGTTCGATGTTGCCCTTGATAGCGCCGAGGTAGGCCACCTCCGCGGTCACCATGATGACCATCAGCCCGAGGATAATGCCGAACCCGATTCCCAATCTGCGGCCGATCTTTACATCCGTGAAAAGCCTCATCCCGCCCCCCTTTTTCGAGAGTCTTGAGCTCGACCTGATTGGTATGCACGAGCTTGCAGGATGATCGATGCTCTCCTGAAGCGGCCGGTTCGATCGCGATCTTGCGCTGCCTTCGCCCTTTGTCAAAATCGGGTACCCCTTCCCGCATCGTTGACAAAGGTGCGAATCCCCCTGGCAAAGCAGTCCTTCTTCGCGATCGACCTTGCCGCTTCAGGAGACTTATCGGATGACCGGGGCAGCAAGGCTAGCTAGCAGTTTTGCTAGTTCTCAGGAAAACGCAGCAACGACAGGAATTTTGACGGGCTTTTCGGCAATTGAAAGAAGGACCACGCTCGTTCACAATAGGAAATACGATGTAATACGAAATCCGCTTTTTGGCTACTTTCGGGTCCTATCCGAGGAACGCGCGGCGCACCACTTCGTTGGTCATCATTTCTTTGATGTTGCCTTCGAGAACGACGGCGCCAACCTCCAGAACGTAAACGAAGTTGGTGAGCCTGGAGGCGAGGCCGGCGTTTTGCTCCACAAGGAGCACGGTGATGCCTTCCTCGCTGATGCCGGTGATGATGCCCGCGACCTCTTCCACCACGAGGGGCGCAAGCCCGAGGGAAGGCTCGTCCATGAGGAGAAGTTTCGGTTTGGCCATCAATGCCCGGCCGATGGCGAGCATCTGCTGCTCACCGCCGCTCAATGTCCCCGTCCGTTGGCTGCGCCTCTCCCACAGCCTGGGGAAACGCTGCCACACCTTCTCGAGGTCTTCCCTGATGGCGGCCCTGTTTTTCCTCAGGTATGCGCCAATCATGACATTGTCGAGAACGCTCATGCGAGGGAAAAGCCTCCGGCCTTCAGGAACCTGAACGATGCCGAGCTTGACGATCTCATGACTTTCCATGCCGTCTATTCTTTTGTCCCGGAACCACATTTCACCCGAGCTTATCCGGAGCAGCCCGGATACGGCTTTCAGGATGGTGCTCTTGCCGGCCCCGTTGTTGCCCACAAGCCCGGTGACAGCGCCTTCCGCGACGTCTATGGTGACGCCTTTGACGGCTTCTGCCTTGTTGTAGTGGATACTGATATCTTTCAACCTAAGCAGCATGTGTGGCGGCTCCGAGGTATGCCTGGATCACTTCCGTGTTTTGCTTCACCTCTTCGGGCAATCCCCGCGCGATCTCCGTGCCGAAGTTGATGACGACCAACCTGTCGCAGATGCTCATGACGGCCCTCATGTTGTGCTCGATGAGCAGGATCGCCGTCCCCCTTCTTCTTATTTCCGCAATAATCGCAAGCGTCGCGTCGACCTCCGCATTGTTCATTCCCCCGAGGCACTCGTCGAGGAGCAGCAGCTTCGGCTTGGCAGCCAGGGCTATGGCCATCCCGAGTATCTTTTGATGGCCGTGGGGCAAATTGCGGGCCGCGACGTTCTCAGCCCCTGTCAGGCCCATGAACTGAAGGATGCCCTGGATGCTTTCGGCGACCTCCTGTTCCTTTCGACGATATCCGGCGGTATTGAGAATTGCTTCAAGGAAGCCGATTTCAGGGTAGAGATGAGTTGCCGCAACCATGTTTTGAAGGACGGTGAAATCGGGCAGGAGCCTCACCAACTGAAAAGTCCGAACCAGCCCCAGACGGGCTATGGCGTGGGGCTTCAGACCGACGATGTTCTTTCCCTGAAAGGTAATTTTGCCGCCGGTGGGAGGGATAAAGCCGGTCACGAGGTTGAACAGGGTTGTCTTGCCGGCCCCGTTCGGACCTATCAGGCCGACTATCTCACCTGCCTCCACGTTCAGGCTGAGGGAGTTGATGGCGCAAAGACCGCCGAAAAGCTTGGTCAATTCCCTGGTCTCAAGCATTGGCCGCCCTCCCTTCCCTTGGCGTCCTTATTCTAGCGGCGATTTTCCCCGGCAGGGAGACGAGGCCGTCGCGCATGAAGAAAAGGACGAGAAAGAGGACCACGACGAAAATCAGGGGCTGGTACTCTTTCAGCACTCGGGACGCCTCGGGGACTACGGTGAGGACAACGGCGCCGATGATCGGGCCGGGGAACCTCTTGCGGCCGCCGGTCACCGTATATATGAGGATATAGATGCTCGGGAAAAGGCCGAACGTGTCGGGGTTGAGAACGCGCAGGTGGTGGGCGTAGAGGCTGCCGGCCAGGCCGATGAAAAAGGAGCCGAGGCAGAACGTCGTTACCTTGTACTTGATGACGTTTATGCCCACGCTCGCCGATACTCCTTCGTCGCGCTCGATTGCCGGAAGCATGGTGCCGAGACGGGAGCGGTCGATGCGATAGAAGATCGCCAGGGTGAGGAACATTATCACGAGGACAAAATAGGAATAGGGCAGCAAATGACCGAAATCAATGCTCATGCCCGCGAAAGACAGGATGCCTATGGAGGGGATGTTGAGCAAGCCGGTTGACCCTCCGGTCATCGAGCCCCATTCGGACATGATGAGCCGGACGATCTCGCCGAAGAAGAGGGTGAGCATGGCGAAGTATATGCCCATTACCCTCACGAAGGGAAAAGCAACGGCGGCGGCAACCGCGGTCGATGCGAGCCCCGCCAGGGGAAAAGCCGCCCAAAAAGGGAGGCTAAGCTTCATCATCAGGATGGCCGACGTGTATCCCCCTATGCCCGCGAAGGCCATGGTCCCCATGCTCATCTGACCCACACTTGCGATGAGGCGAAAGCTGCCGGCAAGCATGACGTTGATCGCGCAGAGAATGAGGACGATGACGTAATAATCCCTGCTTCGCAGAACCCAAGGCAGGAGGAAAACGATGACGATAAGGACCGCCAGCCCCAGATTTCCGCCGAAGCTCGCGGACCCTCCGTGAGCTTCCTCCCGAAGGTGCTTCCTTCCTGAGACGACGCTCCTAGTCATGGCCGAGAAGCCCTTTCGGCTTGATCAACAGAATCAGGACAATAACGGAAAAGCCGATTATCGCGGAGATGGTGCCGCTCGTAAAAAGGGGCGCCAGGCCGTCTACCAGCCCGAGAATGAAACCGCCGATCACCGCGCCCGGAACGCTTCCTATTCCCCCGAGGATTATCACCGCAATTCCCTTGGTCATGGCGAAGGTCCCCATGTAGGGGGCGAGTTGCAGCAGCGAGCCCATGAGCCCCCCTGCCACCGCGGCCAGGGCGCAGCCGATGCCCATGGTGATACCCGAAATGCGGTTGACGTTTATTCCCTGCAGGGCGGCCGCCTCGGCGTCGTGGGAAATAGCGAGCATGGCTTTGCCGATCTTGGTCTTGCTGATCACAAAGAGAAGGGCCGAGGTGAAAACCAGGGCGATTCCCATGACGAGGAGCCTGTCCTTCGAGAGCCTGAGTCCCCCCAGCTTCAGAATGCCGGGAAATATGGACGGGATGTACTTGAGGTAGGTGCCGAAGGCTATGACGGCAACGGTCTGAAGGAGTACGGTGAGTCCGATGCAGGCAAGCACGGCGGGCTCCATGTCGCCGCGGATCTGGCGAAAGACGAACCTCTCGAGGAGGATGCCGAAAATGCCCAGAGCAAATGCAGACATGAGCAGGGACCAGAAGAAGTTGATATGGGCGCCGACACATGCGTAGTAGACGACGTAGGCGCCGAGCATGTATATCTCGCCGTGGGCGAAGTTCAGGATGCCCAGGATGCTGAACAGAAGGGTCAGTCCCAGGGCGACGAGAATGTATATCAGGCCCGAGGCCAATCCGTTGAATATGCCTTGGTAGAGTCCGTGAAGCATGGCGAGATTTCCTCACATTTTACGGCCTTAAGGCCGGCCTATCGCTCTTGGT
>Ga0326728_10011075_pt1 | contig 20764 bp, 24 predicted proteins | sample MB3enrmetagenome_FD_207602 | JGI IMG/M metagenome (GOLD analysis project Ga0326728, IMG submission 207602) | Lab enriched peat soil microbial communities from McLean, Ithaca, NY, United States - MB31MN | ecosystem: Environmental > Terrestrial > Soil > Wetlands > Peat | place: USA: New York... | reverse complement strand
TCCTTGCCTCCTCAGAGAGTAAGCCTACCTTGACGTCTATGCCCGCTTTCCGCAGGGCCTCGATCCCTTTTCCGTTTACCAGCGGGTTTGGGTCAAACATGGCCACGACCACCTTCTTGATGCCCGCTTTGATTACCGCATCGACACATGGCGGCGTCTTCTTCTCCGTGTGGCAGCATGGTTCCAGGGTTACCACGAGCGTTGCGCCCCGGGCGCCGTCGCCTGCCCGCTCCAGAGCAATCACTTCGGCGTGGGCTTCTCCTGCCTTATGATGGTATCCCTCTCCCAGGACACGTTGTCCTTTCACCACCAAGGCGCCTACCATCGGGTTCGGAGACGTTGTTCCCAGTCCTTTTTTTGCAAGGGAAAGGGCCAACCGCATGAACTCTTCTTCTTTCATGTTTCCCCTTTTTTGAAAGGGGAGACATGCACTCTGCGTTCTCTCATGTTTCCCCTTTTTTCAAGAGCAGGCCTTTCAGCTCTTCCATGAAGTCGGTAATATCCTTGAACTGGCGGTAAACGGAGGCGAACCGCACATAAGCGACCCCGTCAAGCCTCTTCAGCTCATCCATCACCATGCGTCCTATCTCCGTGCTCGTGACCTCTTTCTCCCCGCGCTCCGTCAAGTCGTACTCGATCCTCGACACCGCTTTCTCGAGATCGGTAATCCCGACAGGCCGCTTTTCGCAGGCTTTTCGCAAGCCCGTAAGGATTTTCCCCCTATCGAAGGCTTCTCTCCGGCCGTCTTTCTTGACCACGAGGGGCAGACCCTCCTCCAGCATCTCTGCCGTGCTGAATCGCTTCGAGCACCCAAGACACTCGCGGCGCCTCCTGATGGCGTCCAACTCCTTGCTCGTTCTCGAATCGATCACTCTGCTTTCGGCGAATCCGCAATAAGGACACTTCACCGGACCTCACCCTGCCCCTTTGCACAACTCCGCAAGAATCATCCATGCGCACCTTATGCGCTTCCATGGGTGATGAAAACGCGAGTTGAGCCTTCGATGTCCCTTCAACCGGCCTTTTCAGGCTTTCGCTACCCGCGTTATTATTATACCCGATTCTGAGATCAAAGTGGCGGCCAGATCATCGGGGTACCCTTCCAGGTGCAGCACGTGACCGATCCCCGCGTTGATGACCATCTTCACACATATGGAGCAGGGCAGGTGGGTGGAGTAGAGCGCTGCCCCTTTGATGGAAACACCGTGATAGGCTGCCTGTATGATGGCGTTTTGCTCCGCATGGAGGCCCCTGCAGAGCTCATGTCGCTCCCCGGAGGCCACATGCTTCAGTTCGCGGAGACACCCCAGGTCCCTGCAATGGGCAAGACCGCTTGGCGCGCCGTTATAACCCGTGGCAAGAATGCGCTTGTCCTTGACGATAAGGGCGCCGACATTCCTCCTCAGGCACGTGGACCGCTTGGCGATGATGCCCGCTATTTCCATGAAATAGGCATCCCAATCCGGGCGCTCGCCTTTTGTCATGGTGGTGTGCGGCCGGCTGATAGTCATAGGGTATAGATACGGGAGTAGAAGGGGAACCTGCGACAGAGCGCTTTCACCTCTTCTCGTGCCCTGTCCTGGAGCTGCTCGTCATGAGGCTTGAGGAGAACGGCATCGATAATTTCCGCAACAAACTCCATCTCCGGCTCTTTCATGCCCCTCGTCGTTACCGCAGGCGTGCCGATCCGTATGCCGCTCGTCACGTTCGGCCCTTTTGTATCGAAAGGGATCACGTTTCTGTTGAGTGCGATCCCGCTCTTTTCCAGACTTTCCTGCGCTTCTATTCCGGTGATGCCCTTTCCGGTGAGGTCGACAAGGAAAAGATGGTTGTCCGTCCCTCCCGACACAATCCTGTACCCCCGCTTCTCCAAAGAGGATGCGAGATGTTGGGAGTTTTTGATGATCTGCTCCTGATAGGCCCTGAACTCGGGGGCCATCGCATTCTTCAGGGCTACTGCCTTGGCGGCGATCACATGCATGAGAGGTCCACCCTGGATACCCGGGAACACCATCGAATCGATTAGTTTGCCATGCTTCTTGTCGGCGAGGATCAGCCCTCCCCTCGGCCCTCGCAGCGTCTTATGGGTCGTGCCCGTGACGAAATGGGCGACGCCGACCGGGCTTGGGTGGAGACCGGTAGCAACGGCGCCCGCAATGTGCGCCATATCGACGAGGAGATACGCGCCTGTCTCATCGGCTATCTCCCTGAATTTCCCGAAATCGATAATCCTCGAGTACGCGCTCGCGCCTGCAATGATCAGTTTTGGCTTCTCCCTGCGCGCAATCTCCCGCACTTGATCGTAATCGATCCGTTCGTCTTCCCGGGAGACCTGATAGAAGAGGGGTATGAAAAAACGGCCCGAGAAACTCGAGGGTGCGCCATGGGTGAGATGGCCGCCATGGGTGAGGTCCATGCCAAGGATTTTGTCTCCCGGGCGAAGCACGGCGAAACAAACCGCCATGTTGGCCGACGACCCGGAATGGGGCTGGACATTCGCGTATTGAGCGCCGAAGAGCTGGCAGGCACGCTCGATGGCAAGGCGCTCGATGGCGTCCACATAGCGGCAGCCGCCATAGAAACGCCGGCCCGGATAGCCTTCGGCATACTTGTTCGTCAGAAGAGTCCCCTGTGCCTCCAGGACATCCTGATCGACGTAGTTCTCGGAGGCGATCAGGATAAGGCTATATTCTTCGCGCTCTATCTCCTTTCTGACACAATCGTAAATCCCGCTGTCACTTTTTTTGAGAGCATCCATGGAAATCATCTTCAAGCCTTCTTATTTTCTCTATCCGTCCCTCGTGTCGTCCACCCTCAAAGGGGGTTTCGAGCCATACCCTCGCAATCTCGGCGGCAAGCCCCTTCCCGGTAACCAGGCCCCCAAGCACGAGAATGTTCGCATCCAGGTGACGCCTGCTCTGCATGGCGGTATAGAGGTCGAAGGCGAGGGCGGCCCTTATCCCGCATACCTTATTCGCCGCGATCGACATGCCGATGCCCGTGCCGCACACAAGGATACCGCGCTCGGCCTGCTTTCCGGCGACAAGGCGGGCGACTTTTACCGCATAATCGGGATAGTCGACCGAATCGGGGCAGTCTGTCCCGACATCGACCACGTCATGCTCCCCGGTGAGCATCTGTCCCAGATATGCTTTCAGCTCGTAGCCGGCGTGGTCGGAACCGATGGCGATCCGCACTTACTCAAACCTCTTGAAAACGAGGACCGCGTTGGTGCCGCCGAAGCCGAAAGAATTGGAAACAGCCACGTTGATAGCATGCTCTCGCGCGGTGTTCGGCACATAATCGAGATCGCATTCCGGATCCGGATACTCGTAATTAATGGTCGGGGGGCATACCTGGTCCCTGATGGCAAGGGTGCTGAAGATTGCCTCAATGGCGCCTGCCGCTCCCAGCAGGTGGCCGGTCATCGACTTTGTCGAGCTTACAGGAATGTGATACGCCTTCTCGCCAAAAGCCCCTTTTATGGCGAGCGTCTCCGACGAGTCGTTCAAATCCGTCGAAGTCCCGTGGGCATTGATGTAATCGACCTCGTCCGGGCCTATTCCGGCGTCCTTGAGAGCCATTCTGATGCAGCGCATGGAGCCGTCGCCGTCGGGGCAGGGTGCGGTGATATGATACGCATCGCCGTTATAACCGTATCCGGCGACCTCCGCGTAGATCGTTGCGCGCCTCATTCGCGCGCGCTCCAGCTCTTCCAGGATCACGATGCCCGCCCCCTCGCCTATCACAAAGCCGTCCCTCTCTTTGTCAAAGGGACGGGAGGCCTTTTCCGGGGCATCGTTCCTGGTGGAAAGCGCTTTCAACGCGTTGAAGCCTCCGACAGTGAGAGGAGTCAGATTTGCCTCCGTCCCACCCGCCACCATCACATCCGCGTCGCCGTACTGAATAATTCTGAACGCGTCCCCGATTGAATGGGCGCCCGTTGCGCAGGCGGTGACGATGCTCAGGTTCGGTCCTTTGATGCCGTATTGTATCGCAATGTTGCCCGGCGCCTCGTTCGCTATAAGCATGGGAATAAAAAAAGGAGAGATGCGGCCGGGCCCCTTTTCAAGAAGAATGGAATGATACTTTTCCAGAGTGGGGAGGCCGCCGAGGCCCGTACCCACTATCACGCCGACCCTCTCCGGGTCCTCCTTCGCCATATCGAGTCCTGCCGTTTCCACGGCAACGCGCGTCGCTGCCAGGGCATACAGGATAAAAAGGTCCATACGCCTCACTTCTCTTACCGATACATACTCCTCGGGCCTGAAGTTTTTCACCTCACCGGCGATCCTCGTGTCATGCGCCGATGCATCGAAACGTGTTATTGGACCGATCCCCGATTCCCCGTTGAGTATCCTGCGCCACACATCATCGCAGCCGACCCCCAAAGGGGTGGTGAGACCGAGACCGGTTATGACGACCCTTCTTTTCAACCGCCACCTCGTGCCCTACTTTATATGTTCCTCAATATACCGGATAGCATCCCCTACCGTCTCTATCTTTTCCGCGTCCTCGTCGGGGATCTCTATGCTGTACTCATCCTCAAGGGCCATCACCAGTTCGACTATATCGAGAGAGTCGGCTCCCAAATCATCGATGAATTTTGCTTCCGGCACTACCTCAGATTCATTTACTCCCAGTTGTTCGACGATCATCTTCTTGACTTTTTCAGCAACTGCCATGTAGCCACCTCCTAGTTTTAACGAGGGACCCATCCCTCAAGTGTATAAGCCTCCACTGACATTTATTACTTCACCCGTGATGTAGCCCGAGTACTCGGACAGCAGAAAGTAGACGACACGGGCCACATCGATCGGCTCTCCGGCCCGCCCCAGGGGCACCGCCTGGACGAGTGTCTCCTGGTATTTTTCGGATAATGAGGCGGTCATATCCGTCCTTATCAAGCCGGGGGCCACTGCATTTACCCTGATGCCCCGCTCTCCGTACTCCTTCGCGAGGCTCTTCGTAAGTCCGATGATGCCCGCTTTACTCGCCGCGTAGTTCGACTGGCCCGGATTGCCCGTCAATCCTGCAATGGAAGCGATATTCACGATGTTTCCGCCCGTCTTCATGAGGCGACGGATCACCGCCTTCGTGCAGCTGAAAACTCCCTTCAGGTTTACCCGCATCACCTGATCCCAGTCATCCTCGGTCATTCTCACGAGAAGTTTGTCTCTCGTAATCCCCGCGTTGTTCACCAGGTTGTCGACCCTGCCCATCCCGTCCATCACGGCGAGGACCGCCTTCTCCACCTGCTGCAAGTCGGACACATCGGCATGAAAAAATGCGGCCCTTACACCTTTGGCCTCTATTGCCCGTACCGTATCCGCGCCGTCCGCTACGTCAAAGACGGCAATGTCGGACCCCTTTTCGGCCAGGAATTCCGCAATTGCCCGCCCTATACCCTGGGAAGCACCCGTCACGATGGTGACCTTCCCCTTCATGACAACACCCCCCGGACCGCTTCTATCTCCGCCATCGTCTCTACGTGGTAACAGGGAATATCGGTTATCCTCTTCATCATGTTCGTGAGTACCTTCTGCGGGCCCACTTCGAGGAAAAGCTCTATGCCCTCACGACACATGCTCCTCACAGAGCGCTCCCAAAGGACCGGCGAGAACATCTGGCGGAACAGCAGATCGACGACTTTTTCACCGTCCTGGTTCGAGACGGCATCGACGTTGGAGACAACCGGCACCAACATCTGCGAGAAGACGACCCGGCTAAGCTCCTCCTTCAGTTTGTCGGCCGCCGGCTTCATCAGCACGCTGTGAAAAGGACCGGACACGTTGAGGAAGATCGCCTTCTTGTAGCCCTGCCCTTTCAGCCGCTCAACCACCTCCCTGAGGGCGTCCATAGTACCGGAGAGGACGAGCTGGTCCGGCGAGTTGAGGTTGGCGGGAGACGCCACATAATTGTCCTTCGAAATACTCCGGCAGGCCTCTTCCACTTTCCCCGGCACAGGACCGATAAGTGCAACCATGCCGCCAAGACCGGCCGGGCAGGCCTCTTCCATCAGGAGACCCCTTTTCCGGGTCAACCTTACCGCATCTTTGAAAGAGAAAACTCCAGCCGCAAGGAGGGCCGTATATTCGCCAAGGCTGTGACCGGCAAGCAGGTGAGGCGTCACCTTCATTTCCCTGCGCAGCACAGCCCATATTGCGTAGCTGACGAGAAGTACCGCCGGCTGCGTGTTGAAGGTTTTGCCCAGCGCCTCAGCGGGTCCGTTGAAGCACAATTCCGAGAGACTGAAATCGAGGGCGTTATCGGCTGATTGGAACAACTCCCTCACGTACCCGAAACGGTCGTAGAGCTCTTTCCCCATTCCGACATACTGCGACCCCTGTCCCGGGAAAACCACCCCTATTTTTGTCATGGTCATCTCTTCTTCGAAGCCGCTTCCTTTATCAATTCAAGGCCGATGACGTTTCTTTGGATCTGGTTGGTGCCCTCGTATATCTGGAGGATCTTCGCGTCCCTCATCATCTTTTCAACGGGATAATCCCGCATGTAGCCGTAGCCTCCGAATATCTGCAATGCATCGACCGTCACCTTCATTGCCGTGTCGCTCGGGAAGACCTTACTCATGGCCGACACCTTCGAGAAGTCCTTCGGGCTGCTGTCGATATAGCGGGCAACCGTGTAGACGAGGGCCCGCGCCGCTTCTATCTGCGTGGCCATATCCGCCAGCATATGCTGCACCGCCTGGAAGGATATGATCTTTCGTTCGAACTGCTCCCTTTCCTTCGCATACGCGAGTGCGGCTTCGAAGGCTCCCTGGGCGACCCCAACCGCCTGAGCCCCGATGCCCGGACGGGTCCGGTCGAAGGTCCTCATGGCGAGTATGAACCCCATGCCTTCCCTACCTATAACATTTTCCTTCGGGACTTTGCAATCCTGAAACACGAGCTCTCTCGTGGCCGAAGCCCTGATGCCCAGCTTCTTCTCCTTCTTCCCGAACGAAAAACCTTCCATCCCCTTTTCGAGGATGAACGCGGTTGCTCCCCTGCCCCCCCTGGAGCGGTCTGTCATGGCGATGACCGAGTAGATTTCCGCCTCTCCGCCGTTGGTAATCCACTGCTTGGTGCCGTTCAGGACGTAGTCGTCCCCTACCCGGCGCGCTGTCGTCCTGATGCCCGCCGCATCGCTGCCTGCGTTCGCCTCCGTAAGACCAAAGGCCGCGAGCCGTCTCCCGCTCGCCACGTCAGGCAGATACCGCGCTTTTTGTTCCTCGCTTCCGCCGAGGAGAATCGGATGGGAGCCGAGAAGGCTTGCCGCATAACTTACCGACACGCCCAGGCAAGCCCTGCTCAATTCCTCGACGGCGATGCAGTTCTCAAACGAGCCGCCTCCCAGGCCGCCGTATGCTTCCGGTATGCTCACGCCGAAAAGACCTGCCTCCGCACATGCCCGCATGATCTCCCAGGGGAATGTCTCTGTTTCGTCCAACGCGGCCCTCACGGGCACTACCCTTTCCTCTGCGATTCTGTGCGCAAGTTTCTTGATCTCTTTTTGATCCTCCGTCAAAAAATAGTCCATACTAGTGCTCCTTCCCCCCCTTTGCAAGAGACACATACTTCTGCATCGCGTCCTTTATGCGCCCGCTGATGTTCTTTCCGACAAAACCCTTCGCCTGTACGATCGCATTTTTGATTGCCCGCTCATTCGACTTCCCGTGGCAGATGATGCAGACCCCGTCCACCCCGACCAAAGGGGCCCCTCCATATTCGGAATAGTCTACCATCCGGGAGAGGGCCTTGAAAACCCCCGAAAGAAGCAGATACCCCATTCTCGCCCTTATGCTCCCGGCGACCTTCTCTTTCAGGACGCCTATTATCGCTTCCGCCATGCCCTCGCTCACCTTGAGGGCCACATTCCCGACAAAGCCGTCGGTTATCACCACGTCTGCCATCCCGTTGTACAGATCCGTTCCTTCTATGTAACCCATGTAGTTGAGATCGGCGTCCTTCAAGAGCACGTGCGTCTCCCGCGTCAGCTCGTTTCCTTTTGTCTCCTCCTCCCCGTTGCTCAAGATGCCGACCTTGGGCGTTTCCACGCCGAGCGCATATTTTGCGAACACATTGCCCATGACCGCAAACTGGACGAGGTGTGACGGGCGGCAGTCGACCGTGCCTCCCGCGTCGAGGAGAATCGACCTGGTGCCCAGGACGTTCGGATGTATAGTCAGGATGGCCGGTCTCTCTACACCGGGGATCCGGCCCAGGGTGAAGATGGCGAACGCCATAACGGCCCCCGAATTGCCCGCCGAAACTACCGCCTGTACGCTCCCCGATTTCAGCAGACCGAAAGCCTTGTTTACCGAAGAGTCCTTCTTCTTCCGCAGCGCAGCGGATGGTGATTCCTTCATTTCGACAGCCACGGGGGCGTGGACGATTTCGATGCCCGACCGGACTTTGAGCAATGGGGCGATCACATTCTCATCGCCGACGAGGACCACTTCCCCGACCTTCTCCGCGCTGGCCGCTTCTGCGCCCCTCACGATCGCGAGAGGCGCGTAGTCCCCGCCCATAGCATCGACTGCTATTCTCACCATGCGTGCTAGAGTTCTTCTACCGTCAGGTACTTCTTCCCCTTGTAGGTTCCGCACTTCGCGCAAACCCGGTGGGGCATGGCGGGCTCTTTGCAGTTCGGGCAGAGGATGACGCCGGGGGAGGAAAGCTTATAGTGCGTCCTCCTCCTGTCTCTCTTCGACCTGGATGTTTTCCTTTTTGGAACAGGCATTGTTTTCTCCTTACCGGTCTTTAAGAAATGCGTTCAACTTCTCTGTCAGAATCGTTGGGCCGGTCCTTTCGCAGCGACACTCCTCGATATTCAGGTTCTTGCCGCAACTCGGGCATATCCCTTTACATGATTCCGCGCAGAGGGCCTTTACAGGTATATTGAGCATTATCTCTTCAAAAACATAGGGATCAGTATCTATTTCTTCACCTTCGAAATAGTAGATATCCATCTCTTCGGTCTTCAACTCGACTTCAGGGTCTCCTGGCGCCTTCCGCCTGGGCAGCAGTTGCATGTCCAGTCTTGACGCGACGGAGAAGGTAAACTCCTCAAGACAGCGGGCGCAGGTCAGGGAGAGTCTCGCACGCACGGGTCCACGGATCCATATGCTATCTCCCGCCTTTTCTATTTTCAGCTCGTAGTCGACCGGCGACACGAAGGAAATGTCGCTGTCCTCCGGCCTCTTGAACGTGGAGGCGTCCAGTGCCCCCCTGACCGATATGCCTTCCTGTATATCGTAAAGTTTGATAATCATTGATTGTTTCCCATTTAGAGGTAACAATATACAGGGTTTAGCCCGTGATTGTCAAGCAAATTGCGGCCAAAGGCAGGGCGGCCGCATCTGGAGGCAGCTCCCCTTCCGCCTTATCCTGTCGCTTCTCTCCCATAGTAGTATAATCATTCCTCTACTGAAGAATCTGCTCCTGCTCCCCTGGGGTACGTCCGCCTTCTTTGAAAAAACTCTTGACAGGGACAGCGTAGCATTGTACATGTGGATAATGCGGCGCTCGTCGTCCGCGTGTTTCAGCGCACGTTGGCGGGCATGGCAGCGCCGGTTACCAGGTGCGCTGATCGGGAAGGCCGGCCGATGAAGAATCTGCCCGTGGGGTGAAGCGAACACAGGGCAGAAGGTCCGGAAATTGACGACTCAACCTGAAAAGGGGTAATCCATGGAGAAATATTTTTTGAACGGCCACAATGGTAAGACTTATTTTCACCTTCCTGAGTCCTGGGAAGTTATAAAACATGTGGTGCTAAAGCCTGAAAAAACGAATAAATCCATTTCCGAGCTGTTACGCGACTCGATCGCCAATCCCCTAGGCACGCCTCCCCTCAGCCGGCTCGTCAAGGATAAAAAGAAGATCGTCATCATCGTGGACGACGGCGCGCGGCCCACGCCAAAAAAGGCGATTTTGATCCCTCTCGTGGAGCACCTCCGTGAATCCGGCGTACAACACAGCCAGATCACCGTCCTGATCGGAACCGGGACTCACAGACCGGTGCCTGAGGCTGAAATAGGACAGCTCTATGGAGAAGCGCTCTGCAAGGAAGTCAGGTTTGTCATCCATGATTGCCATGCTGAGGACCTGGTCTCCGTGGGAACCCTGAAACACGGGGGAGACCTGAAAATTCATCCACTGGCGGCCGGGGCGGACTTGCGCATCGCCGTCGGGTCCATTCTTCCCCACCCTTTCGCCGGGTTCGGAGGCGGCGCGAAGGCGGTGCTCCCCGGTATCGCGAGCTATGAATGCGTCCGGGACCATCACGTTGAACTGATGATCGACAAAGGTACATTCGTGGGAAACAGAGAAAGCAACCTCTTTCTCAATGAGATCCTCGAGGCGGGCAGGCTGGCGAAACTCGATTTCATCGTCAACGCGGTGTATGACTCCGATGACGACGTGAAAGCCATCGTGGCCGGCCACTTTGAAGAGGCCCACCGGGCAGGCGTCGAGGTGTGCAAGAAAGAGCTGGGCGTGCGTTTCGATCAGCCCGCGGACGTGACGTTGATCTCGGCCTTTCCTTACAGCGAGGGTCCTCAAGTCCTGAAGCCCCTCTGTGTCTCGAATGTGGTGACAAAGAAAGGCGGCGCGGTGATACTCTATGCGAGCTATATCAAGGGCGGCGGGTTCGCGGAGCCGCTTCTCGGGGCCTTTGACACCGCCTTTGCAAAAGCGGGGGGCGACGTGAAGCAGCTCATCGTGGATAACACCCGCGACCATAAACCGCTCATCCCCGGCCTGGCAATGGACTTCAATTCCGCCCTCAATATGACAATGCTCTTCGCAAGCCGCGCCAGGATGGTCCTTGCTTCAGAAGACGCCGACAAGGCACAGGCTGCCCGGCTGGGCTTCGACTACACCACTTCCGTGCAGGACGCCATCGACAGGGTCGCAAAGGTGTTCCCCAAGGCGACGGTCAATATCCTCCCGTCAGGAGGGGTCGTCCTGCCGATCATACCGGAGAGTATGCGGATTCAGTGGTAACGCGCCGCCCTCTCTCATGCCGTTCTCGCATGTCTGCTGCAGACGGATGTCCAGGGAATGGCCTCGAGGCGCTCCACCTCTATTTCTTTCCCACAGACCTCACAGGAGCCGTATTCCCCTAGTTCCATCCTCGCCAGCGCCCTGTTTACGGCCTGGATCTCTTTCTGCTCCGTTTCGTCAAGTATTGCCAGAACATCGGCGATAGCAGCCTTCTGCGCTGTTTCTTCAGGTTCGATATCGTGCTCCGACAAGGTAAGCCGTGCTTCATCACTGAGCCTATGGGCCTCGAAGACTTCATCACGTTTTTTGATCAACCGCTCGCGAATTTTCCCCATCTGTTCCGATCTACCCATAGGATCTCCTTCGATTCAGGCATCTCATGAGTAAGTATCATCGCTCGCGTCCATCATTGCAACGATACCGGGCATGCCGCAGGCGGTTCTATCTCGAGACGCGGCGTCGGCTTTCTCTTGAAAACTGTTTCATCAATTATTTCTCTTCACGGTCGATATTTCTCGCACTTGCAAGCCTTGCCCTGACAGTTTGAGCCGAACGAAACACCCGTTTCGATCTCATCTCCCGTCGTACGACTCCTTTGCTTTTGACATAAGAGGTCACTTTCGCTTATCATCAATAGAGGAGGATCGCGCATTGTCCGAAGAAATAATGAACACAAAGGAAGTGGCGCATTATCTGGGTATTCATGAGAAGCAGGTATACGCCCTCATTCGCCAGAAAAGGATGCCCGGCACGAGGGTAACCGGCAAATGGATCTTTCCCCGGAAGCTCATAGATGAATGGATCGAATCGAGCGCCAGATCGGGGCTGGAACAGGCGAGACAGAAGACAAAGAGGGTCGAAGGCGGCCTTCTCGCTTCGGGGAGCAACGACCCGATCCTCGACATGCTCCAGACCCACGTGCGAAGGACGCACTCCGACTTCTACCTCTTTTCTGCCAGCACGGGGAGCACTGACGGCCTCAAGGCCCTCAACATGGGTTACACGGACATCGCGTGGTCGCACCTCTACGATCCTGAGTCGGGCGAATATAACATCCCTTTCCTGCCCATATACGTGCCCGACGTTAAGCCGGTGGTCGTGAATCTCTTTTACCGGGACCTGGGCTTTCTCATTGCCGGCCACAATCCGCTGAATATCAGGGGCTTCGAGGACCTCGCACGCAAGGATGTCCGCTTCATAAACCGGCAGAAAGGGTCCGGCACGCGGATACTTACCGATCACCACCTGGTCCGGCTCGGTATCGACCCTGCCGGGATCCATGGATACGATAACGAGGTCAATACCCATATCGAAGTCGGCCTTTCGGTCCTTTCGAACGAGACGGACGTCGGCATTGCCACCGTTGCCGTCTCCCGGCTTCTCGGCCTCTTCTTTATCCCCATCACGCGTGAAAGGTTCGACATGGTCCTCGACCAGCATACCTTCTTTCAGGGGGGTGTGCAGACCCTGATGGAGGTGCTCAGGTCTGACAGCTTCCGGGCAAGGGTGGCGAGGCTTGGCAGTTACGACTTCACGGACTCCGGAAAGATCCTGTACGCGCCCTAGCCCACAATCTCTTCAGGAAACGGGTAGCAGGGCCGCCTATTGACAACTTCCGCGTAAAACGGTGTAATAATTTCTAATTGTCACAAAAACAAACAGGTATCATCTCAACAAAAGACTGCGGGGAGATAGTTGTGACAGGGCCGAGGAACAGATGAATGCATATGAGCAGGTACGCGTGCATATACCCGAGGAAATCGAGCGCCTCATGGAGCATCGACGGATCCTGAGGGAGGACGTGCAAAAAGTGATCCACCATGCGGAGACCACCGGGGAGAAGTTCATCAACCCTTCCCTCGGCCGGTCTCTCGCCTCTTTGAGGCCGGAAAGGGTCACCTACTGGGTGGAATACAGCGGGGTCGGAGAAGAGTATCATGTCCATAGCGCCTATTCCCACAGGATGGAGATGAAGAGAGGTTATGACGGAAAGAGCGAAGTCCGGCAGTGATAGTGGGTGGATCTGCAATCGATGCAGGGTCCCCCTGGAGATTCAAAAGGTCAGGCTTCAGTATTTGAGGACCATCTTCGCCCTCCATCTCCCTGCATGCCCCCGGTGCGGTATGATACTGATAGCGGAAGAGCTGGCGACAGGAAAGATGGCCGAGGCAGAGCAGGCCCTTGAAGACAAATAGCCTCCCTGGCGAGCCGGTGGCATGACGATCGATTCTTCTTTCAACTGGCCGGAGATCCGTCGCATCGCGGGGCCGTGCATAAGGCCTGGAGGCCCTGTCCTCACCGAAAGGGCGCTCGAAGCCTGCGGCCTCCCCCGAGGCTCCCGTGTCGGCGATATCGGCTGCGGTGGAGGGGAAACCCTGGAGCACCTGGAACGGACCGGCGTCTACCGGTCGGTGGGACTCGACTATTCGGAGCCGCTTCTCGGGGAAGCTGTCCCCCGGCTTGGGTCGGGGCGGCTCGTCCGAGGCCGCGCGGAAGCACTCCCCTTCAAGAAAGGCTCCTTCGATGCCCTCTTTTGTGAGTGCGTCCTTTCCATTCTCGGTGACAGGATAACGCCACTCCGCGAATTCGCACGGGTCTTGAAGGAAGGGGGATTTCTGATAGTAAGCGACGTTTTCGGTCAAGGCGGTCCCGGGCAGGAACGGTTGGAGGAGAAATCGCAGCGCCTCCTTGCAAAAGGACTTTTCACGAAGGCGGACCTCCTCGGCTTTTTGACAAGGCTCGGCTTTTCGCTCCTCCTCTGGGAAGAACACGAAAGGCTTCTTAAGGAATTCGTGGCCCGTATGATCCTTGCGGGCGTTAGCCTCCCGTATCCATGGGCGTGCAGACAGGGACAGGAACGAAAGAAAACGGACCGCCCGGGAATCAGCTACTTCCTCCTGGTTGCCCTGAAAACCGGGGGCCGCTTTTCAGCCAGTCGGAAACAACGGGGACGGTAACGCATGGACGACATGATCTTGCAGTTGATGAGACTGAAGGCCAAGGGGTTCTGCTGCGCCCAGATCATCTTGATCCTCGCGCTGGAGGCCCAGGGCAAGACCAATGCCGATCTGGTGAGGTCGGTAGGCGGCCTCTGCTTCGGCATCAACGGGAGTGGCGAGGTCTGCGGAGCCCTGTCAGGGGGGGCCTGCCTTATCTCGCTTTATGCGGGAAGGGGGGGCGACGAAGAGGCGTCCGATGACCGGTACATGACGATGGTGGGCGAGCTGACGGGTTGGTTCAGGGGGACGGCCGACGACGAGTACGGCGGGACGCGATGCAACGAGATCCTGGAAAGGTTCCCCGACCGCAGCATGTGCGGCCGGATTGTGGCCGATACCTATGAGAAGTGCATGGATATCCTCGTGAGCCACGGGTTCGATCCTGCTGTCGGCAAGAATGGGTGACGTCAATTACCGGGACACCCCCTCATGAAAAGGATGAACCTTTGGAAAAGACCTACCCGGATGAAACTGAAAGCCTATGCCCTGTGTGCCTGAAGAGGATCAAAGCGACACGGGTCTTCCAGGGCGACGAGGTCTTTCTGGTCAAGGAGTGCGGGGACCACGGTTCCTTCAGGACCGTCATATGGCGCGGCCTGCCGTCCATGGCGGAATGGCGGAGACCGAAGGAGCCTGTCCATCCCGACCTCTGCTATGGGACTACCGATGCGGGCTGTCCTTTTGACTGCGGCCTCTGTGACGCCCACGAACAGCTTCCCTGCTCGGTTTTGCTCGAGGTGACCGACCGGTGCAACCTGCAATGCGCCGTCTGTTTTGCCGATTCCGGCCGTGGGGAGGCAGAGGACCCACCGCTTACACACATCTCGTGGCTGCTACAACGGGCCATGGCCGCGGCAGGTCCGAGCAATCTCCAGTTGTCGGGGGGTGAGCCCACCCTGCGGGACGACCTTCCGGAGATCGTCGAATGCGCGAGACGGGTCGGTTATTCCTTCATCCAGGTCAATACGAACGGTCTCCGCCTTGCCGCAGACATTGGCTACGGGAGACGGCTCCGGGCCGCAGGTCTCTCATCGGTCTTCCTTCAGTTCGACGGGGTCGATGATGAGATTTACCGCTCCTTGAGGGGAAGAGCGCTCCTGGACCGGAAACTCCAGGCCGTAAAGAATTGCGGCCAGACAGGTCTCGGCGTCGTCCTCGTCCCTACCCTCGTGAGAGGGGTGAACACCGACTCCATTGGGGCCATAGTACGGCAAGCCCTGCAACTGGCCCCCTTCGTGCGGGGCATCCATTTCCAGCCGGTCAGCTATTTCGGCCGCTTCCCGGAGAAGAGTGGCGACGAAGGCCGCTTTACCCTCCCTGAGCTGATGAGGTGCCTCGAGGAACAGACGGGGGGTCTTGTCAAGGTGACCGACTTTTCCCCTCCCGGCTGTGAGCACGCCCATTGTTCCTTCCACGCCACCTACATGCACTCGGCCGAAGGGGACTTAAGGCCGATAGGGGCAGGGATGAGAGATAGCTGCTGTTCGGCGGACATCGGCACGGGAGGAGTCAGGAAGACCGTAGAGACCGTGTCGCGCCGTTGGACACTGCCGTCCGCAGCGCCACACTTCTGCCGCTCCCCGCTCCCTGCGGAGACCCCCTGTTGCAGCGGGGGCAGCCCGAACGTGACCAGGGTCGAAGGCCTTCTTGACCTGGACCTCTTTCTCCAGGAGGTCGCCACCCGGAGCTTCACCATATCCGCCATGGCCTTCCAGGATGCGGACAACCTCGACCTGGAGCGGCTCAGGGGCTGCTGCATATCAGTTGTATCGGCCGACGGCAGGCTTATCCCGTTCTGTGCCTACAACCTTACGGGCAGGGAAGGAAGGCGCCTCTACCGCTGGCGGAACGGATCGGAGCTGTAATGATCGCCATGACTCCCCTGGAGGCATGGATCGCAAGAAAGGCCCGTATCGGCCCCGGACTGGCGGGTAGGTTCTTTGTGGAAGCGCTCAAGGCCTACCAGCTCCGGAGGGTGAACGAGATCATCGACTACGCCCGTTGCAACGCCCCTTTCTACCGTCGCCATCTGGCCTCCCTCCCCGATGCGCCCTTGTCCGCTCTTTCCGGTATCGCCCGAATTCCCTTTACCACCCCGTCGGACCTTGCCGACGACCCCTCCGGTTTTTTGGCGGTTCGTCAGGACGATGTAGCCCGAATCGTCACTCTCCGCACGTCGGGGAGCACAGGGGAGGCAAAACGACTCTTTTTCACGGAAGGGGACCTGGAGCTGACCGTCGACTTCTTCCATCACGGCATGTCGAGCCTTGTACGACCGGGGCAGAGAGTAGCGGTTCTCCTTCCTGCTGAGAGACCGGACAGCGTGGGGGACCTCCTCGTTCGGGGCCTTCGAAGGATGGATGTCCATGCCCTTGCGTACGGCCCTGTGACGGATCCCCTCCACGCCGCTCGTGCAGTCGCCTCTTATCGGGCCCATTGTCTCGTCGGTATTCCCACGCAGGTTCTCGCCGTGGCCCGAACACGTGCGGGGGCCGCAATCGGGAAAGGCAGCATAGAGAGCGTCCTGTTGAGCACGGACTACGTCCCGCGGGCGATCGCAGAGGCCCTGGAGGAGGTCTGGGGCTGCCGGGTATTTAATCATTACGGCATGACCGAGATGGGCCTCGGCGGCGGGGTCGAGTGCGAGGCCCTGGATGGGTACCACCTCAGGGAGGCCGATCTCTACTTCGAGGTGGTCGATCGGCAGACGGGAGAGGCGTGTTCCGATGGCGCCCTGGGCGAGGTGGTTTTTACTACCCTTACGAGACGAGGCATGCCTCTCGTACGGTACAGGACCGGGGACATTGCCCGGATCATCCCTCAGCCCTGCCCCTGCGGCAGCTCCTTGCGGCGGATGGAGCGTGTCAGAGGCAGGTGGGATGGCGCTGTTCGCCTGGGTCCTGAGTGTACGCTGACTCTCTCCGACATGGATGAGGCGCTCTTCCGGCTGACCGGTCTGCTCGACTACCGGGTCACGGTCTCAAAAGGGAGGGACGGAAGGTTCCGGCTGCACATCGACGTACACAGGGCGGAAGGCGGCAGCCCAACGGACCTCGAAGTCCTCCACATGCTCAACGAGGTTGATGCGATACGGAAAGGCATTGCCGGGGCGATCCTGGAGATACCCAGTGTGCGTTTCTCGGCAGACGGACGCTGGACCACGACCGGTGTGTCAAAGAGAAAGATCGTCACGGACCCGATAGACCCATTATCTTTTTGTCTGAAAAGTCGAACGATATCAACAACCATTTATTGAAAACTGAAACGGCATTCGACGCGAATCCCTTGAGCAAGGTCGCAATGTGACATGCTTCACTATGGTGTGAGAAATCCGGACATGCCAGCCGCCCTGCTTTCCCCCGTAATCGCAACAGAGTACATTTTAGTACGTTATAGTATGAATTGGTAATTAGTAGTAAGTAGGGGTCTTGACAGAAAAGTATGCGTTTGATATTATAGCTCACAGACATGCTTGAGATATAATTCACAAACCATCAAAGCAGTTGGGCACGGCGGCTGCGATGATTACCCGGAGGAGTGAGGCATGAGATACGCGGAAACCGGTTATAATCTGGAAATTGATTTAGCGAGAGGAAACATTGAACGGGTAGAAACTGACCCCAAGATGATGGAAACCCATCTTGGGGGGCTGGGTACCAGTGTCAAGATACACTGGGATAGGGTACCCCCTGAAGTCAAACCGTTCGATCCCGAGAACCTCCTGATATTCAGCACGGGTCTTTTCAACGGCACGCCTGCTTTCAGCGCCAATCGTACTGTTGTGACCTTCGTTTCTCCTCAGTCGGGGTTATTGGCATATCCGATGATGGGGGGATTTTGGTCGGCGGAGTTGAAATATGCCGGTTATGACAAAGTGATCTTTCGCAACAAGTCCCCCAAGTGGGTCTACCTATGGATACACAATGACAAAGTAGAACTACGTGATGCCTCTCATTTGCAGGGTAAAGGCGCTCTTGAAACTCAAGACCTTATTCGGAAGGAGTTGAAAGAGCCGAGAGCCCAGGTAGCCGCTATCGGATTAGCCGGTGAAAACAAGGTCTTTACGGCTTCCATCGAGCAGTCCAGGTCGAGCGCCAGCCGGCTCGGAGGCGGCGCCGTGATGGGAGACAAGAAGATAAAGGCGATAGCGGTGCGCGGAACCAAGGACGTCAATCTTGCAAGAGGTGCTGAATTCATGGAGCATATGAAGGGCGTCACGGAATATATCAATTTCCGAAACGCAAATCCCATCAAGGACGTAATGACCATCCTATCCGGGATTGGGTCACCCCAGGAGATGGTACACACCGATGAGAAGTGGCACACGGAAAATTTCGCCTGGGGGAATGCCCGTGTTCGGAGAAAAGACTTCTGGAGCAAGGAAAATGAAGAGAACTGGATTACGACCCAACTTGGCACGGTGAAACGGCTCATAAGCTGCTTTAACTGTCCGCAGCATTGCGGGGGGTTAGTTTCCTACCAGAATGGCCCCTATTACATGATGAAATGCTTCGGGAAACTTACCTATTGCATGGCGGCCTATGTGGACGACCTCGGTTTTAACTTTAGAATCCTTCAACGTGCCACGGAGTACGGAGTGGACTCATTCTCAACCCCGCAAATTTTGGCCTTCGCCGTTGAGCTCTATGAAGCCGGCATTTTGACCGACGAAGACTTTGCAGGGACTTCCGCTTACGAAGCATGTCCGTCCGATAAAGAGGGAAGGTTCTTCTGGCTGCTCGACAGGGTTGCGCGGCGGGAAGGAATAGGAGATGTGCTGGCTGACGGCGTTTACTATGCGGCCCGAAAAATCGGCAAGGGGGCGGAAGCGTTTGATCATAATACTATCAAGAAACATGAGCAGCTCCCCCTCAAGCTGGGAATGATGGATCCCCTCTATTTCCTTATGTATTCTACCAATGAGAAGATAAGTATCACCCAAATTGAAGGGCAATGGCCTCAGACGCCTTTCCCCACCAGAGAGCAGAGGGAAGACTTCGTAAAGGATTGGCCCCAGCTTCCCGATGACCATTTTAAGGAATACCTTCTGAACTGGGAACTGCGCGGAGAAAACGCAAATCCATACTACCCGACTCCTCTCATGGCCGCCGAAATTGTGGATTGGATGGAGATGCTGCACAACATAGACGACGCCTGCTGTATTTGCGCCGGCATGTCGTCATTTTGCCTGAAGCCTCCCTATCACATACACAATTATCCGAAATTGATCTCGGCAGCGACGGGGATGGATCTTGATGAAGCAGGACTAAAGAAAATAGTCAATAGGAGCCGGAACCTGCACAGGGCGTTTAATAACAGAAGGGGCATGACGAGGGCTGACGAGAAGCCGCCTCAAGACCATTGGAAAAAGAGATTTCCCGAGATCGAAGAACAAATCCTGTCCACGTACTACAAATTCAAGGGATGGAATAACGACGGTATTCCCACGAGAGAACGACTGGAAGAATTAGACCTGGGTTATGTTGCCGAAGACCTGGAAAAGAGAGGGATATTAAAAAATGGCCACGATTAAGAAGAAGATCAAGACAATCAAGATCGATGCGGATAAGTGCAATGGCTGCCGGGGATGTGAGATAATCTGCTCATCCTTTCACGCGAACCCGAAATACAGCAGCAACAATCCGGCAAGGTCTCGTATTCAGGTGATTACTAACCGGCTGCAAAACAAATGGCTTCCGGTATTCGCGGGTGAGTATGCTCCGGCTGAATGCATGGGCAGAGACAAATATGTCATCGACGGAAAGGAATACGACGAGTGCGACTTCTGCAGGGCTGCCTGCCCGTCCAGGGACCTATTCAAAGAACCCGATTCCGGTCTCCCACTCAAATGCGATATGTGTGAGGACAACCAGCCAGGAGAGAAACCGATGTGTGTCCAGGTGTGCCTCAATCATGTCCTGACTTACGAAGAAAGGGAAGAAGAAGTAGAAGAAGAAGTGAAGCTGGGCGATATTGAGACAGGATTGGAATCAATGGTAAACAAATATGGATTGCAGAAGATAGCTGATACCGTTGCCCGATTGGCACAGAAGGGCTAAAGCCCGGCGCCAAAATATACGGATGCGAACCCGGTTGTTTTGAGTAATATGAAAGTCATTGTCGTATCAGGCGCACGTTCCAATGTCGGGAAGACGCATCTTTCACGCGCACTATGCAGACTGCTGCCCGGGGCAGTGCGAGTAAAGATCGGCCATCATGCGCGTAAACCAGGCGGCGACGGTTATCTCTACCACATGGGGACCGGTTTTTCGACTATCGCCGCGGAGCACGGCGATGCGCGTTTCCTGATAATCGAGAGCAACCGCATACTCGAGGAGATCACCCCTGATTGTGCGATCTACCTCCCGGCCGAAAATCCGAAACCCTCGGCCGAAATTGCCATCAAGAAGGCGGACATCATCCGCGGTGAACCCGTTGCGGCTTCAAAAATCTCCGTGCTCGCCACACGGATGGAATGCGATGAAACGGTCATTCGGGCAATCGTGGAGTTGGTCCGGGTGGGGGTGTCGACTTCATAGTTGGACGGCGGGGCCCGCCGGATGGACGATATAGTTATCGAAAGGCTCCGGAAAAGCGCGAAGTATGAAGACGTCTGTCTGAAAGCATACACCCCGATTGCAACGGCAAAGAAGGAGCTGACGAAGTGATTCAAAAGATACGATACCGAAGGGCGACATCAAGACTTCGCGAAGCACGTAGTGTCAGGTCTCACAAACGTGCTCATCATGAAAAGGG
>Ga0326728_10011073_pt1 | contig 20764 bp, 18 predicted proteins | sample MB3enrmetagenome_FD_207602 | JGI IMG/M metagenome (GOLD analysis project Ga0326728, IMG submission 207602) | Lab enriched peat soil microbial communities from McLean, Ithaca, NY, United States - MB31MN | ecosystem: Environmental > Terrestrial > Soil > Wetlands > Peat | place: USA: New York... | reverse complement strand
AGCGAATCGCGGGCAGGATAGGACGGTTGTGCCGGGCTAAGAAATGCCTGAATCAGCGGGACTGTCAAACTACATTCATATGATCGCACAAAAGGGGCCGGCGATTCAACAATTGCTGAAGTTCACCGGCCGCTGATGTCGTAACACCACAGCGAATCGAGTTCGCGGATGTACAGCCGCCCGTTGGCGACCACCGGGTAGGTCCAGGCTTTTTCCATTGCGGCCCTGGTCCGTTTCGGCCGGTCCGGCGGCATGAAGCGTCCCTTCTCGCGATAGGCTTCGGGCGTCGCCTCCGCCAGGATCGCCTCGCCGTTCTCAGCGTGGATATAGAGCCGGCCATCCGCCTCGAGAATCGCGCCGCCGCCTGTGCTGGCTTCCTGCCACAACACCTTGCCGGTCGCCCAATCGGCCGCCAGCAGACCCTCGCCGGTAGTGCCATAGTGAATGGCGCCAACTACCACCGAACCGCCGTTGCTGTTGGGCAAGCCTCGCTCCAGGTAGACCTGCTCGGCTGCCACACCCCGGCCGGCGGCCGTCAGGCGGACCAATCCGCCCGGACCGCGGCCCTGCGAGGTGTAAATGTATCCGTCACTCGCCACGGGTGAAGGTATGTTGGTGTTGCCTTTGCCCGTCGCGTCGTAGCGCCACAAGAACTGGCCCGTGGTTGCGTCCACTCCCACCAGGCCTCTCGCCAGGAATTGCACGTACTGCTTGCGCCCGCCGGTCTCCACCGTGATGACCGAAGCGTAGGCCGCGTCGTCGCCGCCCGGCACCGCCGATTTCCAGATGGTCTCGCCGGTCTTCTTGTTGAGCGCCACCATGGTAGCCTGCGCACCGCCCGGCGTCACCACCAGCGCGTCCCCATCCACCAGGGGCGATTCGGAATAGGCCCACTGCCCGGGATGGCCGCCAAAATCGGCGCGCAGGCTCTTCCGCCATCGAATCTTCCCGCTGGCGGTTTCCAGGCACGCCAGGTCGCCATCGGAGCCCAGCGCATAAAGCAGGTCGCCATCGACGGTTGGTGTAGACCGGGCCGTGGGAAACGAAGGCATCTGGTCCGGATTTCCGACTTTCCCGAGCCTGGTGGCCCAAACCTGCTTGCCATCCTGGGTGGAGAGCGCCTGCACGAATTCGTTGTCCAGCCCCCGGTTGCTCAGAAGATAGATCCGATTCCCCACCACGGAGGGCGTTGAATAGCCGTCGCCAATGTCTTTAGCCTGCCACACCAGCCGCGGCCCTGCCTTAGGCCATTCCTTCAGCAGGCCGGTTTCCGCGGAAACCCCGTTCCGCTGCGGACCGCGCCACTGCGGCCAGTCGGCCGGATACGCCGCCAGGGAAAGCAGGGCAGCGCCGCACGCACAGCCCAGAAGCCTTTGCATTCGCATGATTCACTCCCTGGGTTGATTGTCGCGTCAAAGCGTATCATTGTCCATGGCTTCTGGCAGCCACTTGACACTCGGCCGGAACCTGTCGGAGGCACTGGAAGAAGCCATCGACGCCTTAGGTTCCGATCTTTCCATTCGCCTTTCGCGCCGCGAAGAAATCCCCGCGCCATCGCCCGCCAAGCGCGGCCAGCGCCTGATCCCGACTGGCGCGGCGCCTGAACGTCGATGAACGTGTCGTGCGCCGTATGCTCGATCCCTCGCACGAAACCAAAGCCGAGAAGATCCAGGCAGCCCTGGCGGTATTGGGCAAACGGCTCACCATGCAAGTGGAGGACGCGGCCTAGGGCCCCCGCACAAATAGCTTCTCAGCCACCGACGTGGCGCAGACTCTCAGTCTGCAGCGTCCCGACTCATCGGGACGCTCTTTGGAGCACGCCCGACAGGCGTCCCGATGAGTTCGGGGGTGCCCTCAGGGCCCGGCCGGCACGAGTGCCCGCGCCACGAGGCCTAACCATTCCGCATAGCCACCTCAGTTGTCGCCGTAGGGGGCGGCCGCGCTCAACCGGCGGCAGTTCAACGGTGCCGCAGATCCTCCAATTCATCGAGCGTGCGGGGCCAGTCGGCGCCCAGCAGCCGGGAAAGGCCGCGATCGGCGAGCACCCGGCCGCCGGTCTGGCACTTCGCGCAGTAGTTCGTTTCGTTGTCCGCATAGCGGATACGGAGAATTTTCGCGCCGCACCGCGGGCACGGTTCTCCATAGCGCCCATGAACCGCCATGCCTTCGCGAAACGCCGTGACCTTCTCCGGGAACCGCGCGCGCGCCTCCGCCGACAGGCGCCCGACCCACAGTTCGAGCGTGCCGCGAGTCGCCGCGAAGAGCCGGTCCCATTCCTCGTCCGTCAACTTGCGGGTCAAAGCGAGGGGCGAGAGCCGGGCGGCGTGGAGGATCTCGTCCGAGTACGCGTTCCCGACGCCGCTGACGATGCGGGGATCTGTCAATGCCCGCTTCAGAGTCCGGTTCTCACGGATCAGCGCGGCGCGAAAGCCTGCCGGATCGGCCGTGAGAACGTCGATGCCTCCCGGGTCCATGGCGAGCAGCTCGGGCTCGCCCGCCACCACGTGGAGCGATGCCCTCCGCTTGCTGCCCGCCTCTGTGAGCGTGAGCGAACCCGCCGGGAAATCGAAAGCCGCCAGGTTCTGGCGCCCCCTGAGGGCCGCGTGGGCAGGCTTCCAATGCAGGCGGCCGGCGATCATCAGGTGCAGCACCAGCCAGAGGTCGCCATCCAGGCCGATGGCGATGCGCTTTCCCACTCGCCGCAGTTCGCGCACCGTTTTTCCCGCGGCCTCAGAGAGCGCCGGCGCCGTGGTTCGAAGAAGAAACGGGCTTACAAGCCGCACGCCTTCGAGCGGCAGCCCCACCACGCGCGGTTCCAGCGCCGCAATGTAAGCCGCGATGTCCGGCAGTTCGGGCATACTTCCCCAGCTTGCACGGCCCCGGCCGGTTTCGCAAGGCCTGTGGGAAGGCCGTACGAAGGGGAAGGGGGCGAACCTGCGCCGGCTCCGAGTTCACGTCGCGGTTCCTGCGCCACGGCCGCGTTGACGAGGACTCCGAACCCTCGGTCACATCTCCGGCGGGCGCGTTATTGCCGAACCGAAGCCGAAGTAATCCGGCCAACTTCCCCGAACGCCGTCTGGGAACCGTGAGCGGCACAAGTCCGAGTCGACAAGCCTCCAACTTGACAAAAACCTCCGGGCCGAGTGTTTCAACAGGTAGGGGTCAATTCTCTGGCGTCCCACTTTAGTACGTCGCCGGCAACTCGCCGCGTTCTCGGAGAACGAAGTAGCAGTTCGCGGCCCCACCGGGGCTCGTGTTCGCCGGAACATGCTTATTCCGCAGGTCCGGAAGATCGGTCGGGAACCCCATGTACTCTTGGTAAAGCGCAGAATCTTTTGTTCTGAGCGATTCGAGAGTTCGCATCCATCGTGAGCGGTAGCGGACGTTCTTCTCGCTGTCTAACCGCAGAACCAGCCTGAGCCTCTGCCCTTCGGCGTTTAGGGCCTCGACCCGGCCGTCGTCCGTGATCCGCAGGCAATCGTGAAATGCTATCCGGCACGGATCGGGTAAGCCGAGCACAGCACTCTTCGCCTCATTGCATCTTGCGCAGGCGTAGAGCAAGTTTGAGTATTCCAATTCTCCAGCGGGGTCCGCTACTACCGGCACGAAGTGATCGATGTGAAACGCAGCGCCGCTGTAATTCCATTGCTCACGATGAAGGCAGTATACGCACCGGAAGCTGAACTCGTCCCGCAGCCAATCCCTATAACTTTCATAATCCGAATAACCCGCTGGACCATGGCGCCTCAAGTGCGGCGTGGTGGCGTACTCGAATCCTTTCATCAGATATGGCTGTCTTTCACGGGCGGCCTTGAAAATAGGCGACCCTCAAGCTCATCCAGAGCTTGCGTGGGGCGTGGCGCAACCTGCTCAATGTGGTAATCGGCATAGATCTGTAACGTATCGAGACGCTCTTGTTCCTCCATGGTGAGCGTTCCCAAAATACTCTTATCGATTAGCATGCCTCGCTCGCGGTTTGTAACGGCCCAGTCATCCTCTAACTGGAGGAACTCGGAAAAACTCAACCGACCTTCGATCTCCGGTGGCAGGTACGTCTCTTGCGTGAATGGAACACCGGGGCGTTTACAGCCCGTGAACAACCCCAATAAGGAGGTCTCGAACCCAGATGGAAGCGAATACAACTTCAGAACCTCACAGTCCACCCGCAGAAGCAGTTTTTGGAGATTCGCCGGGCTCGCCGCTGGCGAACTGGCGGCCTCAAGATAAGCACTCGCAGCGGCTTGAACGCCCTGGGACGGTCTCGGGTTGGGCATGGGCATCCTGCGGATATCCCCTACGATGTTGTGGCGCTTTCCGAGGTGCGAAAATGCGTACGCGTTTGCGACCGGAGAGTTGAGCAATGCCCAAAGCAGCTCCAGAGAACATGCGGAGTTTATTGGGCGTACCAAGATGAACGTGCTGGTGGCGGGACGCCCCACCCTGTCGATCAGCGCCTTCAACCGCCAAGGGCCCCGACTTGTTGGAGCGTAATTCATTAGTACCTGCGGGACCCCGACCGTCGTTCCATCACCGGCTCGGCGAAGTACCTCCGGGGCTAGGTTCATCCAGTAGAGTCTAGGCAACTCGTGCAAGCACAGGTGGTGCGCAAAGAGGGCAAACCCAAGGAGGCTTCCGGGGAATTGCTGGCTGGAGTACGTCCGGTTCCCTGCAGGCACGTCCCCACAGTATTCGAGCCCCTTCCCGGACGCCGCAAAATCCGCCAACACTGGGTTACCAGCCAGAGCGATCCAGACTTCTTCGAGTTCAGGAAGACGAAATGATACTGAGTCGACACCGGAGAATCGCGCCTGAAGAACACTTCGCGCGGGTAGTATTGATGGATCGGATCGAAACACTGTCAGGTCTCGTTCGCGGATGCGCCGGTAACTGACGGTGTGAAGTGGCGTCGTCGGCTTGCGACGGCCGATCATTACGGCCGACTCCGCGTCCGAAAATGAGAACACCTTGTCCGGGAAAAGGCAGATGTCTTTCAGCTCGTAGTCGCGCGCAAGAAGCGCGCGGAGATCGCGTGCATTGTCGCTGTGTAGAAGCGTCTGCGGAACAACCACCCCGAAAACCGCGCCCACCGGAAGTTGTGAAGCCGTCCGCCACAACATTTCGGCGGATTTGTTAACGAAGCGAACATCGGGGTCTCGCGGTTCGTCCGCCCTGAAATTCTGGAAGGGCGGATTTGCGAGCAGAATCGTGCTTCTCTTCGCCTGTTCACCGATGTGATTGCCAGTGAACATGCTCTGGGCAGTCAAATCCCATCCGTCAGGATTCGGAATATCAGTCAGCGTCAGCGACAAGCGAGCCAACTCAAGAGCGAAGGGATCAATGTCCGTTCCATGCAGCCGAGTCCGAAGGTAAGGTCCGCGCCGGCTCGGAACTCGTTTGTCGGGCGGGAGCATCTCTGTAAGCAGCCGCATGGCGGAGACTAGAAAAGCAGCCTGACCACACGCAGGTTCAAATACGCGTCTGTCGTTGACGGGAATCTCATTCACCCAATCAGTCAAATTCCCTACGATGTAGTCGACGAGAAAGGGCGGGGTGGTGTGCGTTCCGAGGGACGCACGCGTGTCCTTTGAAATGAGCGCGTTCTCGTAAACGTAGGCGAGAGATTCAGTCGTCGTCAGAGCTAGGCTGCTGAATCGGTCGATGTCACGGGCGGATTCACGCAGTGCATCGAGCCGTCTCTTCGAACCAATTGGAAGCGGGTCGGTGCCGTAGTGCTTCGCAACCCGACGGAAAACCCCCTCAACATCCTGAAGGTTGAGGCCCTCAAACGTGTCCACCTCCTTGTCTCGCAGGATTTTTCCCGACAGAAGCCAGAAGATCGCTTTGAGTAACCAGTGGCCTTGATCCTCCGTGATCTGTTGCCATCCCAGACTGCCCTTCACGTCGGATATGTTTCGTTCGACCAGTTTTGCGAGCGAGCTACCCACTTGCTGTTCTACAAGGGGCATAAGACCCAGATCCACAAAACTGAGTTGGTCTGCCGGCCGATAGCGGCCCCACGTCTTCGCCCGGTACACCGTTTCGGGTGAAAACTGGCTCTTGTACGCCTGAAAGAACCGATCTACATTCTCTGCCGGAATGCTCTGCAGATGTTCAGCCGAGGTAGTGCCCTGCTTCCACCATTGCAGACCGTTCTGAAAGCAGACGAAGACCACCGGTGTCCCGAGCTGTCTGTAGCTTTCAACGGAAAACCGCAGATCCCGGGCGATGGGAGGCTCTGGGATGACGGCAACGCATGCCGAACGAGAGTCCGCAGGAGGCTGGGCGAACCCCACGAGTGGCACGGTCAGATCTCCAAAGGGAAAGTCCGCCCTGAGCAGGTCGGGGCGGTACCCGCACTCGCGGAGCGGACCCTTTATCGAATTCGGCGTCAGCAAAGCGGCACCCATTTCGGCGGTTCCTGTTGGCTAGTCACTGCGCCAAACTCAGATTCAGGATTCGGGGTGACGAATACATCCAAAACATTTCGGGCATGTACTGTTCCTGCCGCATTATACAGTGTAGCAGTACCAGATGCACCCAAGCTTCAGAATAGCAGGGATCGCATTCACTCTACCTTCTCCGAACGACAGGACTGCGGGCTTGAGCCCACCGTGCAGAACATCCCGTGCGCCAGTCGGAGACGCGCTTCTGAAGTGCCGATCTGGGAAGCTGGCCCGATTAGGAACGCCAAACCCCCCGCGATCCCGTAGCGCTGCATGAGACTGAGGCGGTGGTACGCGCAGTCGATCTTGGAACATCTGGTGGGCTCAGAGATCTTCCGCCCGAAGCCCGGTATCCTTTGCGATCTTTGCCAGCGCTGCCGGCCCGACTTCCTCATTGTCGTGAAAGCAGAACGTGAAGTTTCGCCGCCCGGGCTCTTGTAACTTCCTGTGAGAGCCGACCTACTTCTTTAATGTCCACCCCAATCTGGCCAGTGCCGCGTACACGCGCCTGGCTCTCGTGGAACTCCAGGTGCTCACGCCGCAAACAGGACCCGCAGGGGTTGTGGTAGTTCCTCGCCGCTCTCCATCATGTCGGCGAGCACCTGAAGGGCGATCGCCTTCGCCTTCCGGAGAGCGGATTCCTCTGTGTCGCCGTAGGCCATCACGCCTGGTAGTTCGGGAACGGAGTCCAGGAATCTCCCAGCCTCTTCGCGCTCGATCTCAATCCGCAGAGGTTGGATCTCAACCATAGGTACCTACGGTGATCCTAACGGAAACCGAGCCGGCTTGCACCACGTCTCGGCACCGGGGAGCACCAGAGGCGAGCACTATCGAGAATCGTCCCCACCCGCGCCCCCATCCAGCCCAATTCACAGTCTGACCCATTCCGGAACCGCCTCGCCCTGCCACACTACCACACCTGCGTTTGCCACCAGGATGAGGCGATGGCCGTCGCCGGAGTTGTCATAGAACTTGGCCGTATCCGCCATTCGCAACGCCCGCGCGGCATTTGCGACGCTCCTGGCGTACCGGCGCCTTACGTCGCCATCCGGAATGAAATGGCCTCCGCGCGCCGCCCGATTCCGTACCCGTGTGATACATCGTTCCGGGCTGTCCAGCGCAATAAAGAGCAGGTGGATCTCATACCCGCGCGATTTGGCGTGGCGGATCAGGTCCACCCTGTTGCGGCTGGAAAGAGTCGTCTCCACCGCAAAACTCACTCCCCGATTGAGATACTCCGCCGTTCGCTTCAAAACTTCCCTTCCGGCGGCGATGGCCGCGGCGGATGGATTCGGCGGATTCAAACCGGGCTATCGCATCGGGATCCAGCAACCGGTCGCGGCCCTCGAAATCAACGGATCTCGTGAGCGTGGACTTTCCCGACCCGTTCGGCCCTGCGATTACCGTGAGCGCGGGCACGCTGCCTCAGGCGGCATGCGCCGTCAATTCGCGGACGATTTCGTAGTTTTCGCCGGAAGGCGCGCCCGGAATCCAGCGGATCTCGAATCTTCGGCCATCGGGGTACTGCATCACGTTGAGACCGTCGTCGTCGAGATAGAAGACCGGAAGCCCGGCCGCAAGCGTCTCGAGGAAGGCTTGGTGGCCCGCGGCCCGCGCCGCCTCGTCGAACTCCCTGCTGCCGAAATCGTAGGCGACAGGCATACTTAATTATATACGCCAGCCGCCCGATGCCTCCTGGCGCGTCGTGCCGGCCCCCGGGACCAGTTTTCAGTCACAGCTAATTTCACGAACAACCCCTGTCTCCTCATCACCCGGCCCCGCCGAATTTCAGACTCAAGCCCCTCCTCATGCGATCCTCAAGGCGGAGGGCAACACCAACGTGCCGCGATCACAACATGCCGTGTCCCCAGAACAGCGCCCCGCAAGGAAGAATTACGAAACGAACCCAATCCCATTTTCGGACACCCAGGAAGCGCGCGAGTGGAATTTACGAAACGAACCCAATTTCGAGCCCAATCCGAACAAAATGAAACCAATTGCACCCTTTGCGAAACGAACCCAATTCTTCGCCCTGGCCCCTGGCCCCCAATTCCCGGCCCCCCATATTAAACTGATAGCAATCGCCATGCCCGCCTCCCAACCCCTATGAGAATCCTCGCGCTCACCGCCGGCGCCGCCCGAATGTATTGCGGCAGTTGCCTCCGCGACAACGCCCTGGCGGCGGAACTCAAGAGGCAGGGTCATCACGTCATCCTGCTCCCTCTTTATACGCCCACCCGCACGGATGAACCGAACGTCAGTGAACCCAAGGTGTTTCTGAACGGCATCAGCGTGTGCCTCTGCCAGGAAGCGGCTTTCTTCCGAAGGCCGCACCCGCTGCTGGACCGCTTGTGGGATGCGCCCTGGATGCTGAAGCTGGCATCCCAAACCTCGATCCGCGTCAACCCGCATTCGCTCGGCGCCATGACGGTTTCCATGCTGCGCGGCGAGTCGGGCTTCCAGCTCAAGGACATCCGCAAGCTCACAACCTTCCTCCGCACCGAGGAACCGCCCGACATAGTCACCTTGCCCAACTCTCTTCTCATCGGGCTGGCGCGGCCCATCCGCGAAGCGTTGCACCGGCCGGTCGCTTGCACGCTGCAGGGCGAGGAGCTCTTCCTCAACCAGTTATGCGAGCCGTATCGGTCGCAGGCGCTGGAACTGATCCGCGCCAAGGTTGAGGATGTCGATGGCTTCATCGCTGTCAGTGAGTTTTGCGCCGACTACTGGCAGGGCAAACTCGGAATCCCCGACCGCAAGTTGCACGTGGTCCCGCTAGGAATCGACGCCGAGGGCTACGGTCCGCCGGCGCGTCTTCCCGGCGCGCTTTTCAAGGTCGGTTTCTTTGCGCGGGTTGCGCCGGAGAAGGGACTGGAACTGCTGGCCGAGAGCTACGTGCGGCTGCGGCGCGAGAGCGATTTCGCCGCCTCGGCGCTGGAGGTCGCCGGTTATCTGGCGCCGGAGCATCGCGGCTACCTGCACGGCGTCGAGCGGCTCATCAAAAACGCCGGCCTGGCGCACGAATTCCACTATCGGGGCGAGCTCGACCGGGCAGGGAAGATCGAGTTCTTACGGAGCCTTAGTATCTTGAGCGTCCCCAGCACTTACGATGAGCCGAAGGGAATCTTCCTCCTGGAGGCGATGGCCAGCGGCGTGCCCGTGGTCCAGCCCCGGCGCGGAGCGTTCTGCGAGATCCTGGAGAGAACCGGGGGCGGAGTCATGGTGGAACCCGGCGATGTGGTGAGCCTGGCCGACGGCATTTACCGCCTATGGAAAAACCCCGAGCTGGCCGCGGAACTGGGGCGCAGGGGCGCCGAGGGCGTTCGCCGGGATTTCAGCGCCTCGCAGATGGCGGCGCGCGCCCTCGAAGCTTACCAGGCCATCGCCACCACACAGGCCCATGCTTGAAATCTCCAACGTCACCAAGCAGTATCCGACGCCGCGCGGCCCTCTGACCGTGCTCTCGGGGGTGTCGCTCGGGTTGAATCGCGGCGAGGCCGCGGCCATCATGGGGCCATCCGGCTCGGGCAAGAGCACGTTGCTCTACATCGCCGGTGCGCTGGAGCCGCCCACCACCGGCACGGTGACGCTGGGCGGCGTCAATCCTTACACCGTTCCGGAAAAGGAGCTGGCGGCATTTCGCAATCGGTCCATCGGTTTCGTCTTCCAGGACCACTGCCTGCTGCCGCAGTGCTCGGTTCTGGAGAACGTGCTCGTCCCCACGTTGGTGGCGGAAGATCGCGCCGGTTATCCCGTGCGCGCGCGGGAACTGCTCCGCCAAGTGGGGTTGGAAGACCGGCTGGATCACCGTCCCGCGGAGCTTTCCGGCGGCGAGAAGCAGCGCGCCGCGCTGGCCCGGGCACTCATCCTGCGGCCGCGCCTGCTGCTGTGCGACGAGCCTACCGGCAACCTCGATGAAGCTTCCGCGGAAATGGTGGCGGCCCTTCTGCTGGAACTGCACGCGCGGCAGGAGACCATCCTGATCGTAGTGACTCACAACCCCATGCTGGCCGCGCGATTTCCCAGGCGGTACGAACTGCGTCATGCGAACCTACACCCTGCTGGCGCGTAATCTCACGTGGTACTGGCGGACAAACCTGGCCGTGCTGCTGGGGGTTGCCACGGCCACGGGCGTCCTCGGCGGCGCGGCCCTGGTGGGCGAATCGGTGCGCGCCTCCTTGCGCGACCTGGTGCTCGATCGGCTCGGCAACACCGATTCCATTGTGACGCGCGCCGGCTTCTTCCGCCAGGACCTAGCCGCGGCTTTCCAGCCCGCCACGCCAATCATCGCCCTGGAAGGAATTGTCGAGCACGAAGCCGGAGTGGAGGTCTATGGCATGGACACGCCCCAAGTCCTCATCACCGCCGCCCTCGCGCGAGAACTCGGCGCCAAACCAGGCGACGACATCCTCCTACGCATTCCGAAACCCTCGCCCATCCCACTCGAAACTCTGCACGGCCGCAAAGACGACGTAGGCAGAACCATCCGGCTAACCGTGGGGCAGGTCTCCGACCTGCCCCCCTTTTCTCTGCGCCCCCAACAAGGCGACGTCCGGGCCGTGTACGTACCGCTGGCCCGCCTGCAGCGCGACCTGAACCAGCCCGGGAAAGTCAATACGATCCTGGTGAGCCACGCTCCGATAAACCTCAAGCAGCACTACACCCTCGCCGACGTTGGCCTCCGGGTACGCACCCTCGAAAAACCCGCTTGCCTTTCGCTCGAAAGCGACAGCGCGCTGATCGGCGACACGGTGGCTCAGGCCGCCTTCTCCGCCGCCCGATCACTCGGTCTCCGCACCCAACCAGTTCTTACATATCTGGCTAACGGTATCCGCATCCGTGATTGTGAGATCCCCTATTCGTTAGTGACCGCGCTCGATTCCGGCCTGGCTCCGGCCCGCGCCGACGGCATCACGCTGAATGCGTGGGCCGCCCGGGAACTGGGCGCGAAAGCGGGCGATCCGGCGACGCTCGAATACTACATTTGGCAGTCCGATGCGCGCCTGCACACGGAGACCGCGCAATTCCGCGTGGAGCGCATAGTCCCGCTGGCCGGAGACGCCGCCGACCCGGACTACGCTCCCGACTATCCCGGCATCACGGAATCCCGAAGCCTTCGGGACTGGGACCCGCCCTTCCCACTCGATATGGCCCGCATCCGCCCGGCCGACGAGCAGTACTGGAACCGATACCGCACCACTCCTAAAGCTTTCATTCGCCTGGCGCGCGGGCGCGAGTTGTGGGGGACGCGCTTCGGCAGCCTGACGTCGATCCGCGTCTTCCCGCCGTCCCCTGCCTTCGCCGAGGCGCTCCGTGCCGCGCTCGACCCCTCGCAAGCCGGTCTTACGGTCGTCCCTGTAAGAGCTCAGAGCCTGGAGGCGGCGCGTGGCGCAACCGACTTTGGCGAATACTTCGTTTACTTCAGCTTCTTCCTGATGGTTTCGGCCCTACTGCTGACGGGATTGTTCTTCAAGCTCGGAATCGAACAGCGGACGCGCGAAATCGGCCTACTGCGCTCGCTCGGGTTTTCGGCATCGAAGATCCGAGCGTTGTTTCTGCTCGAGGGCGCGGCACTTGCGGCTGCCGGCGCAGTGGCCGGCGTCGGGGCGGCGCTCTTATACGGCGCGCTTGTCCTGCTGGGACTGCGCACTTGGTGGTTCGATGCCGTGGGAACCCGCTTGCTTGGGCTGCACGCCTCCATTCCATCGCTGGCCATCGGAGCCGCTGCCGGCGTGGTCACGGGCCTCGCTTCCGTGGCGTGGACCCTGCGCGGCTTCGAGCCAGTTACGCCCCGTGGTCTGCTTGCCGGTGAGCTTCAGCCAGTGTGGGGCAGGCTGGCAGCCTGCGGCCGAGTGGTACTCGGCCTGCTCGCCGCTCTCCTCGCGGCCGCATCTCTGTTCGTCGGACAGACCGCCGGCTTCTTCGGCGCGGGCACGCTGCTGCTGGTTGCCGCTCTGCTGTTCCAGTCGGCCTGGCTCCACGCGCGCGGGTCTCGAACCCTCGGCGGCTTGCTGGGGCTGGGCCTGCGCAGCGTGCGGTACCGCCCCGGCCGCAGCGTCCTGTGCATCGCTCTGATCGCCTCGGCAACTTTTGTGATCGCATCGCTCGACGCCTTTCGGCGCGATGGTTCTTCCGCCGGCACCGGTGGGTTCCCCCTGCTGGCGGATGCCGAACTGCCGCTGATTCACGATCCCAACGCGGAATCGGGACGGGCGGCGCTGAATATTCCGCCGCTCGAAGGCGTGGACCTCATTCCTTTCCGCGTGCGTCCGGGGGACGATGCCAGTTGCCTGAATCTCTACCAGCCTCAGAACCCCCGCATTCTGGCGCCACCCCCGAGTTTCCTGCGCCGGATGCCGAACCCGTGGGCACTGCTCGAATCGCAGCTTCCGGGCGGCGTTGTTCCGGCCATTGCCGACGCCAATTCGATGACCTACTCGCTGCACCGCAAGCTGGGCGAGGAGTTCGAACTGGGCGGGGTCCATTACCGCATTGTGGCGGCGCTCCAGGACAGCGTGTTTCAGGGCGAGCTGCTCGTCTCGGAAGAGAACTTCCTGCGCTTGTTTCCGGATACCGCTGGTTACCGGTTCTTCCTCCTGAGTACCCCGCCCGGAAAGGCGGACGAGGTCGCGCGCGTGCTGACCGCGGCCCTGTCCGATTACGGATTCGTCGTTCAGCCCACCGAGGCGCGCCTGGCCAGTTTCCACAAGGTGGAGAACACCTACCTTTCGACGTTCCGCGCGCTCGGCGGTCTGGGCCTGCTCCTGGGCACCGTGGGATTAGCGGCGGTGCTGATGCGCAACGTGCTGGAGCGGAGAAGGGAACTGGCTCTGCTGCGCGCGGTCGGATACCGCCCGCGTCATCTCTTCACGATGGTGCTGGCGGAGAACGTGTACCTTCTCCTGATGGGCCTGGCGACCGGCGCCGCGTGCGCCGCACTGGCCACGGCGCCGGCGGTTTCCGCCCGCGGCGGTCATGTGCCGCTGGCTTCGTTGGCCGTTCTGCTGGCCCTGGTGGCGGCCACTGGAATCGCGTCGTCTTCCGTCGCCATCGCCGCGGCTCTCTGCTCTCCGTTACTGGACGCGCTGAAATCGGAGTAGTGTCGGCCCCACTGCCGTTCACTTAGCTGGCGCCTCCACCAAAGCCGACATAATTGTGATATAAATTGCTTTTTTCCGCTACTAACTCAGTGAAACGTTATTCCGCGCCTGGCACCTAGTCGAAAAGTAGGGCTGGCCGAATCCCACCCGTTTGCGGTCGGAAAAGCAAGGGGGAAAACGCCCTTGGTTACTAGTGCTATGTCAACCAAGGGTAGTATGGAAACCTGGCGACAGGCTCTCTTAGGATAAGTGCTATGCAAAGCGCAACTTTGCCTGAATTGACCCGAACCGCCGACACCTCCGGGCGCCGCGAATTGCTTCTTATTCACGGTGGCGCCACACGCCATTTGGCCACCTTAGATCCCGTGGATCGGCTGAGTGCCGCTAAAGGGTCTCTTGTGGGCATTGCCCTCGGTGCTTGCCTCTGGGCCGCAATTATCGGGTCTATTGCTCTTCTACGGCATTGATTCTATTGTACTTGGTTTCCTTGCCGACTGAACCGTGCCGACTTGCCCGAAGCAGTACACTCGCCCGTCCTGCGACCCAATCACCACCCGCCCGGCGGCTATCGCCGGAGAAGCCGAAAGCGGCGCGCCGGCTTCGAAATCCCAGAGCTTCTTTCCGGTGGCCAGATCCAGCACGTAGAAATGGCCGTCGTTGGAACCGATGTACACCCGGCCGTCCGCTATGGCGGGAGATGAATCGACGCGCGCCTTGGTGGCGAATGTCCAGATTGGCTTGCCGGTTCTGGCGTTCAGACAGTGGATCAGCTTGTCCCGGCCGCCCACAACAATGCGATCGCCGGCCGCAGCCGCCGAGGAGTAGAACGGGAACTGGGCGGCCTTCCGCTCGTATCGCCAGAGAATTCTCTTTTCGCGCACGCTGGCGCCCACCACTTCATTGTTGAAATTGCCGAAATAAGCCCACTGATCGAGCATCGCCGGAGAGGCGGCGGCGGGGCCGCCCGCGGGGAACTGCATCACCTCCTCCCCGTCCGCCAGGCGGATTCCGTGGAAGACTTCGTCGCAGCCGGAGACGTAAGCCACGCCGCCCGAGACCGCCGGGGTTCCATGCACGTAGCTGCTGGTGGTGAATTTCCAGATGACCTTGCCATCCCGCCGCGAGAGGCAGTAGAGGTTGCCGTCGTAGGAACCAATCAGCAGCCGGTCGCCCGAGATTACCGGCGACGACCGGATTTCAGCCTCGGTCTTGAATGTCCACAGGCCCTTTCCGCCGGCCGCAGTCACGGCGTGCAGGACGCCGGCGAGATCGCCCACATAGACGATGCCCTCGTAGACCGCCGGGGAAGATTCGCCGATGGAATCGGTGGCGCGGTACTTCCAGCGCAGCTTCCCGCTGGCGAGGTCTATGGCCAGCAGGTCCTTCGATTCCGACCCCACGTAGACCGTTCCGCCCGAAATCGCGGCGGAAGATTCGATGGATTCGCCGGCGTCATAGGTCCAGAGCAGCTTCAGGTCCGCCGGAACGGAACCGGTGGCGACGCCCGTCATTTGCGGGTTCCCACGGAACTGCGGCCAATCGTCCGCCGCGCCCAGGAGCCCCGCAACGAGGAATATGAGCAAGGGCCGCATGGCTGACTTAGTATCAGAGCAAACGGAAATTCACCTGGATCGAGGCCTGCACGGGCACCGCCATGCCGTCACGCGTGCCCGGTTTGAAGGTCCATTGCGTGATGGCTTTGAGCGCTTGCTCGTCCAGCCCGTATCCCACGCTCTGGCGCAGTTGGACATCGCCGGCTGTGCCATCGGTTCCGATCACCACGGCGAGCACCACCGTTCCCTGGACCTTCAAGGCGCGCGCTTCGATGGAATAACTCGGCTCGAGCTTGTACACAAGCGTCGGCGCGACAACACCGTTGCCAGTTCTCGAGGCTTGGGCGGTGGCTTGCCGTCTGGATGACAATTGCGCGACGCGCGCCTTGCGTATCTCGCTGCCGGACGCTTCCATGGCTTCGGCTTCGCTTACCCGGCCCTGCTCCCGCAGAAAGTGCGCGAGGAATTCCATGGTGAGGGCCGCATCCGGCGAGTTCGCCTCCTCCATAGCCAGCGCGGCCCGATAGAGCGATTCGGCGGCTGGCGCTGCGCCCTCCTGGTGCTGTTTGACCATGGCCTGCCACGTCATCGCCGGCCCGGCCAGAGGGCCGTATGGCGCCACATTCTGAGCCCGCTCAAAATAGTCGAGCGCCTGAGCCGGGTCCTTGTCGTATTTGCCGATCCCCAGATACAGAAGCGCGACCGCTGTTTCAGGCCGGTCGCCCACCGCCGCCACGGCCTTGTTGTAGTAACCGATAGCTTCCTCGAAACGGCCTTGCTGGCGTGCCAGGTCACCGAGCTTCACGAGTCCCACGGCGTCGTCCGCGCTTGGCGCATCCCAAACCTTCTGGCTGATGGCGGCGGGCGCGGTCTGCTGCGCCGGGGTCTGCGCCCGGAATGCAGGCGCGGTCTGCTGCGACGGGGTCTGCGCCCGCATGGCGGCGAAGGGGGCCACCGCGGCGATGGCCAGCAGCGTGGCGGCCAGCGCCGCCATGCGTCCCGGTACGTGGCGCTTCACGCCCGAATCCAGAATAGCCAGCAGCCGGCCTTCAAGCTGCGACCGCCGTGCCATGGCCACCGCCGCCCACGCGGTTGCCGGCGCGGATTGCATGGTGCGCGCCACTTCCAGCAGATGGCCGGCGTAATCCGACGCGCGGGCGCCGGCGTTGAGCACCAGGTCGTCTGTGGCGCGCTCGCGCTCCTTCAGAAACTCGCGCCAGGCGGACCACGCCAGAGGGTTCCACCAATTAAGACTCAATGCCGTGCGTGCGAGCAAGTGCGTAGCCAGGTCGCCGCGGCGCACGTGGGCCAGCTCGTGCAACAGCACGATGCGGCGGCGCTCTTCGCTCCACGCGGCGGCTTCGGGCGGCATGAAAACGGCCGGCCGCAGAAGCCCGAAGGTCATGGGCATGCCACCCGGGCGGCTTTCGAGCACGCGCACGTCGTGGCGAATCCCCAACGCCTGGGCCAGTGCGCGCGCGAGGCCGTCATCCGGGAAGGGACGCGCGGCGCGCTGGACGCGCCACATGGCGATGAATGCCGCGAACGTGCGTAGGAAGGCCGCGGCCGCGCCGGCGGCCCACAGCAACATCAGCCAGATTCTCCAGTCGTAATAGTGCGGCGCATTGGTCGTGCGGCGGGCCGCGGCCGTCTGGAGCAAAGACGCCGAAGGCGGCTCAACGGCGGCGGAGCTGCCCACCTGGAAGACCACCGCCGGGTCAAACGGAAGCAGCGCTCCGGTCGCCGGAACGCGCAGCGTCGGCAACGAAGCCGAGAGGAAGGGCAACGCCAGCACGGCCGCGGCCGCGGCGGTCCAAACCAGGTGCCGTAAAGCCGCGGACCGCCCGCGCAGCGCCCACGCCGCCAGCCATGCCGCGCCCAGCACCACCGTGCTCTTGAGCGCCGCGCTCACGAAGATGGAAAACCATTCCGCCACGTTCCAGCCCAACATTTACTTGTCCTCCCGCTTGGCGTTTTCGATCATTTCCGACATCCGGTCCAGCTCCTCGCGCGTCAGCCGCGTGGCGGAAACATCCAGCAGCGCCGCCACAATCTGGTCGGGCTCCCCGGCAAAGAAGGTGTCCAGCAGGTGTTTCACCGCCGACCGCTTGGCCTTTTCGCGCGCCACCGTGGGCATGTAGACGTATTTCAGCCCTTCCGCCTGGTGCCTGGCGTGACCTTTTTCCTCGAGCACGCGCAGCATGGCGCGCACTGCTGAATAGCCGGGCGCGTTTTTCATGAGTTCCCGCACCTCCGACACGGACGCCTTGCCGCGCTGGTAGAGGATCTCCATGATCTGGCGTTCCCGCCGGCTGAGCCCGGGCAGCGCGCTCATCGCCGCGGCTCCTGCTGGATTTTTAGCATCATGCTAGAAAATTAGCACAATGAAGGGGGCTTGTCAAGGGGGTTTTCAAGGGTTGTCAAGGGTTGTGGAAGCGGGCACGGTCCCGCGGCGCCACCCTCCTTTACAACGGTCCTGAATGCCTAGATTCGACGTGGTGGACGTGGGACTTAACGCTACCGATACGCTTCTGATTGTGCCGCACTTTCCGGCATATGCCGGGAAGGTGCCGTTCCGGAGAGAGGTCGTCTGCGCGGGGAGGCGCGCTAGAGGCTTTCTATATAGCTGCCCCCCTCGTTTGGGGGCCGCTGCTTGGCGTGGGTTTGGAGGACGGTGATTGGAGAAAAACCGGAGATGAAATTGACCGGAGGGCACGTCGCGCCAAGAGATGCTCGCGCGCCACGGCTACGTCCGCAGGGAAGCCAAGTGCAGAGAAAGCACCGCCAGGAATCCAGGCCGCTGCAATAGCGGCGTCCCAATATTCCCCCCTGGCTTCGTCTGCTGAGTTATTCTAAACTTTTGGGCAGACCTTTCGAAAAGAAAGGTGGAGGTGCGCGCATGCCGGGAGAGGTGCTGATCAAGAAACCATCCTTCGAGGTCGGACAAGGCGCCGTGCGCATGCGTGTTACACGGACCGGCCCGAAAGAGAATACTATCGAACTGAAGGTCGAGTACGACAAGGCTGAGGTGCCTGCACGTGCATACTACGCCGACTACTGCGAGGTCATCAAGGGGCGTTCAGGTGTAAGCCTTTTATTTGGAAAGCTTAAGCCGGGTACCTCCGTGCTGCGGAACAAGGTCGAAATTGTCTTCCCCGAGGAGCTCTTTGTTCGGCAGCTCTGGAAAAACTCGCGGGATCTGCATGAGAAGATGAGGGAAGAGTTTAATCGTAGGCCGCTAGAACCGATACTGGACTTGACGGATACAGACACGGTACAGGCATTCAGGGCCAACAACGTCATGATGATCGGGGCAAGGGATGAAGCGCTGATGGACTTCTACTACATCGCTCCCACTGAGGTTCACTACGCATATTTGAAAAAAAAGGCAGAGATCACGCTGGACCCGGTCATCAGGATCGTGCTTTCCGGATCATTGGTATTTGAATTGCTAGAGAAGTGTGCAAAAATCGTTGAACAGATTCCGAACTTTGCTAGTATAATGGAAGAGGAATAGTGTGCGATGGCAACGGTGTGGGATTTCGCTAATGGCTTTGATGCGCCCGTTGTTGATACTCAGCGTACGCGTGTGCGTCCAAAGACGAAAACGGCTTCGTTTGCCGTCATTGCGATGGCCGCCGGAGCGTTATTCTGTTTGAGTGATCCTGGTGTGCTGTCGTTTGAAAAGGGCTTGACGTCCATCCCGGTGATCAGCGTCCAAAAGGTTCTCCGCGCTGAACCTAATCCGCCGAAGAGTCCCGTCAGAAGGGAGCGGCAACAGTACGCGCCCGACGCTCGTGACGGATTGTCAACGCATCGGCTCGCTCAGACGTTCACCTCAGTTTTTACCCCCGTTGGGGAAGATCCCGCTGGCGTAGACTTCAGCTTCGGATAAAAGCCTTTGGCTGAAGACCTCTACGAGCCCCCGAGAGCCGAAATAAGCCAGGGCGACATTCTCGCAAGGCTTCCCAATGCGCACTTGGTGCATCCGCTCCAGGCGCTGTTTGAACGAGCGGACGGCGCCATGGCGATTGAATCCGAAGCGCATCCTGACTTCAATGATAGGCAGGGGCAGCGGGTGATTGCTTCCTGCAAGCGCGCAAGGGCTTTACTCCTCACCTACGACTGTGAGATTGATAAGCCCGCCGTAAGGAACTGGATTGTGTTGCCGATCATTCCGCTGTCGCTCATTCCCGGGGGATCGCACAGCGATGCAAAGAAGAACAAAATATTCTCTTTCCTGTATCTGCCCGGCTATCGTGATGTCCTGGAGGACAGCCTTGTGGTGCTCAACTACTCCACAACATTGGATCGGGAATTTGTTCAGACTGCAACTCGCATTCTGTCTCTGAGCGATATTGGCCGAAGGGCACTCTACGCGCAGTACATCCGTTGGCTCACCCGCTGGCAGCTTAACGAAATTCGCTGTCCGAACTGTGGTGCCTTTTTCGACGCCTCCGATGGCATGACCGTGCGGCCAGACTAGCCGTTTTCGTCATTCTCATTACAGTTCCCACTGGGGCGGGGTCCTTTACAATGGTCCTGAATGCCTGAATTCGACGTCGTGGGCGTGGGCCTCAACGCCACCGATACGCTTTTGCTCGTGCCGCACTTCCCGGCATATGCCGGGAAGGTGCCGTTTCAGGAGGAGGTTCTCTGCCCGGGCGGCCAGGTGGCCAGCGCGCTGGCGGCGTGCGCGCGGCTGGGGCTGCGCACCAAGTACATCGGCACGGTCGGGGACGACGAGCGCGGACGCATCCAGATGGAGAGCCTGCGCGGGGCGGGCATCGATGTCGAGCACGTGCAGCTTCGCAAGAACTGCGCCAACCAGTCGGCGTACATCGTCATCGACCGCAGCACCGGCGAGCGCACGGTGCTGTGGCGGCGCGACGATTGTTTGCGCATCAACCCCGAACAGATCCTGCCGGAGCAGATCGCCTGCGCGCGCCTGCTGCATATCGACGGGCACGACACGCTGGCGGTAGCACGCGCGGCGGCCATCGCGCGGAGCCACGGCATTCCCGTCACCGTGGACGTCGATACCACCTATCACGGCTTCGACCGGGTGCTGGAGCACGTCGATTACCTGGTGGCCAGCTCCGAGTTTCCCCCGGCCTGGACCGGCCAGAACGATCCCTTCAAGGCGCTGGAACTCATCCAGCGCGAATACGGAATGAAGGTGGCGGCCATGACGCTGGGGGCGCACGGCGCGCTGGCGAGGGAAAACGGGGAGTTCATCTACTCGCCGGCTTTTGTGGTGAATTGCGTGGATACCACCGGCGCGGGCGACGTGTTTCACGGGGCGTTCTGCTATGCTGTTTTGCAGGAAATGCCGATGCGCGAAGCCCTGGAGTTTTCGAACGCCATGGCGGCCCTGAATTGCACGGCGCTCGGCGCGCGCGGCGGAATCCGCGGCGTGGAGGAGATTCGCGGCCTGATGGCGCGGGCCGAGAGGCGCGTACACCCCGAATTCGCCGCCCGCGCGGCCGCCATCACCGGCAAATGATATTTCCCATCAAAGTCACACAACCGAGCTACTCAAAGCCAACGGTCACGGTGCTGCTGATCGTGGCCAACGTCCTGGTCTTTCTGCACGAGTTCTGGCTGCAGATGGTGGACCCATATTCGTTCAACCATTTCATGACGCTCTACAGCTTCAGACCGGCCT
>Ga0326728_10011072_pt1 | contig 20766 bp, 16 predicted proteins | sample MB3enrmetagenome_FD_207602 | JGI IMG/M metagenome (GOLD analysis project Ga0326728, IMG submission 207602) | Lab enriched peat soil microbial communities from McLean, Ithaca, NY, United States - MB31MN | ecosystem: Environmental > Terrestrial > Soil > Wetlands > Peat | place: USA: New York... | reverse complement strand
ATATGAGTCTTATTTCGGACGATCGTTTTGGCTTTCAAAATAATTGCAGATTCAGCACGGATATTTGCCACCTTCAAAAACTGCCGGCTGTTTCTGAAGATGGGATAAAGGATCGATAATGTTTACAGCCCGTTTACAACTTGAATTGATGAGCAAACGTTTCATGTCCAAGTCGCTCATCCTGGTGGTTTGTCTTTGTTTGTGGGGCTCATCGGTTATAGCGGCCGAGAATCCCCAGGCGGTGGTACAAACCGGTACAGACCGGGTCCTCAAAATTCTCAAACAGTATCCTCAAGATACCCGTGCCCGCAGGGAACAAATTCGAGCGGTCGTAGATGGATATTTTGACTTTGAGGCGATAGCCGGGCTCTCCGTGGGACCACGATGGCAAAGTCTGCTCCCCGAAAAGCAGCAGGAATTTACGCTTGAGTTCAGCAAGCTGCTCTTTAACACATACATTAACACATACGTAGAAGGCATTGAAAAATATGCTAAACGAGAGATCACTTACAATCACAGGTCAATAGGCGAAGATTATGTCGTTGTCGGGGCAGTTGTAAGGGACCAGGGCGACCCGGTTTCTCTTGATTATTACCTTCACCACAGGGACGGGAACTGGAGGGTATACGATGTCGCTGTCAAGGGAATGAGTCTGGTGAGCAACTATCGCGGTCAGTTCGACTCAATATTGGCAAATAGCTCATTTGACCACCTGTTGATGATGTTGAGGCAGAAAATTGCTCAGATGTGTGGATCTAACCGTTGCTAAGAGCAGAGCCAGCCGGAGAAATGGCATTCATGGCCATTTTCTGATAACATGACCTGTTATTACCCTTGCGTGCCGGCCCAGGCAAGAGTTCTCCGGGCCAGCCGAGTCTAGAGTTGAAGTCGCGCTATTCCGTAAAAAAGCACATCTTCCCTTGGGTCCTTCTTTCAGTCATGCGACGAGAGCTGCCTTTGCATCTGCACTGAAGAGACGATCCTCCGAAGTCTCGAAAGCCTTCCTCAAGTATCCCTGGCCCGGCAATGTACGGGAGCTTGAGCACACCATGGAGCATGCCTTCGTCCTTTGCGGCCAAAACATCATCACCTTCGATCATTTGCCGCCTGACTTCATGAGCACTCCGGGAATCGAGCGCCGCTCTCCCGCGGAAACACAGGAGATCGATTCTCGCGCAATTCTTGAAGCCCTGGATAAGACCGCATGGAACAAAGCAAAAGCATCCCGGTTGCTGGGCATTGATCGCGTGACCCTCTACCGGAAAATGAAAAGATACAACCTTACCGATGTCACCAGGTCTTGAGTTGTTGCGCGTTACACGGAAATCTTGCAACGCTTACGTTGCGTGCAACGCCTCCTTTTCTTGTCTGCCATAGACCGGAACACTGTCCGCTCATACTTAAGCTTACGTTGTTCCATCACAATATGGAATGAGTGCAGTCATCCGCCTCTTCGGCACGAATCTTGATTATTCGGTCCAAAATGAATCGATATTCCGGACGTTTCTCGCCTGCCAGATCTTTGAGGCAAGCTCTGGTCGATGCTTCCAAAGAGGACGAGAGTGCTGCAAGTCCATTCTTACGATATGAACCGCCTGATCGAATCGGCGGGAATCGAATCGGCGGGAATCGAATCGCTTTCCAAGCGGCAATGTGACGGCATTGAGCTTCCGACCGGTATACAGAAGGCGCAGGACCGTTCAGCCGTTTGCGAGGAAGAGACGATGAGGCCGTCGATGGAGCGGATGCAAGAAGACCGGTTTGCTTGCCTGAAAAGGTGGTGAAGGAGTTTCCCGATATGAACGTTCTCCTCATTTACCCAAGATTTCCCGATACATTTTGGTCTTTCAGATACGCCTTGAAATTCATCGGAAAGAAAGCTGCCTTCCCACCTCTTGGCCTGCTTACCCTCGCATCCCTGCTGCCGAAAGAATGGTCCAGGCGTCTCGTGGACGTAAACGTGGACGACCTCACGGACAATGACCTTTCATGGGCGGATATGGCCTTTATCGGCGGAATGGCGGTTCAGCAGGAATCGGCGAAACAAATCATCGCCCGTTGCAGGGCGAAAGGCTTGAAGGTCGTCGCGGGTGGGCCGCTTTTCTCCGCGGCGCCCGGCGAGTTTGAAGGTATCGATCATCTTGTCCTCGATGAGGCCGAACTCACATTGCCCTCTTTCATTGAGGACCTTCAAAACGGGCGTCTCAAAAAAGTCTACAGGGCTTCAGGTTTTTGCGATCTTCATTACACCCCCATCCCATCCTGGGATTTGATATCAATGAAACGATATGCCTCTATGAGCGTTCAGTTTTCGAGAGGATGTCCGTTCAACTGTGAATTCTGCAATGTGACGGTTCTATTTGGCCATCGACCGCGCCTGAAAACGTCTCAACAGGTAATAGCAGAGCTGGATCGTATCTATAATACAGGATGGCGTAACAGCATTTTTTTCGTTGACGACAATTTCATCGGAAATAAGCGATATCTTAAAACACAGTTGCTGCCTGCCCTGATCGATTGGCGAAAAGACAAAAAGGGATGCGCCTTCTTTACGGAAGCTTCCATAGATCTGGCCGATGACCCGGAGCTTTTGGACCTGATGCGCGAAGCCGGCTTCGATTCAGTCTTTATCGGCATTGAATCGCCCGATGAGGCATGCCTGACGGAGTGCCATAAAGCCCAGAACAAGAACCGGGACCTCCTTCAAAACGTCAAAATTATCCAGCGTGCCGGATTACAGGTAATGGGCGGTTTTATTGTCGGCTTCGACAGCGATACGCACTCCACCTTCCAGCGGCAAATCGATTTCATAAAGAAAAGCGGAATTGTGACCGCAATGGTCGGGATTCTCCAGGCCCCTCCGGGAACACGGCTATTTGATCGACTCAAGAAAGAAAACAGGCTGGTTAGTGCGTTTTCCGGAGATAACGTTGACGGGACGACGAATATCATCCCTAAAATGGGACTGGACAGGCTCTTGGAAGGATACAGGTCGATTATGGAACAGATCTACTGTCCCAAAGTTTTCTACCAGCGTGTCAGAACTTTTCTAAAAGAGCTCAGGGCGCCCGGAATCAGCGGCCCCGTGGACGTCCAACGGTTTCTCGCGGTCATCCGATCGGGCTTCTGGTTGGGTGTTTGGGGCAAAGAACGTCTCCATTACTGGCATCTGCTGTTTTGGACCCTGATCCGCAAGCCGAGGCTGCTGGCATTGGCTTTCACCCTTGCGATATATGGCCATCACTACCGGAGGATATGCGAGAAGTACATATTCTTTAATTCGGACGGTGAAATATCGTTGGATTGATGCAACCTGGTCAAAGGTTCGGGCGAGAGCAGAGCAGCGACGACCTCCGCAGGTGGCGACATCTTCTCATGCATCAATTCAATTCTCCAGCATTGGTGCATTCGAGGAGCAGAGCGATGACCGGGAACACCCATGACAAAATAGGGAGCGCGGGACCTGACGAAACCAGGACACTGCGCCGCCAATTGTTTGAGGGACTGACCGATGTGTGCTTCGCCATGGATGCGGATCTCCGGTTCACCTTCTGGAACAGAGCCTGCGAAGAACTGGTGGGCATTCCTGAAGAAGAGGCGCTCGGCAAATCATGGCACGACATCTTCCCTCCGACCACGGAGTGCGTGAGAACCGCTGCCGAGGCATACCGCAGGGTGCTCCTCAAGCGCACATCCGAAGGCTTCATCATCAACCACCTCGGCTGCGGAAAGCGCCTCTGCCTTGGCGTGAACGCCTATCCCAACCCGCACGGGGTGACGGTCATCGCCAGGGACATCACTGAACGCAGGCGCGTGGAGGAAGCCCTGCAGCAAGAACAGGAGAAAGCCAGGCGGTACCTTGACATCGTGGGGACGATGGTGGTCGCCATCGATACCGACCAGACGGTGAGTCTGATCAACCAGGCCGGTTGCAGATTGCTGGGCTACAGCGAAGCACGGATTCTCGGCAAAAACTGGTTCGACCATTTTTTGCCCGAACCCGTGCGTGAGCATGTCAGGAAGATTTTCGTGCAGTTGATGGCAGGGATTGTCGAGCCGGTCGGGTATGTTGAGAATGTCGTGTTGACCGGGAGCGGCGAGGAGCGCACCATCGCCTGGCGCAGCAAGATACTGAAGGACAGGATGGGACACATCACCGGTATGATCTCGTCCGGTGACGACATCACCGAGGCCAAGCGGGCGCAGGCGATGCTCCTTGAATCCGAACAACGCGTTCGGCGGTTGAACGAGCACATTCTGAACATGGTCATGGTCCTTTCTCATGACATCAGGGGGCCTCTTGTCGCCATTGCCTCCATCTTGAAGCTCATGCTCCGAGGCGTATACGGGAAGCTGGATCAAAGCCCGGCAAACACCGTGCAAGACCTCCTGTCCCGGTGCGCCCGCCTTCTTGGAACCGCGGAGGATTACCTCGGGAAAGCCTCCATCGTCGGGGGCGCGATGGAAATGGAACGCGAGGTGCTGGACCTGCGGCAGGATATTATCGACGCCGTCCTGGACGAACTCGCGGACGATATCACCAGACGTGAGATTGTCATCGACAATCGACTGGGAGCGATTCCCGCCGGTTCCATCCCCATCTGCGCCAACAAGACCTGGCTGAAGTCCGTCTACAGGAACCTCTTCACCAATGCCGTCAAGTACGGAGGCAAAGGGTGCACCATCTCTTTTGGTTTTGAACAACGCGAATCGCATTATCGTCTCAACGTCTACAATAGCGGCAGACCGATTGCTGAAGAAGATCGCGAGAAGCTGTTCGGCAGGTTTGAGCGAATCGAGCCATTGGAAGGTCCCACTACGGACGGTGTCGGCCTTGGCTTGTGCCTTTGCAGGAAAATCATCCTCGAGCACGGCGGTGAGATATGGTATGAGGCCCGTCCGGACGGGTCCAACTTCGTGTTCACCATATCCAGAGAAATCGCGTGTGCGGCCTAGATTACCAGGGACTGCGGAAGGCGTGGACCGGGTCCCAGGCAGAGACCGGTAATGATGGCCGAGAGTCCTCGAACCCAACCTTCGACGGGTCTTACCCGGCCTCGATTCTTCCATATATTAGCTGAATTCAAAACGCGCCGCGTCTCCATCCGCCGGCCTCGGCAAGATACAAGAACGATACAGTATCGCACGTGAAGAGGCGGAAAAGGAACGCACGGATTGGGGTAGCTTCCCTGAAGTTATTATTCCCCGGCGCCGAAGTGTTACATGCGACGTGGACGCAATGCAACGCTTATGTTGCATGCAACAGTTCACAGACCCAAGTTTCACACTTAGACGGGACACGTCCCGCCATAACTGTTTATTATATTACCCAAAATGAAGCGGCGACGTTTTTCAAACCGTCTGGCATATAACTTGCCTAAACATAGTGTAACTTAACCAACACTAAACCAACACCAACCTGGAGAGGTGGAGAATATGGGAAACATCCTGATGATGGTACTGTGGGTTTTGATCCTTGGCAGTGGCGCGGGATACTTCTGGTGGACGCGCGCTCGTTAGGCACCCGGATTCGGGGCCGGGGATTTTGCCAAGTCAACGGCATTGATGCCGGCTCCCGTTTGAATTTTTCCTCCAAAGGAATGATGCTAAAGGAAATGAACACCATTTAGCTACGAATCAGTCTGTCAATTCCTATCCGATGGCCTTTCGGAATGTGAAGTGCATCTATATGATCCGCAAAAGTCTGCGAAGCCGGAAAGGCGACTGTCGCCACTTTCGGAGTTGCGGGCCAAGCAGCTTCCGGACGGAAAGAAAAAGGGACATAGTGAGGTCCCGGGAGAAATGACCTATGGAAAAGCAAGATAAGATTCTCGAAATGTTCTGCTCGGCTCTGGAGCTAAAGGAAAAGAAGAAGGCCCTGTATGCCGACGCGATGAAAGCCTGTTCGAACCCGGTTGGAGTGGAAACCTTCAAAATGCTCCTTGACGCTGAAACCCAGCACATGAATGAAATTCAGAAAGTGTATGAGACACTGAAGAAAGGAAAAGTATCTCCGGATGCATGCCGTTTGAATTCGGTCAAGAGCGCCGACATAAATGCGCTTATACGTGAAATCACGTCGGAGACGCCGGGCATGCCGAAGGCTTGCATCGATGACGTTGCGGCCATAGATGGCGGGCTTCGCATGGAGGAAGCCGGCATGCAATTCTACAGAAAACAGCTCGAACACACCGTTGATCCTCTTGAGCGCGAATTCCTGAACCGCATCATCGAGCAAGAAAGAGAACATCATAAAGTTCTTGCCGATCTGCGATTCTATTATGTGGATCCGGCAAACTGGTTCATGGAAAAGAGCCATTCCGGCCTCGATGGTGCTGGAGCCGTCACTTAAGCACACCCCTCGCAGTTCTCGATCAATTTATCGAGAACTGCGGGACCAGCGGCGCAAGGATTCGGTCATGGCCAAAGTTGGTCCCGCCTTTCCCAACATCTCCACGGCATCGGAAAATGTGGTTGCTATCACCAACGACTTACGGACAGGTTCCGGTGAAACGAGCAAAGTCATTGAAACCGCCGACCAGATTGCCGTAACGCTAGACTACCGTTTTGTCGTTTCGCTGTGATAACCGGCAGGTCATGGAGATTAAAACGGAGTTCCCATGCAGGCGATTCCCCGTTGCGGCACTTCTCGACGGTACTAATCCAGCCGTCTGTATCCACTTATCAGCCTGTTTACTTTGCAAGGAAATTCCTTATTTTAATGGCCTGGATTATCATTTTGAATCATGCATCACATAGGTGGCGGCCTCGCTTTGCAGCAAGACTGCCGGAGTTGCCAAATAGTAGCGGAGAAAGGATACGCAAATGCCGCCATTTTATCCTTACCTCGGGCCTGTCGTTGCTTTGATTGCCGGGCTATTGATCCTGATTCAACCCGGCTTGTTGAGTATCATTGTGGCGATCTATCTAATTGTAAGCGGCATACTTGGTCTGATGGGGGCAAGACCCACCAGCCGATGGTGGTAGAGAAAAGGATTCTAAGACTTTCATCTATCGGTCCGCTTCAAATCCGGCCTCGTATGTTTTTTCTCTCTTAATGGCTCCGGGACTCTCTTAGCACGATTGGAAAAGAGGCAGGGGCAATCGTCGCTGCCTTCTTGGCTGGAAGACCTGGGCAGGATCTAAAGGAATACACCAACCAGCAATACTTGATTTTGCTCAGCCGACAGAGTAAGCCAACCCCTATGGGGTGAATTATTTCCAGTTATCGATGAAGCAAACCCAAGATACCTGTTATGATCAGGTAAAAGGCCACAACATAATTCAAAAGCCTGGGCATGATTAAAACCAATAGGCCGGCAATTAGAGATACCACCGGGCCCGCAACAGCCGGAAGCTCAGGAAGATTGAACGCCATTGCATGCGCCTTTCCGTAGATTAATTTTGACGGAATATAATTAGATGTAACCTTTTGTCAATTTCCCGTTGCTGGAGAAGGCTCGACTAAGGGCAGCAACCTCCGCATGGTCTGTCTTCTCAGTCGGATAGCGTCTTGAACGCCTGCTTGATCCGGGAGATACCAGCCGACAGTTCTTTTTCAAAGGTGGCCGCCTTGTCCTTGGCCATATCTCTTTTTCCCTGGAGCTGAGTTTTGAATTCGTTGATTTGCACCAGGAGATCGCTCTTTTTCTTTTCAAATTGGGCCTTAGCATCGGCCTTCTTCATTGACAATTGAGCTTCCAGCGCATCCGCTTCTGCCTCGTATTGAATGGCAGCGGCGATAAATTTGTCGGCTGCCTTTTCAAGTGACTTATCGGTTGGTGGCTTGGCCGGCAGCGTCCAGAGATCCAGATGTCTATCCAGTGTGGCCTCCAAAGCGGCAATCGAGTGTTGGATCTTCTTCTTTTGGGCCCCAAACGCGTCCCTGGCCTCGGCCTTACCCAAAGCCAACTGGACTTGCAGATCGTCAAACTGTGCCTGCATCTCCTTTTTTTTCTCCTCAGTGATCCCTTTCGCCTCAGCCACTTTTGATTTGAACTTCTCCAGGGCTTTGTTCAATGTTTTCTTGCGAACTTCAAGCTTGGCCAGTGCCTGTTCTTTGGTCTGTTGCAGTTGCGCCTCAAACGCTGTAGCGCTGGCTTCCCAATGATCCAGCTTCTTGTCAATAGATTCTCTGATTTCCCTAATCTTTGGCATGACATGCTCTCCCTTCGATTCCAGGATTCGTGAGTTCATTTCGCCGATTCCCCCAAATTTTCCGCAAGGAAGCCGGGTCGCGGCTGCACTGTTATTGCCCTTGCTTGTTCTCCCGGCAGGAATTCGGCGTCCGCCTGGTTTCTTCTCCCCCAACCATGCAAAGCGCAACAAGGGCCACGAAAACGTTTCTTCCCGAAAACCGAACCAATTCTATAATAGTCATGGGCACCATCTCTTGCTTGCTTAATGAATCAGGTTGATTAAGCAGGTTGAAAAACCCGTCGCTCCTTTGCCGGCATGTGGCAGTCCGAAAAATATGTCAGTGAGGTGAGTTGGGCTTGAGGTTCTGCTGCAAGAGCAGAAAACCGGGCTACTTTTCATTGTACGACCACCTCTCATCCGCTTGCATTTCAAGCAATCTTTATGCCCGGCGGATTTGGAGCGGTTGCTCGTGATGTTCTATAATATTTACAGACACTTATTGGCAGGTAATTGCTATGAGAGGATAATAGCTGAATAGAAAGCGTGTTGCGTGCAACAGAAACGATCGGCCACCTGCCTTGACACTACCGTTTGAGCGTCCCGGGAAAAGACCGGCTGGGCTGCTTTGGGACCTGCTCCAGGACATTCCTTCCAGGCGGAAAAGAAGATATTCGGCGAACTGTTGTGGATGAGCGCCCCTTCTTACCTCGTCCGGATATTCCGTTTTGTCGTTTCGCTGTGACGACCGGCAGGTCATGGGGATTTAAACTGAGTTCCCATTCCGGCGACTTATCGTTGCGGCATTTATGGAAAACCCGCATTCAAGCGCCAGTGGTCCGAGCAGCACGGAGGCCACTCTCCGCCTGGCCCATTTCGGCCCAAAGGTACTCCCCGGCGTTGGAGTGTTACATATAACACGAGAGAAATGCAACGCTTTCGTTGCATGCAACGCTTTTTCATCCAGTCCACCCCCTTCGGGGAGACTCGCTTCTTCCATAGGTATCCAAATAGATTATCTAAAAGCAGAACTCGACGGTTCTCGATCCCCTGGGCATAGAACTTGCCTAAAGCAACAGGCAGGAAAGCTCGCGATTAGTAAGTCCAAGGCAGGGTCTACTGGAGTACCGGAGTGTCTGTCCGGCAAGATACGGGAGGGAAATGGCATCAAACACGAAGAAGCCGATAAGCAGCTCAAAGGATAGGGGAAGCCTGAGTTGGATCGGTTTCAAGTTGACGACTGGAACCAGCCGCCATACTCATGTTACTGGTTCCACGATACACTTGACGGGATGTTAGATCAAATAAGCCATTTTTCCTGCAAATTTATTTTTATCTGTGGCTCTGATCTTAGGCTCTGCAATTAATGGCGATTAGTTTTTCAGGAGAAAAAATGAGCAAGAAACTGGTTCTTGGAATCGCACTTTCTCTGATCTTTGCCAGTGGCGGCTTTTTTAGCGCACACGCAAATTGCGGTGGTGGCTGCCTGTCCAGCCTCGCTCCCTGCAACTGGCACTTTCCCTCTCTTTGCGGCGGTCACTTGCCCTCCTGGTTCGGGTTCCATTGCGGCTCAAAAGACATGGACAGGGCAGAGCCGACCCGCCGGGACGCATATAGTTATAGCCCGACTACACCGGATGTGATGGGTGCGGTGTCTGCTTACTGATCTAATTGACAGCCCTGCCGCTACGGGGACACTCAGTCAGAGTTCCCGATGTGGCAGGAAAACCGGCAGCAACAACCGGCTCACAATCACGAACCGGGTTTGCATGCAAAGGAGATGAAATGATAAAGCGCGTTCTGTTATTTTCACTGTTTTTGGCTTTGGTTGCGACTTTCAATGTTCCTGTGACATACGCAAACGAGCAGGATGAGGTCGATAGGGCCGTGGCGACAATCCAGGCCTTCCGGGACATGCCCGAAAAATCCATTCCCCCTGAGGTGCTAAGGCACGCCAAGGGAGTCGCTATCATGACGGTCTACAAGGCGGGCTTCATGGTCAGCGGGCGCGGCGGCACCGGTGTGGTAATGGCGCGAACAGGCAAAGGGTGGAGCGGGCCTTCTTCAATCGGGACCGGTGGAGCGGGATTCGGCTTCCAGATCGGAGCGGAGCAGACCGAGTTCATATACATTCTCAATACTCGTGAGGCCGTGGAGGCATTCTCTCATGGAGGAAACGTGGAATTGGGGGGCAATGTAAGCGCGGCTGCGGGTCCTATTGGGCGCACGGCCGAGGCGGACGTAACGCCAGTTGCTGCAGTCTATACCTATAGCCGCAGCCAGGGACTTTTCGGCGGCGTCTCTCTTGAGGGCACCGTCATTGGAGCGAGAGACGAGACGAACGCAGAATATTACGGGCGGTCAGTCACACCTGGACAGATCCTGTCCGGGAAGGTCAAAGCGCCGGCGGGGGCCAGGACACTTCAAACGGCGCTTGCCAGGTACTAAGATCCAAGTGCTCTCCGGAACACCGGAAAGGATTTTCAATATTCTGGCGATAGTCCGATAACAACAAACCTGAGGATAGACTTTAACCAACAGTGAATTTAGCCAACCCTGATGCTTGAAATCCTCCCTTGCCCATTTTTCAAAAGGCAAAGGGAGGATACTCAGAGTAAATTGCGGTCAAAATAGGGACCATTCGAGGAGTCGTGCAATGAAAAACTTGAGCACCGGCCCGCTTATGGGTCCTCTTTTTTTATCACTTGCGTTTCTCTGCCTGATCATTGTTTCCGGCTGCGCGTCCCTGCCGAATGTACAGAAAATGATGGTCCATGAAATCTCAAGCTCCGATCAACCGACAAAGATAATGGGGCCTAAAGGAGAGTTCTCTTCAAAAACAAGTAAAGCCATGATCAAACGACTTGAGGGGCAGGTCGATGCAACCCGACTTCTGGAGCAGCAGGTCCAGTTGATGCAGTCCGTCGACTATGGGAGTCTTTTGGTGGCCGGCAACAAGGTTACCCTGCTCGTTGACGGAGAGGCTACCTACGCAGCGATGTTCGAGGCCATCGAAAACGCTAAAGAGCACATCGATTTTGAAACCTTCATATTTGAAGATGATGAGGTCGGCAAACGATTTTCCGATCTACTTATCCAGAAAAGCGCCGAAGGCGTACCAGTGAATCTGATTTACGATAGTTATGGATCCAAAAATACTCCGGTTAGCTTTTTCCAGCGCTTGCGCGATGGCGGGGTCCTGGTGCTTGAATTCAATCCCGTTAACCCTTTGAAGGTACTCAAGGGGAAAGTATGGGCATTACGAAATCGAGATCATCGCAAAATTCTGGTCGTTGACGGCGCCATCGCTTTCACCGGCGGAGTCAACGTCAGTGCTGTTTACTCCGGAAGCTCGGCCGGCTGGTCTCATAGAGAGAAAAAGGATGAACCCTGGCGAGATACACACGTTCGAATCGAGGGTCCGGCAGCGCTACGGCTCCAATGGCAATTCATGAAGACCTGGGAAAGGCAAAAGGGACCGGCACTTCCCATCAAGGACTATTTCCCCTATGTGAAGCAAGCCGGAAACACGCTGGTCCGGGTGGTCGGCAGTTTACCGGGTGAAAGGAATCGACTCATATTTATGATGTACATTTCAGCCATAACTCATGCGGAAAACTCCGTCTACTTGACGACTCCTTATTTTGTGCCTGACGACCAAATGTTAAAAGCGCTCACCGATGCTGCAGCGCGCGGCGTCGATGTGAAGATCCTGCTCCCCGGCTTCAGTGATTCCGCCTTGGTTTTCTATGCCAGCCGATATTACTATACCCGGTTGTTAAAAGCAGGCGTGCAGTTGTTTGAGAGGCGCGGAGGGATGCTGCACGCAAAGACGGCGGTCATCGATGATGTCTGGTCTACCGTCGGATCGAGCAACCTGGACAATGAAAGCTTCCTCACCAATGACGAGGCCAACGCCGTAATGTTGGGCCGCGACTTCGCCGATAGCATGCAAGCAATGTTTGAAAAAGATTTGGAAGAATCTGATCAGATAACTCTGGATGAGTGGGAAACACGGTCTTTGGACAATCGCATGAAGGAATGGCCGGCCCATCTGCTAAAACATTGGCTATAAGGTTTGCCTCATTCAAAGCTCTTTGACGCGCAAACATGAATGAAATCCGCAGTGGATTCCTTTTGGGATTTGAAATACCCAGACTTATTCCTTTCTAGTGTGTACATGCAACGCAGGAATAACGCAACGTTTCTGTTGCATACAACACTTCCTCGATTCAACTCAACGTCCTTTGACGGCTCTCGCCATACTGCAACTGTCTATATCTTTTAGCTAAAGCGTAAACTTGATGCCTCCCGGTCCGGAGGGCATAAAACTTGCCTATAGATATTGCAGTATGGCTCATTCGGCTCCTATCCTGCTTTTCGTGTGTAATTCCACATTCGGTAAGGGTCAACCTGTTCTTCGAATTGAGAGAAGCGAATGATGAGACATCTTTGATGAGAGGACATGGGTCTGCGTCAGTCACGCCCAATGGGCTTAACGTGTGTCACTTGTCTGTTCCAAACGCCGAATTCTCGGCAGAACGGAGAAATGGAAATGGGAACAATTCTGCTCGTTTTACTGATTCTTCTACTCGTGGGCGCACTCCCGGCATGGCCGCATAGCCGGTCGTGGGGATATTATCCGAGCGGTGGCCTGGGCTTGGTCCTTCTGATCGTGGTTGTGCTCTTCTTAATAGGCCGCATTTGACAGCAGTGACGGCATCCAAAGGAGTGCTCAGCACTCCTTTGGATGAGGCATGGTCCGGCAAACGTAAACACTGAAATTCTTAAGAGAAAAGGAATAAGTCATGAACTGCCATCTACTCATAAGGAACCCGAAGCAAGCCAAAGGAGCGGATCGGGGAGGGGTGGGCAAACTCATCGATCATAATATGGAGGTCATCGCTGGAAAACGCGCCATAACTCCCGGCAGGATACAAGAGAAACACGGCGTGGCGCACGAAGAGGCCGAAAATGAACTCAGAACTCGGGAAGCTTCTTTGAGGTAGTTGAAGCTTGCGCATCGTTTTTTTCTTTCCCATGGCCCATCTATAAGGTGCGATTGCAGCAAATGCATTCGGGCGTTATCTGAAACAGTCGTTGATAGTATCCCATCGGGAGGGAAACTTACAACAATCTAAGAAAAAGGAATAAAATGAAGAAGACGACTTATACGACAATGCTACTCGTAGTTGGTTTCCTGGCAATAATGCTCATGTTGCCTTCCGCGCACCTCAACGCTGAGGATATATACAACCAAAACAGTTGTACAGCCTCCCCGGCATCCAACATTGATCCCACTGATATCAAAGGATTAAATCAATCAGGAACTCCTTTTCCGATGGCACAGACAACGTATGAGAATCGTTCTTCCACGAGTTCCACGAACTCCACGGCAGAGGCGCCACCGGCAGGGGAGCATGGTTCCTCCGCGAGTTCTTCGAGTTCCATGAAAACCACCACCACAGAAGCGCCGCTGGCAGTGAGGGATCACAATTGTGCCGGTCATTGTCGTGACCGCTATAATGAAAATCTGGGCGAGTGTAATGAGCCGGGCCACCCGCACCACCACAGTTGCGAAAAATGGGCTCGGGAAGGTGAAAATGATTGCCTCGACAAATGCAGCCGGGAATAACCTGGATGTGTGAGGCGGTGGAACGCTGGTGGGGACTTTGCCTGACTCCTACGAATTCTTACATTAAATAAACTCTTTGAATCGGACTGTTCAGGCATCCAGCCCGGACAGTCCGGTTTATGGCTTTCCTCAGCAGTTCACCCGACAGAAAGGGAACATCATGCAAGAGACTTTCAAACACGAAGACATCGAACAGGTACTGGCCCAGGCCGATGCACTCCTTGGCAAAATCGATCCTGAACTCGTCAAAGACATGGAGGAAAGGCGACGAGCCAAAGTTGAAGAACATGCCCAAAGACTGACAAAACTCAAGTCTGAGGTTCAGGACAAGATCAAGACGGAGGGAACTCCGGAGAACAGACCTTACGGTGCGGGAATGCACGAGGCAATTGAGGATATAGTGAAGGCTATGAAGGGGTTGTCAAGCTACCTTTAATAATTTCCCTCGCGGAGGAGCCCCCCGGACCTTGATCATCGCTTCGAGTCACAGATAATAATTGGGGATTCTGGGGCTTAAATGATGAACGTGGTGGTAACCTATGTTGCTTGTAGAATAGCAGCATGGCCCATTTCTGGTGCATGGTTATGTAGGTTCCGGGGTGGCGCGGATACTTGTATCCGTGCGCGAAAGCGCAAGAGGCCACTGTCTCCTTTACTTTTGTCCCTCGGACCCGGACAACAAGTTGTCCGGGCCACCCACGGCCTCACAGTCAAGCCCATTCGGGACCCGGTCCACATTACCACGCCCCCGGGGCGGTGGATTTCTACATCGAATTAAAGTTCAGGAGAGCGGTCTTGAAAGGGTCTTTAAGCCGACGGTTACAAATTGTCCAATACGCGTCTGACTCTCACCGCTAAATCATTGCTGCCGAAAGGCTTTTGAATAAAATTCACCCCCTCGTCCAGGATGCCCCGATGTGCAATAACGTCGGCGGTATAGCCCGACATGAACAGGCACTTTAGGTTGGGACGGACGGGGCCGAGTTTTTCAGCCAGTTCCCGGCCGTTCATCTCAGGCATCACAACGTCAGTAATCAGCAGATGAAGTTCACCCGGGTGTTGCTTTGCAAGGCTGATGGCCTGACCTGGAGTCTTTGCCGCAAGCACCGTGTAGCCGAGTCTTTCCAGAATTATCCTGCTGAGGTTGAGGATCGCTTCATCGTCCTCGACCAGCAGGATGGTTTCCGTACCGGTCGGATGCTTATCCGCCGCATCCTCAGAGGGGACCCGTTCTGTTTGGACCTCGAACCGCGGCAGATATATAGTGAACGTGGTTCCTTGCCCGGGTTCGCTTGAGACATGAATAACCCCGTCGTTTTGCTTAACGATTCCGTAAACCGTGGATAGTCCCAGTCCGGTTCCCTTGCCGAGCTCCTTTGTGGTAAAAAACGGCTCGAAGACCTTCTCGCGGATTTCCCGGCTCATACCCACTCCGGTATCGCTCATGGTCAGCAGCACGTATTCTCCCGGAATGAATTCGGGGTTCGCGGCCCGGTTGGAATCATCGATCACGACGTTCTCGGTCCTCATTGTTATGTCGCCTACCCCGGAAATGGCGTCGCGGGCATTTACCACAAGATTGGCCAGGATCTGGTCCACCTGGGAGGGATCGATTTTAACTTTCCACAGATCCAGTCCAGGGACCCAGAACAGGGTGATATCCTCGTCGATGAGCCGCCTCAACATGTTGAGCATGCCCGAGATCGTTTCATTCAAATCGAGCGTTCTGGGAACGGCGGTCTGTTTGCGGGCAAATGCCAAGAGTTGCCGGGTGAGGTCCGCTGAACGCAAGCCCGCTTTGAGGATCTCTTTAAGATTATCCCGGAGCTTATCAGGTGGAACACCCTTTTCCAGGGCCATCTCCGACCTGCCGATGATCACGCCCAGCATGTTGTTGAAATCATGCGCCACGCCGCCGGCCAGCCGCCCCACCGATTCCATCTTCTGGGCCTGGAACAACTGCTCGGCGAGTTTTCTTCTCTCCTCCTCTCCCCGTTTGCGTTCGGTGATATCCTCAGTAAGGCACAGGAGATATTCTTGCCCGGCCACCTCGATGACCTCCGCCGAGAAACGCACATCCATGATCTCACCGGATTTCTTGCGGAAACGGGTTTCAAAATCCTGTACCCTGCCTTCCTTTTGCAGAATCCCGAACATCCTGGCCCAGTCTGCGGGGTCAGCCCATACTCCAAGTTCCAACGCGTTTTGGCCGATGATCTCCTCGCGCGTGTAGCCAAATAAGTTCGGAAATGCATCATTGATATCGGCAAATCGGTTGTCGATTGGGCGCAGGATGCTGACAGCAAACGGACTGGCGCGGAAGAATCTGTGGAATCGCTCCTCGCTTTCGCGTAGAGCGTCTTCTGCTCGCTTGCGTTCGGTGATGTCGCGAATCGATTCGACGGCGCCAACGATATTTCCGGTTGAGTCGCGCAGTACGCTTGCCGTCCCGTAAAGATATGTTTCGCCGGTCCTGAGCGCGGGCATGTACGCTTCACCGGTAATTTCAGTGGCCCTTCTTTCTATGCTGGTATATTCCGGCAATATCTCTTCCCGGGGTCCAAAAATGAGGTCTATTAAAATGGGTCTTCGCTCTCCGTAAAAGGGGAGAGCATATTCGTAATTGCCCTTTCCAAGCATATCCGTGGCCTTAACCCCTGTCATCTCCTCTATGGCTTTGTTCCATGCGATGACTTGCCCCTCGTTGTCGATCACCAGGGTCGCATCGGGAAGGAAATCAATGATATTCGCGAGCTGTTGCTGGGATTCTTTCAGTGCTTCCTCCGCCTGCTTACGTTCCGTTATGTTCTCGAAAACAGTTACGAAGTAGCCCCGCTTCGGTGAAGTGACCGAAATGTGAAAGAAACGATTCAACGGCGCAAAGTGTGTCTCGAAACTATCCGATTCACCCGAACTTGCCACCATCGCATACCTTGCCAGATATGGCGCCTTATCGAGACCGTAGGCTTTGCCGGCAAGCTCCCCAAGGACTCGTTCCGATTTCAATCCCGTATGCTTTTCAAAAGCAGGATTGGTGGAAATGATACGGTAATCGACCGCCACACCGCGTTCATCGTAGACAATTTCGTGAAGGGCGACACCTTCAGTCATGGCCTCAAATAAAGTGCGAAATTTAGCCTCGCTTTCTCTCAGCGATTCGGCGGCATGATGTTGCGCGGTAATGTCCCGTGAGACACCGATGATTCGGTCGACTCGGCCTGATGTGTCCTGCAGCAGCGTGACCACTACTTCTATGGGCACGACAGAGCCGTCTTTACGCAACTGTTCCAGCTCTTGGGTCAGGACGCGAACCGATTCGTCTCCGGCATTCAACGCTTTGATGATTTCGGGCAATCGTTCGCTCACATACTTCATTGATGCGGGCGTGAGCACCGCTTCCATGTTTTTCCCCACGAGCTCTTCCGGGGTGAATCCGACCAACCGGTAAACCGAAGGGCTGATATAGACGAACTGGTTGTTGTCCAGGTCGAATTGCCAGATCACATCGCCGGTGTTCTCGGAAATGAGCCGATATTTCGCTTCACTCTCCCGAAGTACTTCCTCGGCCCTCTTCTTATCGGTGATGTCGATGGCAACACCCAGCACCGCGGGAGTTTTATCGCCAAATATGTGGAAAGGGACCTTGATGGCCTGCGCGAAACACCGGTTGCCCCTGGCGTCGGTAAAGGGTTCCTCCGGAATGAACTTGGTTTCGCCTTTCGTCATGACCTCCCGGTCATCCTGAGACATTCTTTGAAGTTCACTCGCGTCGGGATGAAAATCGGCATGGCATTTCCCGGTGAGATTATTGACGCTCGTGTTGTAAACCTCGGCGACCGCTTTGTTTGCCAGGAGATATTTCCCATCCCAGTCCTTCACGAAGATCCTGTGGGGCACCAGGTCGATGATCTGCCGGAGTCTGGCTTCGCTTTCGCGCAGTGCCTCGTCCATCTGCTTTCGTTCGGTTATGTCCTGACAGTAGCCCAAGGAGAGTTGATCCTCGGTCATGACGACATGCAACGAAACCCAGATTAGCTGCCCATCGCTTTTCTTCATCCGACGCTCGGTGACAACGCACCCCACTTCCAGGAGGGTGGCAAAATCGCCCCGGACCTCCTCGCGGTCCTCTTCCGGATGAAGGTCCAGGATGTGCATATTCCTGAGAGCAGCGGCGTCATAGCCGAGAAGATTTCCAGCGGCAGGATTGAAATCTATCAATCGACCTTGTCGGTCGGCCACGAAAATGCCCAACGGCGCCGATTCGATGTAAGAGCGGAACTTGGCCTCGCTTGCTCGCAACGCTTTCTCAGCGACCCTACGCTGGGAAATGTCACGACAGACACAAAAGACCAGTTTTTGTCCAGCCAGTTCAATACTATTGCTGGTTATCTCGACATCACAGATCGTGCCGTCCTTGCGGCGATGGCGCCTCTCGAAAACGGCGCCCTCGGCATCAGCATTCCGCAGCCGCTCCTGAAGATAATCTTGTGTTAATTCAGCATCCCAATCCCATACGTGGAGCTGACTGATTTCTTCGGCAGAGTATCCGAGCATTTCGGCATATCGTTGGTTCGCCTCGTAAACCTTGCCGTTCAGGTCAAGAATAACGATTCCGTCGCTGGATTGCTCGAAGAGGATGCGTCGCCGAATCACCTCTTCGGCCAGCGCCTGTTCGGCCAGTTTTCGCTCGGTGATATCCCGAATGACTTGGATTGAGCCGATTATTCTCCCGCCTTCGCCAATCAGCGGAGCCGCTGTGGACCAAAGGTACGCGCCTTTTCCCCGGTAAGCAGCGGGAGCGAAGGTTTCCACACAGAGCGTCTTTCCCGCCCTTTTTACAGAGTCGTATCTTTTCTCGATTTCAGGGTTCTTCGTCATCACAAGATCGATGAGTATCGGCCTTTTTTCACTATAAAACGGAACAGCATACGCGTAGTCGCCTTTTCCGAGGATGTCGCATTTCTCGACCCCCGTCATTTCTTCAATAGCACGGTTCCAGGCTATAACCTTTTTATCCCGGTCTATGACAAAAGTTGCATCCGGCAAGAACTCGACAATATCCTGAAGTTGCCGGTGAGAAGCTTGGAGGGCCAGTTCGGCTTTCTTGCGGCGGGTTATGTCCCTTATGAGGCCTACTATAAATTTATTCCCGCACCTGTCGGTGTAGAGCGTCTTTTTAGTTACAACAGTCAGGGTAGTCCCATCGGCATGGGTGATTTCTTCCTCGTTTTCACTTTCTTCTCCCGTTTCAAGAACGGCTTCATCCTCTTTCCGGAAGTTATCGACCTGCTCTTCGGGGAAAAAATCATAATCGGTCCTGCCAAGGATATCCTCGCGCTTCCAGCCGGCAACAGCACACAGGGCGTCATTGGCCAAAACATAACGGTGCCGGCTGTCCACGACGTATATGGGATCGCTGGTTGAATTGACTATCTTGTCAAGAAATTCCCTCGATTCTCTCAACGCTTCCTCGGCCTGCCTGCGCTCCTCCACCTCTTTTCTAAGTTCCGCATTGACCTTGACCAGTTCTTCGGTACGCTCTTCTACACGCTTTTCCAGGCCAAGATTGGCTTCCTTCAGCAATTCTTCAGCCTGCACCCGGGCTTTGCGCAGTCTGAGAACCCCTATGCCATGGGAAAGATTGACGGATATTTTATAGAGGAATTCGACTTCTTCCGTATCGAAGGCATCCGTTTCCGAGGAATAGATGGTAAGCGCTCCCAGCCTTTGCCCATCGACAAAAAGAGGAAGCCCGATGATTGAAGCGTAGCCTCGTTTGGAAGCTTCCAATCTCCATGGCGCACGGTCTGCCCGAGTGTCAACGGAACGAATGATGCTATGAAGGCCTGTGCGGATGCAGGTACCCGTAGGCCCCTTGCCCCTCTCCTCATCTTTCCAGGTGACATTGGCCGTTTCAAGATAGTCGGTCTCATAACCGTACTTGGCAACGGGGGTGACCGTTCGATCCCGATCATCTTTCGCATATCCAACCCACGCCATTCTGTAACCGCCAACTTCCACCACAATGCGGCAGATGGCGCGCAACAGCGACGCTTCATCTTTGAAATGGATCACTACATCATTACACTCGCTCAGTGCCTGAATTATCCTTTTGGCCTTGATCAGCTCTTCTTTTTTCCGCTGCCGTTCCATTGCGTGGCGAATGGAGCGCTCAAGCAGGGTGGCGCTCAATTCGTGTTTGGTGAGCCAGTCTGCAGCTCCCTTGCTCATTGCCTCAACGTCCAGATCGTAGCCTCCCTGACCGGTGAGGAAGACAATCGGAGTCATGGCGCCACGGCTCACGGCCTCTTGCATGAAATCCAACCCGTTTCGCTCCTTGAGCCGGTAGTCCAGCAGGCAGACATCAAACTCACCGGAAAGAATTGCATCCAGTGCAGGCCCGTAATCTGAAACCCACTTGAGGACAAATTCCACGGAGTAGATATCTGCGAGTAGATCCCGGACGACAATAAAGTCCTCCTCATCATCGTCGATAAGAAGAACCCTGATGGGGTGGCTCTGCACATTCATCTACGCCTCCATAGAAATCAGCAGGCTGTTGGAAGGGGTTTCGAAATCACCCGGTTTTTCCCCGGTCAGTTGTTTTTAAAATTGCTCTTGATACTATGTGAGTTGCCTTGCGGAGTCGTTTTCCAAGCCCTTGGTTTTCGAGCGCGCTTAAGAGGAATCACGACTCTGCGTCAAGGACCATCCCAGCCGGACATGTGCCCGATTGACATCATCTGTAAAAACCTGGCGTAAAGCAACAGGTTTATTTTTTTTTACTACCGACCGTTCAAGCCATTTCATCCTAATTTTTTTGAACCGGGGGTCCGGATCGTTTGAGATACGCTCCGGCGCAGCTTGCAATACGGATTCGCATTCAAGCCCAGCCGCCACGTCCTCGGACGCGGTTTGAACGAGAATGAAACTTGGCAAGTTTCATAAGAGATGATCACAAGGCGGCGAGGAGGAGGCGACGCAGGCGTACACGG
>Ga0326728_10011071_pt1 | contig 20766 bp, 17 predicted proteins | sample MB3enrmetagenome_FD_207602 | JGI IMG/M metagenome (GOLD analysis project Ga0326728, IMG submission 207602) | Lab enriched peat soil microbial communities from McLean, Ithaca, NY, United States - MB31MN | ecosystem: Environmental > Terrestrial > Soil > Wetlands > Peat | place: USA: New York... | reverse complement strand
GCCTATCCGGCATGACGGCTCTCGGCGCCCAGGTCGCGTGGACTCGATTGCTCTCCGTTCTCTTCGGGGGTACCACGTACACGTTCGCGATCATTCTCGGAGTCTTCCTCGCGGGTCTCGGTATAGGGAGCGCCATCGCTGCCGGAGCGATCCGACGCGGAAACAGCGCACGTCTGCTCGCCACGAGCCAAGTTGGTCTGGTCGCCGCGATCTTCTACGCCGCGACGATGATCTCGAAAGTCATTCCTTTTACGTCGACGTTGCGCGTCGTGCCCATCGACACTTTGCACGTTCTTCACACGATCCACTGCATCGAAGTGATCCTCCCCGCCGCCATCCTATGGGGAATGAGCTTTCCACTCGCCATGGATGTGGCAGGGTCTGGTCGGGGCGATGCCGGGCGAACGAGCGGCGACGTCTACGCGGCGAATACCATTGGCGCAATCGCCGGAGCTCTCGGCGTTACCTTCGTAGTCATTCCCAATTGGGGAACTCGCGGCTCACAACAACTGTTGATGGCCGTCTCCGCCATCTCCGGGCTCCTCGCAGCTCTGCACTACATCGGAGACGTCGCGAACAAGGACGAATCGGGCAAGACTCGGTCGGATGCGCTGGGGGCGCTCGCAGTGGCGGCCGTGGCTTCGATCGTTGGAATTCAAGTACTGCCCGGCCTGTCCCCGCTGTTTCAAGCCAATGGGCGGTACCTCTGGGACTACAATCCATACGATCCAATCCCTTACTGGGCAGAAGGGGTCGCTTCGACCGTCGCTGTTCGAGAGAATTCGGGCACTCGCTTCTTCCACGTGGCGGGAAAGGTCGAGGCTTCGACGAACGCCGAAGATCTACGCCTGGAGCGCCTCCTCGGTCATCTCTCGGCGCTGGCACATCCGAAGCCCGAGTCGGTGCTGGTCGTTGGTCTCGGAGCCGGAATCACCGCCGGGACATTCGTGCTCCACCCGGAGGTCAAGCGCATCGTCATCTGCGAAATCGAGCCGCGCGTCGTCAAAGCGGCAGGTTATTTTTCGGACTGGAATTACTCCGTATTGTCGGACCCGCGGGTGCAGGTCATCCACGACGACGCGCGCCACTTCTTGGCCACGACCTCGGAACGCTTCGACATCATTACGTCGGACCCCATCCACCCGTGGGTGCGAGGCAATTCGGTACTCTTTTCTCGAGAGTACTACGGCATCGTCAAGGAGCGGCTCAAGCCGGGTGGACTCGCCACGCAGTGGGTGCCCCTGTACGAAACGAACGAGGCCGCCATCCAGATCCAGATGCGTACATTCATGGATGCGTTCCCGAACGGCACGGTGTGGAACTCCCAGGAGGGCGGCAAGGGATACGATGTCGTCGTCCTCGGGCAAGTGGACCCGACGAGACTCGACGTCGAGGCCATCCAGCGGCGCATCGATGACAATCCAAAGCTCAGGAAGTCGCTATCCGAGGTCAAGCTCGGCTCGGCGGTCGACCTTCTCGCATCGTACGCGGTCGGGGCGGCGGATATGGCCGGATGGTACAAGGACACCGCGGTCAACCGAGACTTCAGCCTCAAACTCGAATACATATCGGGTCTCGCGTTGAACGCGCAGGTGGCCACCGATATCTTCGGATCGATGGTCCGGGCGAGGAGCTATCCGACAGACCTCTTCGTCGCACCGCCGGCGCGCGTTGCGGAGCTCAAACGCCGTATTATGGCAGGCTCGTCGCCGTCTCCGTGACGCGTTGGCGAACGTCAACGCGGGAGCGTACCCCGATCCGTTGCGAGCAGCGCACCGTTCGCCCCAAGACGTAGCAGACCCAGGGCGAACGGGTCATGACTCGGCGGGATACGGCTGCCCATCGGCTCGAGTCCGTCCCGATCGAGCTCGATGGGCTCATCGCGCTGCACGATGCGGGCATGATTGGGCGTGACGGAGTCGCGTATGAGCGTGACGGAGTGGCGTATGAGCGTGACGGAGTCGCGTATGAGCGTGACGGAGTGGCGTATGAGCGTGACGGAGTCGCGTATGAGCGTGACGGAGTCGCGTATGAGCGTGACGGAGTCGCGTATGAGCGTGACGGGGTCGCGTATGAGCGTGACGGAGTCGCGTATGCGCGTGACGGGGTCGCGTAGGCGCGTGACGGGGTCGCGTATGAGCGTGACGGGGTCGCGTATGAGCGTGACGGGGTCGCGTATGAGCGTGACGGGGTCGCGTATGAGCGTGACGGGGTCGCGTATGAGCGTGACGGGGTCGCGTATGAGCGTGACGGGGTCGCGTCTTGGCGTGACCGGGCGTACTCCTAGTACGTGAGACAGCCTGCATCCCCGATTGGGCGCCGCGGTCCGATGCTGCAGCGCCGGAACGGAGACCGGACTTTACTTGATACCACCTTTGGGTCGAACATCAGGCGTCAGATCGGTATTGCGCCAATAGAAGTCGACCTTCTTCCCGCTCGAGTCGGCGAACCCGACCATTTGCATTTCCGCCTCGATGGTCGCGGTCCCGTCCGGGATGACCCGCTTCGGCACGCACGAGAAGTTGAGGACCTCGCGCTCCGCGGGGTTCATGACGCCGCCGAAGAAGCTCCCCGAGCACGTGTGGTACGGTCGCCGCTTGGGCGGCGTTGAGCTGTCGTCCTGGACATCCAGCTGTTTGCCCGATTTGTCGTAGAAGTAGACGGAGATCCTTCCGTACAGGATGACGAGCTTCATCTTGTTCGTCACGGCGAACGACGGACCGTTGTCGCCGGTCTTCGTCCACTTCACCTCCATCGCGCGCGTGCGGCCCTTGGCTTCACACGGCTTGACGAAGGAGCCCGGTCCCGTCGAATCCTTGGGACAATCGTGCGGCGGCTCCACTGCGCTCGGCGCGGGGGCGGCTACCGGGGTCGCGGACGCGGACGAAGCGTCCAGCGCCTGTGACGACGCCGAGGGCGCCGCGGCGCTGGAAGATGGCGAAGGGGTGGGCGTCGGAGCGTGCTCTTGGTTGGTACAGGCTCCGACCATGAAAGCAGCGGCAAACATCAAGTGTGCGGTTCGCATCGGCGCCGATGCTAGCGCAGGACGCGAGCACGGGGACTGCGAAAGGACCGGAGATTCAATCTCCGATTGGCGTGAGCATCGGGAGCAACGCGACCATCATCAGCCCCAGGGCGTCTAGATCCGCGCCGACGAAGATTGCTCGCTCCTCGAGGGGCCCGAAGCCTGCTCTCCCGTCGATTCGAATCCCTAGCAGTGGGCGCCGAACGCCCTCGACGTCCAAGCGGACGCCGGCCGTCACGCCCGTGTCCCATTCGGCGTGACTTCGGGCGAACACGCCGACGGAGGACGTGAGGCCAGCCACGTTTCCCGCTGAGATGCGGCTGCTCACACCGGCGCCGACGTCGAGGTCTCCGCCTACGCTCAGGAATTCTGCGTAGGGGCCGATTCCCCACGTCCGTTCGGGTTCGCGTGCCCACGGGAAGCTCGCGCGAAGCCCGACGGTGAGGTCCGAATGGGAATCGCTCGTGTGCAGAGCCGAGCCGAGGATGAGCGACGGCTGCACGTCCAATGTCCACGGGTTCGGCGACCAAGCCGATACTTGCTTGACGCTTTGGACACCTTCCACGAACCCGGGCGGAAGCCACGCCTGCGCCCAATGCTCATCGGCTAGATGAGCGAGGAGCCACGCCGTTGTTAAGCGAAGAGACACCGCCTTCCCGCGCGGTGTGGAAGCCCCGCACGCGTTCTCGCATTCGGTAGCGTCCGGGCCCTGCACATCGCAATGACCCCCGACGATGTGTGCGTAGGTGCCCGGGCGAGACTTTCCCGGCTCCAGGCGCTTGATTGCGGGCACGCACGTGTTCGGCTGCGCGATCAGCACGAGAGTCTGAGCGCCGTCGGGTCCCATCATGGAGTGCTCCAGCGTCTCGCCCAACCCGCGTGGGCCCGGATCGATGGCCACGACCGCGCGTGAATCGAGATCCCTGCGCTGGCGCGCGTCGTGCCACGCCACGTGACCGCCGCTTCCAACTCCGACCCAGCCGACGTCGCGGCTCGCGTTGCAATCGTCATGATCGCCCGCTCGTTCGATGAGATCGGTGGGAGCGACATCGAACGCGACGATGAAGCCCCACGAGGCCAGATGATCGCCGAGGCCGTGCAGATTCGATGCTCCGTCGTTTTCGAGAACGACCACGGGTCGGTGCGCAGACACAAGAGGGCAGATCAGATCATGGGTTACAACGAGCCGGACGCCCTCTTCGAGAAGCGACGTTCGCCGAAAGGCAAACGGGCCCGGCTCGGCCGGATCTCTCTGCGCTGACGGGGCCCTCGCGGGCTCGGTGCACGAGCCGGTGCTGGCGTCAGCGACCACGGCAGCTGCCGCGAGGCACGCCGCGATGCTGCGGGACAAAACGACGGCGAACGCCATTCAGTGGGCAGTAGACGCCAGGTGTGCGACACGCGGCAAGAGGGGAGTCTCACCCCGCCGCTCTGACTTTCCATCGTCGGTTTTTTCGACGGAGCGAAGATCTTTTAGATCGAAAGGGTCCCTCCGCCGTCCTGGTATCCATGAACCCGACCGCGACCATTCGACCGTTTGTCCTGTCACTTCTCGTCGCCACCGCATGCGCACCCAGCATCGCACACGGCACCGTTCCAGCCTCGACCGCCGACCCGCCCCGTGGCTGCGGCGAAACCATGTCGTGCGAGGGATCTCCGGACCCCGATCCGACCGGGGCGGTCGACTCCCCCACTGCGCCTCCGACGCCCGTCGCGATTCGCAGCCCCGAGGAGAGGCGTCCGCAACCTCCATCGTACCCCTATCGCGTTCGCATCGTCGACGAAGGCGACCGCGACCTGCCCCGGTTCTCGCATGATGGAAGGACGTACGTGTTGGGGGAGCGGGGTGCAAGATACGCTGTCGTAGTCTCCAATCCGACAGCCCGCCGAGTCGAGGCGGTCATTTCCATTGATGGATTGGATGCCGTCGATGGCAAGCCCGCCGACTACGCCCGCAAGGGAGGCTACGTCATTGCTCCGTATGGCAGCACCACCGTCGAAGGATTTCGGACGTCTCTGGACCGCGTAGCGACATTCCGATTCTCTTCGGTCGCAGACTCCTACGCGGGTCGCCTCGGCCAAGCCCGTGACGTCGGCGTGATTGGCGTGGCTTTCTTCCCCGAGCGACCACCGGTTGTCGTGGTACCTCCGCAACCCCCTCCGGAGCCCATTTTCTTCGATGCGCCCCATTCGAGCCAGGAAAGACGCGACTCGCCGGCTCCCGCCGCGCGCTCCGTGCCCGAGCGGCCGTCTCCCGCCCCAGCAGCCGCCGGAGCACCGCGTGGCATGGTCAAGTCCGAGCGCTCCGGCCTCGGGACGGAGTTCGGGGAAGCTCGCGATTCCCACGTCGAGGAGGTCGCCTTCGTGCGAGCCAACCAGTCGACTCCCGCGCAGATCGCGACCGTCCGTTACAACGACCGCGCGGGCCTGATGGCCTTGGGCATTTCCGTCGATCCATCGGACGTATCGCAGGCCGAGGTGCACAAGCGGGAGACGGCGGATCCGTTTCGCGCGAACCGGTTTGCCGTGCCACCGCCGTGAACGCGCTTGCCCGGCACGCTCAATGTGCGTCAAGATCGCCTCTTGCGGGCCGACCTCGTGCACGACCGACCGCACGACCCGACGGAGCCGACCGACGAAGCGCTCGTCGCGCGTTTCCAAAGAGGGGAGCGCTCGGCCATCGTCCTGCTCGTTCGGAGGTATCAGAGGCCCCTCTACAACTTCGCGATGCGGCAGATCCGTAGCGGCCCGGCGGCGGAGGACGTTGTGCAGGAGACATTTCGCCGGGTCGTGCAGGGCGCGCAAGGCTTCGAGCGGACCGCGCCCTTCGCCGCGTGGCTCTACAAGATTGCGCGGAACCTTTGCGTCGATGTGCTGCGCAATCGCGTCTCGAGGTCCCACCAATCGCTGGACGATTCAGGCCCTGCTTCGGGCTCAACCATCCTTTCGGAGCGGACGGCCGACCCGAGCGCCGATGTGGAGCGGACCGTCGTCTCGGGGGAGATTCGAATTCGGGCGCTGGCAGCCATCGCCAGATTGCCAGACGAGCAGCGGGAAGTGTTTCTTCTCCGGGAAGTGTGCGACCTGCGGTTCGCGGAGATCGCCGAAGTCGTGAACGCCTCGGAGAACACGGTAAAGAGCCGAATGCGCTATGCGCTCGAGCGACTCCAGGCCGCTCTCCGCGATTTCGAGGAGTACGCGCGGGAGCTCGGATGAAAGCCAAGCCGGATGAGCCCATGAACTGCGATCGCTTCGAAGCGTCAGTGTTGGAAGAGCTCTATGGGGAGCTTCCGGCAATCGCGAGCGCGCAGGTCGGTCGCCATGCTGCGGAGTGCGAGCGCTGCGGTGCCCTGCTCCGTGGCCTGAGAGCGACGCGCGTCCTTGCCTCGCCTCCTCTCGACGAACCGCCCGCGGGACTCGAAGAGCGGGCGATCGATGCCCTGGTGCGGGGAGGCTCTGGGATCGGCGTTGCGCGGAGGAGCGGACCGACGAGACTGCGCACGCGGTCAGCGACTTACGTGGTCGCGATGGCAGCGGGGTTTGTGTTGATCGCCGGCGGAGCAGGTTTGTGGTTGCGTCGCCAGGAGGCGCCCATCGCGGCAGCCACGGTGCACGGCCAGGTCCCCGTCGCGGGACCTGTCGCCGCGCTGCCGTCGGCGGCGTCGGAACCTGTGGAGGTTGCCGCTGCGGAGCCTCCGAGCGAGCAGCCGGGAGAGTCTTCGCAGGCGCCGCGCTCCGCCGCGTCGCCGAGGTCCCAACCACATCCGCAGGTCAAGCCGTCGCTGGTGACTGTACCAAAGGAGGCGACTGAGCTCGCGCTCGGCGGAAGGACGTTTGCCGCGTCTCCCCCACGGGCGGCTCCAGCGACGGCTGCCGAGGCCGCATCGCCCGCGGTGCGAGCGCGCGTCGCGGGCCCGGCGCCGGCGGTCGCCGCCCTGGATGAAGCGTCGGCCTCCAAATCCGAGTCGGCCAGCGGACGTGTGGAGGCGCCGTCGCGTCCGACCGAGCCCGACGTGCTGTCGGAGCTCGGCACGGCAAGACACGTTCGCGACGCACAAGGCTGTGCGGCGGCGCTTCCGCTCTTCGAGCGCATTGTGGAGCGAGTTCCTGGTTCGGCCAGTGGATACGCGGCGATGTTCGACAGCGCGATCTGTCACGAAGCCATAAGCGATTACTCGGGTGCCCTGGCGCGCCTCGATATCTTGTCGAGAGTGGACGCGTTCCGTGACAGGGCGATCAAGGAAATTGCTCGCCTCGGCGCGCGGCCGCAGCGCTGAGGCAAGGCGGCCGTCGGGCTCGAGTCGGCCTGGGACCCGGCGGGACGCCGGATTGCAGCTACGGGCCAATTGTGCATTGAGAGAAGCCGAGCGAATTGAAGCGGTCGAGATCTGCTGGCATTTTCCAATATGTCATTGTGGGGCGTGACGATATTTAGGGTGCCGACCCCTCCCGCGGACATTCACAGGTGATAGATACTGACTAGCCGCGCCGGATTCGCGGGGCCATACCTAAGAAACGCGAGGATCATCATGACAAGCTTTGGGCGACCTCTTTCAGTGCTCCCGTTCTTCACGCTCATGGGTCTGGCAGCCTGCTCTTCAAGCAATCAGAACAGCGCGACGCCCGACGGCGGGAGTTCTTCGGGGGCGTCGAGCTCGTCAGGAGGAGGGAGTGGATCGAGCAGCGGGAGCGACAGCGGAGACAACGGCGCGCAGGGCGTCATGTGTGCTGGGAGTCCGTGCGGCGCGCCGTTCACCTGTTGCCAAGACATGAGCACGATGGCGGAGTCCTGTATCACGGGCGATTGCACGACCGGTCAACAGCAGCTGTGTTCCGGCGATGCCGACTGCCAGAGCAGCAATACCGCTCTCTGCGTTCAGGGCGTCTGCACGGACCAGGGCGGGGGATCGAGCAGTTCATCGGGCTCGTCGGGGTCGTCCTCGGGCTCAACGTCGTCGTCTGGCTCGTCATCGAGTTCATCTTCGGGGGGTCGCTCCTCATCCGGGTCGTCGTCAGGGTCTCGGTCGTCCTCGGCATCGGGTGGATCTGCGAGTTCTTCGGGCGGGAGTGGCTCGAGCAGTGGTGGCTCCGGCTCGGGGTCGGCGTCGTCGAGTGGCGCGCCGCCGCCCTCCGACGGTGGCGTTCCGGCTGGATACCCCGCTGCCACGACGACCAACGCGGCCGCGTGCAAGACGGTACCGATAAGCACTTCGCTCACCACGGCGGACCCTCCGGCGTGCGCCGGCGCCCCCGCTGGCAACATCTGCATCGAATGCCTCTTCGGAGGTACCGACTACAACGCCAGCGATACACCACCCCCTGCAGCCGACGCGACCTCCGAGGCGGGGAACTATCTCGTCACGGTTCAACTTGGCGGCAGCGCCGCCGCCAACACGACCATCAGCGCCGAGTCGAGCCGAGGAATGTTGGCTGCTGTGCCCACGTCCGCGGGGCAGACGCTCGAGTATTCGTTCGTGGTCAATGTGCGCGGAATGGAAGGGCAACCCAACCACGCGGGCGGGCCGGGCGGCTATCCAGGGCTCGACCTCTTCTTCACCGGACCGGCGGGCACACCTCCGCAAGTCACTGCGATCGGGTACGCCTTGGCCGGTGCGTCGACGAAGCCGATCCAGGTGTTCGTCGCCAGCGATTCGACGGCGTGCGACCAGACCGGAGGCGCGTTCGGTGGTTGGGGTCAGATGCTGCCCGAATACTTCGGCCCACCGATCGCGGTGGCCAACTACGCGAACAGCGGCGCAAGCTCCTCTTCATTTTACGGAGATTCCAACCTCTGGGGCGCCGTCAAGGCGCACTGGACGTCGGGCGACTACGCGCTCATCCAGTTCGGCCACAACGACAAAGGCGTGGCCGATGCCACGGTCCAGGCGAACCTCACGAAATACGTTGAGGATGCCAAGGCCGCCGGCGTGAATGCGATTCTCGTTTCACCGCCCGCGCGTGTGCAGTTCGGATCGGGCACTACGGACGGCGATCAGTCGAGCCTTCACGCGATATCGGCGCAGGATGCTGCGACGGCGGAAGGCGTCCCCTTCATCGACCTCACCTCTCTCTCGACGGCCTGGTACAACACGCTTGGGTCGCAGGCCGCAGCCTTGAAGTACCACGCCAACGACTCGGATGCGACGCACACCAATCTGCAGGGCGCGGAAGTGCTTGCCGGGCTCGTGACCACCAACATGAAGACGCAGAACCTCCCGCTGGCCCAATATCTGCGATAGCTGGCCGGAGACGCGAAGCGGGGCCGCGATGCCGTGCGCCTCTTTCGAGCGACGGCGGGTTGCGGGCGCCGCGCGACGGCAGGCCGCAGTGCGGGACTTCAAATTCTAGCTGCAGGCCAATTGTTCATCAAACGATGCCTGCGGAGGCATGCCGGCAAGAGTCGGTGTCATTTTTCAGTAAATCGTCGGCGAACTTGCCTGATTTTGTGGTGTCGGCTGGTGCCGTTCACGTTCTGACGTGGTACAAAACCGCTAAGCCGCGCAGCAGTGCGGGCGCATACCAAAGAAACGCGAGGATAGTCATGGCAAGCATGCGGCGAAGTCTTTCTTTGCTCCCTTTGTTGATGGTGGTGGGTCTAGTGGATTGTTCCTCGAATGATCAGACAACGGCCACACCAGACGATGGCGGAACCGGTTCATCGGGCTCGTCGACTTCGTCGAGCAGCGGGGGCAGTGCTAGCAGCGGAAGCAGCGGAAGCGCCAGCAGCAGCGGGAGCACTAGCAGCAGCAGCGGTAGCACCAGCAGCAGCGGCGGGAGTGCCAGCGGCAGCGGCAGCACCAGCAGCAGCAGCGGGAGCACCAGCAGCAGCAGCGGGAGCACCAGCAGCAGCGGCGGGAGCACCAGCGGCGCCAAGGGCGGCAGCAGCAGCGGGAGCTCGAGCAGCAGCGGAAGCAGCGGTGGCAAGGGTGGGAGCAGCAGCGGAAGCAGCAGCAGCAGTGGAAGCAGCGGCAGCAGTGGAAGCAGCAGCAGCAGTGGAAGCAGCAGCAGCAGTGGAAGCAGCAGCAGTGGAAGCAGCAGCAGCAGCGGTGGCGACGCTGGAGACCAGGGTGCGACCGGAGTTCCGTGCGGCACTGGCGTCGTTTGCCAAGCCCCCAGCTTTTGCTGCAGAGACACGAGCACCTCGGCACCGGTATGCGGTGGCTCGTGCACCGGGACTCAACAGCTTCTATGCGTGACCGATGCCGATTGCCAGTGCGACGGTACGTCGGCGTGCGTCGGTGGCGTTTGCACAGAGCCTGATGGAGGGACGGCTACGTGCTTGGGCTCGTCCTCGGGAGGCGGCGACTCCGGCCCGCCCCCTGATTCGGGCCATGTCCAGCAGATCTCGGATGGTGGAGTCCCAACCGGATATCCCGCAGCTACCGCGACCAACGTGGCCACGTGCAAGACAGTGGCGGTGAGCGATACGCTGACCGCGGCTGCGCCTCCGGCGTGCGCCGGCGCACCTGCTGGCAACGTGTGCATCGAGTGCCTCTTTGGGGGAACTGACTTCAATGCAAGCGATACGCCGCCCCCCACGGCCACGGCCACATCCGAAGCTGGAAACTACCTCGTGACAGTTGACCTTGGCGGGACCGCCGCGGGTGAGACCACGGTCAGCGCCGAGTCGAGTCGCGGCATGTTGGGCATGGTGACCACCAAGGCAGGACAGACTGCCGAATATGCGTTCGTGGTCAATGTTCGTGGAATGGAAGGACAACCAGACCATGCGGGCGGACCGGGAGGCTATCCCGGCCTCGATCTGTTCTTCACTGGCCCAGCGGCCACGCCTCCGCAGGTCACCGGCATCGGCTACCTCTTGGCCTCAGCATCGACGCCAAAGGTCATCCAGGTCTTTGTCGCCAGCGACTCCACGGCCTGCGACCAGAGCGGTGGCGCGTACGGCGGATGGGGCCAAATGCTCCCCGAATACTTCGGTCCCCCGATTGCCGTTGCCAACTATGCGAACAGCGGCGCAAGCTCTTCGTCGTTCTACGGGAGTTCGGAGCTCTGGGGCGGAATCAAGGCGCACTGGACGACCGGCGACTACGTGCTCATCCAATTCGGTCACAATGACAAAGGGGTGGCCGATGCCACGGTCCAAGCGAACCTCGAGAAATACGTAGTCGATGCCAAGGCCGCTGGGGTGAACGCGATTCTAGTGTCCCCGCCGGCGCGCGTGCAGTTCGGCTCGGGCACCACGGATGGAGATCAATCGAGCCTTCATGCGATATCGGCGCAGGATGCTGCGACCGCGGAGGGCGTTCCCTACATCGATCTCACATCTCTCTCGACGGCCTGGTACAACACGCTTGGGTCGCAGGCCGCGGCCTTGAAGTACCACGCCAACGACTCGGACGCGACGCACACCAATTTGCAGGGCGCGGAAGTGCTCGCCGGGCTCGTGACCACCAACATGAAGACGCAGAATCTCCCTCTGGCCCAGTACCTAAGGTAACGGTTCGTCTGATCGCCGAAGGACGCTGCCCCCACCCCCAGCTGCACGGGTTGCACGCACTTACCCTCCCCCGCTCGCGGGGGAGGGCCACACCGATGCACTGCGTGGAGGCGGGGGTGGGGGCCGGTCGACGCAATCGAGGGACACGCCCTAGTTTGTTGGAGCTGCCCCCGCCGCCCATAGGGCGTAGATGGCTCCCCAGGACATGGTAAGGAGCACGACGAAGGCGGTGACGGTCAGGCCATCCAGTCGACGGAGGCCGCGCTGGCTCGAGACGACGCCCCAGCCCATGCAAAACGTCTGAAGTCCGTTCGCCAGGTGGTACGCAACGCCCAGCGTCCCGAGTAGATAGACGATGAGGGTCGGCCGGTGGAAGTGCATCTCCTCGGCGATGTCGGAAAAGGCCTCGGGATGGCCTTGCACGAGCCTCGGACTGAGCATTGCGAGCCAAATGTGCGCGCCGAGGAAGCCGAGAACGCCCACGGCGGCCACGCGCTGCAGCAGGTACTTGAGGTTTGCGTAGTACCCGTATCGGATGTTGTTGGGACGGCTGGTGACGGTTCGGGCCACTCCCCACACGATGTGAATGGCCAGCGGAAGGAGCACGACGATGCCTGCGACCGCTTGGGCAAAGGGATGGGGGTACTCGGTGACCGCGGACTGCCAGGCTTCCGCACCTTGAAACGCCGCGAGATTGTTCCAGAGGTGGAGGCATGTCCAGACGCCGAGCGGGAACACGGCGAGGGCCGAGCCCAAGCGGGCCCATAGGAAATCGCCGCGCGCGCGCGATGAGGAACGAGTTGAAACGGGCACGGCTGTCGTCATGAGGGGCGGCCTCCAGGCGTCGGGAGTCTACCGGCGAGATAGTGGAAGGGCGGCGGATTTGCCAAAGTCTCGCTCGTTCGGGCGACATTCGGCCACCGAAAACGGGAGGCGCGACCGACAATAACCGGTCGCCCGACATCCTTGGGGCTTGCTGTTCGGGGTCCTATTGACACTTCCCGTTGAGGCAGTTCGTGGAGGCGCCGCACCCCGTGTCGCACTGTCCGCAATTGTTGTTGTCGGAGGCGAGATCGGTGCAGCTGCTGCCACAATCGGTCAAACTCGCGGGGCAGACGCACTGTCCTGCCTGACACACGAAGCCGCTCAAGCAGATCTGACCGCAGGCGCCGCAGTTGTTCGGGTCGCTCTGGAGATCCGCACATGTGCCCTCGTCGCGACACATGACAAGCCCGGGTGCCGTGCACTGGCCGGAGCACACTCCGTTGTTGCAGTAGGGAGAGCTTGCTGGACACATGATCCCGCAGCCATTGCAATTCACCCCGTCCGTCTTTGTATTGGTGCAATCACCCAAACCTATTGTATCGTTGAGATCGCACTGCGTAAAGCCCAGCGAGCACTCACACGTTCCGTTGATGCATCCGGCGCCCGGTGGACACATAAGTCCGCACGATCCGCAGTTGTTGCTATCGGTCGACACATTGGTGCATCGATTGCCGCACGCAGTCAGGCCGGTGGACGCGTCGCAGACCTGAACGCAAACGCCCGCGGCGCACGTGGTGCCTCCCAAGGACCATGCCCCCGTGCATGGGCTGTTGCAGGCTCCGCAGTTGTTCGGGTCGGTCATCAGGTCGGTGCAGCCATAGTCGCATTGGACATCCGCAGGCCCGCAGGCGCACTGCCCGTTCACGCAATTGGCGCCGTCGTCGCACGCCACGTTGCAGGCCCCGCAATTCCAAACGTCGGTCTGGAGATCGACGCACGCGCCGCTGCAATTGGTCTGCTGCGCCCCGCAAGAGGCCGCGCACGCGCCGTTCGAACACGCCGGCTTGGCGCCAGGACACGACGCCCCACAGGCCCCGCAGTTGGCGGGATCGCTCTGAATGGCCGTGCACGTACCTGCGCAGCGCACTCCCGCGTTGGCGCATGCACATATCCCATTCTGGCAAGCGGTTCCACCGGAGCAGATGGTGTCGCATCCACCGCAGTTCGCGTTGTCCGTCAGCACGTTCACGCAGGCGCCACCACAGGACATTTGCTCGTTGGGACACGGGCTGCACACGCCACCGAGACAGACCAGTCCGGCCGGGCACGTCTTCCCGCAAGCCCCACAGTTGGAAGAGTCTGTTTGCGTATCCACGCATCCGTTTGGCGAATTCGGACAGTAGGTGTCACCGGGCGAACACGAGCAGACGCCCTTTTGGCAGACCAGGTTCCCCGAGCACGTGTTGTCGCAGGCGCCGCAGTTCTGGGCATCATTCTGCGTGTCCGCGCATCCGTTGGGCGAATCCTCGCAATACTGAAATCCGGGCGGACAGGTGCAGACTCCGCTGTTGCAAGCGGCGCTGCCAGTGCACGCATTCCCGCACGAACCACAATTGGATTCGTCCGAACTCAGATTTACACATTGGTAGGAGGAAGTGTAGCTCGACACGGGACACATGGTGTTGCCTGCGAGACACGTGCAAATGCCGTTTTGGCAGATTGCATCGCCGGTGCACATGTGTCCGCAACTGCCGCAGTTGTCCGGATTCGTCTGGACGTCGATGCATCCCGAGGAAAACAGTTCGGCACAAAACACCTGACCGATGGGGCACGGCGAGCAGGATCCGTATTGGCAGCTCGACGTGGGTTCGCACGCCGTCCCGCAAGCTCCACAGTTGTTGGCATCACTCGACAGATTCGTGCAGACTCCTCCGCACTCCGTGAGGGGGGACGGGCATCCGAACACGCAGACGGAGTTGGCGCACAGCGGGTCGCTTACCCACCATCCCGGCGATGGACAGACCGTGTTGCACGCACCGCAGTTGTTCGGGTTCGTCTTCGTGTCCACGCACAGGCCATTGCACTCGGTGAGTCCCTGAGCGCCGCACGCGTCCGTGCAGATGCCATCGACACAGGCCTTGAGCGGGCACACGTTGCCGCACGCGCCGCAATTGAGCGGGTCCGACGAAGTGTCGACGCATGCTCCATCGCACGACGTACCCGTGGGGCACCGGCCGGCGTCCGGCTGGACACGATTGATCACGACGTCCGCGGAAAAAGCGTCGAATGGAGGGTTCGCGTCTTCGGGCGTCGGGACCGCATTGTCCACGTACGCGTCGATCGCCGAGCGGGCATCGGCAATTCGCGCGGCGTCGGACGTGTGCGCGGCGTCGGACGTGTGCGCGGCGTCGGCCGGGTGCGCGGCGTCGGCAGCGTGCGCGGCGTCCGTTCCTCCCCAGGCCCGCTCGTCGAGTTCAGTCCTGCCGCCGCACCCGGCCAGACAGACTACAGCTGCCAGCGCCACCGACTTGCGCATGGCCAACGCCCGCACGAGTTGCATCGACGTCTCCTCCTCGGAAGGCATTATGGCTGTTCGCGCGCGAGTCTCCCACCGATTTCCATCGCTTCTCTATTCGGCTGGTGCGTCGTCGGTTCCGCCGTCGTTTCCGTCATCCGTACAAGGCGTGGTCGGAAGCGCGAAGCGCGCCTGAATCCACACGTAGTATTTCTGGCAGGAACCGTTGATGAGTACAAAGCCACCTGGATTGCCGTTGGAATCGGGTCCGCGAAGGCTCGTGACGACAGCGTCTTGACCCGATCCCCACGTGATGCCGTCGGAGCCGCTGTCGGAGCCGTATTGCGCGATCCAGACTTCCAAGGGGTCGCCAAGCCCTCCGCCCTGGTCCGGCGCAGGCCACGGCATGCACGCATAAGGGTCGGGAAGATTCTTCGGGAACGTGAATGCCAAGGAGTGATTGCCGTCGAATTCGAGCCACTGTCCGTAGAGGGGGGACGACTCCCAGACGATTTCTGTTCCGTCGGTGGAAATCGACGCGTTGCCCACGCCTGCACTCTCGGGGGACGCAATCGTTCCCATGGTCTGCCAAAAGGCATCGCACTGGTGCGTTTGACAGCCACCGACCGCCCAGGGGGAAAGGAGAGACGCGAGTATCACACAAATTGCGAGGATGCTTGCCGACGTCGCGGCGACGATTCGTCTATGCACCGAGAACCTCCGCGGCTTCCATGGCGTGGTACGTGACGACGGCATCCGCGCCCGCTCGTCGGATGCTAATCAGCATCTCCATCATCGTACGCTCGTACGGCAACATGTCCGCGGCAGCGGCGGCCTTCAGCATGGCGTACTCCCCGGATACGTTGTACGCGAAGATTGGCAGGTTGGTGGTATCCCGCACGCTGCGGACGATATCGAGATAGGCCAACGCTGGTTTCACCATCAGAATGTCGGCGCCCTCGCTTTCGTCGAGGTTCGCTTCGCGCAGTGCTTCGCGGGCGTTGCCCGGATCCATCTGATAGCCGGCGCGGTCCCCGAACTTCGGCGCGCAGTCGGCCGCCTCGCGGAATGGGCCGTAAAACGCGCTTGCGTACTTCACCGCGTACGACAGGATGCACACCTGGTCGAAACCGCGGTCTTCCAGGGCGGTTCGGATGCGCCCGACCCGCCCGTCCATCATGTCGCTCGGAGCGACGACATCCGCTCCCGCCCCAGCGTGGACCAGTGCCATTTGGCAGAGCACGTCCAGTGTCGCGTCATTGTCGACTTCGATCCCACGGTCTCGCCGCGTGCGCAAGACTCCGCAGTGCCCGTGGTCTGTGTACTCGTCGACGCACACGTCCGTCATCACGACGAGCTCGGGGGCCGCATCTTTCATCGCGGCGATCGCCTGGGGCACCGGGCCGTCGGGGTCGAGCGCGCTCGTTCCGCGCGAGTCTTTGTCTTGGGGCAATCCAAACAGAAGGACACCTCCGAGACCGCGCCGCGCGGCTGCCTTTGCCGTTTCCGCAGCTGCTGCCACGGGAAGGTTCCAGACACCGGGCATGGTCCTCACAGGCTGTGGTTCGCGGATGCCCGCGCGAAAGAAGAGCGGCCAGATCAAGTCGCTCGGCGCGACCGAGGTTTCGCGAACGAGGGTTCGAAGCGCAGGTGTCGCGCGCAGACGTCGCGGACGGATGGCTGGAAATGGCATCGAGAACGAACGTGCAATAGCACGAGGTGCGCGCCTACGTGCCTCGGTCGGAGCGACAAGCAAACCGCGCATCGCTATGCTGACGCGCGTCACCCCGATGGAATCCGGCGTCGTTGTGTTCGTGGGGATTGCCCCGGGCGATCCGGGGCTTTGCACGGCCCGGGCATCTGCGTGGCTGGCGAACGCCGACGTCGTGGTCACGGACGCCGAGGGCGGCGGATCGGCGCGGCTCGTCGAACTCGCCTGCCAAGGCCGGCGGGTCGTTCGGTCCGTCGTGGGAGACCCGTTCGATGACGCTGGCGTCGTGGACGAGATGCGCGGCATTGCCGAAGCCGGAGTGCGCTTCGAGGTGTTCCCCGGGATTGGGGCTCGACAGGCCGCTGCGGCGTTTGCGGGAGTGGTTGGCCACTGCTTGCGAGCGCGTGTTGCCGATGTTGCGCGGGCTATCGCAGGGGAGCCGTCCGACGCCCCGGTGACGCTCATCGCCGCCGCGGGCACGCCAGCCCAGCGAGTGGTCGTGACGACAGTTCGCAACGCGACGGCCGAGGCGAAGTCCCTCGGGAACGAATCGGTGGTCGTGGCGTTCGGAGCGCCCGACGCCAGGCTTCGCTGGTTCGAGCGGCGCCCGCTCTTCGCCAAGCGAATCCTCGTGACGCGTGCGGAGTCCCAGGCGGATTCGACCGCCGCGCTCTTGCGCGAACGAGGTGCGGAGCCGCTGCTCATGCCGGCGATCGCCATCTTTCCCCCGAGCGATCCCGCCCCCCTCGGGCGCGCCATGACCGAGCTTCGAGAAGGAGTGTATTCGTGGGTGGTATTCACCAGCGCCAACGGGGTCGAAGAGTCGTGGCGGGTGCTCGTGGGGAGTGGTGGCGATGCTCGGACGTTTGGGCGAGTGCGCCTGGCCGCCATCGGTCCGGCGACAGCGAAGGCCCTGGAGGTCCACGGTCTTCGAGCCGATGTGGTTGCGAGGGAGTACCGCGGAGAGGGGCTGGCCATGGAATTGCTGGCGGTCCTCGAGTCCGGCCAATCGGGGGCTCGGGTTCTCTTGCCGCGAGCGTCGAAGGCGAGGGATGCACTGCCCAGGCTGATCAGGGAAGCTGGCCATGTCGTAGACGTCGTCTCGGCCTATGAGACGCGTGCGCCGGCCGATCGCGACCTCGCCGGTCTCGCCGACAGCCTGCAAGGGGGACGAATCGACGCGGTATTGTTCACATCGAGCAGCACGGTCGAGAACCTTTGTGAGGGGCTCGGGCCGAGGGCGGGCGCGCTCCTTTCGCGAGCGCGTGTGGCCTGTATAGGTCCCGTGACGACTGACACCGCCGTCGCGCTCGGGGTGCGGGTAGACGTGACCCCCCGCGAGTACACCGTGCCGGGACTGGTCACCGCGCTCGAGGAGAGCTACGGGAGAGCCGAACTGTAGTAGCAGAAGACATCGTGGCAGACTGCGCGGCACGTCCATGTCGTCCCTGAGCTCTCTCATCGTCCAGAGCGAGGTCGCCTCCATGCGGCAGGTGGAGGAGGCTCTCGCCCGTCAAGTTATCTATGGCGGTGATCTCGTGACGAATTTGATGGAGGTAACTCCCATCGACGAGGGTGCGCTCGTGGCGTTGCTCGCCGAGTCCATCGGATTGCCGCCGGCGCCAGCGCGCGAGCTCTCCCTTCCTTCGGACGAGCTCAAAGCGTTGGTCCCCGCGGAGGTTGCGACGGCCTGCGCGGCATTGCCCCTGTCCTTGGACGGCACAACGCTCGTCGTCGCTGTCGCCGAGCCCCTGTCAGCTGAGGCCACGTCTCGAATTGCGGGTGAGCGGGGTCTTTCCGTGGAACAGCGCGCGGCGCCTCTCTTGCGAATCCGGCAGGCCATCGGGCGGAGCTACGGCGTGCCAATCGAGCGCCGCCTCGAGCGATTGGCTGCTCGATTCGACGGCAGACCCATTCCTTCTCCGTCGGGCGTGCCTCGCGCCCCGTCGCCAGCCATGAGGCCCGCGAGTCGCCCGCCCCCCCCGCGACTGAGCACGCGCCCGCTAGCCACGGTCGCATCGCCAGAACGCACCCCGCGCCCTGGGTCCTCGGCCCCGCCGACGCCGCGCGTGGGGTCGTCCGGGCATCCCGTCGCTCGGGTCGACGATGCGGCGAATGGGGTCCCGCCCAACCCAGCGCAGGCTCGGGCGAGCGTCCGCGATTCGGGTCCTCCGGTCGCACGGCCCGCGCTCCTGCAGAGGGGAGCCGTCGCGATACCGAGTCCTCGAGGCCGCAGGCGCGGACCGCTCACGTTCGATGCGGTCGCTCGCGAGGCCGAAGAGGCGGTCGACAGGGATGCGCTTCTCTCGCTGTACTTCGATTTTGCGCGCCAGTTTTTCGACTATTCAGCCCTGTTTCTCGTTCACGGGGACATCGCCGAGGGACGCGATGCGTATGGAAGTGGGTCCGCGCGCGAGCGGGTCGTCGGCGTGGGTGTTCCGCTCGATCTTCCCGTGGCAAGTTTGATGTCGACGGCCCGAGACACGCTCAAGCCTATCGTCGCGAGGGTGCCGAAGGAGGGTCTCGACGCGGAGCTTCGCGCCGACTTGCAGCGGCCTCCCAACTGCGAGATGGCGATCATTCCGCTCGTCGTCCGTTCGCGTCCGGTCGCGCTTCTTCTCGGCGACTGCGGTGAAAGCGGGATCGATCCGGCGAGTTTGCAGCAAGTTGGAGCGTGCGGTGCCGCGATCGGTCGGGCATTCGAGCGGCTGATCATGCGTCGGAAGAAGGAAGGTTTCGCGACCAGCGCTGCCTCACCGCTCGTCGAGGCATTTCCGGCAGCCGAGACGCAGCGTTCATCGACTTTGTCGATCAACCCACCCCCGAGACCTGTGGCGGCTCCGGAGGTCGTGGGCTCGTCCGCGGCTCCGGCCCAGAACTCGCCCTACTTGTCGAGTCCTCCACCCGCGAACATAGCGGTCGTGCGACCCCTGAGCAGTCCTCCGTTGCCGCGCGAAGACCCGGAGTCGCCGCGCGACCATCAAGGGTTGCCCGAGACCGAATCGTTCTCACCCGGTGTGCCGCCGTTGCCTCGGGGCGTCGGTGGGTCTCCCGAAGCCGCTCGTCCCAAACAGTCCGAAACCTCCATCCCGCCGGAGCTCGATTCGGGCGCGCTCTTCGACATGCTCGGCTGGGAGGGGCCCGGCTCGGACCCCGAGTCGCCACCTCCGTCCGAGGCTCACGCCGTGCCTCCTCATCGTCCGCCATCGGCTCGTTCGGGGCCTCTCGAGTCGGGTTTGCCATCGGTTATTGTCGACCTCGACCACGAGCTCAACGCGATGGTCGACCGTCTCCTCGCGGGCGCGAACGAAGACGAACGAGGAGAGGCCGAAGGCGAGCTGCTTCGACAGGGCGAACGTGCGATGCGGGTCATCATGGCACGCTTTCCCGGGCCGGTTCTGTGCGACCGCAACCGCGTGGTCACGATGGCGGGACAGCCCAAGCCCAGCGAGTGCGGCGTGCTCTTGCGCCTCGTGGCCCGCGAGCGAAAGGTGGCGCTGCCGTTCGTTCTCGAGCGACTGGCCGATCCGGATCCCGAAATACGCGGGTGGGCCACGTGCCTGCTGTCGGAATTGCCGTACGTAGAGGCCCTGCCGCAGCTCTTTCGGAGACTGTGCGACACAGACCCTGCCACTCAGGCGGCCGCGACTCATGCGATCGTGGCAGTGGGACGCGCAGCCCGCATCGAGACTCGCGGGGCGATTCGGGAGCACGCTCGGTCGCTCGACCCGGTCGAGCGGGCCGCTGCGATGCGTGTCATGGGTCAGCTGCGCGATCCGGTGCTCGTGCCTGAGCTCGTTCGCGCGCTGGTAGACGACCACAGTAGAGTGGTCGCAGCGGCACACGATGCACTCGTTCAGGTGTCGTGCCAAGACTTTGGAATGGATGCTCGGCCGTGGGTGCGATGGTGGGACCACCATTCGACGCAGCATCGGATCGAGTGGCTGATCGACGCGCTTTCGCACGAGTCGATCGACATTCGTCGCGTGGCGGCCGGCGAGTTGAGAGGGGTCACGGGCGAGTACTTCGGATATTCGGCCGATTTGCCGGCGCGCGAGCGCGAGCGGGCGCAACAGAGGTATCGCGACTGGTGGGCGACCGATGGTCGGGCTCGATTCCGCTTGCGGTAGATTGTTGGATAAATCCAGCCCTGTTGGGCCCTGCGCAATATCTTGCTGTCGACCGGCGTCCAATGGACATGGTCGGTGGAGTTCGAGTCAATGACCGAGTGGGCGGGAGCGGGTACCTCGGGCGGCTGGTACACCCCGTGCTTCGAATCGGAGTCGTCATGC
>Ga0326728_10011069_pt1 | contig 20768 bp, 21 predicted proteins | sample MB3enrmetagenome_FD_207602 | JGI IMG/M metagenome (GOLD analysis project Ga0326728, IMG submission 207602) | Lab enriched peat soil microbial communities from McLean, Ithaca, NY, United States - MB31MN | ecosystem: Environmental > Terrestrial > Soil > Wetlands > Peat | place: USA: New York... | reverse complement strand
CGGCCGTCGCCGCCGGGACTCCCGTGGAAGAAGCGGCGGAGTAGGTCTTTCCCAGCCTCCCCATTCTTGAAGTCAAGCCCCGAACCGCACGGTTCCGCCCACATCTCCCTCATTCCACACCAGATATAAATTCTCCCAAGTTTGCCGATTTTTTCTCCCCTTCGGCGCATGATGGTCTCAGCATCGATCTTCATCAGGGAAATTGCGATGACCACTTGGGCCATGCGCATGAATATCAATCGAGACGAGTGCGAGCTCATCGGAATAGGTGGAATTGCCATCGCTCTTCTCCCACAAACGCGAATTGCACCCGCAAAAAAATTGGAAATTGCACCATATCTGGTGCGTATTTGGTACTTCCTGGTTGGCTTTTCAACAGTTTCAACAACTTATCTGTTGTCTATTTTATAAACAGCCGATGATCGAATCATGTACAGCCAACGGTCAGCGACCTGGCCTTTAGCATCCGGGAATGCGCTTGAATCAACTGGGAACCCGTGTGAGAGAATCAGGCAATCTTGCTTCACAGGCTTCCCTTGCAACCGGAAAAGAGGACACCTTGCCCAGCGCGCAGACAACGAAATCCCTGACCTTCAGCGTGGAGCACAAGGGCGAGACGGCTCTGGTGCACTGCCGTGGGCAGCTCGTGGCCGGCGTCGGCAGCGAATTCGCAGCGCATATCCGCAAGCTGATACCGGAGCACAAGAAGATCGTCCTCGACCTGACCGACCTGACGAAAGTCGACAGCATGGGCCTTGGAACCTTGGTGACTCTTTATGCGTCGGCAAAAAGGGGTGGCTCGTGTCTGGAGTTGGTGAATCTCGGGAAACAAGTTCGCGAGCTGCTTGGAATCACAAATCTTCTCTCGCTCTTCGGCGATATGTGCGAAAAGGGTGTGACGATGAAAATGTGAGGCTGGAGGCGTTCCCTTGTTCCCTCGGTCCCTCGTTCCCTAAAATCAACCCATGTTCACCGGCATCATCGAGCAGACCGGAACGCTCGTCAGCCTCACCGACCGCGGCGGTGTTCGCCGCATCACGGTCGAAGCTCCCGGCATCGCCTCCCGCCTGCGCGAAGGTGACTCGCTCGGAGTCTCCGGCGTCTGCCTCACCGCGCTAGACCCCAACCCCACCTACTTCCACGCAGACCTCGCGCAGGAAACCCTCGACCGCACATCGCTCGGCGCTCTCGCTCCCGGCGCGCGCGTCAATCTTGAGCTACCCACCGCCGCCGGCAGTCCACTCGGCGGCCACATCGTTCAAGGCCACGTCGACGGCACCGGCGTTCTCACCGCTCTCGACCCCGTCGTCCCCGAATCAAGCCCGCAGTTCGACCGCCAGACGACCGACTGGACCCTCAAGGTTCGCGTCCCCGAAAATGTGCACCAGTGGATGGTCCACAAAGGCTCGGTCGCTGTTGAGGGCATCAGCCTCACCATCGCCGACTTCAACAGCGGCGAGATCTCCATCGCCATCCTGCCCCTCACCTACTGGCGCACCAATCTCCACACGCTCGCCATTGGCGCGCCGGTAAACATCGAGGCTGATGTGCTGGTCAAGCTTGCCGCTCTGCAGATGCAGTCCGGGAAGAAACCCGAATTCGATTTGACCGAAGCGTGGCTCGTCGCGAATGGCTATTGACCGGCGCGCCTCGGCAATATCTCCGGTGGCGCAACCTCAACCCAGCGCGCTCGTTGTGACTCCGGCCGGCATTTTGCCCACAGCGCGTAGATCTCCTTTTTCGGCACGCCCCACGTCTCCACCATGATGGCGCTGCCCCCGTCCGCTCTCGTATAGCGCTCGCGGCACCACAGAACAAATGGCACAAACCGGCCGCCCTTGCGCATCGTAAACCAGTCAATGATCTCGTGTGGCGATTCGCTGTAGACATTCTCCTGCGTCCACCAGAACCGGACCGGACCCTTCGCCGAGAATCGCTCTTCGATGCAGGTGCCTCCTGATTCCCACATCGTTCGCTGGAACTCCGCCCACCCCATAAACCTTCCTTGCGATTTCATCAGCGACTTGAGCTTGTCCTCGCGGCGTTGTTGCCGCCATCGCATGACAAGAACATAGGGCGCAGCGAAACACGCGCCAATAAAAAGAAAGGGAACCATCAGCAGCCCGAGTAACCACGCGAAGGCACCCGTGCCTCGTTTTTGCTGTCGCAGGTTCTGCGATTCCGGCATCTGCATCGTCGACGTCCGTCACGGTTTCGCGGGGAGCTTCGGTGGCGCCACCACGTAGTCATCGCCCACTCGCGCCAGAATTTGCGCCCGCCGGTCCATCAAGAGCTTCAGCCGCTTCGTGACGCCGATGAATTCCTTCTTCTGATCGGCCGTCAGCCCCGCGCTCCCAGGTTCCTGGGTCGCGGCATTCGCACCCGGCTCGACCTCGGCATTCGGCCCGCCCACCGGCGCAGTAGCATTCGTCGTGTTCAATCCCGCAGCCTTATTCAGCGCATCCAGCCGCGCCTCCAGCACCGGAATCTCGCGGTCGATCAGCACCGGCTTGATCACGGGCTTCTTTTCAAGCCCTGTCGCCAGCTCGTTGCGGTTATTGTCCTCCCACACCGGCAACACCCCCACATGTCCCAGTTCCACGCGCACACCCGCCGGCCCGTAGTCTCTCCTCACTGCGGAAAACAATCCGATCATCTCGTCTCTCGGCTCGCCATTCGAGTCCGGATTCAACCCCTCCACATAACTTCGCGACTGATTCGACAGAAAATTCCCCATCGAATAAAAAATCACCGTGTCGCGTCCATCCTGCGTCTGGTAGGTCTCAATCGGCTGCAGCACGTGCGGATGCCCGCCCACAATTACCGTCGCTCCCGCCTCGAGCATCTTGTGCGCCAGGTCCACATCTTCCGGCCGCGGCGCCGTAGCGTACTCGATTCCCCAGTGCACGCTGACCACCAGCAGATCGCACTGCGCCCTCGCCGCCTTTACCGCTGCCAGCACCGTCGCCTCATCCGCTCCCGGCGCGCCATTCGATTCGCCGGGATACGGATAGAAATTCACATGCGGCTGGTCGTCCTTTTCCGGATTCCGGTTTCCATTCAGCCAGCGCGTCATCCCCAGCCAACCCACCTTGATCCCGTTCGCCTCCGTGATCACCGGCTGCCACGCCGTCGCCGCATCGTCGCTGGTCCCTGCGAACAGCAGCCCCACTTCTTTCAGGTGCTCGCGGCTTTCCGTGAACCCTGCCCATCCCTGGTCCATCACATGGTTGTTCGCGAACGACACAATCTTGATTCCGCTCGCCTTCAGTGCCTCAGGCAGCTCCACCGGCGCGTCAAACAGGAACGCCTTCGTCCCATGCGAGTTTTCCGGCGCTACTGGCGTCTCCAGATTCACGAATCCAAAATCTGCGCCCTCAAAAACATCTGCCGTATCGCTGAACAGCGCCGCCCACCCCTGCTCGCCATCCCCCGCTGCGGCTGCCGCCTGCCTCACGGCTTCATGCGGAATCACATCCCCCGCCACGGCAAAGCTCACCTGCGCCTGGTCGTGCGGATACGGCGTGACCACCGCCGCGTGCAGTCGCCCATGCAGAGCCGGAACCAGGACCGTCGGAATCAGCGCCGCGCCCACTGCGATGAGCGGAATCACACCGGCCATCCAGTTCGAGCGCTTGGCCGATCCGCCCAGCACAGAATCTCGTCTCTCAGCGGGATCATCGGACCCGCGCTTCCGCCCGGCACTTTCCCGCCGTGGATACCCTTTCAAAACCGAATCCATCCGCTTTCCTAACCCCTCGCTCGCGCAGCCCCGGCGCCAACTGTCCCACCAGCCGGAACCTCGAATGGTCCCAGCATACAGGCAAGGTTCCTCGCCCTACCTCAAAACCGCTGCCCCGGTATCCCGTCTGTCTATATCCGTGAACGTCCAGCCCTTTCCGCTCGTCTATCTTGAAGTTAAGACTGTTACCCTTGATCTGGGGCATTCTTTCGAGGATTTCCGGCGGCGCCTGAAGTGTGCGGCCGGCAAACGCGACCATGGCAGAGTTCGTAATCAAGTTGGCCGATGAGCGTGGCCACGTGCAGGAGCAGGTTCAATCCGCGGCCACGGCCGAAGAGTTGCGCGCCCGCTTCTCCCATGCCGGTTACCACGTCTTTTCTATCCGCGCCCGCGGCAGCCTGGGTCTTTCTCGGCGCAAGGTCAAGCTTGAGCCCTTCCTGATCTTCAACCAGCAATTCCTCACCCTCATCCGTGCCGGTCTGCCCATCCTCGGCTCCATTCAGATGCTCGGCAAAATCCAGAAACAAGCCGCGTTCTCCAGCCAATTGGATGACGTCGCCAGCCGCGTCAAGCGTGGTGAGGCGCTCTCGGCCGCCTTCGAAGCGCAAAGCGGCATCCCCATCATGTACACCACAACGCTGCTCGCCGGCGAGCGCTCCGGCAACCTTACCGAAGTCCTCGATCGCTACGTCAGTTTCCAGAAGGTCGCCTTGGCTCTGCGCAAAAAGCTCGTCGGCGCCCTCATTTATCCCAGCGTGCTGCTGGTTCTCGTCTTCAGCCTGCTTATCTTCATGTTCACCGTCGTCATTCCGCAATTCGCCAAGCTCTATGACCAGCTCGGCAGCAAGCTCCCGGCGCTCACGGTTGACCTCCTGCACTTCGGCCAGTGGATGCAGCACAACTTCATCTGGCTCGCGTTGGGCGCGGTGATTGCCGCATCCGCTTTCTACCGCTTCGCCATCACCGAGCGCGGCCGTGACTTTGTCGATGCCGTTCGCGTCAAAATGCCGGTCTTCGGCAAAATCTGGCTCAAGTATCAGGTGGCACTCTTCGCGCGCACGCTCTCCACGTTGCTCACCGGCGGCTTGCCCCTCGTGCCGTCGCTTGAAACCGCCTCGCGCTCCATCTCCTCGCGCCGCGTCTCCAAAGCCGTCGAGTCGTCCATCACTACCGTGAGCGAAGGCAAAAGTCTCGCCGACTCTCTCATCAAAACCGGCGTCTTCCCCAGTCTCGCGTCGGAGATGATCGCCGTCGGCGAACAAACCGGAGCTTTGCCTCAAATGCTCAACTCCGTTTCCGAGTTCTTTGAGGATGACGTGGCCACCGCGCTCGCCGCCGCTCTGGCACTCATTGAGCCTGCCATTCTCATCGTCATGGGCTGTGTCGTCGTCTTTATTCTCATCTCGCTCTACCTGCCCATCTTCTCGCTCGGGCAGTCCACCGGGATGTAGCTGCTCGATCTTCAGGAGGGTTTCCACCATGGCCGAAAACAACGTCGTCACGCTCCCCGCTCCCGGTAGCCCCGATCTGCGTGTCGACGAGCGCGCCACCGCCGAAGCCCTCGCCCGCCGCTATCACGCCGAGTTCGTCGACCTCAAGAACTTCAAAATCCAGCACGAGCTCCTGCGCACCGTTCCCGTCGAGCTCATGTTCCGCTATAACTTCGTCCCCATTGAGCTGACCCCTGATGCGCTCATCATCGCCGTCAGCGACCCTTCGCGCCTCATGGTCCTCGATGAGATCGCCGGCCTCCTCGGTTCGCGCATCACCGCGCGCGTGGCAACACTCTCGCAGATCACGGACCTGCTCAAGAAAACCGAACAGTCGCAGCGCGTCCTCGACGAAGCCAGCGAAGGCCTCACCTTCGATGTGCTCACTGGCGACGAGAACTCCGACGAAAACATCTCCATTGAAAAGCTGACCAGCGACACGGAAGACATCAGCCCCATCATCCGCCTCGTTGACACAACGATCTTTACCGCACTTGAGCGCCGCGCCTCCGATATTCACATCGAGAGCTACGATGACTCGGTTCACGTCAAGTACCGCATTGACGGCGTCCTCCAGGAAGCCCTGGCCCCCATCGCCCGCGAGCACCATGGCACCATTCTCGGCCGCATCAAGATCATGAGCGAGCTTGACATCGCCGAAAAGCGCGTCCCGCAGGACGGCCGCTTCCGTGTTCGCTACAAGAACCGGCTCATCGACTTCCGCGTCTCGATCATGCCCACGATCTACGGCGAAAATGCCGTCCTTCGCGTTCTCGACAAAGAGTCGATGAGCGAGAAGTTCAAAAACCTCACGCTCGACGTCGTCGGATTCGCGGAAGAAGATCTCCGCCGCTTCCGCCGCTACATCCGCGAGCCCTACGGTATGGTGCTCGTCACCGGACCCACCGGCTCCGGCAAGACGACCACCCTTTACGCCGCGCTCAATGAGATCAAGAGCGACGAAGACAAGATCATCACCATCGAGGACCCGGTCGAGTACCAGATCCGCGGAATCACCCAGATTCCCGTCAACGAAAAGAAAGGCCTTACCTTCGCTCGCGGCCTGCGTTCCATCCTCCGCCACGATCCCGACAAAATCCTCGTCGGTGAAATCCGTGACCAGGAAACCGCGCAGATCGCCATCAACTCCGCGCTCACCGGCCACCTCGTCTTCACCACCGTCCACGCCAACAACGTTGTCGACGTCCTCGGCCGCTTCCTGAACATGGGCGTCGAAGCCTATAACTTCGTCTCTGCGCTCAACTGCATTCTGGCTCAGCGCCTCGTGCGCACCGTCTGCGAATACTGCGGCCACACCGTTCGTTACAACGACGAGCTCCTTATAGCGAGCGGCATGGATCCCGCTGAGTGGCGCGACTTCGACTTCCGCGAGGGCTCCGGTTGCATGGAGTGCGGCGGCACCGGCTATCGCGGCCGCACCGCCATCCACGAGCTGCTCGACCTCACCGACACCATCCGCGAAATCATCCTTGCCAAGAAACCGACCTCCGAAATTCGCCGGCAGGCGCAAAAGGAAGGCATGAGCTTTCTCCGTGAGTCGGCCATCGAGCGCGTTCGCCGCGGCGTCACTACACTCAAAGAGATCAACAAGGTTACATTTATTGAGGCTTCACGATAGTGACCCAAATGTTCAGCAAAATTCGAAGCGTCGCCCAGACTGCCGGTCGTCCGCCCGCTGCCATTGAGATCTCGCCTGAAGGTGTGCTCGCCGCCGCGCGCCCTGCTACGCGCGCCCGTCGCGACGCGTCCGAGCCGGCGCAGGGCAATGTTTACGCCTTCGTTCCACTGTCACCCGGCGCCATTGTTCCGGGCATCGAGGAGCCCAATCTGCGCGCGCCCGAAGCCGTCACAGCCGCGATTCGCTCCGCCCTCGACGAAATCACGCCCCGCACGCGCGCCGTTACGGTCGTCCTTCCCGACACGCTCGTCCGCGTCTTCGTCCTCGACTTCGATTCCCTTCCCGCCAAACCCGCTGAAGCCATCCCCGTCGTCCGCTTCCGCCTGCGCAAGATGGTGCCCTTTGAGGTCGAGCACGCCGGCGTCAGCTTTCAGGTGCTCTCGCAGAACGCATCGGAATGGAAAGTTCTCGCCGCAGTCGTGCCCGGCCCCATCCTCGCCGAGTACGAGGCCGCCGTTCGCTCCGCCGGTTACGAGCCTGGCGCTGTTCTCTCCTCCTCGCTCGCCGCGCTCGAATCGTTTGAATCGATGGAAGCCATCATGGCCGCCAATCTCAGCGCGCACGCCATCACCACCACGATCTCCACCGGTCAGGAGCTCCTTCTCTATCGCACCCTCGACCTTCCCGAGGACTCCGCGCACCGTGTTGCGGAAATTCAACGCAGTATCGCGGTCGCCTCCGCCTACTTTGAAGACAAGCTTGGCTCGCGCCCTCGCACCCTTTACTACGCCGGAGTTCAGGATCCCGCCGAATTCGCAGCCTCGATTGGCGATCCCGATCTCTCCGTCGTCGAATGGGCATCGCGCCCCGACGAAGGCGCCATGACCGCGCTCCCACAAACCTGTTTTGCCGGCGTCGCAGGCGCGCTGGCCGGAGCGAGTTGACCGATGCGCGTCACTCTCAATCTCGCCTCTCGCCCTTACGCCAACATCGGCCCTGCGCTCAAGCGGCTCCGCATCGCCATGGCCGCGCTCGCCGGGCTCTGTCTCCTCCTTTTTTTGGGACTTCATCTCTTCGACCGCCAGGCCGAGGCGGCGCGCGCTCTTGAGCACTCACTCGACGGCCGGATCGCCCGCGTCCAGGCTGAGCGCTCCGCGGCCGTCACTATGATGCACCGCCCCGAGAATGCCCGCGTGCTCACACAGGCCGAAGCTCTCAATCAGCTCTTCGATGCAAAAGCCTTTTCATGGACCCTCGCCATGGAAGCCATGGAGACCGTCCTTCCCGCCGGCGTGCAAGTCACCTCAATCGAGCCCGTCCGCGCCCCTGACGGTCACATCACCGTTCATGTTCGCGTCGTTGGTCCCCGCGACAAAGCCGACGATCTCGTCGCTAACCTCGAGCAATCCCGCCGATTCCTTCAGCCGCGCATCACCGGCGAAAACGCCGAATCCAGCAACAACCCCTCGCAGCGCCAGGAGCCCATCAGCATCTCTAACCGTTTCGACTTCGATCTCCTCGCTGAGTACAATCCGCCCACTTTGCTCGAAGCACGGGCCAACGCCGGGGGGATCGCCGCCAGATCGACGCACCATGCCGATTCGACCATCCCTCTTGGTTACCCCAACCCGAAGCATTTGCGGCACACTCCCTCAATCCCACAAGGCAGCGGCCGCCAACCCTACACAGGGCCCTCGCATGGAGGGCCGCAATGAGCGCGAACGGAACTCCTTCCACCTTCCGCGAAAGGCTGACATCGCCGCTCACCTGGCATATCGCGGGCTTTGCGGTCCTGCTCGTTCTCGCCATATTCCTTGCCGTTCGCCTCGGACTCGATTGGGCCGCGATGAACAGCCGTTCCAACGAGATCCTGGCCGGCAAGAAGACTCAATTGAAGGCTCTCGAAATTCAGACTGCTCCCCTCCATGGCCTCGACCAGCGCGTCCAGAAAACGCGCGAGCAGATCGACTCCTTCTACAAGAAGCGCATCCCCTCCGATTACTCTGTCATTTCCAGCCGCATCGGTGAATTGGCAGTCACATCCGGCGTCCGCCTTTCGCGCGTGCAGTACGCGCAGGAGAAACCCGGCGTTGAGCTGACTGAAATCTCCATGGACGCGGGCATCAGTGGCGACTATCCCTCCATCATGCGTTTCATTAACTCGCTGGAACGCGATCGGATCTTCTTTATCATTCGCGGCATGTCGCTCACCGGCCAGCAGGGTGGCCTGGTCAATCTTCGTCTTCGCGTCTCCACCTGGCTGCGCCCCGCCGACGCTGAAGCCAGCGGTCTGCCCATGGCTCCGTCCTCTGGCGACGAATCTCCGGCCGCATCCCTGCCGGGCAAGGAGGGCGAATAACCATGGCTCTCGCTCTCGGCACCGAAAACAGGCGCCAGGTCATTCTAGCCAGCATCCTTGGGGTCGTCCTGGTAATTTGCGCCTTCTGGGTCTTTCACATGTTCTTCGGGTCGTCTTCGCCGGGCGACGCTGGATCTGCACCGGTCGCGCCCACGCTACAGAACCCTCCTGCCGGGTCCGGAACGCCACCCGTCGCAACTGCTGCTTCAGGCAACGAAGCCCAACGCCTCTCGAATGCCGGTATCGACCCCTCGCTGCATTTCGATAAGCTGGCCCAGAGCGAAGAGGTCGAATACTCCGGCTCAGGTCGAAATATCTTCTCCGCCGAGTCCGTCCCCATCGCCATTCCTAAGCCCATCGCGCCGGTGCGCCCCAACGGCAGCCCGGCGGCTGCGCAGAATATTCCACAAGCGCCGCCCAAGCCTCCGTCCATCGATCTTCGATACTTCGGCTACTCTCAGGACGAGCACAAGGAGCTCAAAGCCTTCTTCATGCACGGGGACGACATCTTCATGGCTAGAACCGGCGACATCGTCGACCATCGCTACAAGATCGGCGTCATCCGCCCCCTCAACGTTGAAGTCACTGACCTCGCATACAACAACACGCAAACGATCAGTATTTCATCGCAATGACTGTAGATACTTCAAAACTCCGCATCTCCATGATCTCCGCTTCTCCAATTCGTCGCTGTCTTCGCTCTTCGCCGGTTGCCTCATCCTTTACGCGGTCTTTCGAAGATAGATCGCGAAAACGGTCAGAACCACAAAACGCAGCAAGCGCCTCACATCGCTCTCGCAAAGCCGTTCCTGCGTCCGAGCAGGGCTACGTGATGCTCATCGCCATCTTCCTCATAGCGCTCCTCGTCATCGCATTGGCCGTCGCTGCGCCCAATATGGCCCGCTCCATCCAGCGTGACCGCGACCTCGAAACATTTCATCGAGGCATGCAATACCGCCGCGCCATTCAGCTCTATTACCGTAAATTCCACGCCTATCCGCCCAACGTTGAGGCCCTCGTCAACACCAACGACATTCGCTTCCTCCGCAAGAAATACATCGATCCCATGACCGGCCAGGACGACTGGAAGCCCATCGCGTTCGGCCAGAACAAGACTCCCACTGCCATGGGCTTCTTCGGTCAGCCCCTCGCCGGCAATGCCTCTACGCTCGCTGGCATCGGCCCCGGCGGCATCGGCGGCTTGCCCGGCTCCACAAACTCCACAGGCGGATCCTCAAACGGTGGCTTTTCCAGCGGAGGCTTCAGCTCAGGCTCTTCAGACATCAGCACCGATCAAAACACCCCGACAAGCGGATCCGGCTCAGCGGGCAGCCCGTCCGATAGTTCTGGGAACACAACGGGGAGCGCCGGAACCACCGGCGGCACATCCTCTGCCGCTTCATCAACTAGCTCAACCTCCGGCTCCAGCGGCCCAATCATCGGCGGGGCCGGCATCATCGGCTTTGAGCCTGCCAGCCCCAAGCAGTCGATTCTGGTTTACAAGAAGAAGAATCACTACAACGAGTGGGAGTTCACCTACGATCCGCTCTCCGACATGAAGACCATCGGCGGCGGCAGCACCGGGTTAGGTGGCCAGCCGGGAAGCAACACCACCACACCTTCAAGCACACCAACTTTCGGTTCCGGCCCAACCCCTGGTTTCAACCCAACTCCAGCACCCGGGCCTCCGGACACCACTCCGCAATAGCCCTTCTCGCTCCGCCCCACAAACACAAAAGGCCCGCCGTTTCCGGCGAGCCTTTGTTGTCTTCCGGGTCCCTGGCCCCTGCCTCTTACGCCTGGAACGACGAACCGCATCCGCAGGTCGACTTCACCTGGGGGTTGTCAAACTTGAATCCCGCTGCTTCCAGCGTTTCCACATAGTCCACCGTGCAGCCATTCAGGTACATCAGCGAGGTCGCGTCCACGAAGACCTTTAAGTCATCGAAATTGAAGACCTTATCCATCATCCCGCCCTGGTTCTCAAAAGCCATCGAGTATTGGAAGCCCGAGCAGCCCCCGCCCACCACGCCAATGCGCAGTCCGGCCGGCAACGGATCCTGGGTGGCCATAATCTCGCGCACCTTGGCAATCGCCTGCGGTGTCAACATAAGTGGCGCTTTCTTAATGGTTTCCTCGGCTGGTGCTACTGTTGTCGTGGCCATAAACTCTCCCTCGCGAGCATTAGGTTCCTGCTCTCCTTGTACTGTACCTTTCAGGGAAGGCTCGCACAAGCCCCACTTTCGGTACACATCCCATTAGATGCACCGCCCCCCGCCGGGACGCAAGGGAATCCTCCCCTCCCAAAGGTGAGTTTTCCGCTTCGCCCCAGACCACGGAGGTTCCCTTTTTCACCCAATTGGGGCTATGATGACTCCCGTAAGGGCCCCTCTGGCCGCGAGACCGCAATTCCCTACGACCCCGCAGTTCCTGGGACCGGATTTCGTTCCGAGGTGGAGTGTATGACTCTTGTCTCAGTTGTGATGTGGATCATCTGGTCGGCATTTGTACTCTTTACGGCAGCCCTATACATCTACCGCTCCAGCCTGACAAAAAATGAAGAGGATCAGATTTTCCTCGACGATTCGTTTTCGCATGAGCAGGCGGAACAGGCAGTCATCGCTTCTAAAGTAGCCAAGGTCGAGCCGATGGTCCGCATCGCCCGTTGGCTCGTCGTAGGGATGACCGTCATCGTTATTGCATACTACGTCCGCGATATTCTGCTCCAGCTTCACCTCATCGACTAGAGCTGGCGCATTTCCGCGGCGGCGGGGCCTTAGCGGGCTTGCATGCCCCGCCATCGCGAGATCGCAACGGCGCGCGCGTCATCGCGCCCGCCGTCGTATCCCGCGGCTAGTCGGCTCTCTGAATTCAAAACTGGTGAAAGATGTCGAAGAGGTAGTACCCGACCACGACCAAAGTCATCACTCCCACAAGCGCCAATGCGATCTTCTTTACCGGGCGAATCTTGTTGACCCGCTCCAGGATGGCATCCTGATCGGACTTCACTCGGTTCGATGATTCGGCCAGGTAAATCTGCGCCTCCTCATTCCGTCCGACTCTCGCCGCAAAAATAGTTACGCCGGCCATAAAGACAAAAGACACACCCCAAACAGCCCACATAATCGGAACAAATCCCATTCCAGTCTCCAGGGTTAAGAATTTGCGCGGTCCGCATCGAACGCAACCGCAATCGCATCGCGGCCGCGCTCACTGCGTGCCTCACGCTTGCCATCTTATGGGCTGGTAGCTTTGCGCCCGGGTGACAGGAGTCACAGGGCTCCCGCATGCGTCCCACAGTGAAAGAAGGTTTCAGTGTGGATCGAAACAAAAGGCCCGCCCTCCGCGGGCGAGCCTTCGCATTGAGATTTGTTTTTGCCTTTGCTCTTCCTATTCCCTAATCCCTACTTCCTGCTCCCTACTTCCTGCTCCCTGCTTTATTCCACTTCCTGCTTCGCGCGATAGCCGTCTCGCGCAATGATGTCGTACTTCAGCGGTTTCTTCTTCTCATCCTGCATGCGCAGCGGCTGGCCTTCATCGTCCACAAGCTCCACGCGGATCTTGCGATATGTCCCGTCCTGCTTCGCGTTCGTCGGGTGATATACCAGTTCGTATTTGGAGCGGATATTCTGGTTGATGTCCCTCATGTCGTCGGGCAATTCCCCCACAAAGCGCGGCTCAAAATGCATCCCGCCCGTTAGATCGGAAAAAGTCTTCATCTGATTCTCCGCCTGCAGGTAGGCCATGCTTTCCCCGCGCATTGTCTCCAGGAATCCGCCCGTCGAAATCGTGAAGATCGTCGTGTCGCGCGACGCCTTCACCCGCTTCAGAATCTGGTCCAGATCCAGTTTCGACATGGTATCGATACCGGAAGCAACCAGCAGGATGTACTTCTGGCCCTCCACGCGCGACATCCGGTCCAGACCCTCGTTCAGCGCATCGAAGATCGCCGTCTCGCGGAACGCAGCCGGCATGTATACCCCGGCGGCCAGCTGGTTGATTCCTTGCATAATCTGTCTCTTGTCCTGCGTGAAATCGCTCACAATGTGCGTATTCAGGTCGAAGGTCATCATGGCCACGTAGTCCTGCGGCCGCAACTGCTCCGTAAACGCCCACGCCGAATTCAACGCATCGATTCTGAAGGACATGCCTCGTGCCGCATACTCCATCAGGATCAGCACCGTGATCGGCGCCTCGGTGCGCTTGAATCCCTCGACCTTCTGCTCCACTCCATCCTCATAAACTCTGAAGTTGGAGGGCTTCAGTCCAGGCACGAACTGGTGCGTCTTTTCGAGCAGCACCCCTACATCCACCGTCACCTCCGGAACCTCTACGCGCAGGCTCATGTTGGGCGCGCCTTCGGGGGCCTTGAACTCCGGCCGCGCCGGTGCCGGCGGCGGCGTGTTATCTGAATTGTCCGGTTTCTTGGGCAGAGCAATCGGGCCGTTGTCTCCGCTCGGGCCTCCCGCTTCCGGCGCTTGCTGGTCTGGCTGCCCCGCCGCGGGCTGCTGCGGCGCGGGCTGCTGGCTCTGGTATTGCGCGTGGCCCTGCACCGCTACCGCCGCCATCAAAAGCGTCATCGATAATATCGCCAGCGAAAATCCGCCAATCTCTCGTACCTTCGAATGTGCCTTCGTCATCGCAACCTCTTGTGCTCCCCAGCATACGCGATCTGCATTGTTGAACGGCAACTACGCCTTGAGCGAAACGCCGCGCTTGTACTTAGACTCCGCTGACCCCTCGAGCTCCACTAACTCCGCTCCCTTGCCGTACTCTAATAGACGTGGAAACTCGCCCGAAGGGAACCAACGCCGTCCCCGCCCTAGCCCTCCTGGCCGCCATGGCGATGGCAGCAACTTCGTCCGCCTTGTTGCCTGCACAATCGCCACACGCCTCTGCAACATCGCCATCCGCCCCATCGCAACCTGTCAGCGGCCCCCCGACCAATCCCGGCTTCTTCCCCCTCAGCCAGATTCGCCCAGGAATGACCGGAACTGCCTGGACCGTCTTTCAAGGCTCCACGCCCGAACCCATGCAGGTCGAGATTCTTGGAGTCCTTCGCGGCGCACGCGGCCCCGGCCAGGACCTCATCCTCGCTCGGCTTCACGGCGACAAGCCCGAGTACACCGGCGTCGTCGAAGGCATGAGCGGCAGCCCCGTCTTCATCGACGGTAAGCTTGCCGGTTCGCTTTCTTACCGCATCGGCCAATTCACAAAGGAGCCCATCGCCGGAATCACCCCCATCGAGCAAATGCTCGAAGTCCGCGATCTCCCGGTCCCAGACACACGAATCGACACGCAAACCGCTCCTCCCGCCCCCGCCTCATCACTCGAAGCAAGCAACTCAGTCTTGAGCCAGAATCCCTTTTCTTCCGGCTCCATGACGTTCCAGCCTCTGGACACTCCACTGGTCATGAGCGGATTCCTGCCCGACGCAGTTCGTTTTTGGCAGCAACAAACCGCTGGAACTTCGCTCGAGCCCGTCGCCGCAGGCGGCTCTTCCGGTGGAATATCGCCCGCCGGAATCCGCTCCGCTCCGGCGATATCATCTTCCTCTGCGTCTGCCTCAAGTCCCGGCCCCGATCCCCTTACTCATCCCACGCTCGTGCCCGGTTCCGCAGTCAGCATGCAACTCATTCGCGGCGATCTGGAGGTCTCCGCCACCTGCACCGTCACGTGGCTCGATGCGAAGCAGCTTCTTGCCTGTGGCCATCCTGTTCTCGGCGCCGGACCGGTTTCGCTACCCATGACCACTGCCGATGTCGTCGCCACCCTCGCCTCGCCGCTGAATTCTTTCAAGATCATCAACACTGGCGTCACCATCGGCGCATTCACGCAGGATCGCGAGTCGGCAATTCGAGGCGTCTTCGGCGCGCAGCCTCATATGATCCCCGTCCACGTCTTCATCGATTCCCCAGAAGGCCCTCGCAAGGTCAATGTCGACATCCTGGACCTGCCGTCCCTCACTCCAACCGCTGTTCAAGTTGTTCTCTACGAATCGCTCCTCGAATCCAACCAGGGCTCCGAAGCGCTCAGCTACCACGTAACCGGCAACATCGATATCTCCGGGTTCCCATTGGTCCCGCTCGATCTCTGGGCACCTTCCGGCCAGCCAACACCTGCGCCGATGGCGGCCGCTCTTCTCGCTGGTGGCCAGTTCACGCGCCTCTATTCGAATGGCGCGCGCCAGGGTGTCGTTCGCTCCATCGATCTCCACGTACAGGCCATTCCCCGTCCGATCGACGTCGCGCTCGATCAAGCACGCATCGCTTCCACTGACATCGCTCACGCGGGCGACACCATCACCGTCGAAGCCACACTCCGCCCTTCGCATCAGCCTGAGCGCAACGTTCGACTCGCCTTCAAACTGCCATCCCGCCTCGCTTCAGGCAACCTCCGTCTTCTCGTTTCCGACGCGGCCACCCTCGATCGCACTTTGCTTCAACCTCGCCTTTCCTCCTCCACGCCCAGTCTTTCCACCGTTCTTGCCGAAGCCCGCGATCAGCATGCCGCTGACCGCGTTTATGTCAGCATTCTGGCGCCTGAGACCCAGGCAGAAATTCATGGTCAAGTTTTCACCAGCCTCCCGCTCTCTGTGGCCAACGCCCTTGAGCCCCTCCGCAACGCGCAAGATGCAGGATTGAATGGCGAGTCTGCCGAACTTGTTGGAGAAGCGCCCGCAGGAGGCGTCCTCACCGGGTTTTGGATTCTGAATCTAAACATCGAGTCCGGTAGCGGGTTAAACTAAAGTCATCACCGTATCAATTACTTAGATCGGAGATGAACCAACACTTTGCGGGAATCTCTGAGACCGGCGGTTTAAACTAAACTCAACAAGATATCGATTGACCTCTCTTCGACCGGCGCTTTTTGGGGATTGAGCCGGCAAATAGCAAATTCTTTTGAGGCTTCGGGGATAATTATGGCTCAGATACAGGGACTTGCAGCTCATGCGGCGGGGTCAGAGCTGCTTCCTCTTCGTTACGATCCGGGCAAGCTCGGCGCGTACGAGGTCGAGATCGCCATCACTCACTGCGGCGTCTGTCACAGCGATCTTCATCTCATCGCCAACGACTGGGGCATTAGCCAGTATCCCTTCATCCCCGGTCACGAAATCATCGGAACCGTCTCTGCGCTCGGGAGCGAGGTTCGCACGCTTGAGCTCGACCAGCGTGTCGGCCTCGGCTGGCAATCCAACTCCTGCGGCCAGTGTGAATGGTGCATGCGCGGCCAGGAAAATCTCTGTGCCGCCTCTGAAGGCACCTGCGTTCATCGCCACGGCGGCTACGCTGACCGCATCCGCGCTAACGCCCGCTTTGTCGTTCCCATCCCCGAGGCCCTGCAAAGCGAACAAACCGCGCCTCTGCTCGGCGGCGGCATCACCGTCTACAATCCCATGCGCGCCTTCGGCGTCAATCCTTCCTCCCGCGTTGGCGTCGTCGGCATCGGCGGACTCGGCCACCTTGCCATTCAGTTCGCCCGCGTCTTCGGTGCGCACATCACCGCCTTCTCCACTACGGTGGCCAAGGAGGAGGAAGCCCGCGCTCTCGGCGCGCATCACTTCGTCCATAGCCGGGAATCCAAATCCATGAAGGAAATGGCGGGCTCTCTCGACTTCGTCCTCAGCACTGTCAACGCCGACCAGGATTGGAGTTCGTATCTCCAGGCGCTGCGCCCCAATGGATCCCTCTGGTTCGTCGGCGTTCCGCCATCGCCCGTCTCCGTTCACACCTTTCCACTCGTCTCGGGCATGCGTACCATCGGCGGCAGCCCCATCGGCAGCCCTTTCCAACTGCGCGAAATGCTCGACGTTGCCGCGCGCCACGGTGTCAAAGCCACCACCGAACGTTTCCCCATGGAAAAAGCCAACGAGGCGATTGATAAAGTGAAAAAAGGCAAAGTCCGCTACCGCGCCGTCCTCGCAAACTAGCGCCCTGATCGCATATTTTCAACCAGGCAATGGTGCCCCATCCTGGCCGCGTCTTTGGGGGCTAGGGTGGGATCGCACAAATCCGTCGATTCGCGCTCTCATGCCACCCATCACTGCGCGCCCAAGGAAAAAGACTTAGAATAGCGCTGCTTTTACACGCAACAGTGAGGCCCCGCCCCAATGATTCGAAACAGCCTTCGGGCCGTGAGATTTGCTCTGATATGTCTGCTCTGCCTGACTCCGCAAACGCCGATCTATCCTGCACAAGAGCCGAACACTCCCGCTGGGGATATCTTCGGCCCCCCAAGATACCAGCAGATCAAGCTCCCTGACGGCGCCGTTGAATACTCAGACCTGGAAATCGGCGTGTCGTTCACGTTACCGCATGATTGGGATCTCGGGAACGATGGATTGCGCTTTATGGACCGCGGGTGGAAAGGAAACGGCGACGGCGACATCGCAACCTCCGTGTTCCTGCATCACAAGCGCACGGACGAGGGGATCTGGTTGTACTATTGCGTCTTTCGACACGTATATCGATTGACGCCCGATCAGACGGACAAGTGGCTCGGCGAGGAATCCGATGACAAAATCTCGCAACGGCGGATCGGGGAGAGACTTAAGGGTTATCGTGTCCGACCCTCGAGTTATGAACGGAAAGAGATCGGCGGCCAGCGGGCGCTGGCCTGGGTCGCCGATTTCATCCAGGGAAAAATCAGCATGGTCGAGTACGAAGTAATCGTGCGGAGCGACAATTCTCTCGCGGAGTTCTCGATCCGCTGCCCGGCAAGCGAGCTCGATGCGACCCGCAAGGATGTGCAGCCCATCATCCAGAGTGTGCGAATGCGATAGGCACGTCGCTCACGTTGAGCACGGAGAAAACCTGGCGGCCCGTCATAGTTATGCGTTGCGCGGGGCCGGCTGACTCCTTGGCTCCGCTAACCCTGCTATCTCCGCCAACTTCGCTGTCTCCTTTATTTCCACAGCCAACTTTGGGTAACATATTTCGCAATGTCCTTCCCGATCAAAACCTGCGTCATTTGTCACGAGGAGTTCGAGCTTCACCCTGGCAAACCCGGCTTCGCCAATCGCTGCCCCTCCTGCAGCGAACCTGAGGAACCTGCCGAGCCCGCGGTCCGCCCTTCAACCGACTACGTCGAACGCCGCGCTGCGCTTGAAGTCAACGCCGCACGCCGCCGTGCCATGCGCGACCTGCTCTATCGCAAAGACAGCTGATCCTCCACATAGCGCCGGTCCTTAAGTCCCCAGTCCCTACGTCCCTGATCTATTCCACCGGTACAATGAAGCTGTGCCCAAACCTTCCCCCACCGTCCAGCCCCAGGTAGCAGAGACCGCTTCCCGGGGGCCCCGGGTCGGCTTCGTCTCTCTCGGCTGCCCCAAAAACCTCGTTGATTCCGAGGTCATGATGGGCTTGCTCGACCGCGCCGGTGCGCGCCTCACCGCCCACCCTGAAGACGCCGAAATCCTTGTCGTCAACACCTGTTCTTTCATTGACACCGCCAAGCAGGAGTCGGTCTCCACCATCCTTGAAATGGCCCGCCACAAAACCAGTGGCCGCGCAAAAAAACTCATCGTCGCCGGCTGCCTCGTCGAGCGCTACCGCGACGAAATCCAGAAAAATATCCCTGAAGTCGACGCCGTTGTCGGCACCGGGGAGCTCGAATCGATCCTCGAAGCGGCCGGCCTCAACCCCACCCCCGCGCCCGCTGGCTCCTCGCCCTTCACCATTCTCACCGCCACGCATGCCGAAGTTCGCTCAGGCAAGGAATCTCAATCCGGCACGCACAAAGCCCGCCCCGAGGGCGACGCCCGCGAGCGATCCGGCCGCTTCCTTCGCGACGCATGGGCCGGCGCCTCTCACGTTCTTCCCACATATCTGTACGACGAAAAGACCCCCCGGGTCCTCTCCACGCCCAGCGCATCTGCCTACATCAAAATCGCCGAGGGCTGCGACCACCCCTGCACCTTCTGCGTTATCCCCAACCTGCGCGGCAAATTCCGTTCCCGCCGATTCGAGTCCGTCGTCGCCGAAGCCGAGCAGCTCGTCGCTCGCGGCGTCCGCGAAATCACCCTCATCGGCCAGGACACCACCTGCTACGGCGAAGACATCGGCCTCGGCGACGGGCTAGCTACCCTCCTCGACCGGCTGGCTCTCATTCCGAATCTCACATGGCTCCGCTTTCTCTACGCCTATCCCAACCGCATCACCGGCAAATTGCTCGAGACGATCGCGAAGCACGACAATATCTGCAAATATCTCGACCTTCCTCTCCAGCACGCTTCTCCCGATGTCCTCAAACGTATGAAGCGCGGCGCCGGCGCCGACATTTTCCTCAAGACGCTCTCCAAGGTCCGCGCCGCCGTCCCCGGCATCGCCCTTCGCACCAGCTTTATCGTCGGCTTCCCCGGCGAGTCCTCCTCGGACTTTGAAGTTTTGGAGGAGTTCATTGGCGAGGCGAACTTCGACTGGCTCGGCGTCTTCAACTACTCGCATGAAGAAGGCTCCGCGGCATGGTCGCTTGACGCGCAGGTTCCCCATCGCACCATCGAATCGCGTCGCCGCCGCCTGATGAAGCTCCAGCAATCCATCTCGCGCCGCGCCAAGAAAAACTGGGTCGGCCGCGAGCTCACCCTCCTTGCCGAGGGCCCCAGCGCGGAAACCCCGCTGCTCTGGGAAGGCCGCACCGAGTTTCACGCCCCGGAAATCGACGGCAAAGTCTTCATCAACGACTTCGGCCCGCTTGACGATCTCGAACCCGGCCGCTTTTACCGCGCCGAGATTACCGAGTCCCACGACTACGACCTCGTCGCCCGCATCCTATCCGCAGTAGACTAGCCGGGACTTTCTCCATATTCCTTGTTGGCTAATCCCCATTTCCTGTCTTACCATCCCTCCATGCCCATCCATCGCCGCACCTTCCTCAAGTCAGCCGCTTCCATCGTTCCCGTCGCCGCGTTCCACGATCTCATCGCACAAACTTCCACTCCATCCACGCCCGCTCTCCATCCCGTTCCCGCCGGCGAAGACCGCTCTGGCCATCTTCACTCCCTCGGCTTCAGCTCGCTTGCCTTCAAGGTCGTCACTTCCGACACTGCGGGCAACCTCCTCGTCATCGAGCACACCAATCTCATGCCCAACACGGGCCCGGCTCTGCATATGCACTTGTCACAGGAAGAATGGTTCTATGTGATGGAAGGCGAAGTGCGCTTCCAGGTTGGCGATCGTCGCCTGCAACTCGGCCCTGGTGAGTCAATCCTCGCTCCCCGCCGCGTCCCTCACACTTTCTCCGCCGCCGGCTCACCCGCGCACATGCTCATCGCCTTCACGCCCGCCGACAAAATGGAGCAGTACTTCATCGACGCTGCGGCCCATCCCGAACTCGCACCCACGAGAGATTTCATGAACCGATACGACATGCAATGGATCGGCCCCTCGCCGTTCTGGAAGTCGTAGGCAGACCCGCGCAAGAGCAGGCCACTGCTTTACTTCAGGTCTCGCGCACCGCCGATTACTTGCCCTGCACCTCCGTGGACACATGTTCGAACGAGATCCGCGAGTTCATCAATTCCTTCTGGTCAATAAACCC
>Ga0326728_10011067_pt1 | contig 20777 bp, 13 predicted proteins | sample MB3enrmetagenome_FD_207602 | JGI IMG/M metagenome (GOLD analysis project Ga0326728, IMG submission 207602) | Lab enriched peat soil microbial communities from McLean, Ithaca, NY, United States - MB31MN | ecosystem: Environmental > Terrestrial > Soil > Wetlands > Peat | place: USA: New York... | reverse complement strand
AGAACATCACCGGAAATCCATGCGCCTGCTGCCATTTTTCCAGCTCCACGCACAGCTCCAGCGCGCGCTGGTGATTGCCGATGAAGTTGTCATCGACGAGGAATACCTGCTTCATCCATCCCAGGCTGAGAAGCGCGTCCATTTCCGCCAGGACTTGCTGCGGATGTTTGGTGCGCGGCTTTCGTCCGTAAAGAATGATGATGTCGCAGAATTCACATTGAAACGGACAACCGCGGGAAAACTGAATCGACATGGAAGCGTAACTCGCGAGCTTGAGCAGATCGAATCTGGGAATCGGGGTGCGGGTGACGTCCGGCTTATCGGTGATTTCGTAGTGCCTTTTCGCCGTGCCCGCTTCCAGGGCTGCGGCGATCTCCGCAAACACCTCGTCGGGCTCACCCACCACCACATGATCCGCAAGCGCCAGCATGCGGGCCGGTTCACTGCTCGCGTAGGGGCCGCCCACCATCGTCCGCCGGCCCAGGCGGCGAGCGCGAGCCAAAATCTCCTGCATCCCCGCTTTCTGAACTTCCATCCCTCCCACCATAACCAGGTCGGCCCAGCGGAGGTCGTCGTCCGTCAGGTCCTCCACCGCCTCATCAACGAGGCGCAGCGTCCATTCCGAGGGACAGAGCGCCGCGAGCGTGATAAGCCCCAAAGGCGGCATCACGGCCTTCTCGGGAAGCAATTCCAACATCCCGCTGAATGCCCAGAAGGAATTGGGAATCTTGGGCCAGACCAAGAGAGCCTTGATTCTCTTGCCGAGAGGAGGAAAGGTCGGTGCTGCTTCTTGAGATGGAGCGGCCGTGGGGATCATAGGGGATCCTTATCACGTGGATCTCCACCCTGGGCAGCCTTGCACAAGGACAATGAACGCCGGAGTTCTTTCCCTACTGTCGTAGCCCTGCCGTCAGGATTGGAAACCACTTTGGCCGGTCCGCACGTGGAGCATCTTGGGAGTGAGACTCACACCGAAATCTTGGTGGGCTCAAATCGGCACGATTGGTGCGTAAGCTGCGAAACTCAGCTTAGTCTTCAGGCCGGGCGCAACTATACACTGGTTCGGGTTTACAAACAATGAAAAGGTGTCAGGTGCCAGGTGTCAGGTGTCAGGCACCAGTAAAACCCTGACACCTGACACCTGATACCTGTTTTTCTCTGCCTCTCAGCGCCCCGGCTATGAAAAAGGATGTGCCCAATGCACCTTGGACTGCGGCGGCTCGACGCCGCCTTTCTCATCGTCCGCGCCGTTATTCAAGGCGGCGGCTCGACGCCCCCTTTCTCATCGTTCTCGCCGTTATTTCAAGGCGGTGGCTCGACGCCCCCTTTCCCATCGTCCTCGCCGTTATTTCAAGGCGGCGTCGAGCCGCCGCAGTCCAAGGTGCTTCGCACATTTTCATGTACAGTGGCGAGCCGAAGGCTCATGGAATCCGCGGTGAGGATAGTTGCACGCCCGAGGTGGTAACGAAGTATTTCGCCAGCATGTTGGGCCGCTCCCATGCGGGCATGGATTCCGGCGATTTCATGTACTTCAAGAACTCCGCCACCACTTGCGCAAAGTGCGCTTCGTGACCCACACGATAGCGGTCTGGAATGGTAATGTGCAACTCGTCGCCGGCGGTTTCACAGGCGATTCCCGGATAATTTCCCTGGAGGCGCTCGATGCGGGCGCGCGCGGCCGTGGCGACGGCGGCGTGACCCTCCGGTCCGTTCGGCGCCACGAACAATTCCGGCCGGTAATTCTCTTTAGCCGTCTGGCGTACCTCAACGCTGGCGTTCGTTCCCCGGTAGATGGCATGATGAAAATCCACGCCCGCCAGTGATTCCCAATTCCAAAGCACTTTCAGCCGCACTTGGGCTCCCCGAATCTTGTAATCGACCTGATTGTTGAAGTAGTAATCGAATCGGTCTCCGTGAACATAATGGGCAAGCTCGGGGGGGAAAGCCGCCGCCCCGGTGATTTGCCGAAACTGCGCCGACGTGATGGGGGTTGCCCAACGCCTGCCGCCCTGAACCTGAATGTCCTGGCGGTAATTGAGGGCTTGATCGGGATACAGCGTCCACTGCGCCAGGTCCACCAAGTGCGTGCCGACATCGGTGAGCCCTTCTCCTTCATCCAGAATGTCGAAGAAAAACGGGGGACGCGGGTTAGGGGCCCCGGCGACAGTCTTGAGGATATGATGGGTGCTTTCCATGAAAACGCCCGGGCGGTCCTGGTCAGCGGGAATTATCGCGCCAAAGACAGCCGGGTCATTCACCAGTTCGCGCTGAAGGAGCGTGGTGATTTCGTGACGCTCGGTCATCATATCGTAGGCCACCAGCCCCTTTTGGTCGGCCAACGACAAGGCGAACTCCAGCGCGGGGAAATCGTCGGCGCGGATAATCCAGGGCTTGTCTGACAACACATTCAGTCCCGCCTCGAGGGAGGCTTTGATCTTGCCGATTTTGATGCGATTGCGGCCCGCCAGCACGACCACATTGCCCGGCCGCGCGGCAACCATTTCCTCGAGCGACTTGGGACTACAGTGAATATCCAGCTCCCAACTCGTGGGATTGTCTGGCCGGCTGTTGAATTGCTCGATCAGTTTCAAATGCGCCAGCAGGTCCGGGCCGAGCGGAGCGTAAATGGAAACGCGCTTGGCAATTCCCGGCAGCATCTGCTTTTGCACCAGCGCCGCGTGAAAGTGGGCGGGATCAAGCGTGATGAGTCTGACCAGGGTAGGATCTCCCATATGTTCGACCATTCCGTGTGGGGGCGTGGAGCAGCATTCGGAATCTGAGGACTGCCCCGCGGGTAAATTGGAATTGGCGGCGGACCCGGCCAGCAGCACACTGGCGCCTGCCGTCTGCAAGAATCTCCGCCGGTTGATTTGCTCGTCCCGCATTAAATGCTCCAAGTACAAAACGCTCACCACAGAGCGCACAGAGAACACTGAGAAAACTACTTCGGCTTGCGCAAGTGGGGATTACGGTTCCCTTGTTTGTTGACCCTCAGTTTTTCTTTACGTCTCTTCTCCGTGATCTCTGTGGCCTCTGTGGTGAAATCCTTCTTGGGTTGCGGGCGCTCACCCCTGCTTGGCCAGCACATAGTCGGTGCCGTAGGGCGCGCGCTGCGGACGGGACAGCTGGGCGTTCGCCTCCTCATCGTTGAGGTAGCGCTCCACCTGGGGGTCCCACTTGAGTTCGCGATTTAATCTCATCGCATCGTGGGCCAGCAGGCAGGCGGTGCAGGAACGATGGCCGACTTCCGCCGGCGCCGCCGGGGGCTGGCGCGTCTTGATGCTGGCGAGCCAGTCCAAGTGATGATCGTTGTTAGGACTATGATGCAGATGGATTTCGTTGTCCTTGATGCCGGCCACGAGCATCTTCCGGTCGCTCGCGTCCAGTGCCGGGCTGCCGGACCTGAGCACGGCCGGATCGCTGAGCGTGACGGGCTGGCCGCGCGTAACCCAAATCCAGCCGTCTTCACCGATAAACTTGACGCCGGTTGGGTATTTCTCGCTGATAAACACGTCGGCGCCGTTGGCATAGTGCGCCCGCACGTGAAACGGGCCATGCACGTCCCACAATCCCTTTTTGGGGAACTCCGCGCTGGCGACGATCTCCACCGGTCCGGTGTATTCGGTGCCCATGGCCCAGTGCGCCGTATCGATGTGATGCGCGCCCCAGCCGGTAATCATGCCGGCCCCGAACTGCTCGCAGCGCAGCCAGCCCGGGCGGTCGTAGCGGACATTCAAGGTCGCTGCCTGCGGATGCACACGTTTTTCCGTGTAGTAAACCAGGGGCGTGGAGCCCAGCCACATCTCGTAGTTCAAATTCGAGGGCACGGGCATTTCCGGTTCCACATCCCCCGAGGGATCCACCGGCAACCCGATCAAGACCTGTTGAACCTTGCCGATGCGGCCATTCCGAACCAACTCGCAGGCAGTGCGAAAGTTATAATCCGAACGTTGTTGGCTTCCCTGCTGGAAAATGCGGCCCGTGCGCTTCAGGGTGTCCGCCATTTGGCGGCCTTCCTTAACGGTCAGCGAAGCGGGCTTCTGAAGGTAGATGTCTTTTCCCGCCAGCGCCGCCTCCATTGCGGGCTGCGCGTGCCAGTGATCGGGCGTGCTGATGCAGACCGCATCGATGCTCTTGTCCTGGAGCATTTCGTGATAATCGCCGTAGGTTTTGAGCTCCGCGTACTTCCCTGCTCCGAACTTCTTCGCGTAGGCCTGTTCGATCAGGCTTTTCGCGTCGGCAATGCGGACAGTATCCAGGTCGCACACAGCCACGTAACGGGCCACATCACTGTTCCTGAGAATGCCCCGGAATTCGGAGTCCCGGGCGATGCGGCCGCAGCCGATCTGCCCCACCTGAATCATGTCACTGGGCGCGCTCCGGCCCCAGACGCGCGAGGGCACGATGGTGGGAAAACCCCATGCCGCGGCTGCGGTCAGCGAGCCTTTCAGGAATCTTCGTCGCGATGATGTCTTTTCGAATTGCATAAATTCATCTCCTCGCAAAAAACACGAAGTTCACCACAGAGATCACAGAGACCAGAGAGATAATTACTTTGGCTTCCCGCGGCAACGATTGCGGTTCTTAAGGTTGCTGAACCCCAGCTTTTCATTACGTCTCTTCTCCGTGGCCTCTGTGATCTCTGTGGTGAATGTTCTTAAATGGTTCCATTGACGAAACGCCGTATACCATCTTTCAGCATGCGGACATTGAAATTAATCAGCAGGGCGAGCTTGCACCCCGACAGCTTGAGGTACGACATGACCTGGGCCTCGTGAATTGGGACCACGGCGTCCACCGACTTGACCTCAACCACGATCAATCCTTCCACCAAGAGGTCAATTCTGTATCCACAATCCAGTTTGACCCCTTCATAAATCAACGGCAAGGGTTTCTGCTGCTCTACCTTCAGTCCACGTTTTGCTAACTCAAATGCCAGACAAGCTTCATATGCGGAGTCTCGAGTAAACCAGGACCCAGGACCCGGTGAACCTGAATGGCCGCCCCGATGATCTCTTTCGTAATGCCGTTCAGCCGCGCTCTCTCGGTCATTGGTAGATACCTTCACCACAGAGATCACAGAGACCACAGAAATTAGCACATCGGCTTGCAGCGGCAGGGGTTGCAGTTCGTAATTTTGTTGAGCCACAGTTTTTCTTTCCGTCTCTTCTCCGTGGCCTCTGTGATCTCTGTGGTGAAAGCTCTTGTCATTTCTCTCCCATCGCCCAAAGAATCCCACCCAGGATCTGGTTGTACAGAAGCGGATTGGAATAGTCCGTCTTATTGTGGCCAAGGGCAAGGTAATACTCCCGGCCACCGTCGAATTGGTGATACCAGGAGAGGGGCAGAGAGTCGCCGAAATCTTCCCCGGGATGCTTCCCCTTATCGGGGTCATCGAGCTTGGTGTAATCGGTGACCAAAAGCACGTGAATATCCGGGTTGAGGTGGTCGAGAAGGTAACACTCGTCCTTCCATTCAAACGTGGCGGGCAATTTCCGGGTGGCCGGAAAGTCCGCATCCTTTACCTGGACAAGAAATACTTGCTGGTGGGGGTGGCGCACGAACTTCCCCCCCAGCACTGACCAGAAATACGGCCAGTCGCGCTCCGAGCCTGACGCCGAGTGGATGCCCACAAAGCCGCCGCCGGACTCGATGTAATGCTTAAAAGCGTCCCGCTGGGAGTCGTTCACGAAGGCTTCGTTGTTGGTGTTCGCAAACACCAGAGCCTGATACTGCTTCAGGGTTGGGTCCGCGAAGAAAAGCGGGTCGTCCGTCACATCCACCGCGAATCCGTTCTCAGCGCCCATTTTCTTGATGGCTTCAACGCTTATTTGTATATTGTCGTGAACGTATCCCTTGCCATTGTGGGTATAAACCAGGACGTGCTTGTCCGCCACGCCCGCGCCCGGTGAACTTCCCGAAAGCGACACGCGGAACTTCATGGTCAGAGGGATCTTGCTATCCAGGCGGCGCAATTCCAGTCCCGGATAGTCCACCCCCACGAATCCGTAATGCCGCAAGCACCAACCGTTGGGGGCCCCCGGGTTGGAAGGATCTTCGGTGACGCGCGTGGTGGCCACCTGGCCGCTAAAATTGCCGGTCAGTTCCGCCCAAGCCGCGGGGACGCGGTCGCTGTCAGGCGCGTCCTGCTGGGCTGCGCTGTTAATCTTGGTGTCGGTGCGCGGAGCGAAGCGGATTTCCAGCCCTCCGCCATAACCCTTGTCGTGTTCGTGGGTGCCACCGATCTGGACATCCGCGCCCCCTGCCGAATGCAGGGTGACGGTGATGTCGAGGTCGCGGCGTCCATCCACGAGGGCGTGCGCGACGATTTCCACGTTCTCTTGCACCACTTTGCGATCGCCCACGTACCAGCCGCCCTGATACGCCAGCTCCGCCCTGTCCTTGCCGGCCTTCTTGCGCTCCCACTTTTCGAACCGGTCCAGGATGCCCTTAATCGTCCAAAGGTCGTAAGTCTTGCCATCCACAACCACGATGGGCCACATCCAACTGATGCCGCGGTGGTGGGGATGGTCCTTGGGGAAATCATCGGTGACGATCACACCGTTGGGCGCGTAAACGGGGTAGAGGTAGCAGCAGCGGGCGCGATCCGGAGCAGTGCCCTCTTTGAGCATGGTTCCGTAGTTGAAGGAAAACACCGGCGAGCCGTTTTCCGTCAGCTCCACCGACTTGGAGTTCACTTCGTGGAATTGAAATTGTCCTACTGCCACGATGGGTGCGAGCATAAATGCAACCACGAAAAACATCAAAGCCTTCAAGATCTCACCTCGCATTTTATGAGTCTGTCACCACGGTGATCGGATTGCGCAGAGCGAAGCTATGCGCTCGGCGCAATCCGGTTCGATCCTCGGCCCGTACTGCAAACGTGAGAGGGGCCTCCGAAACCCTGGAGGCCCCTTCTTCACCCGTTGGTTCTGCTCGGTTGGAGGTTTCAAAATCTAAGTAACATCGCAAAACGGATTTGGCGGTCCGCCGTGGCATACGGCGACCAATCGGAAGCGGACGTTCCACTGATGATGTCATATCCGCCATAGCTGGTGATCGTTCCACCCGAGAACTTCGCGTTGGAGACAGTGGTCGCAGGATTGGCAAAGTTGGCCGTGTTGGTTAGCCCGTAAGCCTCTGCCCGAAATTGCAGCTTAAAGCGCTCGGTCAAGTTGAAGTCGCGAACCAGGCTGAGGTTGATGTTGAAGAAGCCCGGACCCCGCACAATGTTCCTGCCGGTGGTGCCAAAGCGAGGGGTGTAAGTCACACCGGTATTAGAGGTGCCAGAAACGGGGTAAAAGGCCAAGGGGTCGAAGTAAGGTGAATTGGCGCCATGGCCTCCCAGGATGTTGACGGTGGGCTCCACTTGGTCGGCGGTCTGAGTGTTACCGGGGCAGTTGCAGAAACTACCGGAAGTGGTGACGCTGAACGGCGTGCCGCTCAAGCGGGTCAGGACAGGGGTCAGGTTCCAGTCGCCGAGAATCTTCCCCCCGGCGCCCGTGGTCAGCCACTTCTGGCCCTTCCCGAACGGCGAACTATAGACCGCGTACATTTCGAGGTTGTGTGTGCGGTCGAAGCCGGCGAGGGCTCGGTTGCGGCGAAGGTCCTGATAATAAGCCCACGTCACATTGGTGTTGGCTTCGGTATCGTCGTTGTCGATGGTCTTCGAGTAGGTGTATACGATCCCCACCTGCCCGCCGGCTACGTGGCGGGTGAGCTGAGTCTGCAAAGCATTGTAGTTCCCGCCGGTCATGGGGCCATTGATGGTCATAGCGCTGGGGTTACTAAATTGCGCGTAGAGAGGAGTTCCGGCATTCCCTCCGCCCGGATAGCCAGCGTTGAAGTTGATAAACTCCGCCCCCCGCACCATATGAGTACCCACGTATCCGAGCTGGAGGTTCCAATTGTGGCCTAAATCGCGTTGTACCTCCAAATTCCACGCTTCCTCGTAACCCCGATGGTAGTTGTTGGGGTAGCCGTAAGTCCCCAGATAGTGCGGCAGAACGAACTTTCCCGCCGAGAGGGTCGGGAACGGGAAAGAGGGAATTCCCGCCGTCAGGCCGGTAGGAACGGTCGGGCCTGTCCAGATGCCCGTCGGGCCGCTGCTCGATCCAATATAGCCGCCGGGCGTGAAGGAGTTGGCTCCGCTGATCTGTTGTGAAATGACCGCCGGGTAGACCCAGGCCATATAGTTCAGCGCATAGGGATCGGAGCTCATGCCATAGCCTGTTCGGATGACGGTTTTTTCGGTCAACCGGTAGGCGATGCCCACGCGTGGTTCCAGTTGGCCAGGGCCGGTGGTCATATAAGCGTTGCTGGGCACTCCGCCGACTCCGCCCAAATAGGCGGTGTCAGTGGTCCAGTTGAAATTGGCGGAGCCAAAGTGACTTACAGTTGGGATGGGGTAGTATTCCCAGCGGCCGCCGTAGTTGATACTCAGCTTCTTGGTGACCTGCCAGTTGTCCCGGGCGTAACCCGCAAACTCCCACTCTCGGGTCGTGCCGGGATTCAGATAGACGTAGTCCTTCCCCAAGCTTGCCGGCAGGCCGAGGAGGTAATCCGCCCAGGAGTTGTACTCATTCTCCGAGGGGCCACCCTTCAAGCCGGTCATGGCTCCGGTGAAATTGAATCCGCCGCGCACGCCGAAATCCAGTTGCCCCTGGAAGCGGTTCATGTCATAGCGGTCGATATCGCCGCCAAAACGGAAATTGTGGGCGCCATGGATCCAGCTCAGGTTCGCGGCAAAGGTGTACTGATTGTCGCGAAAGAGGAAGGGGTTGGAGACGGCCGTGTTGCCCAGCCCGCTGAGACTGGTTATCCCGATATTGGGAATGCCGCATTGCAGCGGGCAGGTGCCATCCGTGCCGGAAATAATCGAACTGTAGTTGTTCGTGACGTCGATATTTGTAGCCTGGTAGCGGGGCCGTGTGTACCCCACATTGGCGTCGAACAGCAAGTGAGGATTAAAGGTGTACGTCCCGCCCACGGCGGCGTTCTGCGTCAACCCATAAGCATTACCGGGTTGCGAAACGGAGCCCAGAGCGCTTCCGCCTGCCGCGCCTAACTGCTGGGGATCAAAGACATAGGTCGGCTCCGCGCTGTAACGAGCAAAAATGGTGCTCTTGTCGCTGGGAAGGTAGTTGATCTTTAGGTCCGCGCTGTCGCGTCTAAACTTCAGATCGCCAGCATACTGATAATTGTTCACGGGTGTCGTTGCACCGGGATAATTCGGTGAAGGGATCAATGCTGCCAGTGATGCGGACGCCTTGCTGATGAGGGTCGAAGGGATGATATTGGCATCGGTAGGCGCGCCCCCGGCCGTCGAATCCCCGATCCACAAGCGGTTCGTGCCAGTAGCACTTCCGGTGGTGGGGTCGTAAATGCACCCGGCGGTGGGTGTGGTATCGCAGTTAGTCCCGGCGGGTATGGCGCCTGTGAAGTTCCCTTGAATCATCGCCTGCGTGGGGATGGAAATCACGCCCGTCCCAAACTGGCTCTCCCGATAGCCTTCCCAATCGCCGAAGAAAAACAATTTGTTCTTTTTAATGGGCCCGCCCAGTGAGAATCCGAATTGATTCAGAACGAGTTTGGGTATGGCAGGTCCATAGTAAAAATAGTTCCGGCTCTCCAGCTTGCTGATGGTGTTGAATTCAAAAGCACTGCCGTGGAGAGTATTGCTCCCGGATTTGACCGTCACATTGGTCACGGCCCCGGCGGCATTCCCTGATTCGGCGTCGTAGCCGCCGGTGACGATGTTTACAGCCTCAATCGCTTCCGAAGGCGGTACATAGGCGATGAGGTTCTGTTCCCAATAATTGGTGTCGATGGAGCCGTCAATCAGGGTGATGTTGGAGGTGTCCAACCCGCCACTCACGTACATGGCCAGAGACTGCGTGGGATTCCCCGCAAACGAGTGCGAGGCAACGGGCGGAGCCGCCCCTGGAATCAAGACAAAGCTCGACTGGAAGTTACGATCATTTCCCAGGGGAAGACTGGTAAGCTGGGTGGAGTTCAGCTCGCTCTTCACGTCGGTGCGGTCCGTCTGGAGGGCCTCCAAGGCAGCGGTCACCTCGATCTTCTGGTTCATCGACGCCACCTTGAGCTGCATGTCCACACGCCGTTCGGTATTGGCTTCCACAATCACGTTCCCTTCTACGACCGTGGCGAACCCCCCGGCCGAAATCGTGACCCGATAGGTGCCCGGTTGAAGATCATTGATCAAGTAAATTCCCCGGACATCCGAAACGCCTTGTGCCGAGATGCCCGTTCCCACGTTTAAAGCCTCGATTTTGGCCCCAGGAATCGGGGCATTGGACGCGTCTGTGACGTTGCCCGTGAGCGAGCCGTAAAGTATTTGTCCCTTGGCAGCACCCGCAAACAGCAATATCACCATACCGAGTAAAATAACCTTAAGTTTCATCTCTCTTTCTACCATTGCATCCTCCTCTGATTAAATCAAATCACCGTCTCTTGAAATCAAGTTGCGGAGAGTAGCTCCCGCTCTCGATTCCACCGACCCCGGCCCTGGTACGCAAGCCTACAGGCGAAACGCACCGGACAGTTTCCCTCACCGTCACGGGGGCTTCGCCCAAGAGGTAATTTGTTGCACCTTCGCATTAAATCCGCGCATTCCGGATAATTCGGAATCACGGCTCGAAAAAACCTATACGGCGTCCGCGCGCGTTTCAAGCGAAAAGCCGCGGGCGGAAGCGTTTTTGCAAAACCAGAGCGATGGTACCCCGGAGCCGCGGCTGCGTCGCGTCGTCGGCGGGTACGATGCGGGTGGCGGCATGGGTGCGAGCGCACTCTTGCACCACGCTGTCGACGATCGGACCGACGCGCTTCCACGCCCGGGTCACCTCGCCCACGACGACGATCACCGCCGGCGCCAGTCCGTTCACGAGCATCGCGATACCCAGGCCCAAATAGCGGGCCATTTCGTCGAGAACCTCGCCGGCCCTGCGGTCACCGCGCTCCGCCAAAGATAGGATGTCCGTAAAGCTGGTCACGGGGTCTTTGCCGGTCCCTTCCTCCGGCTCGGAGGACCGGCCCGAATTCTGGCGGCTGTAATTCCGAATGGCCGCGGCGTTCGAGGCATAGACTTCCCAGCACCCGCGGCCGCCGCACTTACATTTCGGCCCCTGCGGGTCCAGGCATACGTGGCCAAACTCGCCCGCCGCCCCGCTCGGTCCTCGCACCAAGTGGCCGTTGGCGATGATCCCCGTACCGATTCCTTCCGATACGGTGACGGCGGTGAGATCGCTCATTCCCTCATGGGGTCCGGACCACACCTCCGCCAGTGCGCACGCGTTGGCCGCGTTTTCGATTTGCACGGGAAGACCCGTCAAGCTTTCGAGGGGTTCCTTCAAATCCACTTGATGCCACCCGAGATTTGCAGCGAAAACCAGCCGTTGCGCGAGATAATCCACGCGCCCCGGCACGCTCACTCCGATCCCCTCGTAGGCCAAATCGGGATGCTGGCTAATGAGGCGGCGCACGTAGGCGCTCACAACGCCAATGAACGTGCCGGGATCGCGCGGCGTGGGAAACGTTTCCTGCGCCCGGAAGCGGGTGTTCAGGTCCGCCAATGCGATGGTGGTGAGGCGCGGCATGGTGTTAATGCCGATGATCCCCGCGCGGTCGGTGTCGAGATAGAGAAGCCGGGGCCGCCTGCCGCGGGGCAACTGCCCGAGGTCTCCTTCCGCGACCCAGCGCTCGCCGATCAACTCATCCACAATCAGTGAAACCGTGCTTCGCTGTAGCCCGGTTTGGCGCGCCAGATCGGCACGGGACAACGGCTGGCTCGTGCGGATCATGTCCAAGACGCTGCTGCGGTTAATCTCCCTGGCAATCTCCGAACTGGCCACTCGGGCGATTCCTTCCCCGAACTTACAAGGGTGCGGGGCCTTTCCCCGGAACGGCGCGCCTTAAGCGCCAGCCGTTTCGAACGACTCGAGGCGCTTGCCAGCACACTGCCTCGTGGCCCTCGACCGTTGATACGTCTGGCCGCGAGCCGATGTGCACCTTGTTCGACATTCGAACTAAGCATCTACGCCCAAAAGAACAGCTTGTCAAGGGAAATAAAGCAGGCGGGGAAAAGGGCCGTAATGTCCTAAACTGGCGGACCGGATTCGAGGAGGGGGCCGGACCTTCCGGCCCGACGATAACCAGCCCCCTCCGACGAGGCCTTCAGGCCCTCAAGCTCTAGCGGCTAAGTCCAACCCATTTGCGGAAATTACCGGAGAACATCCGTTCCACATCACGGTCGATTTGCTTCCGCGTAAGGGGATAACCATCGGCGACCAGGCGGGAATAGGATTCGCAGAGGGCGCGGGAGATGGCGCGGCGCGAGTGTGCCCATTTGTAGATCAGTTGCTCCAGAATCCGCGCGTCGGAATGCTGGGGGATCACCGTGGCGCCGAGCAGTTCCAGGCGTTCCGCGGTGATTTCCTCCACAATCGAGGGGTTGTTGAGGAACCACCAGCAGCCGAAAGGCATCAGGTTGCTGAACTTTCTCGCGGCAACGCACAGCGCGTGCTGATTCTCTCGCGACAGGAGCGTGGCCAGGAAACGCACCTCCGGGTTCTCCGCACAGATGCGCTCCACCGAAGCGGTGTCCGCATATCCCACGCTATCGCCCGCATCCCGAAGGGCGGGGTTCACTTGCCGCGACACGCCGATCATGAGGGCGAAAGGAATGTTGTGCTGAAGGCACGTGGGAAGGACGACCTCGCGGGTCAACCGGGTGCGCCGAGAGTCATCCGGATAAGTAAACGTGAAGGGCAGCGAAACCGCGAGGTACACAGGGCGCAGGCGGGCAATCCACAGGTCCAGGAAGCGGCGCGCTTCGGCGACGGTTTGCGGCGTCAAATCCGCGCTGGTATTGAAACCTGCCGCCGCCATCACCGCGTGCGCGTTCTCCCAATCATTGACCACCGGGTCCATCCGCAAGGCGCGATGGAAACGCTCCGGGCAAGGTTCGTTCCGCTCCCACATCGCCCTTTCCATGGGGTTGAAGGGATCGTTGGTCATCACCAATTCCGAAACGTGGGCGAGATCCAGAACATGGTCAATGTGCCGTTCGACGGTCACCGAGGCAAAATACTCGCGCGCCTGTTTCAGATCGGGCTGGCAGGGATCAAGCCCCAACTTGACCAGGACCCCCACTACGCCGGCGGTCGCCTCCGAAAGCGGTGTGTTCTTGACGAAGAGAGCGTCCCAAATCAGGTCGGCCTGCTGGGATTTTGTGAGCGCCCAGAATTGCTGCGGGGTCACCGGCGATGACCGGAACAACTCCGCCACCAGATAGTGGTAGTTCACCAGCTCATCGATCCCCCACAAACAGAGGCCTCCGAAGCTGGCCGGGAGGAGGTGCGTGTGAATATCAATCACCGGAGTCCGCTGGACGGCGTCCTCAACATTTCCTTGTAGCTCCGCTGCTGTCACCACCTCATCCATTGGGGTCATCGCTTCTCTCCTCAACATTTCAGATTGGATTTTCGGCCTTTCCCGCCCCCGCGCTCCCAAACCGGATTCCACGCGAGCCTGGTGAAGGGTGGGGCTTCACCCCGCCGTTTCAGACCTTCCCAATTGATTCTCTTTCTCGCCCCACTACAGCTTGCGAGGGCACACCCGATGGGAATACTGTGCGTTCCCAGCATCAAGGGACGTTTTCACACACACTCTTTAGCCACGACCGATCGATGAGAATATCCCGGCCGGCCGCGGTCGCGACATAGATGGTAATCCATACCCGTATTGGGTACCAACAAGGATTGCGGCCGGGAGCCCGCCAGGTTGTGGAGCAGCGTGCCTCAGACCTTCTGCGGCGGCGCTAAGGACGCCGTCTCCAACGCACGCAAGAGGTCGCGCAGGATTATGGTCTCACTCAGGTTATCGACACGATTCAGGTCCATCCACTCCACCCAGACGTACTCCAGCACCACAAACCCACGGTATTTCACCTTCTGCATGGCGCGAAGGACGCCGTCGAAATCGATGGTGTTTTCCGCCATGGTCGACTGGAGCTTTCCCGCGCAGGCTCCGCGGGCGTGAAAGTGGGATGTCCGTGCCAGCAGCGGTTCGATGGCCGCGTCGGGAATCCCCTGATAAACAAAGTGACCATAATCAAGCGTCAGAGTGAGGCCGGGGGTCAAATCCAGAAGGCGGCTGGCAGCCTGGGGGGTAGAAATAAGGGACCCGAGATGCGGCTCGACGCTCAAGGTGACGCCCACTTTTGCCGCTGCCTCCACGCGCCAGGCGAGCTCATCCACGGACCTCCGCAGGGAATCCTCTTCACTTTCGGTTTTGAAATGGACGCCCGGCAGCAAGCTCATGTGGCCGCCATTGCATCGCAGCGCGAACTCCAGGAGGCGATAAAAGAATTCCGCCGCCGCCCTGCGGACGGAGGCCTCCAGATGGTTCACGGCGTTCTCTTCAAAGACCCTGCCGGGTTGGCCAAAGGCGTCGGCAATGCGCAGGCCGTTGGCATTAAGCGCCTCGGTGACGCGCCGGGCAGCGCGCGGCAGGTCCGTGAAGACCTCATGAATGTCGAGATGCGATCTCCCCGCGAACAGGGCCACATCCACGGCCTCCACGCCCAGTTCCCGGGCGATCCGCAGGGTTTGCTCCCATTGCAGTTTAGGAAAAGTGTAATCGCATGCGGCGAGTTTCAACGTCGTGAATCCTCCCGTCCGTGTCGTTGGGTTCGAACCGGGTCCGCACTACTCCCTCGGGGGGGGAGCGTCCGGGTCGGTTCAGTTTAACCTTTTGGAGCCCTTATGGCGAGCACGGGTTGGATTGCGCATGCAACATGCAGACCTCATTTGCATTTCTTACCAGGTTGTGGAGCTGGCAGTGCAGCGCGGCGGGCCACTAAGTTTGGGGGAAATGAGACTCATCGCTTTTGCGCTTTGCATTTTGACTTTCCTTTGCGGCTCCGCTACGCTTACCCGCTCGGCGATTTCGATACTTGCCCTTGCGGGCCGACGAGGTCCCCATGGTTATCGCGTCACAACTCCGTCCGGGAATGGTTTTGAAGATTGGCCAAGACATCTTCAAGGTGTTCGAATCCACTTACCATTTGGGGCAAGGCAAGATGCCGGGGAGCGTTCACGCCCGCGCCCGCAACGTGGTGAACGGCACGCTCAAGGAGTTCCGTTTCCGGCCGGAGGAGCGGCTGGAGGACACCCAACTGCAAAGGCAGGATATGGAATTCCTTTACTCGGACGCGGATTCCGTCACCTTCATGAACCCCGACACCTTCGAGCAGGTTTCGATTCCCCGGGAAGCGATCGGCGCGGCTACGAAATTCCTCCAGGCCGAGATGAAAGTTCCCGTGGAGTTTTACGAAGGCCAGCCGGTGAGCATCGCCTTCCCCCCCATCGTTGAGGCGAAGATTACTACCACCGCGCAGCCCGTCCACCAGCAACAAGACAACACCCTCAAACCAGCGACGCTCGAGAATGGGCTCGAAATCATGGTGCCGCACTTCATCAAGCCCGGTGAAACCGTGCGCGTGGAAGTGGCCACGGAAAAGTACGTCGACCGCGTACGCGCCGACACCAAGAGGTTTTGAGGGAGCCCGACTGGCACGGACCTCAGCGGCGACAATTCCCAGATCACTTCTCCGCGGGTTCTGGCGGGTCGATGAGGGGTGGCAGCGCGTGCTGATCATAGATTCTCCTGCTGCGGTTGATTCGGCCCGAAGCTCCCTCCCAGCGGCCCAACTCTTCGTCGTAGCGAGCCAGAATGTTCCCCAGGTAGTACGGCAGGTTTTCTCCTAACCAAAGTTTCTGGTACATATCACGTAACAAGATTGTTTGGCCACGCATGTCCTGGATCAGACTATTGCCTCCGTTGATGCGGCCCAGGATATTGTGGACGGCAGCACGGTCGGAGGCGTTGGCTTGCGCCTGAGAATAGAGATCGGCAATGTATTTTGCGTAAATGGCCTTTTGGCCGAGAAAGTCGAAGCGCCGCGCGGCGAACTCCGTGTAATCCAACAAATCCCCATTGCGGCGCGCGAGGTGGGAATTCGTTAGGAGGTCGGCGACCACGTCTTCCGCGGTCAGCCGAATCTGATGCGCGCTGGGCTCCATCCGGAGGTAGAAGCTCTGCCCTTCTGGAGCCAGAGCATCATGCCATATCAACGAATCGTTGCCGTCGGAATGAATCGCTTGGCGCAGCAGATTGTGGATTTCCGAAAGACTTTTGACTTCGCCCACGAAGTGGTGATCGTCGGCGCGATAGAACGTCCAGTCCCAACTGTCGTTGAACTGCTCGTCGTCCACGGTTTTCTGCCAACTGTGCGCCGCTCCATAGGCGAGGCCGTACCAGGTGAAATTCACCATGCCCTCGCCATCGTCCATCCAAGTGGTATTTAAGACGCCGGTAGCGCCGAGTGACTTTCCGTCGTTGACGAATTGCCGGATGTTGGCCAGCGCCGTGTTGTAGTCGGGATAAATGCGGCTCCAGTTGCTCACGCCGGGCGCCACCCATGTTTCCAGGCCCACATCGCGGAAGGGCTTGATCAAATTCACAAATGACGGCCTGGCATCATAGTCCCAAGCCACGGCGATCATATCGTGCGGCAAATCTTTGAGATGCTCGGGGTGCTCGACACCCATATCACCCCAGAACAAAACCTTGCGTTGATAAGGGCTCAAGGTCTCGTCAATCTTGCGGAGGTAATCGATGTAGACCTTGCCGTAACCCTCCGCCTCGACTTCCGCCTTGGTGCGTCCCTCACCCAATTCCTGGGTTTCATCGGCCCCGATATGGAAGAAGGGGCCGGGAAAAACCGCCGCCAGGTCCCCGAACATCTTGCCAATAAAAGTAAAGGACCCCGGCGCGGTGGGCGTGAGCACGTGGCCGTAAGGCACCTCAACCAAATCCTGGAACCGCTCACTCTGGAGCGCCAAGTGCAGGTGTCCGAACGACTCCTGCTCCGGGATGATGACCACGTGATACTGCGCGCCGTACTTCACCAACTCCTTCGCTTCATCCGGAGTGATGGCCCCACCCGGGGCTGCGACGTTCGGCAGGCTCGGGTAAGCATAAGTGTTCTCCATGTAGGGAGAGACGACGTTGATTTTGTACTCCGCCAGCAGCGCGATCTCACGCTTGAAGGAAGCCAAGGTGGGAATGGGGCCGCGGCTGATGTCCAGGCTCACCCCGCGCCAGCGGATGGCCGGCCAATCGACGATCCGGACCCCCGGCGCCTCGGCCCCGCCGCCCTTTGCCGGATGGAGCAATTGCCGTAAAGTTTGCACGCCATAGAAAATACCCGCTGCCGTTTTGCTCACAATGGAGGCTTCACGGGAAGTGACCACCAGGATGTAGCCTTCCTCGTCGGCCTGCGCAGGAAATTGCAAACCGGACTTCCCCAAAATTTGCTTACCAGCCGCGCTATCGGCACGCGCCAGGACAATGCGCGAAGAGCCCTTCCCCTTGCCTGCAACCACCCCATCCAGAGAACTCAGGTCCCCAGAAAGAAGCGACGCGGCAAAGCGATCCTCTTCTGTGTTGCTGGTGACGTCGATGCTGACGCTCTTCCCCACTTGGAACGTTCCTTGCCCGAGCTCAAGCTGATTGGGATAGGGGGTGAGGGGCAAACTGGCCGGATAAACGGCTGGGCTGGATAACATCAGAGCAAACAAGAATGCGAAGAGTTTTTTAGACACGGTGAAACTTCCTCCTTTTGACCTTTGTGCGATTTCTTGGCTGAGCTGAATGCTGATAGCTATATTTTAGCTACCGCGCCATCCAGCCACCATCCACGGTGAGAAGCGTGCCATTCACGTAATCAGAAGCTCCCGAGGCCAGAAAAACCATTGCGCCCTGCAAATCCTCCGGGGCGCCCCAGCGGCCAACGGGAATCCGCGACAAGATAGCGGGATTCCTTTCCGGGTCGGTCTGCAAAGCGACGTTCAAATCTGTGGCGATATATCCGGGAGCGATGGCATTCACCTGCACGCCCTTGCCGCCCCACTCGTTGGCCAGCGCTTTGGTGAGTTGAGCCACGCCCCCTTTGCTCGCGGCATAACTGGGGACCAGTATTCCACCCTGAAAGGACAACAGGGAGGCAATGAAAACAATCTTGCCGGACCCCCGCTCCACCATCCGCTTGCCGAAGTCGCGGCTGAGGACAAATTGGGAATTGAGATTCACCTCGATGACCTCGTCCCAATATTCGTCCGGGTGCTCTGCCGCGGGTTTGCGCAAGGTAGTCCCGGCGTTGGCCACAAGAATATCGACGACGGGGAAGTCCGCCATCACGCGGGCGGTGAATTCGTGGACGGCTTTGCGCTGGCGAAAATCGCATTGATAAGGTCGAAACTTGCGGCCCGCTTGAACGACTGCTTTTTCCACGTCGCTGCCGCTCGGTTCGAGCGATTTGCTGACGCCCACAATATCAGCGCCAGCTTCGGCCAGGGCCACTGCCAGTGCCTTGCCGATGCCGCGCTTGCACCCGGTCACCACCGCCACCTTACCGTCTAACTTGAAACGATCGAGAATCGTCATGATGTATCGCCTGGCCTTGCCGAGTTAACCTTCGTGGCCTTCCACGTGAGCCAGGAACGCCGCAAGTTCTCCCGGCAGTGGCACTTCAAAGCACAGCGGCGCGCCGGTGAGGGGATGAGCGAAAGCCAACTTTGCAGCGTGCAGAAATGTGCGCGGCAGTGTGGGCTCGTCACTTTCCCCGAATCGCAGGTTGGCGGGCGCGCCATAAGTGGTGTCGCCCACCACGGGATGGCCGAGGCTGGCCAGATGTACGCGGATTTGGTGCGTGCGCCCGGTTTGGGGCACGGCTTCGACCAGCGTAAAATGGCCGAAACGGCGCAGCACTCGGTATTTCGTCAAAGCTTCGCGCGGAGCAATTCCCCCCGCCTTCATGCGCGTGCGACGCCGCGGGTCGCGGCCCACCGGCCTCGAGATTTGCCCGCTGTCGGCGGCCACGCGCCCGTGGACCAGCGCCACGTACGTCTTGTGCACTTCCCGCGACTTAAACTGTTCACTCAGCCGGCGATGAGCGGTGTCATTCTTTGCCACTACCACGAGGCCGGAAGTCATCTTATCCAGCCGGTGCACGATCCCCGGCCGCAGGTCGCCGCCGACGCTTGACAAAGCTTTAATGTGGTTTAATAGGGCGTTCACGAGGGTACCGGACCTCACTCCGGCCCCGATATGCACCACCATGCCGGCGGCTTTGTTCACTACCAGCAAGTCCGCGTCTTCGTAAATGACGGACAGCGGCAGGTCCTCCGGCGTGGCGCGCGGCTCTTCCTGCTGTGCGCGGACACTGATGCGCGATCCGGCTTCAATCTCCTCCCCGGCTTTCCTCGCCCGGGCCGAGCCGAGCGTAACAAGCCCCTCGCGAATCAGCCGCTGAATCTGGCTGCGACTCCAATCCGGCATCTGCCGCACCAGGAAGACGTCCAGACGGTCACCAGCTGACTCCGCCGGAACCACGAACTGCCGCGTTTCCGCCATGTGCACCCCAGGAGTCAGAAGTCAGGAGACAGGAGTCAGGAGATTGAGTAATTCGGTCATCGGGTCATCGGGCCATTGAAATCCCTAAGTGGCGCGATGGCGCCATGATCCAGCCGATTTTCGCGGGATAAAGGCCGCATTATTCTGGCTTCTGACTCCTGACTGACTCCCCCTCTCTGGCTCCTGGCTACTGATTCCTTGCCCTAATCTGTAAAGAGCACTTGCACCACAATGAAGGCTGTGCCCACCACAATGGCGCTATCCGCCAAATTGAAAGTGGCCCAGTGATAACTGCGGATATAGAAATCGAGAAAATCCTCGACCAGGCCCGTGCGCATGCGGTCATAGAGATTGGAGAGCGCGCCGCCCAGTACCAGGGACAGTCCGACGCTGGTTTCCCATCGCAGGTTATGAGTTCGGACCACCAAGATCACCACCGCAATCAGCAGAGCGGCGGAAATGACAATCAGCACCGGAGTCTTCCACCATACCGGCGAATCCGAGAAGAGTCCAAACACCGCCCCGGAGTTTTTGGTGTTGGTCAGGTTGAAAAATCCCCGCACCACGGGAATGACGGCGCGCTCGGGAATGCGGCTTTCCACCAGGTGCTTGGTCACCTGGTCTGCCGCAAACACCGCCGCGGTGATGACGGCCATAGAGATACGCGAGACGATTTTGACACGAGAGGTCATAGATGAAAGTGGTTAGTGGTTAGTGGTTAGTGGTTAGTGGTTAGCGGCCGGTGGCCATTGGCCACCCGATGCTAGCCACTAACCACTAACCACTAGCCACTGCTTTTCTCGATTTCCTTCAGCGCCGCGGAGCATCGTTCGCACACGGTGGGATAGCGCTCATCCTTTCCCACCTGTTCGGAGTAATTCCAGCACCGATCGCATTTCCGGCCGAGGGCTTTTTCGATTTTCACGCTCAGGCCGGGCAACCCCGTGATGGTAGCGCCCTCCACGGCTTGCTGGCTAATCTCGACCTGCGACACGATGAAAAGATAGCGGAGGAGGTCGCGATACGGCTCCGCCAGCGGCTGAAGGTCTTGACTGACCACCAGGCGGACGCGAGCTTCCAGCGAGCCGCCAATGAATTTGTCCTGCCGCGCCACTTCCAACGCCTGCAGCACCTCCTCGCGCAGGGCGATCAAGCGCGGCCAGTTTTCCATCCGTTCCAAGTGTTCTGCGGAGAGTCCCGCGCGCAGGTCCGCGGGGGAAACATACTTGGCCAGGTGAACGCTCTTTTCCCGCAGATGAGGGGCGGGAAGGTGCGTCCAA
>Ga0326728_10011066_pt1 | contig 20780 bp, 15 predicted proteins | sample MB3enrmetagenome_FD_207602 | JGI IMG/M metagenome (GOLD analysis project Ga0326728, IMG submission 207602) | Lab enriched peat soil microbial communities from McLean, Ithaca, NY, United States - MB31MN | ecosystem: Environmental > Terrestrial > Soil > Wetlands > Peat | place: USA: New York... | reverse complement strand
TGCCCCCTGCTTGTTGAGGCCCTTGGCCACTTGCACCTGAAATAGACAACCTGAAGCGCCCGCCTCAAACGTGCCGTCGCCAGAACACCCCAGACCGATCGATCCACCTCATCTCCTCCGTCACACCGTGCTTGACGCGAAAATCGTCGACGGCCTGTTTGCAAGTGGACATGACCCCGTAATCGTCAATGATCACGTATCCTCCGGGGGAAAGTTTGGCGTAAAGCGAATTGAGAGCGTCCGCGGTGGAGGCATACATGTCACCATCCAAGCGCAGAATGGCAAGCCGCTGGATGGGGGCGACGGGAAGGGTGTCTTTGAACCAACCTTTAAGGAATTCCACCTGGCTGTCCAGCAACCCGTAGCGGGTGAAATTTGCTTTGACCTGCTCGAGGGAAACTCCCAGAATCGCGTTGTTTTTCCAGAGTCGGTCCCCGGCATCCTGCGGGTACCGCCCGTCAGGCTTTGGTAGTCCCTCGAAGGAATCCGCCACCCAAACCTTGCGTGTCGTGTCACCGTACACCTTCAGTAGCGCGCGCATCAAAATGCAGGCCCCGCCCCGCCAGGCTCCGGTCTCAATTAAGTCCCCTGGTACCCCATTTACCAAAATGTCGGTAACGCAGTCCTCCAGATTCTGCAAACGCTTCAGCCCAATCATGGTCTCCGCCTGGGCGGGCCAATCGAGGCCTTCCACCCGCATGTCTGGATCGAAAGGAACCTGCCGGACGATGGCCAAATTGTGCGTCGCAAGCCAGCGCTGGGCCATTGCCAAGACGGCCCATCGCTTTCGTCGATCCGTCACTGGGCGGCGAACTTCCCCGTAGGTTTCGCCAATGTTGTATCGCGTCAGACAATTCTTCAGCAGGTCGAGGTACATCTGTCGAGCCCGGGGGCCATCATTCATCAGGTGGTTTCCCGTCGCTTGCTGGCTCCGCCTCTGGGCGTCCCACGATCTGGCGGCGACAGTGGCAATCTCTCCACCCCTGGCGAGGCTGTGTCACGCACCGACCTGCTGGCCGTCTCCAGCAGGCCGAGGCGGCGAACTGCTCGCTTGATCGGGCGGCCCGCGATTATGGGGCGAATCGCCAGGGCCCGCGCGACCGCCCCCAAGCTTTGCAGATAGCTGCCTTGCTCAAAGTGAATACGCGCGGCAGCAAGCCATGTGTTGGCAATAACCGATTTGCTCACATGCTTCCACGACTGTGACTCAAGAGCCTCGCGCATGACGCGCAGGGCGCCGGCCTTGTCGGCGCCCTGAAGCATCACATCGATCCAGTACTGGTAGACCCCCATGAGCGACTCCTCGAAGACCGCGTCGCTCACGCCCAGGCTTGTTAGCTGGCCGCGACTTACCGGATCTTCTTGATCGATGGGGTCTGGGTTGCCTGCTCGGCGCATCGATGACGCCGCCCAAGCACCCAGGATCGCGATGACCTGTTGCCGAATATTCGTAATGGAGACGGAGTTGGCGTGCCTCCTCATATTAAGAACAGGCTCTTCCAGGTTGGCGATCTGCCAACGCTCGGCAACCCTAACCAGCAGATCGTAGTCCTCGGCCGCCAGCATCGCTTGCCTATAACCTCCAATGGCACGGAGTTTCTCGGCGCTAAAAACCAGGGTGGGATGAGAAAACGGGACCAGATGTAAATCAAACAGCCATTCCTTTATTTTCTCGTCGCTGGTGGGAAAGTTGGGAGTGGAGAGATGCCTCCCCATGTCGTCGATGATGTTGACCGAACTTCCCAGAACGGCGACGGCTGGATTCCCTTCGAGATATTTGACCTGTCGATGCAGACGGTCGGGGGCGGCAATATCATCCGCATCCATGCGCGCGATATAGCGCCCACGGGAAAGGCCGCAACCTGTGTTCAATGATGCAATCAGGCCCTTGTTCTGTTGGTTGTGAACGACGATGCGAGAGTCGATCTCCTGATAGTGTGCGAGGATAGCCGCAGTCCCATCGGTCGACCCGTCGTCAATGATGATGAATTCGAAATCGCGAAAGGTTTGGCTCAGAATACTCTCAATGGCTTCGGCAAGGAAGCGCTGGCCGTTGAAAACACTCATCACCACCGAGACCACAGGACTATGCATGGGCAAATGCTCCGCACCCGTCATGCGCTGTACTGACTCCGAGTGCATGCGGCCCCTCACCGTTGAACCCACCCGGTTGGAATCAGATCACGGGTGTCCACTTCTGTCGTGTTGAACCATTTTCTGGGCGCGACGACGGTCCCTTTCGAATTACTCAGCCAGGCGCCCCACCAGCCAAACGTACTGTTGGCGATAATAAAATGCTTGCAGCGGCTCATGAGATACAAATCGCCGGCACCTTCATGCCCAACAAAAATGGTGGGACAGTCGAACCGCAGGTTGTCCTTGCACCAGTCGATCTCGTCGGAGAATACGAATACCGTCGGATTGGTCACCCGGGCATGGATTACCTTTATGCTTTCGGCATAATACTCGGTGCCGACAAAACTCTGCAGCCCGTAGTGGCCCCGGCGCACATTGACACAGACGGATTCGGTGGACTGGACCTTCCCGGCCAGATTCTCGACCTGCGCGGATGTGGTACGCAGCGCGAACTCCCGCCGAATGATAGGTTCTATTTCCTTAAAATACTTCTCGCTCTGCCAGTAGCCATCAAGGTAGACGTTGCCAGGGGCATCCAGCACCGTGGGGTCAAATGCGAACGTCTTTTCCTTCAGCACGTAGGTAAATCCCGGGACCCGCACGCGCCCCAGATTGAATGCGAATCCGGGAAGGCGAAGTCCCTGGCCAAGGGCCCGGACCCTCCCCAGGGGGGGAAAGTCGTCAAATCTTTCCGCGATATTGAATATTCCCAGCGAGTATTCCCGGGTCTGGTCATACTGATATGAACTCACGTCCAGCGCCAGGGAAGTTCGCCGGCGTTGGGCTATGGTTCTTCCCAAGGCGTACTGAAACATCTGGTTGCCAAGCCCCCCCATTAATCTTACGGTAACCATTCGCTTGCCACGGGGGCTGTGCCGATAGGTGATTTCATTAGCCGATTCCGCCCGCAACCCCATCACCCGCGATCGCGGGCCAGAAGGTGGAGATCTTCCTCCGTCAGCGGAACCCCGGCTACCTTGCGATACAGAGCTCGGTAAGTTCTCCCGGTCCGTTCCCAGGTAAACAGTCGGGACCGTTCCCGGCCTCGCGCCCGCAATTGCTCCCGCAGAGCTTCGTCGCTGGAAATGCGCAGCAGGCTTGCGGCGATGCTGTCAGTGGAATGAGGGTCGAAGGTCAGAACGGCATCTCCACCGTATTCGCGGAGAGGAGGAATGTCCGAGCAGGTGACGGCTACCCCCTCCTGAAAAGCCTCAATTACCGGTAAACCGGCACCCTCAAACAAACTGGGAAATACAACGAACTGAGCAAGGCGATAGAGGGCGCGCACTTCGAGCGGACTTACAAAACCCAGGAAGGTCACTTGCGCTTGGAGCCCGAGCTCATCAATGTGGCGGCTGATCACCGGCCAATACTCGTTTTTTGCCCCGGTACAAACGAGATTCAACCTAACGCCATGGCGATCACCCAGCAAGCGGAGTGCTTCGAGCAATCTCACGTGGTTCTTGTGAACCCAGGTCTGCGCCGGAAAAAAACCAAACAGATCGGGGAGCCGGTATCTTGCCCGCACGTCTTGGGCGGCTTCGTCAGTCATACCTTCGTAAAGCGCCACCGGAGGTGCGCAGCGAATGACAAATATTTTCTGAGGATCGAGCCCGTAAAACTGCTCCAGGTCGGACTTCACTGCGCACGTCGCCGCCACTACTGCCTGCGCCGAATGGCATCCCGCTGAATACAATTCCTCCCGGAAAGCTATCTGTTGGTCACTCCAGAATTGCGGGTAACGGAGATGCTGCAAATCCCAGGGAGTATAGATGGACGGCAAGCCACAACGTATGAAGGCTTGAAAGGGAAAGTGAATCAAATCCCCGCCCAGCGATTCATAGAAACCGTCGGACTGAGCCACCACGCCGTCATCAGGGACAACTTCCGGGACACCCGAGAGAAACTGGCGCGTCGCCCTCCATAACCTGCCGGCGGGCCGCCTGAGCGGTCCAAGCAGCCGCTTCGCCCACTCCAAGCGTCCGGGCTTTAGGGGGAGGGCCGCCTTGGGCCGGGGGGCCGCTACGCTTTTCTGGTTAGGTCCCATAAGAGGGTTTAACCAGTCGGGGCTGTCGGGAAAGGTAATCAAGATGTATTGCTCTTCCCCATCGGTAAGGCGTCCCAGGCCATAAACGAGGCCCATTACAAACTGTTCAACCCCTCCATACTGGCCGCCGGGAGGCACCTGAGCGTTAATGAGGACGGTCAGTGGCTGGGTCATAACTCAATCGCGATGGTGAGTGGAGTCTCCAAACTCACCGCACGTCATGCTGGATACTTGTTCGTCGTCGCAGCCCGAGGCGCTTCCGCAAGGGAAAGGTTCGATTAATAAAGATGTCCCAAAAAACGTCCCTCAGGAAGTTCCGGCCAATCATCGTCGCCCGCCACCCCACCAAAAACAGGGCTTTCATCGAGCGGGAAGAAACAGCACATTTAAGTCCCTCGCGAATAAGATGGAGGGCCGTGGGGAAGTCCCTGCTGCGAACGAAATTCTCGGCGTTGGCGAGTGCCGAGAGGGACAGCCACTCCCTTGCCTTTCGCGAAATCGCGTCGGCACGATCCGGAGGGAGCGAAAAATGGCTGAATTCAATGCAACGGCGGATATCGGCAATGAGCCGGCCCGACCGCATCGCGGATGTGGAGTATGAGCCTGTGTGCTGACGCCAAGCACCCAGGATTTCGGGTTCATACCAGATTGGGTAGCGTGCCGCAATTCTTATCCATATTTCCCAGTCACCCGAAATGAATTCCGTCCGGAATCCGCCCAACTGCTCGTAGACACTCCGCCTGACCACCGCAGTCGGACACTGGATTCTTGAAGAAACACCGATTTTCTCTATAAAATCCGGCAAGATTCCCGCTGTCGGGCTTTCGAGTTCTGAGTTCCAAAGCGGGTGGTCATTCTCGTCAATGAACGCGTTTCGGCAAAACGCCGCACCCACGTCGACCCTTCCCTCCAGCGCGGTCTTAAGACGCGCATAGAAACCACGAAACACCACGTCGTCACTGGGCAGAATATGCACCCACTCACCCCGGGACCGCTCGATGCAGCTATTGAAGTTCAGAACCGCGCCGAGGTTATGCGGCTGGCGAACAAAACTCACTCGATCGCCTCCCAATCGGCGCACCAGGGGCTCCGGATCCTCGATGGTGGAAGCGTTGTCAACCACTTCGATTTGCATCTCCCCAGCGCCCGGATCTTGCGCCAGCACACTGCTCAACGCCCTTTCGAGAAATGCCGTTCGATTGTAGGTGGGAATCATGACGGACCAAAACGGTCTGGGCCCCCTTTCGGCGGGGGGACCAATTTGGGGAGGCGGAGGATAGGTCAACAGATCGACTCTGCTTGGTCTTTTGAACATTTCAGATAACCGCTCGCGTGACTATCCGCGGCGTAAAAGGCAGCAGGCCGCCCTCGGGGATCTCTGCCCGAACGGGTCGAGGGGCCACATTCAGGAGCATTTTGTTGTAACCGGCGCAGGAAGACGTATAGAACCCCATCCGCTGTCCCAGTAGGACCTGGTTCCGTCATTTCTCAGCGGAGGCAGCATTTCGAAATGGAGGACTTCAAGTATCCCATCCAACTCGCGGTAGTTCCCTGTTTCATCATTTATTCCTACGCCCACCCCAAAATTGTACTGGCCAGGGGAGAGGGCGAAATTGGCGAGCTTCAACCGGTACTGTGCCACCTCACCCTTTTGAATGGAATGGCCGGTGGGACCAAAGCAAGTGCCCACGCGCACCCCATCAATCCTCGAGATGCTAAGCCCAAAGCGAAAGCTGTTGACCGTTTCGTTTCCACGAACGGTGGCCAGCAGATGAAAATCCGCATCTGCCGGCACCATCTTGGCGGGGTAATCCTTGAACTCCAGCGCGATGATCTGCACCTCCCGGGTAAGTTCCTCGGAATACCGTGGGGCGTTCTCCACATCGTAAACGATGGCGTGCCGATCCATCGACGCACCCAAGTATCCAGCAATCGCCTCCTGGGTCGGGGCGATCGTACTGATGCGTCCCCCCTCCAATACAATAACGGCCTTGCAGAGCATGGCGATTGCCGCCATGCTGTGGCTCACAAAAATCACGGTGCGGCCTTGCCTGGCCGCGTCGCGCACCCGGCCATAGCATTTCTTCTGAAAATCGACATCGCCCACGGCCAGCACCTCATCGACAATCAAGATTTCCGTATCAAGGTGCGCTGCCACCGCAAACGCCAGGCGGAGGTACATCCCACTGGAATAATGCTTCACTGGAGTGTCGATAAACTTCTCGACTTCGGCGAAGGCGACGATTTCATCGAATTTGCGCGCCACTTCCTGCTTCCGCATCCCCAGAATGGCGCCATTCAGAAAAACGTTCTCCCGGCCCGTGAGTTCGGGGTGGAAACCGGTGCCGACTTCCAGCAAACTGCCCATGCGGCCCCGGACTTCGGCATAACCCGTGGTGGGCTTGGTGACGCGGGCGAGGATCTTGAGCAGGGTGCTCTTGCCGGCGCCGTTGCGCCCGATGATGCCCACCACTTCGCCCTGACGGATTTCAAACGAAACATCCTTGAGCGCCCAGATTTGGGTGGCATCGCCGTTGGCCGATGCCGGCTTGCGGGCCCGAAAGAGGCGGGCCGGGGCCGACGCGGCGCTGGCGATCACATCCCGCAGGGTGAGGTTGTATTGGCGCTCGCCGATCGTGTAGAGCTTGCTCAGATTTTCGGCGCGAATGACGATGTCAGGCATGAGAGCAATTCAAAATTCAAGATTCAAAATTCAAGAGAGGTTCGAAATGCAAATTTCGAGATTCAAAATTCAAGAGCGGGGATTCGGAAGGGCGATTCAAGATTCAAAATTCAAGAGTCAGCAGCATGCAGCCGGGGACTGTTAACTGTGAGCTGTCGACTGTCAACTTTTCCTAGACCACGTCGGCGATGGTTCCTTCCATCCTATGGAAGAAGAACATTCCCCCCACGACTAAGAGCAGCACCGCCGCGGATGAGGCGGCCAGCATCAACGTCGGAGGCTGGCCGTGTCCGGTCAGGCTCCAGCGGAAACCTTCGATGACCCCCGCCATGGGGTTGAGGCCGTAAAGCCAGCGCCAGCGCTCCGGCACCAGGCTGCTGGGATAGGCCACCGGGGAAGCAAACATCCAAAATTGCACGAGAAACGGGACGACGTAACGCACGTCACGATAGAGAGCGTTCAGAGTCGATAGCCACAGACCCACCCCCAGGGCGGTCAAGACCGCCAGCAGCAGAAAAAGAGGAAACAGAAACATGGCGGGGCCGGGCTTGATGTGGTACCAGGCCAGAATGCCCACAAAAACCAGAAAGCTAATGAAAAAGTCGAGCAACCCTGAGGTGACGGCCGACAAGGGGAGCACCAGACGGGGAAAATAGACTTTGGTAATCACGTGCTGCTGGTCCACCACGACGCTCGTGGCTTGCTGCAAGGCGCCGGCAAAGTAAGTCCAGGGCAGAAGTGCGCTGTAATAGAAGACCGGATAGGGCAGCCCGTGGGAAGGCATTTTGGCCAGTTTCCCGAAGAAAAGGCTAAAAACAACCATGGTCATGAAAGGCTGAATGATCGCCCAAGCCGCCCCGATGACCGTTTGCTTGTAGCGGACCTTGATGTCGCGCCAGACGAAGAAATAGAGCAGTTCGCGCGCCGCCCAAAGCTCTCTCAGATCGACGTTTAGCCATCCGCTCGGTGGAGCAATGCGCAAAGTCGGAAGAGGAACCGGCACGGATTCAGTGGTCATTCGGTTCTATAGTCTCCTTGATGTTTTTTCAGTTGCTCGACGTCCTCACGCTCGATTTCCTGCATCAGGGCAGTACGGTTCAGGGCGTAGGCCTTGAGGTCGGTCAGGACTTGGCGGGGCACCCGGGTAAACTGATTGTGGACCATCTGCTTCCAGGATATGGGGCCGCGGGCCGGCACCAGGTGCGTGCCCCATTGGAAGATGAAACCCAGATTCCAGAGGATGAACAGGCTGGTAACAGAGGTGGCAGTTACCCATGCCCTCTGATGTTTCTTCACCAGATCGGCGAACTCCCGGAACGAAACCGCCAAGCCCAGTACGAAAAAGGGCGTGAGGGAGATGAAAAACCGGTTACCAAAGGAAGATAGTCCGTCCCAGTTGACGTGCAAGGTGACCAGCACATAAAAAGCCAGAGAGGCGATGAAAAGGTATCCGGCCAATTCCCGGTCGTGCTTGCGGAGTAAGAACCAGCCCAGAATCGCCGGAATCAGGATCGGCGTCCAAGTAAGGAGGCCATGATCCGAGGAGAAAAGCACTTGCAGGAGCGCTGGCCTCGAGCTCCACTCCCCGGAGTATCCCAGATCGAAGGGATTACCGTAGATAACCCGCCGGGTTATCAACGTGGGGAGGAATGCCGCTACCAGCGCGAAGCAATAAACCACATTTGCCTTAAAGAGCCGGCCCATGGCGTCCCAGTCGGGTTCAGAACTTCGCCACTTCTTTGCATACTGCCGCATGGACTCCAGAAAGGGTATCAGCAGCACCGCGATGTTCAGGTAGTAAACGTCGAGCATCAACCCTGACAGCAAACCGAGGATCGCCCACTGCGCCGGCGTTCTACCCTGGCGGGTTCGATGCCAATACCATAGAAACAGCGCCACAACGAACACCGAGTGGGCATGTGACCACGATGGGTTGAAGTACATATAGACCGGCAACGAACTCCCGAACCAAACCCCCACCGTCGCCAGGAAAGCCCAGCGCTCCGGGCAATAGGCGCAAGCCAGGTTAAAGGAAAGCCAGAGCCCCAGAAAACCGTAAAGCGCGGTAGCGAGCGCCATGGCCACGATGTACGGGCGGGAGAAGCCGTTCGCCTTGACGTTTACCCCAAATCTTTGGAGCGTCAACACGACACCGTGGACCGGCACGATAAATGGCGCCCAGAGCATGGAAGGCCCAACGGTGAAATGATTCTCCAGATGCCCCGTCGGCGTGTATTGCTTGGGGTCAATCTCCCCGGTGGCGAGCACCCGGCCCATAACGAAACTTTCATTGGCGGACCGCCAGTCGTTGGCGAAATCGAGCCGGTGCTCGATCAGAAGCGAACGCAGGTAGGCATAGTAGCCGACCCCGTCACCTCGGACCCAGGGATTAACCATTGGCAGGGATAAAAGAAACAAAAGGAGGAGGGCTTTCCGGTAGGCAGAGAGGGTGCGAAGCTTATTCAAAATTGTTTCGGGCAACTTGAACTTGGGTTGGCGACATAAAAATGGAAGGCTGCAGCCTATCCGGGAAACGCGGGAGGATCTTGTAGCGCGGGCGGGACGCCCTTGCTACGGCAGAAAGCAACTCACGGGGGAGACGCCCATGCCACGTCCACAGCGGGCGGAACGCCCGCGCTAGGTCAGAACCATCTGTTTCTTTGCGGCAAGGTGGGCTGCCACTTTATCGATGATGGCAGGAAGGGGGGTGGTGGGACGAAAGTCTATAAGCTGCACTAACTTTTCCAGGGACGGGACTCGCCGGGCCATATCCTCGAAGCCCGGTTCATAGGCCTGATCGTAAGGGATAAATTGAATGGGCGAAGCGCTCCCGGTTCGGGCTTTAACGAGAGACGCCAAATCCTCAATGCTGATCTCTTCGTTGTTTCCGATATTGACGACTTGCCCCACCGCGCGGTCCGAGCCCATCAGTTTCACGATCGCTTCGACCACGTCACCCACGTACCCAAAGCAGCGGCTCTGTTTGCCCGTCCCAAACACGGTCAAGGGCAGGCCCTCCAGGGCCTGCCCGACGAAGGTCGGCAGCACCATCCCGTAGCGGCCAGTCTGGCGGGGACCCACCGTGTTGAAGAGCCTGCCGATCACCACCGGCAACCTCTTCTCCTTCCAGTAAGCCAGGGCGAGGAACTCATCCAGAGCCTTGGAAGCGGCATAGGACCAGCGCGACTTGGAGGTGGGACCCAAAGTCACGTCGTCCTCCTCGCAGAACGGCACCTTTTGGTTCTTGCCATAAACCTCGGAGGTGGAGGCGACAAAAACCAGCTTGTGCTTCTTGGCGGCGGCTTCCAGAACCACTTCCGTCCCTTTGACATTCGTTTCAATGGTGCGCACCGGACTTTCGATGATCCGCCGAACCCCCACCGCCGCCGCCAGGTGATAGACGACGTCGGACTCGTCCACCACCTCCGCCAGAAGCTGGCGGTTCATAACCGTATCAAAGAAACATTGCAGGGCCCCGTTCGCGCGCAAATGCCGGAGGTTATCCACCGACCCGGTGCTCAGGTCATCCAGGATAATAACCCTCTCTCCCCGTGCCAGCAGGGCCTCCGCCAGGTGCGACCCGATGAATCCGGCGCCGCCGGTAATCAATGAAACCATTTAGGCGTCCTCCTTGGTAACCATGCGCATCGCGATTTGGAGCAGCGGTCTCTGGCCGCCGGCGTGTAGCGTCGATCTCCGATCGACGCTTTGGCGGTCGGAGACCGCCGCTACCGCCGGCTAACCGGAGGAGCGCTCCTTATCCGCGTAATACGCTGTGTTATGGTACGTATAGTATCCATGATAATATCTGTAGCCATAATATCCGTCACGGTTGGCATCCACCTTGTTGAGGACCGTGCCGAGCATCCTGCCGCCCGCGTGCTCAATGATGCCGCAAGCCCGGCTAAGGGCGGCGCGCGAGGTCTTTTCGCTTTCCACCACCATGACGACGCCATCGACGAGGCTGGAGATGATGGTGGCGTCGGTGATCGGCAATACGGGGGGCGAGTCAAGGACAATATGATCAAAATCCTGCCGCAACCGCTTGATGAGTTCTTCCATTTTCGGCGAACAGAGCAGTTCGGCGGGATTGGAAGGGACGGCGCCACTGGGCAGGAGCGCGAGGCTGGGCACCCCTTCGATCCTTTGGAGCAGTTGGGGGCCATACTCATGGGCGCCGGTCAGAATGCCGGAAAGGCCCTTGGGGCTGGCAAGCTTCAAGGTCCTGGCAATTCCGGGGCGCCGCATGTCCGAATCCACCAGGAGCACGCGATCCCCTTTCTGGGCCATGGTCAGAGCGAGATTCAGCGCGGTCACCGTCTTCCCTTCCCCCGGCTGAGAACTGGTCACCAACAACACCTGGGGCGGCCGCTCGGCGTCGGACAGCAGAATGGAGGTGCGGAGCGCCCGATACGCTTCAGAAATGGGAGCGCCCGGTTTCCGAATGACCGACAGGGCCACGGGGAATCTCGAATCCTGCGCCATGAGGGAAAGGCGCTTGGGTCCGTGCTGGATTTTGCGGCTATGCCCGGGATTTAACTGCGACATGGGAACAATGGCCAGGGTGGGAAGATCCGTAAGCTTCTCGATCTCCTGGGCGCACTTAATGGAATTGTCCAGCGCTTCCCGGGTTAAGGCCAAGGCTACGCCCAAGCCCAAACCTGCCGCTATGGCAAACATGACGTTGCGGACCTTGTCGGGCCGGATGGGCGCGGTGGGGGGCACGGCGCGGTCGATAACATGGATGTTGGTGGCGCGCAGGCCGGCGGAAACGTTGGCGTCCTTCAGGTGGGCAAGCAAGCTGTCGTAAAGCTGCTGGTTGGATTCGAAATCGCGCTTGAGCATATTGTGCTCAATCAGCAACTGATTGACTTTTCCGACTTCCACGTTCTGCTTGGCCACGGCGTCGGAGATGGCTTTCTCCCGCTGGACCGCCGCCTCGTATTGACTGCGGATGTTCTCCACCGCCCGCTTCCTTTCCCGTGCGATGAGCAAGTCCAAATCCTTTAGTTGATCCTGAATCGCCAGCGCTTTGGGATAGGTAGGCCCGTACTGCGCCGAAACTTGCGAGTAGTCCTCCCTCATGGCTAATTCCCGGGATTCCAGTGCAGCCAGGGGGCCACCCGTTTGCAGGAACCCCACTTGCGCGTCATTTTCCGCCACGATTCTATAAGTCGATTCCTTCGCTAAGCGGTCGGTTTCCGCGGCGCTGAGGTTCTTGTTCAAGTCATCCAGCCTCGCCGAGGCCGCCGTCTGCTGCTCGCCGGCAGACACGATGTTGTTTTCCCGCTCATATTCCATCATCGCCTGCTCGGATTTTTCCACTTTCAGTTTCAATTCGTCCAGCCGATCCTCCATCCATCCGGTGGCCTGGCGGCTGGCGTCGTACTTGGTGCGAAAGTTGTGCTCGATAAAGTTGGCGACGAGGGTGTTCACGATGTCGGCCGCCTCTTTGGGATTGGAGCTTTCATAGCTTACCAGAATCATGCGGGTGTCCCTTGCCCTATCCACGTGAAGACGACCTTGGAATGCCCGGACGGCGCCAATTTGCGCGGACATGGGAATACCCACAACTTTGTCGCCGGAACTGGCCGCTCCGCCTAACTTCAATCGCTGGATCGTTTCCCATGCCAATTCGTCACTCTGCAGGATGCTGACCTGCGTGGACAGGAAGGCATCGTCGGCATCCCCCGACTTGAAGAGATCGTTCAAGGTCTGGAGGAGGGGCATTTCGGATTCCACATCGAGTCGACACGTGGCTGAGTAAACCGGCGGCAACTTGAAGGAGTAGAAGGCTACCAAAGACGCGAGCACCACCGTGACGGACAAAATGAGCCACTGATGTTTTATGATGAGATCCCAAACGGCACGGAATTGGCCGAAGGTGTCGATCTCGCCGATCTCGATGCTTCGGGTCGCCGAGATGCGGCGGTCGCGAGGGTCGCTGCGTGCGACCGGCGGGGGATTATATGGAACTATCTGATTGTCATCAGGCATGTTATGTCCTCAGCTTCAAGGCTATCGGGTCTCCGAAAGGGTTGGCGCCACCGCGGATTGGGTCGTTCCCTCGCCCCCCAGATAGAAGCCCCATGTATATTAAATGGTTATTTTAAAACATTATAAGACTTTCCGCAGGCGCGACCTTCCATGAAGAGAAGTAGGATCTCGAGTTCCCGGCATAAAGTCAGGTCAAACGCCGCGGCGTAAATGATCATCAACATGTTCTTGAGTGGGGATTATTGGGTATGTGCCCTTTATCCACTTTAGTGAGCGAGAACGGCACCCGTCGCTGCGCTATTAACGATTGTTGACGGCACACCGGTGAGCGTGTGTAAGGCCTTCTTGCCGCCGCTGCCCGGGACGAAAAGGATGTCGTCCGCCTGCAAAATGGGATCGGGGGACTTTCCCGTCAAGATACTTTTCAAATCGAGATTGATTTCGTCACGCCCGTTCGGCGCTTTGGAATCTTTCCTGATGATCATCGCCTTGCTCTTTTTGGCGACACTGGTTGCATCTCCGGCGATGGCCAGCGCTCGCAGTACGGTTAACTGATCACGCCCGTTACGAAGGGTATAGCCCCCGGGACGACCGACCTCACCCATGACGTAATAAACGCCAGCCCGTTCTACAGTTACGCGGTCACCCGGCCACACCTCAGTCAATGAAGCTGGATCACTTACACTCAGGACTTTATTCAATTCCACAGTCAAGGTGGGGCTTGCCTGTTTACCCTCCAGGGCAAGATCTCGCAGAGCGAGGTTGCCACGCGTAATCGTGGCATTGATCCCTGCGTCGTCGGCTAACCCGCCACATTGAGTGAGAACATCAACCAATTTGGTTCGCCAATCCAAGGCGAGAACCGCCGGATTCTTTACGGCCCCTTCCACCGCCACCGAACGGGAGCGTGATTGTTTGATCGAGACGGCAATTTCCGGGTGCCGCAAGCGACCGGACTCGCGGAAAGATTCCTCCATCGCGCGCGCGAGTTGATCCGGCGTCAATCCTGCGGCCTGGATGGGCTTGGGCAACAAAGGCACGATAACGGCTCCGGACGGGTTTACCGCATAACTATGAGAAAGCTCCGGCACATCGTAAACATAGACATCCAACACGTCGCCCGGATTGATCAGGTACTCATCGGAAGCAGGCACGGCGGAGGGGGCGATTACGGGTGTCGGCGCTACCGCCGCAGGCGATTCAGATTTCAACCCCTGCGCAGGGTCCTGTGCTTTCAGAATAGCGTGCTGACTGATGAAAATGAATCCCAGCATCAATGATAGGAATATCTTCGCCGTCGGACGTTGTCCCAGCGTCCCCTTCGCTTCCCCAATTCGCGAGATTTTGTTGCTCATGGCGTAACTCCTCTTCGCAACCAGCCAGCGCCCAAGGCAGGAGGTGGTTTGACAGGTCTCACTCGTCGGGCAATTTCCCACGGAGCCAGGACGGCGGGCCACATTTGAATTCAGTCTTGTTAGTGGTAAGCAATAGCAGATGCTGGAAGGAAGACTTCAAATCGATATTGGGGTGTGGCTCAAACCCTATCCCACCCCTTGTTGTGGCGCGGTCCAAATGCTCTTGTCCCACGCGGGGCATAAAAAATTTCGCCGGGGATCTTCACATTGACGGGGGCTATGATAGCTCCGCACTCTGACTTACTTGGCTCGTTCTTAGTAAGCCGTACGATTTGACGCGAAACCAGAAGTGGCTTGCTCTTTTACCGTAAACAGGGTGCAATCCCTTACAAGGAATTGCCTCTCCCCCCTGCCTGAAATCAAATCCTGACCAATTCGTGCGTCTGCGAACCTTATATCTTCATCCGAGTAATGACCTTACTAACCTGCTACTCTTGGCACTCTTTGCCACGCGCTGGAGGAACGCTCCCCCACAAGATTAAGATTCGCTTAAGATTGTACCCTGTATTCACAAAATGCAAAGGGTACAATAGTACTAGTATCAACCAATTCCAAATTGGGGTCAAGGTTTAACTTCTCAGCCCCAGGCATTCCTCCTGCTCGGGGTTTATCCGGCCGGAAAGGCTCGCCAGACCAGCACAGAATGCGAACCATGCCGCATTGGCGGGGATATGAAGGTTGAAGTCGACAAAGCTGTGGAGGAGCAAACCGCAACAGGCAATCGCAGCCCCCAGTTGAATCCAGCCTGGCTCATCTCGGAATTGGACAACCAGACTCCTGAATATCATATGGATGAACAATCCCAGTGCCGCGAGAATCAGGACACTACCGGTCAATCCGGTCTCTGCTAAAGCCTCGACATAATCATTGTGGGCGTGCTCAGTTATCAGATCTAGCGCGTAGGTCTGATGCGGAGGGTAAGCCGTCACAAAGCTACCCATTCCCGCCCCCGCCCAAGGGTGGTCCCGGAAGATCCCGAGAGAGTCCCGCCAGAGAGTCAGCCGGCTCCCCATGTGAACCTCGGGCACGTAGTTGTTGACGGTCCCGAGTTTCGTGAGAACATAGTTTGGGACAAGCCAGAAGAAGAGCGAGGCCACCGCCACCAGCACCAGTCCCGCGGCAGCAACCCTCATTCGCCGGCCCGGGAGGGGATTACGCCCTATTACAATCCAGCCCAGAATTGCCGACTCCACCAGCATAGAGACCAGCCCGCCACGCGAGCCGGTAAGAAGCAGGGAAACAAGCGGCACCAGCACTCCGAACCAGAGCAGGCCATTTAGCGGGTCCCGCCGTGGCCGCGAGAGAACATAGGAGGCGGAAACCGGGATTACCATCTCCATCAAACCCGCGTAGTGGTCACGATCAACGTATGGCCCAAAGGGGCCTCCGAGATAGCGACTAACCCACAATATCCGGCCGGGGTCCCATAAGAACTGAAGGATGGAAAGAAAACTGAAGAGGAAACCGAAGATCAGCACGGCGATCCCCAGCCGGCGCCATGCATCGAAAGAACAACCCAGGAAAAGCTGGATGACGACGAAGAATAGAGCGAAGTCGGTGGCGAGCTTGAGGAGCGATTCCCTGGTAGCGATGGGGGTAAGGGTCAGATGAAAGAACAACTGGATCAATCCCAGAGCAAGAAAGAGGGCGAGGGGCGCGTAAAGTGGTGAATAACCTATTCTTAACCTCCCCCCTTGTATGCTTCCCACGATCCATAAAATGACGACCAGCAGCGTCAAAATGGTGAGCGACGCCCAGGCCCAAGTATATATCGCGCCATAGGGAAGAGGAGCTGCGAAGAGCATTACGCCCAACAGTATCCGCGCCAGGGAGAATACCCGGGGTGATAATTCACTCCTCACCTCATCGTTTTCCGGTAAAAGGGATCCCATCTCAGTCCTGACTAACTGCACCCTGCTACGGGTTGGACGCCGTGCAGGCGCTCTCACTCCCGGACCCCAAGGGCCTCAAAACAACTGTGTCCAGCCAGAAGCTCCCCGTAATCTCGGTCGGGAAAGTCCGGCCACGCACCCGTATAACGGAAAGCTGCACGAGTTTTGTGTCTGGACCCGTGCAGAACTTGAGGCTGATCGGATGCCAGGGTGTCGTTCCAATAGTTGTTTCACTCACCACATTCGGGCCGCTAGAATGAACCGTATCCACTACCTGCAAACGCGGTCCGCTGTCCGAGGTGATGTCTTGCGAGCGCACGTAGGCGGTGAGGAGATATGCCTGGCTTGGAGCTACCGGAACCAACTGATATAAAGGCAAATACTCTTCGTTTCGGCTGACCGCGAAGTCCATCCGCAAGCAACGCTTCCCGGAGTGTGCGGACACATCCGAGAAATCAAGTGCAATATAAGAGCCCACCCGATTGCGCCAATCCAAGCCGACATTCAAAGGTGTGTGTTCGAAATCCCCGTTGAAAACCAGATTACCCTCATCACTTGGCGCAGGTTTCGGAATGACTTCCAGCTTTTCCAAGTCCCGCCACACTCCCTGAGCCTCTTCCACCCGACCGAGCTCCAGCAAATGCTCAACGTAAGGTGTGATCAGGGGAAGCGGAAAGGGAGTCCCCGCCTCCACAATCCGCGCCCAAACTTGACGGGCCAGATCGGGCATCTCGTTTGTACTCAAGAACTTCAGATAAGCAAGTTTTAAGCGGGGATCCTTGCCCGGGGGCAAAACTCTCTCCAGGATGAGTTGCGGATCCCCCATCGATCCCAGACAAATCTGGAAGGTCGCGGGCCCGTACGCCGGATCCAATTCCAATACACGGCGAAATTCCGCCATGGCCGCCTCGTTCTGACCCGCCCGCAGAAAGGTATTTGCCGCCACCCAATGCAATTGCGGCGTCATGGGGCTGAGTTTAACCGCTCGCTCCACTCCCTTCGCGGCACAGGCCGCATCGCCGGCCAATTCACAGACCCAGGCGAGGTCAGCCCAGTAGCGCGCCGCATACGGATTCAATTCCGTGGCGCGTCGAAGGTGCTTCATACCCTCGGCCCGGTCCGCTTCTCCTAATGAGTCACAAAGAACCATGCCCAGGCGGTGATGCAGTTCAGGGTCGGCAGGGTCCAGAGCCACCGCCTTGCGGAGCGTCCCCGCCTGCACGGATTCGCCCAGCATCGCGACGAAAGCTGCGCGGAGAACCTCACCGGCCAGGAACGAGACCCCCACGCCCACCACCAGGAAGAGAACCCCGCTATGCCACCGGGGTACTAAGGGGAGTTCGAAAGTTCGAAAGCGCAACCACCGGGAAGCGGATCTCATGTGAAATTCGGCGCCCGTCCATAGATGTCGTTGAGTTTTTTCCTGAGTCAATTGGCGCCGACCCTTGGCATAACAAGTTGCAGAGCAGAAACTCACCACCCTCGAGCCCGTTATTATAATCCCGGCAGCAAATCTGCATGGTGCTTTATGGCTCGAGCGCTGGGGAGCGCCATTCCTTTGGGGGGTCGTGTTCGAGGGTTCGCCGACGGTGGAATAACTGTGGGCCTGTTCACTGGAACTAGGCCGGAAAACGCAAGCTAGGCAGGAACACCTGACCAGCCCGGACTAACGACGCCCGGCACCAGGACCTGACTCCGCCCGCCGACACGCTGGACCATGGCGACGTCAATCTCCACCGCCACCGACCGTTGCAACATCTCGATCGACAGGAGGAGCTTGCACCAGTTTTTCTTGCGGAGCAGGATCCCTTCCAACCCTCGCAGCGGACCTGCCGTAACCCTGACCCGATCGCCACATTTGAGGTATGGGTGCGGCTCGGCCTTGAGAGGACTTTCGATCACCCTGCGAATGGCCTCGATCTCCGGGCTGGAAATGTTCGCCGGCTGTCCCCCAAATCCCACTACGGTGTGCACGCCGGGAGTGGTAAGAACAGGGAGCCACTGGGTGAGGGGTCCGCGGAGAAACACATAACACGGAAAGAGGGGGAGCGAGACTCGCTTCACGCGGTCTTTCCACTGGTGAGCGGTGGTGTAAAGGGGCAGGAAAGCTTCAAACCCTTTCCCTGTCAGTATCTGATGAACGCACTTCTCGTGCTGATGGCGAGTGTAAAGAGCGTACCAGCTATTGGTTGTCTCTAAGTCTGCCACTGATGCCTCTCGATTGAATATGATTCAAACAGCTCCCCTGCCTGACTTACAGGAGCTAATAAGAAGAACGTCCTGCGCCTTGCCTGGGGCGCAAAGCGAATCACTTTTTTGCCGGACACAGTCCGCCCTCATTCACACCGTCTGGCGCTTTGACTCCGGCAGGAAATCAACTGAGAGGCTGCATGCGAAGTGACTCGATCTTGCGAGGTCACTCCGAGACCGGCGTTGGTACCTAGGAGGTCCTGAGCATACTCCCCCCCGGCAGCGTGCTCGCGAAGGACCCACGATAATCACATCCATTATCGGCCAAATCTTGAAATCTTCAAGTCCCCGGCGCAGTATTATCTCCATTTGTACTACCTGGGTGCGGCCAAATCCCTTGCGCGTGGCAACCTGCGCCCAGCCTGAATCTTCCCGCCGGACCTAATGGATGGGCCAACCCCCTTGCATTCCCCTCCCTCCATCGGCCTCTCAAACTACGCTCGCATTTTCGGGTAAACCCCGTATCTACACAATAGTACCCGAGTACCATGGCGCCCCGCAGGTCTCCGCTGAGCACGTTTCATTCCAAGAATTAAGTATCACGCCTATGCGCCGATATAGGGATTGTGCTTGAGAAAATGGCGGGCACCACAGCAAGGGGTTAGGGGAGGATAATGATGACGGCTAAAAATCGCGTTTTAATTCTGTTTCTGGCCATGGGCTTCGGTTTGATTCCATCGTCCGCCCCCGCCGGGGCGAACCCCATGCTCGTGGAGCAACCCGCTCCCGTGCACAAGTTCCTCGATGCCAAGAACTTCTGCGTCCAGTCCATCAACATGATCATGCTGGCGGCTGACGTGGCCTCTACTCACCAGGCTCTGCAGGTTCCCGGGGCAACCGAAATGAATCCGCTGGCCAAATCCCAGGGGGCGCTCATTGCCCTCAAGATCGCCGGCGTGGGCGCGGGATTCGGGATTGCCTACATGATGCACAAAAGTGGCCATCACAAGGCCGAAAGAATAATCCCGCTGTTCCTGGGAGTGCCCTCAGGGATCGCGGCGATCCATAACGCCGGAATTCATCAATAGGGCGCTTGCGGCTTAATCCGCCCATGTCCTGCGGAAGGCGAAATCAGCACCGAACAATCCTCTCGCGATGGTGGGTCACGCGAGCGGTGGCGTTCCGTGTGTCCACCACGAGAGCGCTTTCGCCGACGACCCGGTCATAATCGACGGCGCTGTGGTCCGTCACAATCAACGCGCAATCATGGGCGCGAAGGGTTTCCCCAGTCAGGGGAATCGATTGCAGACCAAAGTCGTATTTCCGCATCTTGCCCAAGCGCGGAACAAAGGGGTCGTGGTAGGCGGCCAGGGCTCCGTGCGTGCCGAGCAGTTCCAGGATCTTTAGGGCGGGCGATTCCCGCACGTCATCGATGTCCTTTTTGTACGCAACTCCCAGGACCAGCACTCGGGAGCCGGGCAAAGTTTTTCCCCGCTGCCCCAGCGCCTCCGCCACAGAATTCACAACGTGGTGGGGCATGGCGGTGTTGGTTTCTCCCGCCAACTCGATAAAGCGCGTGGGGAACTCATACTCTCGTGCCTTCCAAGTCAGATAAAACGGATCGATGGGTATGCAATGCCCTCCCAGCCCGGGGCCTGGGTAAAAAGCGCTGAACCCGAAGGGTTTGGTTTTCGCCGCCTCAATGACCTCCCAGATATCGATGCCCATGCGCATGCACAAAAGCTTGAGTTCGTTCACCAAAGCGATGTTCACAGAACGGTAAATATTTTCCAGGAGCTTCGTCATTTCGGCGGTCCGGGAAGAACTGACCAGATACGTATGCTCGAAGAAGCTCTGATAGAGTGCCTGCGCGGCCAAAGCGCTGGACGCGTTCACGCCCCCGATCACCTTGGGGACCTGGCGATTTTGGAATTTCTGGTTTCCCGGATCCTCACGCTCGGGGGAAAAAGCCAGGAAGAAGTCCGGTTCTTCCCCCTGGGAAGCGGTCACGGTGCCGCCATCGACCGTGTACTGTGAAACGGCACACTTCAGGCCTGCTTTCTCCAGAACGGGAAGCACTTCTTCGTCGGTAGTTCCAGGGTACGTCGTACTCTCGAGCACGACGAGTTGGCCGCGCCGTAAGTGAGCACCCACGATCTCGGCCGTCTTTCGGACGAATGATAGGTCGGGCTCGCGGTGCTTATCGAGGGGAGTAGGAACGCAGATGATGATGGCATCCATCTCCTGGAGCCGAGTGAAGTCGGCAGTGGCTTGAAAGTGCCCGGTCGCGACGGCCTCGGCAACACTGGCGTCCGAAATATGTTGAATGTAGCTCACACCCCGTTGCAGCTTTTCAGTTTTGTTGGGGTCAATGTCAAATCCCGTGGTGTGGAATCCTCCCCTGGCGGATAAGAGCGCCA
>Ga0326728_10011065_pt1 | contig 20784 bp, 14 predicted proteins | sample MB3enrmetagenome_FD_207602 | JGI IMG/M metagenome (GOLD analysis project Ga0326728, IMG submission 207602) | Lab enriched peat soil microbial communities from McLean, Ithaca, NY, United States - MB31MN | ecosystem: Environmental > Terrestrial > Soil > Wetlands > Peat | place: USA: New York... | reverse complement strand
ACCATAAGTTATGGATCAAATATGTAAGGCTCGGTCTATAGTACACATTGTCAAACTTAGATCCCAAGATGTCAACAATTCCCGCATCGCAAGGATCCGCTCCGTGATACTCTGTCGGCACTTCCCCATGAGAAGGGCTCAATGGATGGCTGAGAATCGACAAGTGAGGTAGAAACACCTGCTTCGAAGGACTTGATGTTGGAACGTGCCTGGGGAAGCGGGGACCAAAAGGTGAGGATTAGCATGTGTACTATGGCATTAATAAAAGAAGTTCGAGAGTGACGCTTACAGGAAGGCACCCTTGGCCGCCTATGCTGGACCAGCCTACCCGATTACACGAAGGGCCGCGGGATCCGGAGACGTCAACACTTGCCTCGGCAATCCTTGTAAGATTGTTTAGGCCTAAAATCCAGGCTGCCTCCAAAGAGTCGCTTTTTGGCTGACGTCCGTTCGAAAGCGCCTTCACGAGTTGTGAGAGCAGGACCGAACAGTCTTCATCACCCTTCCCATGAGCCTGAAAGGCGCGACCTTCGAGTCGACCTGATCCATGGTTCCCGCCATGTAGAGGTCAAGACCTTCTGAATAGTAGAGGAACGAGCCGGTCGATCCCGAATGGCCCCAGAGCGGTGTGATACCTGTCACCTTCGATGCGAGCCAGGGCAGCCTGAAGCGCATGGTCCCGAAGCCGTATTGGAGCGGGAAGCGAAGCTTGTGCCAGTCGTGCATCAGTCTGAGCGTCTCCGGTCGGACGATCCTTGCCTCGTTGAGGGCCTTGAGGAAGACGATCATCTCACCGGCCGTGGAGACGAGGCCTCCATCGGCCCAGTAGGCCTCGTTCGAGCGCGTCTTTGTGATGTTCTTCTCCTTGTAGAAGACATCGGCAGGAGCGGGAGATGGCGCAGCAGGCTTGGAGCGGCCGACCATGTACGTATGGGTGAGGCCGAGGGGATGGAAGAAGAGGTCCTCGAAAACGACGTGAAGGGGCCTGCCGGTGACCGTTTCGATGATCTTCCCGAGGAGCTGAAAATTCGTGTCCGAATAGGAGGCGCCCGTACCGGGCGGGAAGTTGGGCTGCAGCTCCTTTGCCCTCTCGATGGTCTCGTCTACCGTCCACGTCCGCTCAGGTTCTTCGACGAACGTCTCGAAGAGGCTCTTGCCACCCTTCGGCTTCTCGTCGTCGTAGTCGGCTATGCCGGACGTGTGGGAGAGGAGCTGCCTGATGGTGATCTCACGGGAATAGTCCTTTCCCTTGAAAACATGAATGGCATGAATAAGACGCTCCGGAAGGTGTCGAGCCACAGGATCGTCCAGTGAGAGTCTGTTTTGCTCGTAGAGGCGCATGATCGCCGTTGCCGTACAGAGCTTCGTGATGCTCGCGATATAGATGGGGGTATCCTTCGTCATGGGCACCTGCCCGTCCTCACGGGCGATGCCGGATGCGCCCGACCATGCTAGGGAGCCGTCTCCCCTTGCCACGGCGAGGACGCAGTTCTTCACCGACGTATCGTTCGTGACGACTCCAGCAACAAGGCCACCTAGTTCCTGATCAAGGTTGTCGTAGGACCGGCTCGAGCAGCTCGGGAGGACCGCCGAGAGGAGGCTCGCGATGGCAAGAACCGTAAGTGCCCTCGGTACGCGTGCGTCATTCACCTCTTCTGTCTTTGCGCTCGTTGCGTATGTGAGCAGGTAATGAAAACCCCGGGCCCACATGACACCGGCCCCTATGCCTGAGACCATGAGGGTGAACAGAACGAAGGCTATCCGCTTCATCCCTTCCGGATCTGTGGCTTTCATGAAGCCGTAGTAGTAGTTGGCGCCAAAGAAGACCAGGAACAAAAGCGGCGTAATGACAGATCCCTGTATCAGAAGGGTACGACTCCTTCTCTCGACAACGATGACTGCCCTGTGCATTTCGAGCCTTCCTATGGCGAATCCGAGGGTTGCTGCGAAGCCCCACGGTATCACGTAGCGAACATCATCCCCCGCCCTGGCGGCAACGACGCACATCGATACGACCATGAAAACAAAGGGCGGGATGAGCAGTCGGAGCAGGGAAGCTCGCCGGGGCCTGGTCGCTCTGATGCTTGCATACACAACACAAGCAAAGACAGGATAAACCCACCACGGAGTATGCAGAAGAATGTCGACAAAGGCTCCCATGCTATCCTCCTTTTGCAGTGTCCCTCACCTCCGGTCTTCTCCCTTCTCCCAGTGCAGTCAGAGAAATGGGGACGGAACGTAAATGCGTGCACCATCCTTCATCCATGGTCATAGTCTACAGTTCGTCTTTAGCGCATGGAAATGCTTTGGTGACCAAGGGGATAGAACGGCGACGAAAGGGTGAACATAGAGGCTCAGACGCTCCCTTGAGTCCCTAGTTGCACGACCGGGCTTCACATGTCTCCGGTGATGATTGCCATCTCTATTCCAAGATCTGACGGAAAAATGATAGAACAACGACTACAGGGGAGGGCGCCAAGGGGACGGGCGTAAATAAGTAAATAACTCAGTAAAGGGCCGTAGCCAGGTTGTTTCATGCCTTACCCTAATATTGCAGAATCACCCTTTCTTGCGGCAACCCTCACCCCAGACGAACCATCTGACTCAACCATATAGCAGGTGTCATGCGTAGCTCTCCCGGAAACAGGAATTGTCTCGCTTTCTCACCAAGTTCGCTAGGGCGCCATGGACAACCCCTCCCGGTCAATGACTCGCGCGCCCTTGCCAGTCGGCCCTTTCTTGCGGCATGTTCCTTCCGTTCTGGTATCCTCTCAGGCCAAACTTCAGGAAGATTTTTCTCGCCTGCCCCACTCGAGGGAAGGTGCGCTGGAGTGTTCTTTGGGGAATGCCGATTTTTGTTGACATACTATTAGCTTACTGCTATATATATGAAGGGAGGACAGTCACCCGCGATGAAGGATCAACCAAGAGCGAGATATGGTCAATTGGGAGGGGAGAGAGGGCGAGCCCGCGTCCGTGCAGCGGGGGTCTTCTTATCAAAAAGGTCTGGGTGTGCCGGTTTATGCGCTTTTCGGGTGCAGTTATGATCGCAGAGAGCTAATAAATGTGTATTTTTCTCGGATCGCCTGAAATGGCTCTTGCCCTTGGCGCCGTAGGGAAAGACGGGCAAAGAGGGAGAGCCGACCTAAGGAGGGAAAGAAGCAGCCTTGCTCTGTTTATGGCCTGTTTGAGCCACAATTGGGAGAATCGCCGGAATGGCTAGAAATGAAAATGTGTGTACTTTTGTTACCCGATAACAGAATGGCGCGTCCATCCACGGGCGCGGGCCGGCTCCCTTAGCACGGCCCGTTGCCTTTTTGCTCTTTGACAATTGAATCGTACCCTCTCCTCAAAATGCCCTCCCTACTTGTTGTGATGGGAGAAACGAAAGGCCAGAGGGGCATCTTCACTTGCTTAAGGCCACTGGTCGGCTCTCAGCCCCTATGCTCCCGTGTCCATCATCCTCCTTCGCGTTTCACTCGCGCTTCAAGGGTTCATCATGGATATCTGCACGAATTGGTTATTCTTGATCTGGAGCAGAAAGAATGGCGCCACCTTTTCTCCGTTCACATTTTTGTACTTGAACTGCAAGCCCTCCAGCTCCGGGGAGTTATAGAGGAAGTCGTCGATGGCTTTCCGTTCCTGAACGAGCTTCTGTGGATCGCCCGTGATTTTCAGCGTCTCTATGGCAGTCTTGATGGAATATACGGCGTCGCAGAAGTTCATCGTGTTGTTGGGCAACTGACCTTTGAAGTCCTTCTTGAAGGCTTCCACGAGCTTCCGGTACCTGGGACTAGTATTGACTGGACTGAGGTTCTCGCACATATAGCTGTTCTCCAGGTAACCCTTGCCGGTGGTGAAAAGCTCGGGGCCGTCACCCGCCATGCTTCCGATTAACTCCGTGCCCTTGGTGATGCCGCGGTTAAACAGCTCCTTGGCGATTGCCACATGGTTGGGCGTCAGGTAGGAAGAGAAGTACCCGTCGACCTTCTGGCCCATGGCCTTCAATACGGGCGGGCCAAAGTCGAGCTGGCCGGCGCCAATCTCTATGGGCACCACCTTCACCCCGGTGCCGGTAATGTTCGCCGCAAACTTATCGATGGAATCTTTTGAGGCCGGGTCGGTCGGATCGTAGAACATGGCCACCGACTTGATCCACGGTTCCAGCTGGAACCATTTCTTGGCGCCCACGACATTGCCCTTACTGGGATCCTGCATGTAAGAGACGGAGTAGGGTTTGGATGAGCTGAGCATGGTCGCATTGGTATTGGAGTTTAGAGAGAGTATCTTGTTGTCCAACAATTGCTGCGCCACGGCTCCTGATCCACGACCGTCCAAGGGGCCCAAAACCACGAGGCTTCCCGGAATGACCCTGGCCATCGTCTGCACCGCTTTGGCATTGTCCAAGGCTGTATCGTACACGGTGAGCTTAACGGGCACTCCTCTGATTCCGCCTGCGGCATTGATTTCATTCACGGCGTACTCTGCGGCCCATCTCGCCTGCACGCCCGCAAAAGCAACGGGTCCGGTCAAAACGGTGAGCATCGGGATCTTCCACTCCTTCACCGCTACTGCGTCGTCCGCGTGAGCTAAGGTAATTCCGGAACCGATAATCGAACAGGTCATGACGAAGCACATCAACAGCGCCATAGCCGATCCTCTAGACCGAGCGGAACAAAACCATCCCGTTTTTTCCTTCATCTCGCCGCTCCTTTCTTTGGTTTGTTTGGTGCTGACTGCCGCTCGTTTTTGTCTTTCGCCGTCAGCCTGTCTCAAGTTTCACTCATGCTCCCGTCAATTCACCTATCCTGCCTGTACACACGTTTGAACTGGACGTTCAACCTGTCTATCATTTCACGGCTCACAAGACCCTCCGGCCTCACGACAAGAACAATGACAAGCAATGCCCCATAGATGATATTCGTATAGGAGGCCATCTCGGGCGGTATCCACTGGGGGATGCCCCACAAAATCGGCGCCGAGATGAGGACCCCCCACATCGTATAGCGGCCTCCTATAAAGAGCATCGTCATGGTGCTGAGAAGCAAGGTAAAGCCGAATGACTCGGCGATGATGGTTCCCATGGTAAACGCATAAAAAGCGCCGGCAACCGCACCGATGAGAGATGCGAAGGTCATGACAAATACGCTGAGCCACCGGAGGTTCATGCCCAGGGTGCTTGCCAGGGCAGGATCGGTTCGCATCGCTTCGAGGGCTCTTCCTATGCGTGATTTGTCGATCCGATAGACAAAAAGACCGGTGATGACCACAAACACCCAAAGCACGATTGGTAAGTGTGCCATTTTGGGGATGCCCCACAAACCTTGGGCGCCGCCCACAAAATCGAGGTTCCGGATGACTGCCTGGATGATGAAGATAAGCGCCAATGAGGCAGTGGCGGTAACTATGCCGGTTGTCTTAGAAAACGCTAGGGCGGGAAAGAATCCCGCTGTCGCGCCGGTAACCATGGCCATGAGAAGACCTATTCCGCTTGGCCACCCGAGCATCTTGGTGACATACGCAGCGGTGTATGCCCCAATGGCCATGCAGTAGAAAGGGCCGTTGTATAGCTGTCCTCCACGGAAAGGCAGATAGACGGCCCACAGCAGTAAGACAAAAACACCTACAAACTCGATGTAGACTAATGTGGCTGGTGACATCTCTATGACTCCCTTGGTCCGGTCCCCAGGACAACCCTCGTCTCAGGAAGAAATCCCATATCCTCTATCGTGAGAGCACCAAAGCCGTAAAGCCTACGTCCGAGTTCCAAACACCCCGTTGGGCCTCACCAATATCACCACCATGACCACGCCGAAGACAATCGCCTCGGTCCATCGTCCGGGCATGAACGCCTGCGCCATGGCCTCGACGACGCCGAGTATGAGAGCGCAGATCATCCCGCCGGTCAGATTCCCCATGCCTGCGAAGAGCATCAATGTCATGGCTTTGATAGCCAGCGAATCACCCATGCCCGGGGATGCCGACTCCAGGGTCACTGCGATCAATATGGCAACGATTCCTGCGAGTATTCCGGCGATGCCGAATCCGATGATGCCTGTGCGTTTGAAGGGGATGCCCAGAGTGCGGGCCACGTCGAGGTCCTGGGCCATCGCTCTGATCGCCTTGCCTTGCTTGCTGCGATAAAGAACATAGAGAAGGACCACGACTGCGACACAACTGCCCGCGAGGGCATAGATGTCCCCCAGCGAGAAATAGACGATGCCGAATCGTATTCTGGCTCCACCCCCGGTCAGCACCCTGGGGAAGGCGATGGCCTGGCCGTAATTGAAGAAATGGGAACATACGTCCGTCAGAATGATCGCGATGCCCTGCCCGAGAACCATTGTCTCGAGAAAGGCCTTCTTTTGGGCAAGGGGGCGAAAGAGTGGTTCCGTGGCAACGGTCAACACCGTACCGATGACGATAAAGGCAGGGATCGATATGAAGAGATTGTTGTCCGTCAATCCCAATACGACCCAACCCAGATAGGCGGTCATGACGACGATATAGGCAAAACCGAAATGAACGACCCCCCTGACCAGAAGCAGCAAGGCCATGCCTACGACGATCAGGGCATAGGTGCTGCCGGTCGCAAGGCCGCTAATCAACTGGGCGACGAAGTTTTCCATTCCGGCCATCCCACCCCATTCCGGATTCTATCCTCCCAGGTACGCTTTGCGGACGCCTGGATCACAAGACAACTCCTCACAGGTGCCGCTCAAGACAGTGGTGCCGAGATCGAAGACATAGCCCCTATCGGCATGCTTCAGCGCTTTTCGCGCGTTCTGTTCGGTCAGCAGTATGGTTTGGCCCTTCTCTCGGAGGCTGAGAACCACCTCGTATACCTGACTGGCGATAAGGGGCGCGAGCCCGAGAGAAGGTTCGTCCAGCAGGAGCAAGGTCGGTGAGGCCATAAGGGCTCGGGCAATGGCGAGCATCTGCTGCTCGCCGCCGCTTAAGGTGCCGGCCGCCTGCTTTCTTCTTTGGGCCAAGAAGGGAAACGACTCGAAGACCTGCTTCAGATCGCCGCTGATATCGTGTTTAACATGGTAAGCGCCTAACTCGATGTTGTCCAGTACGCTCATCATGGGCAATATGCCGCGCCCTTCGGGGACCAATGATATGCCGGACGCCACAATATTCTCGGTGGGGGATTGAGTGATATCGCGACCGAGGAAATAGATGCTCCCCCGGCTTGGCCTCACTTTGCCCAGGATCGCATTCAGCAAAGTCGATTTTCCCGCCCCGTTGCTTCCCAGGAGCACGACAAACTCGCCCCGGCTGACTTCCAGATCGACCTTTTTTATTGCCTGAATATGTCCATAGGATACGGCCAGATTCTCAACGGCAAGAACAATGCTACTCGTCTCTGCCAAGATAGGCCTCCACGACATGGGGGTTGTTCTGTATTTCTGCCGGAGTACCGTCGGCAATCTTCCTGCCGAATTCTATGACCGTAATTGAATCCGATACGCCGGTGACCATGTGAACATCGTGTGATACAACGATGATGGTTATCCCCGTGTCGCGAATACGTTCGATGATTCGCTGTACTTGTTGTGATTCTGCAGGGCCCATCCCGGCTGTGGGTTCATCGAGCATCAGAAGCTTTGGCTGGGTAGCTAGGGCGCGGGCTATTTGCAGAAGCTGATTCTCCACCCAGACACACTGCGAGGCGGAGCGCTCGGCCAGAGCCTCCAGCCCTACGTATTGCAATAGCTCCAGAGCCCGTTGTTCTATCCTGTCTTCCTGTGCGGAGCGGCAAAAGGGAACGCGAAAGTAGGTGCCTAGAATGTCGGGTTTGGTGCGGCAATGAAGGCCTGCCTTGACATTCTCCAGGCAGGTCATCCTGTCGAGGATTCGGGCGCTTTGAAAAGTTCGGCTGATACCCAACTTTGCGATCACGTGGGGCGGCAGACGAGTGATGTCAATGGAATCGAAGGATATCTTACCCCTGGTGGGCGGTATCAGCCCTGAAACCAGATTGAAGAAAGTGGTCTTGCCCGAGCCGTTCGGCCCGATGAGGCCGTGAATCTCTCCTTTCTTGACCTCAATGTCGAGTTCATCGATTGCCCGTAATCCGATGAAGTCCTTGGTCAGACCACCTGTGGTAAGCATGCTCAGAAGCGTTTCCCGTTCAAAACCAAACCCCCGGCCAAGGTACCTATGTCGAAACCATAGTCTACCATACGAGGCCCTTCAAAAAGAATCAAAGAAGAGAGGCGGGGCTTTGTCACGGGCATGAGCAAGGCCTACATCTCCGTGCCCGACATAACGGACATACGAGCTATCGAGACTCCTCAAGGAGAATACTCAGCTTACCCTGGGGATAAAGGCAATTTTGAGGCGAGTTGAGAAGGGCTCCCCGCCTCGTTGAAAGGCGGCACGGAAATTGGACCAAAGGCCTGGATTACCCCTCTCCCTGACTGCTATCCGAAGGGGGAGCAGTGAAAGGGCACGGCTCTTGTCCTCGTTTTTGTGATTGTACGGTACCACAAGGTAGAATCCCGAGAGCCGTCCTTTGACAAGTGCGACAGTGATGCAGCTTCCGCCAGTTTCCGTCCCTTATGGCTGAAAGCTGTCTTATCATGAGGACCCCTTGGAATTCCTTCCCCGGCAGTGTTATTGCCCGGAATTTCTTCCGGGCCTTCGCGGCCCGCAAGGACGTCGCTTGCAGGGCAGCCTCTGCATCGATGCTGCCCGCAACCATCCTACCAATACCCTTGCGTCGGGCTCCCATCCGCAGGTAGGATAGAGGATTAGGCAGCGATGGGCGTTGCGTGGACGATCTCCAGCCTCGGTCTGGCCTCCCCGGCCTGCGCATGATCGGGAGCCGCCCGAGTCCCGACCCAGGCGGACAACGGGGCAAATACCGATGAAGCGCACCTCGGGCACCGGGGATTGCACGGAGAGTCCTGGATTGCGAACACTTCATCACAATCGATACACAGGAAAGCATCCCTCAAATTCATGGTTTCCTCCGCGCCATCAGCTCTTATGGCGAGCAATTGTGCAATAGAGGGAGTTTTCTGCATGACCGGCTCTCAACGTAGATCGTGCAGAACTCCCTTCGTTCAATGTAATCATTAGCTCGCCGATATGAAAGGGGAGCCCCGGTCCGCCTCCGGGCAAAGGGTAGCCGCCTCCGGCCTCAAACAAAGCGGTCGTGCTGTCCCGTCCGATGCGTACGTTTGTGAAGAACAATGATGGCTCAGGCCTATCGTTGCATGGCTGTTCGTATTGGGCGCTGCCCCAACGGTCTGACCCACCGTCTGGAGGAGTTACGCTTACGACCCGGGCATCGAAAACCTGTCTCATCATGTAAAAGGGCGAGGCCATTCTTACATTTTTGTTATCAAATACGATCGATGGAGGTAAGCGATACGAATCAGGCCATGGGCAGCAAAGTTGGTAGAGGCGGCAACCTATAGTTAAGAGGAGAGGAGAAGCTTATACTCTAGCCGGTGTTTCTCTTGCAATCTAGGGCATAGAGGTCGCGAAAATGGCGCATCGAGTGACGCTCATTCCTGGTGATGGCATCGGTCCCGAAGTCTCGGAGGCAGTCCTCCGCATCGTCGCCGCGGCCGGCGTCGAGATCGAATGGGAAAGCTTCATTGTTGGAGGCCGCGCGCAGGACTCGTTGGGTTTTTCTCTGCCGAACGATGTTATTGAATCCATCCGGCGAAATGGCGTTGCCCTCAAAGGCCCGGTTGCCACGGCGATCGGAACCGGTTTTCAGAGCGTCACTGTGCGATTGCGCAAGGCCCTCGACCTTTATGCCAATCTCCGTCCCGTGCGGAAGCTTCCGGGCGTCGAGGCGCGGTTTGGCGACGTGGATCTCATCATCGTCAGAGAAAACACCGAAGACCTCTACGGAGGCCTAGAACATGAAGTAGTGCCGGGGGTCGTCGAATCGTTGAAGATCATCACGGAAAAAGCGAGCACCCGCATCGCGTTTTTTGCTTTCGACCATGCCAAGACTTTTGGCCGGAAGAAAGTCACCGCCGTTCATAAGGCAAACATCATGAAAAAATCGGACGGACTGTTCCTGGAATGCTTCCGTCGCGTGGCGGCCAATTATCCAACCATCGGGCACGATGAAATGATCGTGGATACTGCGTGCATGCAGCTCGTCATGAATCCGCGTCAGTTCGACGTGCTTGTGACGGAAAACCTGTACGGCGACATCTTATCCGATCTTGCCGCCGGCCTGGTGGGTGGGCTAGGTGTCGTCCCCAGCGCCAACCTGGGAGAAAACGCAGCACTCTTTGAAGCCGTACACGGCACGGCACCGGACATTGCCGGAAAGAACGTCGCGAATCCCACCGCGCTCCTCATGTCTGCCGTCATGATGTTGCGCCACTTAAGCGAATCCCCTGCCGCTGATCGCATCGAAACAGCGCTGAATAAAGTCCTGGAAGGGCGGGAGTTGGCCACCCGCGACATTGGAGGCAAGGCCTCCACGACCGAATTCGCGGACGCCATCATCGCCGCACTTTCGACCTAAGCCTGAAGTTTCCGCAATCGCTCCTGTGGTCTCAAAGGCCGCCCGCGCCGGTTTTTGCGGGCATACAAGGGATCTCGCATTTTGGTAGTGTCCTAATTTGATTCCTCAAATTAGGACACTACCCGCATTTTCATCGCCGGGCCGGTCGGCCGAACGCCTTAATCGCGTAGAGCCCTCTTTCCCCTATCCCCGGAACTTCCTGAAAAGGGACTTCGCTATGAGCATGCTCGCGATCTGGTTCGCCCCCTCGTAAATCTGCGTGGCCTTCGCGTCGCGCATCATACGCTCGAGGGGATAGTCTTTCGTATATCCGTAGCTCCCCAGTATCTGGACCGCGTCGGTTGTCACCTTCATGGCGGCATTCGCGGAATAGACCTTCGCGATGGCTGACGCCCTGTCCGCGGCGATGGCGCGCATCTTGTCCCTCTCGTGAACCTTGGCCAGGTCGAGGAGACGGGCTGCGTCGTAGACGAGGGCCCGGGCCGCCTCCACCTCGATCGCCATCTCGCCGATCATGAGCTGAATGCCCTCGTGGTCGGCGAGCTTCTGGCCGAACTGCGTCCTGTTCCAGGCGTACTCCACCGCAAAGTCGAGAGCCCCCTGGGCAATGCCCAAGGCCTGGGCCCCGACGGCAGGGCGGGAAAGGTTAAGGGTAGACATGGCGATCGCCCACCCCTGGCCCTCGCCTCCGAGGAGATTCGCCTTGGTGAGCTTTACGTTGTCGAAGGTGATCTCAGTCAGATCGGACCCGTTCATGCCCATCTTCTCTTCGTTTTTTCCCACGACCAACCCAGGGTAGTCCCTTTCCACGTAGAACGCGGTAATGCCCTTGTGCTTGAGAGTGGGGTCGCTCGTGGCAAAGACCGAGTAGAATTGGGCGCTTGCCCCGTTTGTGATCATCGATTTCTTGCCGTTCAGGTAGTAGTTGTCTCCGTCCTTGGTGAAGGTGGTCGTCATGCGGGCGGGATCTGAGCCGGCTTCAGGCTCGGTTAGACAGAACGCGGCCAGGTTGTCCTTGTCGGTCCGGGTGATCATTTCGTAGATGTACTTCTTCTGCTCCTCGTCCGCTGCGATCATCACCGGCATCAGACCCACGTTGTGGGCGAGACATATGAGCGACGCCGTACCCGATACCTTGGCAAGCTCTTCGATGACGAGACAGAGTGGCGTGATCTCGCCGCCCAGGCCGCCGAACTCCTCGGGCAGCGTGAGGTAGAGGAAACCCTGGCTCTTGCAGGCCTCAACGACGTCCCACGGGAAGGTACACGTGGCATCTATCTCTTTCGCTCTGGGAGCAATTTTCTCTCTTGCCGTTTTCTCGGCTATCTTCTGAATCATGGCGTTGATTTCGGACAGTTCTAGCATTGAACCTCCTTCTCATTATGGCGAAACTCAGGTATACTTCTCATACCGGTTTCGCATCCATTCGCAGGGCTTAATCGGATCCGTATGAGCCGGAGCGGGTTCCACGGCGCGCTTTTCGCGAGAGCAAAGGTGCCGACCAATCGCGCGCATATCCGCGGTCGCCCGGGCGCCTCTTTTCAGTAAGCCCTGTTCTTCCTGGTTGCGAAACTGGTATAGCACACTTCGTCCCTGAATTACACAAAAAAAGGGAGAGAGCATGTCCACGGTCTACTTCACGGACCTGCGCACCAGGCCAAGGAGAAACCTCCTCGACAAGATCAGCGAGCTGCTCAGCAGGACCAAGATGGACAGGAAGATCAGGAAGAACGATCTTGTTGCCATCAAGCTCCATTTTGGTGAGCCGGGAAACTGCGCCTACGTGAGGCCTGTCTTCTTAAGAACCATCGTTGACCGCGTCCGGTTGATCGGGGCAAGGCCCTTTCTCACCGATACGAATACACTTTACTCGGGCCCGCGCAGCAACGGCGTCACCCACATCGACACAGCGGTGAGGAACGGCTTTGACTACGCGGTGGTCGGCTGCCCCATCGTAATTGCCGATGGGATCAGAAGCTCGAGCGGGGCCAAAGTGGCAATACCTGGAGAAATACTTGACGAGGTGCACATTGCTCGGGAAATCCTGGAGGCCGACGGCCTCATCGTGGTAAGCCATTTCAAGGGCCATGAGCTGTCCGGCTTCGGGGGGGCCCTGAAGAACATGGGCATGGGCTGCGCCACCAGGGAGGGCAAGCTACTCCAGCACAGCACCGTGAGGCCCCGGATAAGCGTGGAGAAGTGCGAGGGTTGTTCCCTCTGCATCGATTACTGTCCCTCAAACGCCATCTCCCTCAGGGAAAAGAAGGCCTTCATCGAAGGGCACCGATGCATCGGCTGCGGCGAGTGCGCCGTCATGTGCCCAACGGGTGCGGTGGAGATAGAGTGGAACGAGGATCCGGAGAGATTCCAGAAGAAGATGGTAGAGCACGCACTCGGGGTCCTAAAAGGAAAGGAGGGGAAGGTGATCTTTCTCAATTTCCTCATGCAGATAAGCCCCACGTGCGACTGCTATCCCCACAATGACATGCCCATCGTGAGGGACATAGGGATACTCGCCTCCACGGACCCGGTAGCCATAGACTCCGCCTCCTGCGACCTCGTAAACGGGGAAGAGTCGATGCCCGGGAGCGCCATAAAGGAGGCGCTCGGGAAGGGTGAAGACAAATTCCGAGCCGTCTTTCCGAGGATAGACTGGAAGGTGCAGCTCGATCATGCCCAGAGGCTCGGGATGGGGGAGAGGGCGTATACGATGGTGAAGATCTAGATGATGCGAAGGGGCGCCCGATGAAGAGCATATACGAAAAATACGCGGAGCTCCTCGTCCGCTATTCCCTGGAGTTGAAAAAGGGAGAGAGGCTCCTCATCGCTTCGACTTACCTTTCCGAGCCCCTCGTGCAGGAGGTCTTTAGGCAGGCCCTGAAGGCAGGGGCCCATCCGGAAACCTGGATTACCCTGAACGGCCTCGCAAGGACGCTTTACGACGAAGGAAGTTCCGAGCAGCTCCGATACACCTCCCCCCTTTACCGGCACGCGGTCGAGCATTTCGAGGCTATCCTCTCCATAAGGGCGCCCTTCAACGTAAAGGAGCTTCAGACCGTGGACCCGGAAAAGAAGAAGACCGCGAGCATGGCCGATGCCGGGGTACGGAAAGTATTCAGGGAGCGGGCCGCGTCAGGGGACCTCAAGTGGACGCTCTGTGAATTCCCGACCGCTTCCCAGGCCCAGGAAAGCGGCTTCGGCAACAGGGAATACGAGGAGTTCATCTTTTCCGCCTGTTTCCTCGACCGGGACGAGCCCCGGGGCGAATGGCGGGCGATCCATGATGTGCAGCAACGGGTAGTCGCCCTCCTCAACGGGAGGGAGATCGTCCGCATCAAGGGCAGGGACACGGACATCTCTTTCTCCACCAAGGGAAGAAAGTGGATAAACTCGGACGGGAAACACAACATGCCCTCGGGCGAGGTCTACACCTCGCCGGAAGAGACCTCGGTGAACGGCTGCGTGCGCTTCTCCTTTCCCGGCATTTATATAGGCCAGGAGATAGAAGACGTGCGCCTGGAGGTCCGCGACGGACTTGTCTATGCGTGGGAGGCGGCCAAGGGCAAGGCCCTTCTCGACTCCATTCTCGAGATACCGGGAGCCAACAGGTTCGGCGAGGCGGCAATTGGCATGAACAGGGGCATCGACAGGTTCACGAAGAACATGCTCTTCGACGAGAAGATGGCGGGCACCATCCATATGGCCCTCGGCTCCTCATACAGGGAGGCGGGAGGCAGAAACGAATCGGCCATCCACTGGGACCTTCTCGCGGATATGAAAGATGGCGGTGAGATTTACGCGGACGGAGAGATGATATACCGGAACGGTGAGTTCCTCTTCTGACGCTAACCCGGCGGCCTGACTTCCGATGGACAGCCCTAGTCCAGAGGCAGATAGACCCTGAAGGCACTTCCTCTTCCGGGAGCGCTCTCGATCTCCACCCTTCCTCCGTGTGCCTCGGCAATAGATTTCACGATGGCGAGCCCCAGACCCGATCCCCCTTCAGCGCCGGAGCGGGCCTCCGCTGACCGGTAGAACCTTTGGAACACCTTGTGTTGTTCCTCGTGGGCGACGCCGATGCCCGTATCCTCCACCGCAAGCACGGCCCATTCGCCCTTTCTTTCGACCGAGACCCTTACCGTGCCCCCTTCAGGCGTATACTTTATGGCGTTGTCCACGAGATTGAAAAGAAGGCGCCGGAGGTGCACGAGGTCCCCTCGCACTTCCATCGGCTCCATGCTCCCCAGGGAAAGGGCGACTGACCTCGCCCTGGCCGGGGGGCCGAGGCGGCCGAGCACGTCTTCGACCAGGGCCATGGGGTCCAGCGGCTTGAGATCCATCTTGAGGACCCCCGCGTCGGACCGGGCGAGAAGGAGGAGCCCCTCCACGAGGAGGGATATCCTTTCTATCTCTTCCAAGGCGCTTTTCATGACCTTGACGTACTCCTCGGGGCTTCTCTCAGCCCGGAGCGCAATCTCCACCTCGCCGCGGAGGATCGTGAGCGGCGTTTGAAGCTCGTGGGAGGCATCGGCGGTGAACTGGCGCATCTCGGTGAAGGCGGCCTCCAGGCGGGTGAGCATCTCGTTGAGAGTCCCGGCGAGCCTGTCAAGCTCGTCATCAGCCCCGGTCAGCTCGATCCGGGCGTGGAGCTGACTCGCTCCGATCTGTCTGGCCGCCTGGGTCATCCTGTCCACCGGGCGCAAGGCACGGTGGGCAAAGAACCAGCCCCCTCCGCCTGCGAGGGCCAGCGCGAGGGGGAAAAGGGCTGCCATGATGAGGAGAAAGCTTGACATGGTCCTGTCGAGGGCCGCTTCCGACATGCCCACGCGAACCACCGCGACCACCCTCCCCGAGGAGACTACCGGCCACGTGAGGACCCTCACCGCGTAGGGCTCGATCCCTTTGAACGTCTCGAAGGTCGCCAGGCCCCTTTCCGCGTTGAGCCGCGCCTGCCGGGTGAAGGGCGGCGCGTTCGGCTCCCCCTGTTCTTTTCCCAGGTCCTTTTCGGGAATGAGCCACTCGAAATAGGGTCCCAGAGGGGGAGAGCCGAAGAAACGGCGGAAGATCTCGTCTACTTCGGGCGGGAAGTATTGTCGCGTCTCGGCCGCATGGCTCTCGGCAAGAGCCGTTGCCACGCTCCTGAGCGCGGAATCCGTTTGCTTGTGCAGGGTATAGCTGACGAGCACGTACGCGATAAGGCCAAGGATGACGAAAGTCACCCCCAAGAGACTCGTATACCAAAGGGTGAGCCTGATTCTGACGGATCTGTGCCTCATCCCTCTGTCTGGACCTTCATGACGTATCCCACTCCCCTTACCGTATGGATGAGCTTTTGCTCTTCCCTTGAGTCGATCTTCTTTCTCAGGTAGTTCACGTAGACATCGACGACGTTCGTCCCGCTGTCGAAATCATAGTTCCAGACATGCTCGATGATCATGGTTCTCGTGAGCACCTTACCCGGATTGCGCATGAAGTATTCGAGAAGTGAGAACTCCTTCACCGTAAGCTCGATCCGGCGCGCCCCCCTGGAGACGATCCGGCTCGCCGGGTCGAGGGCGAGGTCGCCGATTCGGACAATAGCCGCGCCTGTGTCCATGCGGCGCCGGAGAAGGGCCCTGACCCTTGCGAGGAGCTCCTGGAAGGCGAAGGGCTTGGTAAGGTAATCGTCTGCCCCGGAATCGAGGCCGAGGACCTTGTCCTCGATGGTGGCCCTCACGGTGAGAAGAAGGACAGGGGTGCGGACGCCATGGGCCCGCAGCTTCTTCAGGGCAGCAAGGCCGTCGAGCTTGGGCAGATAGATGTCGAGGATGACCAGGTCATAGGATGGGTCCTTGCCTAGCCTGAGGCCCTCTTCCCCGTCGAAGGTCAGATCAACGGCATATCCTTCCTCCTGAAGCCCTTTCTTCACGAAATTGGCTACTTTCTTCTCATCTTCGACTATGAGGATTCTCATTGCCTTGGTCCTCTGCTCAGTGATACCACAACAAGTGAGGGAACTTCAATCAACGCGGCGGGGAGGCTTTGATGCTCAAAGTGAGGGTCGCGGAAACCCACCATTTCCGTCTGCAATTCGGTCCCTGGTCAGCCGTGCCTTAGCTCCACACCATAAGAAGGCAATCGTTCCCACATTCCCTACCGACGTTCCTCGCCACGTGGTTTCTCATTCGCGAGCTACGCTCCGTCTCCGACCCGTTTAACCGCCCCAGATGAGCTCGGGCTCGATTGCGAACCCATGCCTTTGCACTCCTTCATGTGGCAGCCCGCAAACAGAAACGCCCTACCGTAATGGCCTAGCCTCGGAATCAGTCGCCCGTGCCCTTCGGGCACCGCTCGTCTTCCGCTGACGGGGCCCCGGAGCCTCCACGATGCTCGCTCATCGAGGAACCACGCGCCGAGGAACTGATGGGAGGTCGGGGTTACCAGTTCTCTGACATCGCCACGTCCCTCCCGCACAACCGCGCAGCCCCAATAAAGACCACCCTGTCTTTTCAAAATCTAGAGGCGGCCCTCCCGCCTGGTATACCGGCAGGCCGCCGATCCAGTAGCCGCTATGCGTCCTCTATCTCCCGGAATTGGCGACCATTGGTTCAATTCCGGGGGCGAATGGACGGTGCGCATGGAGGGATCAAGGATCGTTTTCCCCCTCTTGGAAAAACGATCGAGTGAGATTTGGATGCAATCTGAGCCTCATTGGCCGAGGACTATACTTTGCGTATGTACGAGGCCATGAGGTGAAGAGGGCGCCAAATATCGCGATTCCTTCATGCGGACCGGCCTGGCTTGCACGTAGGCCCGAAGCCCTTGGCTAGCTCCGCCCTTGCGACCGGACGAGGGACGTGGCGATTCCGAGAGTGCTCAGCACCGCTCCGACGAGCATGGCTTCCGCAAAGCCCGAGATCGAGGCCAGCCTCCGTGCCGCGGCGAGCTCCACGCCTTTTGCTGCAAGCTGCATCACATGATGGGCTTGATAGCTGCCGTATAAGGCGCCGGCTATGGCGACCCCACTCGATGTGCCGACCTGTCGGGTCGCTATGGCTATACCCGAGGCAAGGGCCAACATGTCTTTGGGTACCGAGCCCACGATGGCGCTGTTGTTGGGGGAGAGAAAGACGGCGGTGCCTGTCCCGACAAGGGCAACACCGACCGCTATCGCCGCGTACGAGGGATTGGTTATGGGACGGCTTAGGAGGAAGAGGCCCACCGTGCCCAGGATCATGCCGACGGTGCAGAGCACCGTCGTGCCAAACCTGTCGGAGAGTCTCCCGGTTACGGGAGAAAGGACCAGAAGAGGCGCCGCAACGATAGCCATGGTAAGACCGACGGCCGAGCCGGAAAAACCGAGACCCTGGACCAGATAGAAGGGCACGAGAAAGGTCATGGTTGCCGCCCCCCAGCCGTTGAAGAAGCCGGTCGCCGTGCTTGCGGCGAAGAGGCGCCTCTTGAAGAGGCTCAAGCGCAGGATCGGTTGTACGGCCCGGTTCTCGGCGATGACGAACCAGACGAACGAGCAGGCGCCCAATGCCCCTAGGGCGAGCACATGTGGCGCGAGAAACCCCCGTTTGCCGCCGAAGCTCAGGAACAGCAGGAGTGACGTGATAAAGCAGGCCATACCCAGGGACCCTGCCACATCGAGCCGGAAAGTGTTGTCCTCCGCCTTCTGTTCTTTGACGATGAGCCAGGCCAGCACGAGGGCTGTCATCGCGATAGGGGCCCTGGCATAGAAGACACCGCGCCATCCAAGGAAATCGAGGAGCAGGCCTCCTATGACCGGACCCACCACCAAGCCCGCCGCACTGGAGCCGGCGAGTATGCCGATGGCTTTTCCCCGTTCTTCCGGGGGAAAGACCGCAACCGCGATTGCCATGCTGAGGGAATAGCCCGTCGCCGCCCCCACGCCCTGGACAGCCCGCGCCCCTATGAGGGCGGCCACGCTTTGGGCACACGCACAGCCGATGAGACCCGCCGTATAGAAACCGAGGCCCGTCATAAAGACCTTTCTTCGACCCTTGACATCGCCTATCCTCGCAAGGATGAGCATGAAGCTCTGGCTCGTGATGAAGTAGATGAGGTTGACCCAACTGATTACCGAAGAATCGGTATGAAAGACAGCGGCAAGGCGCGGCAAGACGGTGACGAGGATGCTGTTGTCGAACGAAACGCTGATGCTCCCGAGGGAGACGGTGAGGAGAACCCACCATCTGTAGCTACTCGACTCACCGCGGTTTGAAATGGTCATGGCTGTTTTGGCTTATCCCACGGGCACACCACGAATTCGTGCCTCTGCCTCAACATGATAGGCCACGCCATCGGGCCGGGTCAAGAGAAGACCCAGGGCAGCCCATTTGGAAAGAGTCTCGGCAGGGCGGGCCGATGCGCATTACCTCCTCGTGACAGCCGAGCCGAAAGAAAAGCATCGCTCCTCATTCCGGCCCTCACTCCCCCCAACCCCCACGCAAAGCTTGCGGGGGCATTCGTTATTCGTGCCGGATTCGTCGCGAGCTTTTCTAAGCCGTCCTCGGCAATGCACGAGTCGGCAATGCGCATCCGCCCTTTGTCTTGTCCGTTCGATAAGGAAGTGACGAAGGGTAGGATTTCCAAATGTGCTTGCCCTGAGAGAAGACCCCTTTTACATTGCCTCTATCCTTAGGGAAAGGGCCCGCGCTCTTGCCAGTCCGGGGATTGCCCGTTATATTAGTAGGATAAAAAGGGCTTGCCCGGCTTGGGTTCTTTTGGCCCTATCCACTTTCAGACGACGCGAGGAGAGAGCGATGAGCGTTGAGAAACGGGAATTTAAGACAGAGATCAAGCAGCTCCTTGACCTGATGATCCATTCCCTCTATTCCCATAAGGAAGTCTTTTTGCGGGAGCTGGTTTCGAATGCGTCGGACGCCATAGACAGGGCGCGCTACGAATCGCTCACCGACGCCGGCATCCACGAGAACGACACGGAGTGGATGATCAGGATATTGCCCGACAAAGAGAAGAAAACGCTCACCATCAGCGATAACGGCATCGGGATGACGAAAGACGAGGTAATAGAGGCCCTCGGCACGATCGCGCGGTCGGGAACCATGGAGTTCCTAAAAGGCCTCCAGGGCAAGGATATCAAGGACAATCCCGAGCTTATAGGCCAGTTCGGCGTGGGCTTCTACTCTTCCTTCATGGTGGCCGACAAAATAACGGTTCTGTCGAGGAAGGCAGGCTCAGGGGGCGCAAGTGGCGTCAAGTGGGAGTCCACGGGCGACGGTTCCTTCACGGTCGAGGACATCGAAAAGAAGGGAAAAGGGACGGACGTGATCCTCCACCTCAGGGAAGACGAGGCCGTCTATCTCGATGAATGGGAGATCCGCGACGTGGTGAGGCGCTACTCCGACTTTATCGAGCACCCCGTCGTCATGGAGGTGGAGAAGGAGCAGCAGAGCGCCCTCGACAAGTCGAAGACCGTGAAGATCAGGGAAGACGAGACGCTCAACTCACGCAAAGCCCTCTGGTTGAGGGACAAGTCCGAGATCACGGACGAGGAATACCACCAGTTTTACAAGCATATCTCCCATGACGTCGAAGAGCCGCTCAAGGTGATCCACTACAGGGCTGAAGGGACTTCCGAATTCACTGCCCTCCTCTATGTCCCCTCTAAGCTGCCGCTGAATATCTTCTACAAGGATTACAAGATCGGGCCGATGCTCTACGTGAAGCGCGTCCAGATCATGGAGCATTGCGAGGAGCTTCTGCCCCCTTACCTGCGGTTCATCAAAGGGGTTGTCGATTCGTCGGACCTCCCCCTCAACATATCGCGCGAGATCCTTCAGAACAACAGGCAGGTGGAGATCATCAAGAACAGCATCATCAAGAAGGCGCTCGACGTGCTGGGCGATCTCAAGAAGGACGAATACGAGAAGTATCTGGCATTCTACCGCCAGTTCGGCACTATTCTGAAAGAGGGCCTCTACTACGACTTCCCGAGGAAAGAGGCCATCGCCGATCTCCTTCTCTTCGCCTCCACCAAGGCGGAGAAGGACGAGTTCAGGACCCTCGAGGCGTACGTCGGCGCCATGAAGGACGGCCAGGAGCACATCTATTACATGCCGGCGACTACGTGGGAGGAAGCAGTCAAATCGCCCTACCTGGAGGCCTTTCGCTCGCAGGACTACGAGGTGCTCATCATGCTCGACGAGGTCGACGACCTCGTAATGAGCGGCTTCACTTATAAGGGGAAGCACGTAAAGTCCATAGTGGCGGGCGACGTCGACCTCGACAAGTCCAAGAAAGAGGAGAAG
>Ga0326728_10011061_pt1 | contig 20787 bp, 16 predicted proteins | sample MB3enrmetagenome_FD_207602 | JGI IMG/M metagenome (GOLD analysis project Ga0326728, IMG submission 207602) | Lab enriched peat soil microbial communities from McLean, Ithaca, NY, United States - MB31MN | ecosystem: Environmental > Terrestrial > Soil > Wetlands > Peat | place: USA: New York... | reverse complement strand
CCGGGCAGCGCGACGAAGGCATCGGAGAGATCGGCCATGAGCGCCTTGCGCTCGTGCATCGACTGCACCACATGCAGCTTCGTCAGCCCCGGGTGTCCAACCTCGTGCTCCATCAAATGTCCGGGAATGACGCCAGTTACTTCGCCGCCGGCCTTGAGCGCGGCATCGGCGAGACAGCCCATCAAACCAACATTGCCTCCGCCGTAGACGACACCTATCTTGCGGCGCGCCAGCGTGACGCCCAACTCTTCGGCTGCTGACCGGTATTCCGGACGGCTCCCGGCGCTCGACCCGCAGAAAACGCAGATCTGTTTCATGATCCCATTCTAGTTCTGAGTCGGCTGAAATCGGCTGGTGGGAGCAAGCTACTTTGTCTCGCCGAATGTTGCGGGGTGACTCTGGAGTCGAAAATCTCGCCCTAGAGAGCAGCAACGCGCCGTTGCACCAGAAAAAAATAAAGAGCCAGCAGCACCAGGAGCATTCCGTTCACACGCAGCACCATGGGTGCGGTGAAAATCGGGACCAGCCATCCCGAAAGCAGATTTCCCATGGGCATACCGCCGCGGAAAGCGAAATTGTAGACGCTCATGACGCGGCCGCGCATCTCATTGGTGGTAATCAATTGCACTAGCGAATTCACGTTCGCGAACACCGCCATCATGGAAGCGCCGGCCAGCACCATCATGACTCCGCTAAAGGGCAAAGACCGGGAGAGTGCAAACCCAAAGATTCCCAATCCCAGGCAGGCAAGCGCGCCTAGCGCGATTCGTCCCTTCTTCTGGATGTTGCCCATGCCTGCGATGCTCAGTGATCCGCAGATCGAACCGACTCCCATAAGCGCAAGCAGATTTCCGTATGTCTCCGGACCGCGGTGAAAAATATCTTTCACAAAAACCGGAATGTAAGTCCGCATGGGCATGCTCAAGCCAGTCATACAAAAGGCGAGAATGATCAGCGCCTCCATCGAGCCCTGGCTGCGCACGAACTTGATGCCCTCCTTCAGGCTGGTGAACATCGATTCCGTGGTCTTCTGCGGCAGAAACCGCGCCGTAATCAGCGAAAGCGAAATGATCGGCGCGAGAAACGATAGTGCGTTCAAGCCGAAGCACCACGACTCGCCGAGTTTGGCCAGAGCTTGTCCAGCCAGCGCGGGCCCGATCATGACCGCGACGTTGAACTGAATCGAATTCAGAGCAATCGCGTTCGGCATGTCTTCTTTTTGGACGAGGGTCGGGATCAGTGCCTGATAAGCGGGTCCGCCGAAGGCCTGCGCGAAGCCCGAGACAAATGAAAGACAGAGAATGTGCCATACGCGCACGTGGCCGGTGAACACAAGAATGGTAAGCAGGCCGGCGCTGGCCATCTGCACATACTGCGAGCCGAGCAGAATCCTCCGCCGCTCCACCCGGTCGGCCACCACCCCGCCGATGAGCGAAAACAAAAAGATAGGAATCCCGCCCAAAAATTGATCGAGCGCCAGGAGAAAAGCGGAATGACTGAGACGATAAATCAGCCAGCCTTGAGCCACAATCTGCATCCAGGTGCCAATGCTGGAAGTGCAGGCGCCAATCCACATCAGGCGAAAGTCGCGATATTGAAATGCTTTGAAGACCCGGCCGAGCAAAAATGTCTCCCAAGACCCAGGCAGCAGACTACCATGACGACCCGCCGCCGGATTAGTTCGGTCGGCAGGGACTTGCGGGAGCCCGATCTCAGGATTTGCAGACCCCATTTAGCATAGACGTGTGAAGGCAACAAAACGTTTCGGCCTGGCCCGGGTAATTTCGAAGATGGGCTACTGCTCCCGCTCGCGAGCCGCGGCGCTCATCCGGGAACGCCGGGTTACTCTGAATGGACGCATCGCCCGCGACCCCGAAACTCCAACCCGCGTCCCGCCCGACCGCATTGAAATTGATGGCGCGCCGCTCGATAAAAGCCCGAGCGTTTACTTCATGATGAATAAGCCGCGCGGCGTGATTACAACCGCCTCCGACGAAAAGGGCAGGGAAACCGTCTACGAGCTTCTGGATCCCGAAGGCCGTTGGGTTGCTCCCGTGGGGCGACTCGATAAAGCCAGCGAAGGCCTGCTGCTGCTGACCAACGACTCGGAATGGGCGGCCAGGATCACCGACCCCGACAGCCATCTCGACAAGACCTATCACGTCCAGATCGATTGCCTGGCGAGCCCGGAATTGCTGGCGGCGATCGAGAAAGGATGCTTCGTGGAAGGGGAGTCTCTCCGCGCCAAACGGGTGCGTTCTTTGCGACACGGAGCGAAGAATAGCTGGCTGGAGATTGTTCTGGATGAGGGCAAGAACCGCCAGATTCGACGCCTGCTGGAAGCGCTCGATGTTCGCGTTCTGCGGCTGGTGCGTGTCTCCATCGGGCCGCTGCTATTGGGCGATTTGCCGAAGGGTGGGGTACGCGCTCTTAAGACTCAGGAAAAGCGGGAGATCGACCTGGCGCTGAAGCGCACGTCCTTAACATAACAACTATGGATTTGTGGAGGTGGGCCCAGAAAAAACAACGGGCGCATGCCGAAAGATGTGGGGTGAGGATGGCAACGGCATGCGCCCTATTAAGTTGACTACAGCTTAGGCGATTGCGAAAACGATGTCAAGATAAATCTTTACCCTGCAATGACTTACAGGCTACATCCCAATCACTTCCCAGATTTTTCCGCAAGTGCATAGGTCACATATCTGTGTGACGTTCGGGCCAGCCTCTCTCTGCCGCTCGCAGCGGTGCCATCTGCGGGTATTGCCGCTGAATTCGGCTTCAAACGAGAGGATGTCTTCTTAAGTAGTCCTGCGCTTGCTGGAGTACATTGCGCTCACCGCTGTATGCCATTTGGGACGCTGCCTCAGTTAGCGGCACCCACAGCGCGCGTTTCACTTCGATTCGCATCGCAGGCCAAAGGTCGTCAATCTCTCCCGAAACATAACGCATCAGGTAAAAGCTCACAATTTTGAAGACGCGCTCACCGTCTTCCCAGCTGCGTGTGTATGTGTACTTGATGTCCGCCAGCTTGGTGATCACCTCAGCCCTGACGCCCGTTTCTTCCAGTACTTCTCGAATTGCCGTGGCTTGAGGCTTCTCGCCGGAATCCAGCAGGCCCTTTGGCAGACACAAAAGGGCGCGTTTTCCCAGAACTTTGGCGGGCACGCTTTCTGTCTGCGGTTCAATCAGGGCGACGTGCCACACGCCGGAGATCTCACGCAGGACAACCCCGCCAGCCGAAATTTCCCGCGCCATCGCGCACACGGCTAGGCGCCCTCGATCTTGCCAGCTTCTTCCAGGATGCGTTGCCAGGCTTGCTCCACATGGCGCGCCTGCGTGTTGGTTTGCCCGACGCACAGACGAAGCGTGAATTTGCCGTCGAGTTTGGTGTGCGTCAGGTAGAGGTCACCGCTCGCGTTCAACCGGTCCATCAGCAGCTGGTTGGCGCGGTCTCCCGAACGCAAACGGAAACAAACGAGGTTCAGCTTCGCGGGGGCTGCGATCTCGAAGCGGGCCTCTCCGCGCACCCACTCCGCGAACTGCTGCGCCAGCCGCACATGCTCGCGAACATGGTGCTGCAAGCCTTCAATGCCGTAGTGGCGAATGACGAACCACAGCTTGAGCGAGCGAAAACGCCGGCCGAGTTGGATGTGCCAATCGCGGTAGTCGATCACCGCGCCCGATTCGGTGGCCTGGTTGCGCAGATACTCGGGCAGAATCGAAAGCGTCTGAATCAGCTGCTTTCGATCGGCCACATAGAAACAGTTGCAGTCGAAATTCGTAAACATCCACTTGTGGGGATTGAACGTGTAGCTGTCCGCCAGTTCCACACCATCGTGGATGAAGCGGAATTCAGGGCAGAGCGCGGCCGTTCCGCTCATGGCCGCGTCGACGTGCAGCCAAAGCTTATTCTCGGAGCAAATGCGCGCAATTTTGCGCACCGGATCGATCGCGCAGGACGACGTTGTGCCCACAGTTGCGCACACGAAGCAGGGAATCCGGCCATTCTTCTTGTCGCTCGCAATCTGCTGCGCGAGCGCGTCGGACCGCATGGCGAAATCGGCATCGACCGCGATTTGCCGCAAATTGTCGGATCCCATCCCGGCAATCTTCATCGCCTTTTCGATCGAGGAATGCGTCTGCGTGGAACAATATGCTACCAGACGCCCATCGCAGCCCTTGCGGTTGCTGGCAAATTCTGTCGCGCGCTCGCGCGCCGCCAGCAGAGCGCAGAGCGACGCGCTTGACGCCGTGTCCTGGATCACGCCGCCGCCTGCGCCGCTGGAGAGAAACTTCTCCGGCAAGCCAAGCATGGGAACCAGCCAATCGAGCACATGGGATTCAAGCTCCGTGCAGGCCGGGCTCGTCGACCATAGCATCCCCTGCACACCCAAGCCTGAGGACAGCAGATCGCCGAGAATTCCCGGCCCTGATGCATTCGCCGGAAAGTAAGCAAAAAAGTTCGGCGATTGCCAGTGGGTAATTCCCGGCAAAATCAGACGGTCGATCTCGGCAAGGATGTTTTCGAAGGCCTCACCCTTGAGCGGGGGGTCTGCCGGCAGCTTGGCGCGGATTTCTCCCGGCCGCACTTGCGATAAGACCGGAAGATCCTCGACGCGCGTTTGATAATCCGCAATCCAGTCCACCACCGCGTGACCGTAGCGGCGAAACTCTTCGGGAGTCATGTGGAACGACTTATCGTCAGGCATGGAATTTGTAATTGGCGATTTGTAATTTGTAATTTGTAATACCCTATTTCCTCAATTCAACGCCCATTTAGCGGCGGCGTAGATTGTGGTGGTTTGCGTGCGTGCGTCGCCTGCTCGAAGCCGTAGGCAATCCGCAACAACTGCGGCTCGCTAAACGGCGGACCGAGGAATTCGATCCCGACCGGCACCCCGATCGGCGCGCTGGCAGTTGGCGTCGAGAATCCAGCCGGAACCGTGATCGCCGGAAATCCCGTAATTGAGGCCAGGATGCCGTTGCGCTCCGCCTGATTCATCTCGCCAATCATCACCGGCAGGCGCTTCTGGTGTGGATAGAGCAGCGCGACCACGTTGTTTTTCGCCATCAGGTTCGCCAACTGAACCCTCAGGTCATCGATCTTCACGCGCCGGTCCCTGTAATCCGGTTCGTTGAGGCCGTCTTTCTGGGCTTCCGCCGAGGCCAGGAACTTCTCCAGCGTAGGCTTGTGGTAATCGCCCGTGGCGATGAATTCCGCCAGCGAGTGCACCGGAGGGTTGGGCACGGCCTTGAGGTAGTTATTGAAAACGTACTTGAATTCCCATTTCTGCACGTCGAGATCGGTGACCAGTTTGCCGGTGTCGAAGGCCGCGTCATCGACATCCACCAGAATTACGCCCTGCTGCTTCAGTGCTTCGAGGGCGCTGGCCATCACCCGGTTAACCTCCTGGTGATCGGGGCCGGTGCCGAACAATGTGCGCAGCACGCCGATGCGCGCGCCTTTCAAGGCAGTGCGGTCGAGAAGAGACGTATAGGTCGCGGGAATCTTGCCGACACCCAGCGCGGTTACGGGATCGTCGGGATCGTAGCCGACCATCACGTCGAGCATGACCGCCGCGTCGGCCACGGTTCGCGTTATCGGCCCTACTGCGTCCTGGGTAAACGAGCAAGGGATAATCCCCGCGCGACTGATCAACCCACGCGTCGGACGAATGCCCACGAGGCTGTTGGCTGAGGATGGCGAACGGATCGAGTTTACCGTGTCCGAACCGGTGCCCACGGCAGCGAAGTTGGCGGCCAAGGCAGCGCCGGTACCGCCGGAAGACCCGCCCGGCGTGCGCGTCAGCTCATAGGGATTCTTTGTCTGTCCACCCAGCGAACTCACCGTTAAGCCGGTGATCGCCAGTTCATGCATATTAGTTTTCCCCAGAATCACGGCTCCGGCCTGGCGTAGGCGCGCCACTGTGAATGCATCCTTAGCCGGCTGCATACCCTTTAGCGCCAGCGATGCCCCGGTAGTCGGCATATCGGCGGTGTCATAGTTGTCCTTCAGCACCACCGGAATGCACTGGAGCGGTTTGAACTGGATGCCGAGCTTAGCGTCGCGCTGGGTCCCGAGTTTGAACTCCTTGTCCATGGCATCGGCCTGCTCCAGCACTTTGGGGTTGACATACAGCATGGCATTGATGGCCGGGCCCTGCTGGTCGTAAGCCTGAATGCGGTCCAGGTATTGTTGCACGAGGCTGTGGCAAGTCAGCTTGCCGCTCTCAAAGCCACGATGAATTTCGTCGATGGAAGCTTCCATGAGCTGAAATTGCTGTCCGGCGGCGCTGGCGACCATAAGCATCACTCCCACCGCCAGAACGAAACACTTCGCTTGATGACGCACGCCTTCCCTCCTAGGAGTTCAACGAACGTAATTTGAGACCAACGCTCTTAAATTACAAATTACCAATTACAAATGTCCGTAATACACGCGCGTGTTGTACTCAAACTCAACTGTGCCGTCCTGAGCGTGCGTGCGAAAAATTCTCTCCAGCTTACGCATCATCGGCGCGTAGTTCGGATGACCCTCGAGTGGCGCGTAGGAGGACGAAAGCAGTCTGCCCGCCGTTCCCTGATAGTCAAATCGCTGCCTCAGGTCGAAGATTCGTTCATGGCAGAGCTTGGGCGCGAAAAAATTGTGAATGATGGCCGTGGTTCGCTCGTGGCGCACCTCTTTATAATCCGTGCCGTAGTCGAGCAACATCTGCTCGTAGTCGCACAGGAACGGCGTGCTATCGGTGCGGCGCTCATTCCAGATGAGAACGCACCAGCCGTCCGGTTTCAGAATACGGACAAACTCGGCCCGCGCCCGCGGCAGGTCAAACCAGTGGGCCGCCTGCGCTGCCGTCACAAAGTCCATGGAGGCGGGGGCTAGTGTTGTATCCTCGGCTTTTCCCGCCACTGACACCAGCCGGGGGTAGCGAGCCAGTTCTTGGTTGCCCATTTCGCGCATCTCGGCATTGGGTTCCACGGCAAAAACCGAATTGCCGTTTTCGAGCAGCAGCCGCGTAAACAGCCCCGTGCCCGAAGCGACGTCGGCGACAAACTGGTCCGGGCGCAGACCGCACTCGCTGCGGAGCAACTCGATGACCTCGTGCGAATATCCGGGGCGATAGCGGACGTAATTGTCCACGCGATCGGAAAACCGGGTGGTGGGAGATTGACTCATCGAATGCTAGTGTACCCCTCCCGGCCTGCCCCGGCGTGTGCGCGGTACAATCTCTATTCTGCTGAAAAGCCCACGCCGAGGTTGATGTGAAAGCTCTTTTCAAAACAGGTTTCTTTCTGCTTCTGATCGGTTCGACCTTGCTGGCGTTTGATGGTGCGCCCGGCTCAAGCGCGTCGGATCGCGGTTTCGGCCGCGAGTCCCTCGATCGTGGCGCCCTCGATCGCGAATCGAAAGACCACTCTGAAGTCGCTCCCATCACCGGCTTCCGCGACGTGGCCGCCGAGCAGGAAGTTGAGAAGAAATTTCTGGCGGTGCCCGACCCCAAACTCGCCGAAACACATTTGCGAACTCTCACGCAGGCTCCGCATATGGCGGGTTCTCCCGAAGACAAAGCGACTGCCGATTATGTTGCCGCCAAGTTTCGCGAAGCGGGCCTCGACACCGCAATTGTCGAATACAAGGTTTGGTTCAATTACCCGTCGGAAATCCGCGTGGACCTGACTGCTCCCCCGGGCGTGGAAATGCATGGCCCGCATCCCGAGCGCGTCGAAGGCGACCCCTTTCAGGACGACCCGCGTATTACGCCCGCCTTTAACGGCATGTCTCCTTCCGGTGATGTCGAGGCCGATGTGGTTTATGCCAACTACGGTTCTCCCGAGGACTTCGACAAGCTGAAACAGTTGAATGTAGACGTCCGCGGCAAGATCGTCATCGTGCGCTACGGCGAGAATTTCCGCGGTGTCAAGGCGTTTGTCGCGCAGGAGCGCGGCGCGGCCGGCGTCATTATTTATTCCGATCCGAAAGACGATGGCTACTATCGCGGTGATGCTTATCCGAAAGGCCCGTGGCGGCCGGCGAGCGGCATACAACGCGGGTCGGTCGGGTTCATGTTCCAGTTCCCGGGCGATCCGACAACTCCCGGTATTGCGTCGACTCCGTTGTTGCCGGATTCCAAGCGCATCGCTCCCGCCGATTCCGCCCAGTTACCCAAGATTCCGGTCACGCCGCTTTCCTACGCCGATGCCTCGCCCATCCTCGAAAATCTTGGCGGCCCGCTTTCGCCGCGCGAATGGCAGGGCGCGTTGCCTTTTACCTACCACGTGGGTCCGGGCCCGGCCAAAGTTCGCATTCACCTGAAACAGGATTATCAATTCCGTACGATTTGGGACGTCATCGGAAAGGTCCCGGGTTCGGCTACGCCGGGTGAATGGGTCGTTGCGGGCAATCATCGCGATGCCTGGGTCTATGGCGCGGTCGACCCCAACAGCGGCACCGCCGCCATGCTCGAAGCTGTCCATGGCATGGGCGAGTTGATCAAATCAGGATGGAAGCCGAAACGCACGATCGTGTTTGCCAGTTGGGACGCCGAAGAGGAGGGTCTGATCGGCTCTACGGAATGGGGAGAAGATCGCGCGCAGGAATTGGCCAATGCCGACGTGTACTTCAACATGGACGTCGCTGTGTCGGGGAAAAAATTTGGGGCGGCCTCTGTGCCCTCACTCAAAGAGTTCCTCCGCGAGATTGCCAGGGCCGTGCCCTCGCCGCAGGGCGGCACTGTCTACGACGCCTGGAAAAAATCCAACCAGCCCAAAGAGGGCGCGTCTCATGTGCAGGAAAACCTGAACTACCGCATGCCCGCCTCCGGCCTGAACACAGATGTTCCGGTGGGCGACCTGGGCAGCGGTTCCGACTACAGTGTGTTCCTCCAGCACCTGGGCGTGCCATCGGCCGACATCGGCTCGACCGGCGAGTACGGCGTGTACCACTCCGCCTTCGACAACTTTGCCTGGTTCAAGAAATTCGGCGATCCTGACTTCCTCTACGAGCAGCAGATGGCGCGCTTCTATGGGCTGGAAGTATTGCGTATGGCCGATGCCGACGTGCTTCCTTATAACTACGAAGACTACGGGAAGGAAATCCTTGTTTACCTGGAGGGGGCGCGCGCCAAAGCCCAGGAAAAATTCGGCGACAAATCGCCCGATTTTGCCGCCGCCTTCGAGGGTGCCCGCCACTTGCAAGAGGCGGGCGCCAAGGTTCTTCAGAAGCAGCGCAAACTGCCCTCCGACCCGGAGCGCCTGAACACCAAACTACGAGAGGCCGAGCGCGCGCTGCTCATCCCCGAAGGGCTGCCGAATCGTCCGTGGTACCGCCACTCCATTTTCGCGCCGGGGCAATACACGGGCTACGCGGCGGTGGTCCTTCCCGGGGTGAACGAAGCGATTGATCGCGGCGATCTCGTCCGCACCGAACAGCAGATTGCCGTGCTGGCGGCGGCTTTGAATCGGGCCGTACTGGTACTGGAGCAATACCACTAGACGAAAAGACTTCGGCTTTCAGGGGTGAAAAGCCGTGGGGGCGTTGGGACAAAATGTCTCAGCCTATGGGACTCTGGACAAGCTGGCCCAGCCTGCCGTTTTCGCACTTCGTTTAAGCAGTTGATTCGACAGCTGCGAGTTTCTTCCGCCAAATGGATGGCCACTTGCTATTTCGCTAGCAAGGCTGCGCCTCGAATTCTTTGGCGCACTTCGGAAAGTGAAACAGCAAGATGGCCAATAGCGCGACAAAGATCTCTGCATTGGGCACATTCATACTGGCAATCATAGTGATTATTAGTAACCTGGCCTGGGCAGGTTCAGGTGCGAGTAACTCCACGAGTAAGCTCTCGCCGGAACTGGTGTCTGTCCCCAAAGGGAAGCTGGTGAACATCATTGTCCAATACCGGACGCTGACGCAGCACGAGTTCGCGCAGGCGCAGACCATGGCGAAGGGCGCAATGCCGGCGAAGAGCTTGTCGCTAATCAACTCTATCGCGATGACGGTGGAATCGAACTCCCTGGCAACGTTGGCGAACGATCCCAACGTACTGCATGTTTCGGTTGACCACCAAGTCTCTGCGACCGGGTTAACGACTGGCGGCAACCCAGTCGTGACTGATTTTTATGATCAGGCGGTGAACGCTCCCAGTGCCTGGTCGCTTGGACTGACCGGCACGGGAATCGGCATCGCGGTTATCGACAGCGGTGTCACGAACCAGGGCGATTTCCTGGCATCGAACGGGACATCGCGGATCGTGTACAGCGCGAACTATAACAACGACTCGTACACTAGAGCATTCGGCCACGGGACGCATGTAGCTGGGATTCTGGCGGGGGATGGAGCCAACTCGACCGGGCCGGAATATACGAAGACTTTCCTCGGAATTGCTCCCAACGCAAATGTGGCGAGCTTTCGCGTGCTCGATGGGCTTGGCCTCGGAACGGACAGCACGGTGATTGCCGGCATTCAGGCAGCGGTCGGCCTGAAGAGCACTTACAACATTCGGGTCATGAACATTTCGCTGGGACGCCCGGTGTTTGAGAGCTACACGGTTGACCCGCTGTGCCAGGCGGTGGAAGCGGCATGGAAGGCGGGAATCGTGGTAGTGGTGGCGGCGGGCAACGATGGCCGCGACGACTCATTCAACACGTATGGATATGGCACGATCTCGGCGCCCGGAAACGATCCGTACGTGATCACCGTTGGCGCGATGAAGCCGGAGGGAACGGCGACGCGCACGAACGACCTGATTGCCAGCTACAGCTCGAAGGGGCCAACGGTGGTGGACCACATCGTGAAGCCGGATCTGGTGGCGCCGGGGAATCTGACGATTTCCACGCTGGCGTCGACGAGCGCATTGATTTACACGCTTTTCCCGCAGGACCAGGTGCCGATGAGCTATTACGAAACCGGGGGCGGGAGCACGTCGTCTCCGTATTACTTCACGCTGAGCGGCACCAGCATGGCGACGCCGGTGGTGAGCGGAGCGGCGGCTCTATTGCTGCAGAACAATTCTGCCCTGACGCCGGACCAGGTGAAGGCGCGATTGATGCTGTCGGCCTACAAGACCTTCCCGAAATCGAGCAGGGCGGTGGATCCGATAACCGGCATTTCGTACACCGACTATTACGACATCTTTACGGTCGGCGCCGGGTATGTAGATATCGAGGCGGCGCTGAACAACACAGTTTCGGCTCCGTCAACGATTGGGGTAGCCAAGTCACCGTCGGTTGGCGTGGATGCAAGTGGCAACGTGTATATGGTAACGGGCTCGTCCGTCATCTGGGGCAGCTCGGTGGTGTGGGGAACTTCCGTGGTTTGGGGAGGCTCGGTAGTTGCCACGAACGAAAGCGGAGAGTCGGTGTTGAACGCGATTGGGGCGACTTCAGTGGTTTGGGGAACTTCAACGGACGCCGGATACAGCGTGGTCTGGGGAACGTCAGCTCCGACTTCGAGCCTGGCGGCAACGGCCGATGCCGCAACGGTTACGTACTTCGGCGAGAAGTAGGGACGGCGGGAAACACGAGACGAGGATCGAAAGAGAGCTCCCTACAATGAAGAACTCGAGACTAGCTGCAGCATTCATTACGGCGATCATGATTGGTGGCTGCGCGATGCTTGCGGGCAGCGTGCTGAAACTGACCGCGATCCACCAATATCAATTTCTGGCTCTGCTGGCGCTGGCGGCGGTAACCTCGCGGATGAAGGTGAAGCTGCCGGGTGTGACGGGAACGATGTCGGTGAACCTGCCCTTCATGTTGATCGCGGCGGCGCAACTGAGTCTGTTCGAGGCGGTGATTGTGGCGCTGGTTTCGGCCACCGTGCAAAGTCTGCCCAAGAACGGGGATCACTTTCGGGCAGAGAAACTCGTGTTCAATGCCAGCACGATCGTTCTGGCATGTGGAGTGGCCGCGATTTTGATGCACAGCGCACGGCTGGCCGCGCGTTCCGGCACAGTGACGATCGCGGCGGCCTGCGGAATGTTTTTTCTGCTGAACACCGTACCCGTGGCAACGGTTATTTCGCTCACAGAAGGATCGGGGCTAGTGCGGATCTGGTCGAGCATTGCTCACCTGTCGTTTCCTTACTATGTCGCGTGCACGGGCGTGACGTCGATGGTGACGATGGCGAGCAAGTTGGTGGGATGGCAGGCTCCCCTGCTTGTGCTTCCGGTGATGCTGCTCATGTACCGGTCATTTCAAGAATACTTCCGCCATCGGGCCGAGGGGATGGAGTTAACGTTGCCGGTCAAGGCGATGGCACGAGGAGCGTGCGCGCAGTAGACGCCGGGGGTTGTTGGTGACACCCAACAATTGCGGCCAGCGATCTTAAATCGCTGGCCGGTGAGTTGGTGGGGAGGGGCTGGATTGTCAAATCCGAATTTCGGGCAGGATGCGCCCGTGCCGCCCAGCCGTCAGTTGACGTTATAGGCCTGTTCCCAGCGGCGGGCTTCGTACCAGAGGGCGAGCTCAACACGGTTCCACAGGCCGAGCTTGTCGTAAATGAGGCGGAGGTAGTTTTTCACGACGTGCTCCGTGGTACCGAGCGAATCGGCGATCTCCTTGTTCTTGCAGCCTTCGGCTACGCGTTGAATGATGAAGTGTTCGCGAGCGTTGGGGGTGCTGAGGTTGATTGCTGCCGCTCCTGCCATAATTGTCTCCTATAAAGTAGTGTGGCCAGTTTGACGCGCTTGATGCCGCCCTTGATGCCGTAGCGGACGAAAAGGCGGTTGAAATGAGCTTTGACCGTGCGCTCGGCGATGTTGAGATCGCGAGCGATTTCGGAATTGTCACAGCCCTGGAGCAGGAGTTCGACGATCTTCTGTTCGCGGGGTCCCATGGGTCTCAGCGTGTGGTCCATTTCACTTTCACCTCAAAACCCGCGCCGGACGCCGAAAATGGCAGAATCGGCAAAGTACGAGCGCAGAGGGTAAAACAGGCCAGATGGTCACAGATGCAGCATGCACGGAGCCATTCGCGCATGGCTCAAGTTAAAAAACTGTGAAATCCCGTAGAAATGCCGTAGTTGCTGGGAAATATTGAATTACGAAGGTAATGACGAGGCCTGCTGGCAGCGCCTTCCGAGGAGTTTTCCAGAAGGCTCTCCCGAAATCTAAGGTAAACTACTTAGTACAAACTTCCGATAAAAACGCCCAAGCGGCGTGAATTTACACGTTTGTGCATTCCGGACCCTAGACGGCGAGGCCGTTGGACCTCTCCTATAATGGGAATGTGGACTTCCGACTCGTCAGCAATTACAAGCCCCAAGGGGACCAAGGCAGGGCTATAGAAGCCTTGTCCCGAGGCGTGTTTGACCGCGAGCAGCACCAGGTGCTGCTGGGCGTGACCGGCTCCGGCAAGACCTACACCATGGCCAAAGTGATTGAGGCGGCGAACCGTCCGACGCTGGTCATGGCGCACAACAAGACCCTGGCCGCGCAGCTCTACCACGAGTTCAAGAGCTTTTTTCCACAGAATGCCGTCGAGTACTTCGTCTCCTACTACGACTACTACCAGCCTGAGGCCTACGTGCCGGCGGCGGACCTCTACATCGAAAAGGAAGCGACGATCAACGACGAACTGGACAAGCTGCGGCTTTCGGCAACGCGGTCGCTGTTCGAGCGGCGCGACTGCCTGATTGTGGCGTCGGTGAGTTGCATTTACGGCTTGGGATCGCCCGAAGCGTATTACGGGATGATGCTGTTCGTCGAGAAGGGGCAGAAGATCAAGCGCGGCGACATCACGAAAAAACTGGTCGAGATTTTGTATGAGCGCAGCGAAGGAGAGTTTCGGCGCGGGACTTTTCGCGTGCGCGGGGACGTGATCGAGATCTATCCGACGTATGACGACATGGCGTACCGGATCGAGATGTTTGGCGACGAGATTGAGGCGCTGTCGCAGATCGATCCGCTGTTTGGGACAGTCAAGCAGCGGTATACGCGGCTGCCCATTTATCCGAAGACGCACTATGTGATGAAGGAGGAGACGAAGGCGTCAGCGGTGGAGTCGATCAAGAAGGAACTGGCGTGGTGGGAAGCTGAACTGGAAAAGCAGGGAAGGACTGTGGAGGCGCAGCGCATTCATCAGCGCGTGATGTATGACCTGGAAATGATCAAGGCAATGGGGTATTGCCACGGCATTGAGAATTATTCGCGGCATTTTACGGGGAGGATGCCGGGCGAGCCTCCACCGACGCTGCTGGATTACTTTGCGCGCGACTTTTTGATGTTTATCGACGAGTCGCACCAGACGGTGCCGCAGCTGCATGGGATGTATCACGGCGACCGGTCGCGCAAGCAGACGCTGGTGGAGTACGGCTTCCGCATGCCTTCGGCTTTGGATAATCGGCCACTTACGTTTGAGGAGTTTGAGCATCGGACGAACCAGCTTGTGTATGTCTCGGCCACACCGGGGCCGTACGAACTTACTAAGTCGGCGGGAGTAGTGGTGGAACAGATTATCCGGCCGACGGGGCTGATCGATCCTCCGGTGGAGATTCGTCCGGTAAAAGGACAGATTGACGACTTGTTGCACATGATTCGCGATCGCGTCGCGCGGAACGAACGCGTGCTGGTGACAACTTTGACCAAGCGCATGGCCGAGGATTTGGCCGAGTATTACGGCGAAGTCGGCGTGAAGTGCCGCTACATGCATTCGGAGATCGAAACACTGGAGCGTGTGAAAATTTTGCGGGATTTGCGCAAGGGCGAGTTCGATGTATTGATCGGCATCAATCTTTTGCGCGAAGGGTTGGATCTGCCCGAGGTTTCGCTGGTCGCGATTCTGGATGCGGATAAGGAAGGATTTCTGCGCTCGGCGGGGTCGCTGATTCAGACCATCGGGCGCTGTGCGCGCCATTTGAACGGGCGGGCGATTCTCTATGCCGATGTGATGACGGATTCGATGAAGAAGGCGATCAATGAAACCGACCGTCGGCGCGAAATCCAGCAGGCCTATAACGAAGCCAATGGGATCACTCCGGAGTCAATTGTTCGGCCGCTGGATATGACGCTGGTCGCAATCGTCGCCGCCGACTATGCCGACCTGACCAGCGTGGCAGAGGATGGCATACCGGAGTTCAAATCGCAGGAGGATCTTAACACCTACATCGTGAAGCTGGAGAGCGATATGCGGGAAGCGGCCAAGCGGTTTGAATTCGAAAAGGCGGCCAAGCTGCGGGATACAATCAAGGAGCTGAGGACTAAGGAATTCCTCTTCGCGTAAAGGGGACCGGGCGAACTGCGCCTCAGATGCGGGAGTTGTGGGAACGTACAAAGTTTCATGCCTAGGCGCGAGTGGTGGAAGTACTAGCTCTTCCGACTGGTTCTCCTGCCCGGTCCCGTGTAGAATGGATAAGCACCTTTAAAGGTGCCCACTGCGAGGTGTTGTGCTCGATCTTACCAAAGACATCCAACCTCTGACCACCTTCCGTCGCCGCTCTGGCCAATTCCTGAAGCAGATCAAGAAGAGCAAGCGTCCGGTGGTTCTGACCGTGAACGGGAAAGCTGCGGCGGTGGTTCAAGATGCGGAAGCCTACCAGCGCCTGCTCGACATCGCAGCGCGGGCCGACGCTCGCGAAGGCATTCGTCAAGGATTAGAGGACGCGCGTAAGGGCCGAAGCAGGCCGGCGGAGGAATTCTTCCGCGAATTCGAAGCGCTTCATGGTCTATCTCGTTAAGATCGCCGCGCGGGCGGGGCGCGATTTAGCTGCTCTGTACCTTGAAATCAACGCGGAAGAATCCGAGCACGCAAGCCAATGGTACTTCAAACTTAGGGCCGCGATTTTGGGGCTTGGGGAAATGCCCAGCCGGCACCCAATCACGCGCGAAAGCAAGCGGCTGAGACATTTGCTGTTCGGCCAAAAACCGCATGTGTATCGGGTGATCTTTCGCATCAGGAAGGGACTGCGCGAGGTGGAAGTTCTCCATGTCCGGCATGGACGGCGGCGGGACTTCAAAACACGTGACCTGGAATAGTTATCTATTTTAGACACTCAGACAATTAGTTCACCTTGAGACGAAGTGCTTGCGCGAGCTTGCGTTGGTGTTGGTCAAACGTGTAGAGGTGGGCTGCGCGCAGATCGAGGGCCGCTGCCACATGGAGAAGGTCGGCCGTTCGGGTGCCCAACTTAGCTGTGTTCTCGCGAGACAACTGGCGCGCCTTTTCAAAAGCCTGTTCGGTCAGGGGCTGAAGATGGAATATGCCTTCGCGCATGTCCTTCTCAAAGGCCGCAGCGGACGAGCGTCGCGCCCGGCGACAAAAGGGCAGCACGGTGGATCCGGCAGGTGACGGAGTTGCTCGTAGTGGCCGTCAAGTAAGCCTATTCGCTGGTGAAGTAATCCACAGTTACCGGGTTTTCGAAGAGCGAGTAGTCGCGGGTCACTACGGTGATGCCACTTTCAGTGACGAAGTAGCGTTCGCGGTCGGCTTCGGGTTCGTAGCCGATGGTGGTGCCTTCGGGGATATGGACGTCGCGGTCGATGATAGCTTTGCGGACGCGGCAGTTGCGGCCGACGTTGACGTGGGAAAACAGGATGCTGTCCTCGACCTCGGAAAAGGAGTTGACGCGTACGTCGGGAGAGAGCACACAGTTCTTTACTTCGCCGCCAGAAATGATGCAGCCGGCGGAAACCAGCGAATCGAGCGCATGCCCCATGCGCGATGGGCCCGCAAATACGAACTTGGCGGGCGGATACTGGCGTTGGTGCGTGCGGATAGGCCAGCTTTCATCGTACAAGTTGAACACCGGCGAAACCGAGATCAGGTCCATGTTAGCTTCGTAGTAGGCCTCCAGGGTCCCCACGTCGCGCCAGTAGAGCGCCTCTTTCTTATTCTCGTCGATGAAGTTGTAGGAGAAGACGCGGTATTCGTTGAGCATCTTGGGGAGAATGTCCTTGCCGAAGTCGTGGCTTGACTTGGTATCCTCGGCATCCTTGAGCAGGACTGGAATCAGAACATCGGTGTTGAAAATGTAAATGCCCATGGAGGCGGAGATCTTGCTGGGATCGTAGGGCGATCGGATGCTTGTCTCTTTGGGCTTTTCGATAAATCCGACAATCCGGCTGTCCTTGTCGATTTCAACCACGCCAAAATGGCGGGACTCGGCGGGATCGGTGAGGAGGGTGGCGACGGTGACATCGGCGCCGGAATCGGTGTGCTGGGTGAGCATGCGCTCGTAGTTCATCTTGTAGATGTGGTCGCCGGAAAGAATGAGCACGTACTTGGGCTGCTCGGAACCGATGGAGTATATGTTCTGATAAACGGCGTCGGCAGTGCCCATATACCAGTTTTCGCTGACCCGCTTCATGGGCGGGAGAATTTCGATGAATTCGCCAATTTCGCGGCCGAGAATATTCCAGCCTTCGCGGATCTGGCGATTGAGCGAGAGCGCCTTGTATTGCGTGAGGATGTAGACGCGGCGCAGGCCGGAGTTCACGCAATTGGAAAGAGTGATATCGATGATGCGGTAAATGCCGCCGAAGGTGACGGCCGGTTTGGCGCGGTCGCGTGTGAGGGGATAAAGGCGCTCGCCGGCGCCTCCAGCGAGCAGGACTCCGAGAGTATCCTTCATGCTCATGGTCGCATCCGGGAACGAATAGTGGGCACGCAGGCGGGCTCAGCCTTAGTGCAACTCGTCATACTAGCACAACGATCCTGCTCGAATGCGTGATCCAGCCCCAGCGCATGAGTCCACCCCATGCCGCAAAAGACGGGCGTAGGGAAGGGCACCCTACCTTTCCCGGTCAGTTTATTAGTTAGGAATACTCTTCCAAACCCAAGTTCCATCTCGCGCCTTTTCGGCCTCTAACAAGAAGGCCTCATGACGGTGCCAGAGGGCCCAAATCGGCCGGTAGGAGACGAGAACATCCATTTTGGCACTGGCGGCGACATTTTCAAGATTCCATCGCATGCAAGGCAGCGTCATCTTATGGCCGGAAGACAGCTTGTCTGCGTGCGAGTTGGGATTTTCGAACCCAAAACCACCAAAATGGTTGTGGGTCGTTGTATTGACATCCTCCAAATAGCAAAGGGCTTCAATGTCCCAGATTGGGAGTGGTCCGTCATTCCCCAGCTGAAACACTGTGCCCATCGGGTCCTGTGACCGCACGGTGCCAGAAGGTTCAATGGACAGTTTTGGCAGGAAGGATATCACGGCTGATGCCGCGCCAACGATAACGAACATCACAGAGATAACTGCCCAAGCGCGTTTGAGCCACGACCTGGACTGATTCGGGGACGCGCCGTGGGCTGATTCTCTGCGCTCTCGAATGTACCTCGGCACTTTGGGCTTGGGCATTGAACGGTATTGTACCGTGGCGGCGTTTTGCACGGCGGCAATCAAATGCGGGACAGACGACACGTTTCCCAACGTTCGAGTCTCGATTCGCTAGGCGATAAATGGCTGCCCCGGAGAAATTCAGCGTTCCATTGTTGAGGTGGAGCGACTGTTCGGCGCTGACAGGAGTGCCCACGCTACACAGGGTTTCGTAGGGACCAGCCGAGGGCGGCTGTCCCTACGCAAACAAGAGTAGTTCTCTAGCAGCAGACGATCTTGTCGCTCTTAATGCCGCGGGTGGCGTTGCGTGAATCAACGACCAAATTGGCGTCGCTCACGATCTTCTTGTAGTCGTAATCGCTATGATCGGTGACGATCAAGATGCAGTCGTACTGGCCGAGATTGTCCAGCGGCGCGCACTTCATCTGCAGGTCGTACTTGCGGCCGCGGCCGACAAAGGGGAAAAAAGGATCGTTGTAGCTGACGGTTGCGCCCTCTTTCTGCAGCAGCTCGATGATGGTGAGCGCCGGGGACTCGCGCAAGTCGTCGATATCTTTCTTATAGGCGACGCCGAGAACCAGCACTTTGGAACCATTAATCGACTTCTTGTGTTGGTTGAGCGCTCTGATCGTGGCCGCGATCACGTGATAGGGCATGGCCACGTTGACTTCGCCGGCCAACTCGATGAACTTGGTGCGGAAATCAAATTCCTTCGCCTTCCAGGAAAGATAGAACGGGTCGACGGGAATGCAATGTCCGCCGAGGCCGGGCCCGGGATAGAAGGGGTGGAAGCCGAAGGGTTTGGTGGAAGCGGCGTCGATGATTTCCCAGATGTCGAGGCCCATGCGCAGGCAGAGCATCTTGAGCTCGTTGACCAGCGCGATGTTGACGCAGCGGTAGATGTTCTCGAGAAGCTTGGTCATCTCCGCCGCGGCGGGCGAGGAGACAGGTACGGTGCGGTGGAAGATGGACCCGTAGAAGCCGGCTGCAATCTCGCTGGCTTGAGTGTCGACGCCCCCAATCACCTTGGGAATATCGGGGCGGGCGACCTGAGTGTTGCCGGGATCTTCGCGCTCGGGCGAGAAGGCAACCCAGAATTCATTCTCGCCGGCATTGGAGTTGCGCGAGACCTTAAGTCCGGCCTTGTTTTCTTTTTCAAGAATGGGGACCAGAACTTCCTCGGTGGTGCCGGGATAGGTCGTGCTTTCGAGGATGACGATCTGGCCGGCGCGCAGGTGCGGCGCGACAGCGTGGGCGGTATCGGTAATGAAGCTGAGATCGGGCTCATGGTACTCGTTGAGCGGCGTAGGAACGCAGATGATGATGGCGTCCATCTGGCTGAGCTGGGAATAATTTGCGCTCGCCTTGAAGCCGTTGGCCCGGGCCGCGGCAATTTCTTCGGACGTGATGCGGACAATATAAGTCCCGCCGTTGGTCAGGATATCGACCTTACGCTGGTCGATGTCGAAGCCGGTGACGGGAAATTTCTGCTCGCTGTAAAGCAGTGCGAGCGGCAATCCTACGTAGCCAAGGCCAATGATGCCGACGCGAGCCTGACGGCTGGCGATACGGGATTTGAGTTCGGAATAGACGGAAGCAGTCACTTGTGTGGTCATAAGTCTGATCAGATTTTACACCCTGGAATTTGCAGTCTTTGAGAATACTTAATTAATCGACGAATTGCGCGGGAATCGTCATGGTCCGAGAGTGTGGGCGATTACAGGAGTAACTGCGTTCGACGCGGAGCTGCTTTCCTTAGTACTATGCGCGTGAGATGAGATTTCTGCGACTGCTGATTCTGGCGCTGGTGGTGGCCGCGCTCGCTGCCACACAAGCGGCGCGCTTCCTGGTGGTGGACAATCCGCAAAAATCCGATGCCATCGTGGTTTTGGCGGGAGAAACCAGTGCGCGGCCGGCGCGAGGTATCCAATTGCTCCGGCAAGGGATGGCGCCGCGGCTTTATCTGGATGCGGAGGCTGGCGAGCAGGTTTACGACCAGCCACTGACCGAGATTGCCAGACGCTATCTTGCGAGCTTTCCGGAGGTGGGCCGCATATCCGTGTGTGCCATCGAAGGGCGGTCGACGCAAGCAGAAACAATCGACGTGGCAAATTGCCTGCGGCCGCTGGGAGCGCACCGCGTGCTCATCGTGACCTCGGACTACCACACGCGACGCGCACTGACGATTTTTTCCCACCGCCAGCCGCAGTATCAGTGGAGCATAGCCGCCGCGCGCAATCCGGCGGCGTTTGGGGAAGCCTGGTGGACCAACCGGGAGTGGGCGAAGAACACGTTCGACGAGTGGACCAAGCTGCTCTGGTGGGAAGCGGTGGATCGCTGGAGATAGGCAGTGGTCCGTGGTCGGTTCTTAGTTGCTGCTTGCTAGTGTCGATGAGTGTAATTGATTCCATGACAATGTCGGCTCCGACGCCCGAGTAAAGTTTGGTGGTGCTAAAGCCAACCAACAGCTCGGGAGAAAGGAGCCGAACGATGATCATTATAGGAGTAGATTTCCACCC
>Ga0326728_10011056_pt1 | contig 20791 bp, 22 predicted proteins | sample MB3enrmetagenome_FD_207602 | JGI IMG/M metagenome (GOLD analysis project Ga0326728, IMG submission 207602) | Lab enriched peat soil microbial communities from McLean, Ithaca, NY, United States - MB31MN | ecosystem: Environmental > Terrestrial > Soil > Wetlands > Peat | place: USA: New York... | reverse complement strand
GGGCCTTGGATTGCTGAAACCCGCGCCGAGCCGGGTCGCAACTCCGGCTGAGTAGTTTCCGGTCGCGCCGGTCGACGCCTCCAACCGCTTGCAGGCCCATTCAATCGTTCAACCGCGATTCTTGGGTATAGGAGTGCTATTGACAATACGGCAAAAATTTAGTAAAAGTACGCTAGCTTCCCTTTGGGAAAACCACACATGCCAAGACCAAATGACCCTGACAATACTGGGAGATCCTTCGGGATCGTTGCCCAGGCCTACTGCGAAGGTGTAACCGCTTTGCTCGCGCCAGCCGGCGGCCCCACCGGCGAGCGGGGCGTCGTCAGCCCCGCAGCGCCTGAAGAGGTAGCGACTCAAGCCGAGAGACTCGGCGCATTGTCCGCCGATCTTACACAATCCGCGGCGGCGCTGGTCACCGATGCTGACCCGAAAGTCCGCGTTGACGCGGCCGCCAAGTTGCTTGCCAAGAGCATTGTCGACTTGCAGGTCAGCGCCTACCTTTTCGATGCCCATGAAGACGAGTTGGCCGGTGGCGCGGCTTCACGCGAGAGAAGAGGCGAGCGGAGTTCCGCCGGGCTGGGAGCCACGCAGGAATACCTTGATATTCTGCTTGGCCGAGAAGATGGGCATTCGGTAACGCGAGAGGGAGGGGAGCCCATTCCGCCCGATCTCGCCACGGCCCGCGTCGAATTGTCAGACAGCATCACGGATGCCTTGGCGCGCATCTCGGAGCGCGCCAGCAAGACCGGACAGGATGCTCTGAGCGGGACCCTGGGACTGAGTTTGGCGGAGTTGGCTCATGCCACGGCTTTTCTGGGGATGGACATCGCCCAGGCCCTCGGAGTTGGAGCGCAGGTCACGCGTCTCTACCAACTCTTCCGAAGCTTCGTGATTAATTCTTACCAGTCGGTACTGGCGGTGTTCGGACAACAGTTGGCGCAGACGGCGGCCCGTGAGGCGCTCGAGTGGTTCAAGGAATTTCGCGAGGGAAAGCACTTTCAGGAATTGCTCGAGAAAGCCTACCAGACGCAGAAAACTCGCCAGGAGCTGACCCCCTTGGTCAGTAAGAGTCAAGCCGAGCTGGGAAGCTTCGTTGTCGCCATCCGGGGGGTGGAAGACCTCTCCAAATCCTATGGACGGCAGGCCGACCTTGCGGGGAAGCTGAACAAGGCGCTGAAGTATATCGCCTTGGTCCCCGTGGCGACCTTGCCCAACGGCCAGTTGGTCCTGGCGGCCTTCTATTTGTTGATTGGCTCCTACGCGGTAATCGCGGGAGCTGACTTCGTCAGCGCCCCCCATCTCAGGCTCTTTGGCCGTTTCCCGGGGGTTCGAGAGACCGTCGACCACAACCTCCGGGAGGCGCAAACCCGCGCTCAGACCTTATGAATTACCTGAATCTTGACATTCGGGCCTTCGATTATCGCAGCGACGAGCGGGGCGAGGGCTTTCAAGTCCAGGTTCTCAATTCGCCCGTGGGCGAGCAAAAGAAGAGCGAGGAAACCCGGTTGGCGCCCGACCTCCGCGGGTTGGTCCGAGGGCTCGAGAAGAGGAGCCTGCAATTAGACGAGATGATCAGGCTGGGAGAGAGCCTGGCGGCATCGCTTTTTCCCGCTCCCGTACGCGGTTTCCTGGAGGTGAGTCGCGGGCGCCTGAAGGATAACGAAGGTTTGCGCGTCCGGCTCAAGCTGGACTCTGCCCCGCTTTCTGACTTGCCCTGGGAATATGTGTACATCCCCAAGCCGGACACTCAGGACGAGCAAAAGGATACCCGCGGCTTCTTGGTTCTCAATAATGACATCTCCATTGTCCGTTATGAAGTGATGAATATCCCGCCTGGCACTTTGACTCCGCCGGGCGATCGAGATCTGCGCATGGTGATGTTCCTGGCCAGCCCGGCGAACTTGCCTCCCTTGAGGCTGGATATGGAGCAGGACAACATTCAACGAGCGCTCCAGGGGAGTCGCATTAGGGTCGAGCCTTGTGAGGCCACCCTTGAAAAGATGCAGGATAAGCTCCGAGATAAAGCCGATCTCTTCCACTTCGCAGGTCATGGGAGATTCGACAAAGCAGAAGCCATGGGATATCTGGCCTTTGTGGGAGAAGATCGACAGGAAGTGCAGCTCTCGGCCGAGAAACTGACCGTGAACCTGAGCGATCGCGGAATCCGCCTCGCGTTTCTGGGAGCGTGTGAAGCGGGGCGGCGGGACGAGGTTAATGCCTGGACGGGGGTCGTGCCGGCGCTCTCCCAGGCGGGTATCCCGGCGGTGCTCGGTATGCAGTACACCATCCAGGACACCAACGCCAATACCTTCAGCGCCCGTTTCTATCGCGACTTGGCGAACGGTGCTTCGATCGATGACGCGGTGCGCGCCGGCCGTTTGGCCATATTTAACCAGACTCAGCGGGACGAGCGGGACTGGGGTGTTCCGGTTTTGTATCTCCGCATGGAGGGAGACGGCGTGCTCTTTCCGCCAGGCGCGCCGGCGCCGCCAACTCCCCGGGTGACACAGAACATCACCACGGGTCTTGACGCCTTGAGGCAGTTGATGCGGAATCCGGAAGTCTTTCAAGCGGCCTTGGAGTTCAAAATCCTCTTCAAAATGGTCCGCAAACAGTCCGTGGTCGTGCAGAAGTATAAGGATCTGCATGACCAACTCGACAATCTCCAGACACTTTGCTATGGCCCGATGACGGCCGTCGCCTCAGAGCTTTTGCTCAAGGACCAGCTTGGCCGGACGCAGCTCGCCACCTCCAAGAGGCAATTGCAGACCATCGTCGAAAACCTGCGGGAAATCACCCACGAGAACATGCCCGAAGGCGACTACGAGTGGATCCATGAATTGGACCTGACTCGGCAGAAGCTCGACGAAGCGCTTAAGCAGTCGGATAAGAATCTCCTCGATGAAGTAAAGTGGGACCTCCGTAACCTCCTCAGCGACCAGCCTTCCGATATTAATCGCCGGCTGGTTGATGCGGTGGACCACTTAAGCCTGCCGGAACTGGTTTTGGCCTTGAAGTCCTTGCTGAGCAGAATCGATCCCAGCATTGATCCCGAGAGCGTGCAGCGTCTCCAGGCGGGGGTAGACGATTTGGACCGGTTGAATCAACGACTTCTGGCTCTCAAAACGGAACACAACCAATGGCAGGAGATCGACCGGATGCTTCGTTTGATTGACGGCAGCCTGGCATACAGCCTTGATCAGTTGGAAAAATCCTGCGCGAACCTGAAAAAGAAAATCGAAGCATTGTGCAAAGGTAGAAACGAAGACTGGGCGACAACCATCCTCGGCGATGTCGGATCACTTCAAGACTCCATTAAAAGCCCCGATCAGGATCACAAAATAAGCCTTTTTCGAACCGTTCAGGACGGGTCGGGTGACCGGTTTATGCGGGTCGACAAGGCGCTGAAAAAGCTCTGTGGTGAAGAGTTGCGCCCGACCGGCGAACGGCTCGACGCCGTTTTAGAGGTCATGCTGTGAGTGACGTTGCTAGTGCAGAAGCCGTGGTTACCCTCCCCCATTTTGAATCCGCGGCGGCGCTGATGGAGGAGCACAACAAACTCTTGGTCCGGGAGGCGGCGCTGCGCGAGGCGCACAACGGGCGCTTGGATGCAAAGCGTGACGAGGTGTTTATAGCCGCCGTGATGGCCTTCATCCGGAGTGGACAGGCTACCGGAGGCTGGCTGGAGACGGACAGTGAGCGTACGGCTTGCCAGAGTGTCCTCAACTATTGGAAGGCGACCCTCTATGACGCGGAAATCGATGCCCCGAATGCGACCCTGGCCAAGTTCGACTCTGAGCTCTCCCCTAAGCTGGACGAGAAGGATTGCCCCTATGTAGGCATGGATGCCTTCCAAGAGGGCGACTACAACCGCTTTTTCGGCCGTGAAAAGGATATCAAGGATATGGTCGAATGGCTGAGGGAAAACCGTTTTCTCGCTGTGGTGGGCCCCTCCGGCAGCGGGAAATCCTCGGTCGTGCTGGCGGGTCTTCTGCCCATCCTCAAATCCGGCGCTCTTCCCGGCAGCGCGGGTTGGCGCTATTTACCAGCCCTATTCCCCGGATCTGACCCGCTCCGCACCCTCGCCTCCACTTTGAAGCCGGAGAAAGAGAGCAACGGCGAGTGGATCGAGAAGCAAGTGTCGAGTATGCGCAACGACCCGGCGACATTGGCCAGGCTTCTGGGGGAATCCCCGGTTTCCCCGGCGGTCCTGGTGATCGATCAGTTTGAGGAAATTTTCACCCTGGTTGAAGACGAGCGCCAGAAGGAGCGCGAGGCTTTCGCTGCCAATTTGTGGCATTCGATTCAGGCCCCGGGCCCCCGGCATACCGTGATTCTTACCGTACGCCGCGACAAGAAAGGCCAAATTCTGAAACTCCCTGCGCCTTTCCCGGACCTCTTCCAGAAGTCGAAGTTTGAAATCGAAGAGCTAAATGAAAATGATCTCCGCCGGGCCATCACGGAACCTGCCAATCGGGTGGGCCTGAGATTTCAGGAGGGCATTGTCGAAGCGTTGGTTAAAGAGATTCTGGGTGAACCCTCGGGATTGCCTCTGCTGCAATTTGCTCTGCTCAAGCTATGGGAAAAACGCGATCGAAATCGCGTGACCTGGACCGCCTATCGCGCCCTGGGCGGTGCTCGTAAGGCCCTGGGGAATAGCGCGGATGAATTCTACCAAAACCTTCTGCCTGCTCAGCAGATCGTGGCCAAGAAGGTCATTTTGCGGTTGGTTCGCCCCACGGTGGAGGGTGACCGCAACCGGGTGCTTCGAGATTCGCTTCTCCGCTTGGGCAATCGGGACGTGGTGGAAGAAGTCCTCGAGAAATTGCGGGACGCCTACTTGGTGCGAGAGACCAAGGAAGAGCCCGTCCAAATCGAGGTTGCACATGAGGCCTTAATCCGCAGTTGGAAGACGCTGGAAGACTGGATTCAGGATGAACAAGCCGCCATGCGCCAGCGTGATTCTCTAACCCGGCTGTTTGAAATCTGGAAGAAGCAGGGACAAAAACCGGTGGACCTGCTGAGAGGTTCGCAGCTTGTCGTGGCAGAGGATTTCGCCGAAAAGCACCCGGACGACCTGGAGAAAGAGGAGAAGGAGTTCATTCATCGAAGCAGGATACAGGTTGAGGACGAAGAGACCGCCCGAAAGAAAGCACAAGATGACCTGATCCGTCAAAAAGAGCGCGCGGACTATTGGAAGAATGTTGCGATGTTTTCCTTGGGCATGATCGCGATTGCTATACTTGTTGTCCTGGCCCTTCACTGGCACAGGAGCAGCATGGTGGCGAACCGGAAGGCCACCGAGGAGACCAAAAAAGACCTTGAATCTCAAGCCAGTGAGCTTGCCCTCAGAGCTAGAGAGCTAGTTCGAACCGACGCCTGCCTGCCTTGCGCCCTCGCCGCGGTTAGGGCCCTAGAGGAGGCAGATCCGGAAGTAAAGAAATCTCCGGATCTGGGCACCCCAACGCCGGAAGCCGTGGAAGCTCGGGAGGAAGTAGAGGTAGCTGTAAATCTCGTAGGCCAGGATGGGGTCCCCCTGGCGACGCCGATCAATATCGAGGCTCCCCTCTCCCCAGAGATGCAGAAGGAATTCTGCTGGGGCGAGGATGATTATGGCCGCACGCTGGTGTTCGATAGTGGGCGACAACTGGTCGTTTACGAAGCGACCAACCTTAGGCCCCCCGCAATTCTGAAGGAAGGCACCAACACCGTCCCACCCGCGCCAGCAAATGGTGAGCCGAACCCTCGTCAGCAGCTTGCCCCCAAGATCCCCAACGGGCAAGAAGACCAGGCCGCTGCGCGTACTTACACGATGAGTTCCGCTTTTTTGCATCCGCTTCCCGCCTCCCTTCCGCCTCCGCCCCTACCGGACTGCGGATCATCCAAACTCAAGCTGGCTTGTCACTTGCCTTGGCCCAATGTCGCCGGCGCGAGTTTGAGCCTCTATGGCGATTACGCAGTTACCTGGGATGTGAGCGGAAACCTCACCGTGTGGAGCACAAGCAATAAAAAGGATCAAGACGACAAAGCCATAAGGATTTTTAGGTCTCTGGCGGCCCCCGGCCTAATTACGGCGGCGAATCCAAGCGCCGGGACTCTCACCGCCTTCGTCGACCAGGAGGGAAAATGGGTTTTCGCCGCTAGGAATGACGGCACGATTTTCAAGTGGGACCTGAGCTTTAGGAAGCCGCTTCCAAAATCCTTACCATCCTGGAAACTTCTGGCTTCCGCGGGTTGGGTTCCCGCGATCAGGTTCAGTCCAGACGGAGCCAGGTTGGCCGCTATCATCAACAACGGGCCTGAGGAAAGGAGTCTTCATCTCTGGGATACTAAGGACGGCAAAGAAATTCCCCTTCCTACCGCGAATTCGCAATCGTTGATTCCGGATGTGCTGGAGTTCAGTCCAGATGGCAACCTGTTGGCGGCGGTCGACAGAAACGGCGTGCACTTATGGAATATGAGTAGCAAAAGCGATTTGCCGTCAATCCAAGATCCTGCGCTTGTATGGCTATCGACGAGGATCACCTTTAGTCCCGACAGCCAGCTATTGGCGGCGGCGGATGAGAAAGAGGCTAGAGTCTGGGATCTCCAACACATTTCCAGTGAGCCGGCAAAGCGTGTAGCTATTTGCTATGGTAATTCCTCAGAAATCTCCGTGATAGATTTCAGTCATGACAACACAAAACTTATAACGATTAGCAGATTTGGATTGGTTCATATCCATGAATTTAGACTGCCTTGGGAACGCCAATGCTCCTTGGTTGAACAAGCCCTACACACGGCAAACATTCGTGGGCTTAGCCTAGATCCAGATAAATGGGAGCAGTGGGCCCAGTACTGCCGCCGGAGCGCACGATAGTCGAGGTGCGAATCTTCTTTTGGCAGAGAGAGAACCATGGAAGCCGGAAGTAGAGGTGGCTACCGCTCCCGGGCGTTGGAAAAGGTGCGGGGCGTTGGAAAAGGTGTCAAGGGCGTTGGAAAAGGTGTCACGTTGGAAAAGGTGTCAGGTACCTTTTCTCCCACAGGTGGGGACGCTCGCCGCCGACCTCGAGGATTTCATCGAAGTCGTCGAGATCGATTCCATAAGGGTGCGCGCCTCGGTGCTGATGGAGTCGGCGCGGCGAACCCGACTGGCCGTTTACGACGCTGCTTATCTGGAACTGGCCTTGCGCCGCCGCTTGCCCCTCGCGACACTCGATGCCAAGTTACGGGAATCCGCACGCCGCTCCGGGCTAACGTGGATTTAACAGCATTCTGAAAAACCTTCAATCCTGTCACCCTGGCCCCTGCCTTTGCTCCGTACTACGAAAGAGGAAAATTTGTGAAGAGGAAAGGGCACCTGACACCCTTTCTCCCAGCCGCCTGCGTCAATGCCCTGCTTTCAAATACACCTCGACTCGGTCCGTCGTCCACGTGGGGAGGCCGCTTCCAAATAGGTCTTGGTCTTCGGTCCATATCGGTAGATCAAGCAGCAAGGCCACGGCAACCACCGGCCAGTCGTCGGGATCGCGAATCTCGATTCGCTCCCGTGCCAACCGTTCATAATCGGCATATAGGCTCAGGTCCACTGTCTCCACAAGGTTGCTGAGCTCGGCGAGAACGTTGAGTCCAGATTCGGGGTTTAGGCCGCGCTTTTCGAGGACCTGCGCGACATAGTGACGGGCGTCCTCAAAACAGACATCGGGGCTGTAGAAGGTTGCCACATCTTCATACATTTCGAGCAGTTCGCGGACACGCCGCCCTCATGTCGCACGCATCAGGATATTGGCGTCGAGCACCAGCCCTTTTCGGGGGTTCATTTACGCCTGCCGCGACGCCAGCGCTTGAAATCATCCATGATCTCTTCTTCGTGAAGGCCTTGGGAGGCCAGTATCTCGTGAAGGTGGGCCGCTGCCGCCTTCAATGCCGCTCGCTCAGTTTCGGAACGCTTGCGGCGGGCAGGAAGATAATAGCCCACCGTGTCACCATGACGGGTAATGGCCACCGGCTTGTCCGTCTGCAACAAGTAATTCGCCAGCCTTTCTCGAAATTCGCGAATGCCGACTTTGAGTGTCTCCATATGTGTTCACCCGCGTACACATTTTAAACCCCATCCCCTCATGCGTCAATGGCTGCTTCGTGGATCGTCGATGACTTTTGTCGCCTGTGGGCCAAGCGAGAGCGCGAGGAAAAGGTGCAGGGCGAGGAAAAGGTGTCGGGCGAGGAAAAGGTGTCGAGGAAAAGGTGGCGTTGGAAAAGGTGTCAGGTACCTTTTCTCCAACTTACCGCGTCTGCGCCGAATCCAAGAGCCGCTGAGGAGGGCACAATACGCGCACCTCAGCGCTACCCCGACCCAACCTCCGCGGTACCCGGTGGAACCTTTTTCTTGGACTGGAACCTTTTTCTTGCCTCAGACTAGTTAGGTTGGGTGGCCAGTTGATAAGAAGAGCGTGGGGGGAAGTGCCTTTGCAAGAGCAGAGGTACATCATCCGGAACAACGATTAGTGGTTGGTGCAGCTTTCGCACTCATCCTCTCATCTGTCACCTCAGTAGAATTGTCGGTGCGTTTATTGACGGGAGAACCTTTCATCCAACCCGGCATTCGTTGGACGATAGTAGAGTTATTCCCCATGCGGCTCCAAAACTCTTGGTATTTCAATTCATCCTCAGGCGTATTTGGCATCTCAATTCTCCTTCTTGTTCGATATTAACGCGTTTAAACTCTCCCATGCAAGGCTTTCTCGGGTTAGGTACGTGGTCGGTTGCATCTGTAGCCGTGGGGGAGCGTCACGCCTCCGCCAGGGTTTCAACTTACCCCCCTCTTTCCGTTCTATCGGATAACCAGTACTCAACTCTAAGGAAAATAGATCGAAGTACCTCCGTGGCCCAATCCCGATAAACGGGAGAAACGGCACCTTCTTTTCGGTCGTTTGGTCCACTGAAATAGCATCACTATGGAGCGTCGGGGCCTTGCTCTTGGGGTAGGGTTCCACGTAAACGACTTTTGTGATGCCTGCGGCAATGATATGCCGACAGCAGTTATGGCACGGAAAGGTGGTCGTATAGAGAGTCGCATTCCGCGTGCTGCGCGCAGTCCTTGCACAGGTGAGCAGTGCCTCCATTTCAGCATGAACTGTGCGGCCAAACTCTGTAATGTCAGTCAAGCCTGTCGGTTTCAGAATTGATTTCGCCTGATCAACAGTCAGATCGGTCCGACCTAGCTTTTTCAAAATCTCTTCGATCATTCTGCTTTTTTCTAACTCGTTTGAGTCGCACCCTTTCTCAATGTCCCTGTTACTGTCCTTCTCGGGCCCATACAACCCCCCACCATATTTCGGAACGTCGTTGTAGCCAACCGATAGCAGGTCCCCATCGGCGTCGATGATAGCCGCCCCGACCTGTCGGGACAGGTCACCCGAACGAAGCGACGCGGCATAGGCCATAAACATGGCCTGCTCTTCGTGAGTAGGTGTAATTGTGGGGCACCCGAAAACAAGATCCAGAAACCGAGGAACCTCTGTTTGGTAGTTTTCGGTTGTGAAGAAAACATCCGCAAGGTGAAACGTTTGGCGAGTCTGCTGACCATATTCCTCGACTTCCGCGGCATCTTGGTCGATCAATGCTGATTGCTCGCCTTCCGGGATACCTTTCTGTTTGAAGTACTCATCACGGTGTTCCTTCGATGATGAAAGTCCCACCAGGAAAAATCCGCTACCGTATATTCTCCTCAGTGTGTCGACCTCCTCTGGTCTCTTCAGGCTGAGAATCAAATGGGCTGTTCGTGGCAGTAGTTGGCCCAACTCCTCGCGCTCGTCTTCCTTTTCTTTGTTACTTGCCTCCTCGGGGCGATCGGTATGTATTAGCCCTGCAGCAACACGCGCGAGGATGTCTTTGCTCCCCGTGAGTCGGCGGATGCGGTTGCCAGCTTCAATTTTGTAATGGGCGAGCTCTGCGGGCCCGCCTGGAGGCTGCCACTGTTCACCAAGCCTCGTGAGGAGTTCGGGGAAGACTTTGGTCAGGCGTATCGGGTTGGTTTCGTATCCAAACTGACCCAGGTAGTCCTTAAGGGTGGCTTCGAGCCCGATTCGTTCCGTACCAAGCGGGTATACCAGGGCAATGACTAGTTCGGCGTCCGGAAAGTAACCAAGGATTGGGTCATCCATATCTGCCATCTAGGTCTGTCGCTTTCAACGGGGGCAACTGAAGTTATCAGTAGTTCATGACGCCTAATGTCCCTGCGCCTCCCGTGCTGGCGAAAGGGTAGCGGCATTAAACAACTTATTACCCTGCGATGCAAGCCTGAATCTCACGCCATTGGGCAGCGGGTAGCAATAGTGAGCGCTCTCTCGACCCTGGGCTTATCCCTTGTCGCGCATGAGTGGAGCCGACGCTCGGGAGATCGCTGACCATGACTGCCACTTCAGTAGGCAATCACATTGCCGCTAGTCGCCTAACCGTAGATGTGGTCCGTGCCGCCATTGTGAGGCCCGCGTCCGGGGCGCTCAGCGCACAGCAGACTGACTTAGTGGAAATACCAGGGGCGAGGGGCCTGTTCGCAACCGGTCAATGCCTGGGACGAAAAACCCAAAGCATTGCTACGAGGTCCCAGGAAAGTTGGTAGCCACGGACAGTGCCTTTCTGTCCGTGGGCTTTTCCTTAGCGCATAATCCCCGGTTCAATTGTGGCTGGCACGACGGCGATCACAAGGCGTTCTTGAAGGCATATGTCCGTAGTGGTAATCTGCTGGCGTGTCAAACGTCCATCGCCTGCGCCACACCGACCGAATCTTCTTTCTCAGTGTGAACCTTCGTCCGCGATTCAGGTGATTCAACGAAGCTGAATACGCGCTGATGATCAACGTGCTGGAGGCTTCGCGGCGACGACTGGGGTTCCTGCTTTGTGGTTATGTTTTGATGCCCGACCACTGGACCTGCGAATTGAACGGCGCCAATCCCTTCGACTACCTCACCGAACTCCAGAAGCACGCCGATGAGACGGCGAAGAACCCCGCGGCCTGGATGCCGTGGAATTACCGCCAGATTCTTCCGCAGGCCGGTACGAGCCAGAATCCCGCTTAGGCCCTACCTGGAGTAGAATGCCTTCCGCCTGGCCGAAAACGATACTGTTCGGCCAGGCGAACCGAACGTCTGGTTATGCCGGCAAAACGGGTTGCTGACAAGACGAGGTTGGGAAGAGGTTTTTGGCCAGCGACACATCTGTTGGCCATCTCGCTTCTGATAACCAACGTCTCCGCCGCACAAGACGTACATGCTGTCGGTGCCACTGTCGATGTTTATGACGGGTTTGAGGGATCGACTTTGAGCAACGTCTGGGAAACAAGCTGCTTCGCTATCGGGGCAGTGGAGCTGCAGACGGACGTCGTTCGCGCCGGCCACGGCGCGGCCAAGATAACGGTTCGTTCACGCGACAAGTTTGAAGCAGGGATCAGCGGCAACAGCGATAGCGAGCGGGCTGAATTGCTGGAAGCCAGAGAAGTGGTTTCGAAAGAACATGCCGATTACGAATATGCCTTCAGTGTCTTCTTCCCGGTAAGTTTCCCGATTGTGCCCACGCGCTTGGTCGTTGCGCAATGGAAACAGTATTGCCCCGAGGGTCGCAGATGCTCCGACGACAGCCCGGTCCTGGCTATTCGCTATATGTCCGGCGTGCTCAGAATCACCCAGGATATCGACAAAAGGCAGGCGGTACTTTATGAGGAGAAGGGCGAATTTCGAGGCCGCTGGCTCGATTTCAGGTTCCAACTGCGATTTTCCGCAGGCCGGGACGGATGGATCAAGGCGTGGCTTGGCGATCGAAATATCGTAAATCATGCGGGAGCTACCGCCAATGCCGAGAACTCATCGACTGAGTATAGGATCCCAGGCTACTTCTATTTCAAAATAGGTCTATACCGGAACGCAATGGCTGAACCTATGACGATTTACATTGATGAGTACCGGAAAAGGTCGTTACCCTCCGGGACTTTCCGATGAACCGGCATCGGTGAATAGCGCTCCGTGCGCCGAAACAGCGTTCGTCGAAAGCCCTTACACACGGTTGCCGAAAGCTCACGGTGAGAAGACGAACCAAACGACTCGCGGGAGGGTTTTCAATGAACCAATGAACCGATGAGCCGATGGTTCGATGGTCCGATTCCCAGGCTCGCGGTTGTGAAGCCGCCGGGTTTACGCGGCGTGAGGAGTGGAGAGGAGGCCCTGGCCGAATTCCAGGCCTTTTTCGAAGGCGGCGAGGTTGAGTTTTTCGGTTCCTTTGGGTACGGAATCGGCAATGGCCTTGCGGACGGCGGAGGGCGTAGCGAGACCGGCAAGCGCGGTAACAAAGCCCACCATCACCATGTTGAGCACCAGCTTGCGGCCCAACTCTTCCGCGAAGCGCGTCGCCGGAATTCCAAAATGGCGCATGCCTTGAGTCGTATTATCCAGCTTAATGAGGTCTTGCTCATAGAGCAGCATTCCCCCGGGCTTGAGGTCAGACTCGAAGCGCGTCTGGGCCTCCTGCGACATCACCACCAGGATGTCGGGCTGAGCGAAGTAAGGGTAAAGGATGGGCTCGCCGGAGACGATCAACTGCGCGCTACAGGCGCTGCCGCGTGCTTCCGGGCCGAAGCTCTGGGTCAAAACCGCGAATTTCCCGTCATGGATCGCTGCGGCTTTGCCGATCACCATGCCCGCCAGGATCACGCCCTGTCCGCCAAATCCCGCGATGCGGATTCCTGCGCTCGCCATCAGGCCCCTCCCCAACCGGTGTAGCGGTCTTTGAGTGTCTGCCGGAGTTGTTGATCCATGCTTTGCTGCAAGGTGGGCCGCTCAATGTCCACGAACTTGCCCACAATAATGTCGCCTTGCAGGTTGATGTCCACGTCCTGCGTGCGGGCGCCGTTTTTGATAATACTCCGCTGCTTGTAGAAGCGCATGGTGTCCAGCCCGTCGCCCATCTTGTTGCGCCGCTGGTAAAGCGTGGGGCAGGGCGACAGAATTTCAATGAACGAAAAACCTTTCTTCTGGAAAGCTTCCACCATCGAGTGCGCAATGTAGCGGACGTGGAAAGACGTCCAGCGCGCCACGTAGACGGCGCCCGACGATTCCGCCAGGAAAGGCAGGTTGAACGGCCGCTCGAAGCAGCCGTAGGGCGCCGTGGTGGCGGTGGCGCCCACGGGCGTGGTGGGCGCCACCTGGCCACCCGTCATCCCATAGATGAAATTATTCACGCAGATCACGGTAATATCGACGTTGCGACGCGCGGCGTGAATAAAATGGTTGCCGCCGATCGCAATGAGGTCGCCGTCGCCACTATAGACCACCACGTGCAAACTGGGGTTGGCCAGTTTAAGGCCGGTGGCAAAAGGAATGGCCCGCCCGTGGGTGGTGTGGAAGGAATCGAGGTTCACATATCCCGCCACCCGCCCCGTGCAGCCGATCCCCGAGACCACGGCGACCTTGTCGAGGGGCAGCTTCGATTCCACTAGCGCCCGGGCAAAACAGTTCACGGTGGTGCCGATGCCGCAACCCGGACACCAGATGTGCGGCATGCGGTCCGTGCGCAGGAAGGGTTCGACAGGATTAATGAGAGTGCTCATGCCGCCGCCTCGCGAATCACCTTCAGGATTTCTTCCGGCTCGTGTACCGCGCCGCCTCCGTGCCCCAGCAGCAGGGTACGCGCCTGGTCGCCGGCCGAGCGTTCCACCTCATAAACCATCTGACCGTAATTCATCTCCACCACCACGAAAGCGTGAATTCGCGGCGCCAACTCGCGCACGCGCTTCTCTGGGAAGGGCCACACCACCACGGGGCGCAGCAGGCCCACCCGCAACCCTTCAGCGCGCGCCATCTGCATGGCCCGCTCCGCCACGCGCGATGTTATGCCGTAGGCCACCACGACCACCTCGGCGTCCTCTAGTCCGCGTTCTTCCCAGCGCGCGATGCGGTCGGTATGGTCGCGGATTTTCCCCACCAAACGGCCGACCAGCTTGTGTTGCGAGTGCCAGTCCATGGCGGGATAGCCGTGCTCGTCGTGCGTCAAGCCGGTCACGTGAATGTGATAACCCTCGCCCGCTTTCACCATCTCCGGGATGCCGTCGGGTCCAGGCCGAAAAGGGAGGTATTCCGAAGGCGACAAGGAAGTGTAACGGCGGGGAAAGAGCTTGATGTCGCTCGCTGCCGGGATCACCACCTTTTCCGTCATGTGGCCCACACACTCATCCATCATGACCAGCACCGGCGTGCGGTATTCCTCGGCAAGATTGAACGCGTCGATCGTCAGGTTGAAGCATTCCTGGGGCGAGTTGGGGCACAGGGCGATGACTTCATAGTCGCCATGCGACCCCCAGCGCGCCTGCAACATGTCGGCCTGCCCCGGCAGGGTGGGCAAGCCCGTGGAGGGCCCGCCCCGCTGCACGTCCACGAGCACCAGAGGAGTCTCCGTCATTGCGGCGTAACCCAGGTGCTCCATCATCAACGAGAAGCCTGGGCCGGAGGTGACCGTGAAAACCTTGGCGCCGCCCCAGGCTGCGCCTACGATGGCCATCGAGGAAGCGAGTTCATCCTCCATCTGGAGGAAGACGCCGCCGACCGTGGGGATGCGCGAGGCGAAGTGCTCGACGACCTCGGTGGAGGGAGTTATGGGATAGCCGGCAGCAAAGTTGGCGCCTGCCGCCAACGCCCCCTCGCCGCAAGCGCAATCGCCGTCGAGGAAGTGCGCCCCGGTGAGCACGGATTTGGGATTGGCAGTGCTTAGAGTCATCTCGAATCTTCGATTGACGATGGTCGATGGCAACCATCAACCATCACCCATCATCCTTCCTTTGGCACGCGCACCCCGAAAATCGCAAAGTCCGGACAGTAGAGCCCGCATAGATCGCAACCCGTGCAAGCCTCTTCCTTCGTCAGGTAAGGCGGGTGGTACCCATGGTTGTTGAACTCGTCCGAGAAAGTCAGGATTTTCGGCGGGCAGAATTCGATGCAGAAACCGCAGCCTTTACAACGATTCCAATCTATAAAGACTTGCCCGCGGAACTTCCGTGCTTTCGGTGCTGCGGGAGCATCAGGCATTTGAACCTCAACGGCAGAGGGGGATTTTCCGGATCTTTAGGGGCAAATTGTCCATCTTGGAGCCCCCCCGCAACATATTGAGCATTCTTCCGTCCATTTTGACCGATTGACGAGAAAAACATGATGTTTTTCTCGTCAGCGACATAATGTCCGCAACTGGAAACCATTGGGGATTCGTGCTCATTTGTGGACTATCCACAATCCGGTCCTCGACTGCCCATCGGGCAGGAAAGATTGAGGGACCTTGTGGCTGGATACGCCTAGCTACCTAAGCAGCGGCGGCTGGTTGGTCCAGCTTGGATTGAGTTCTCCACGGTGTTCTTGAGGATGTCGTAGTTGGCCGACAGCAAATCGTCTCGGCGCAACCTCCTCAAGCCGCCGCAGGCAGCGCCATATTACCGACGATGACGGCAGCAAACTCACTGGTTTTCACCTTGACCGCCCCCTCCATCAAGCGATGCAGGTCATAGGTGCTCAAAGGCATGTGCCCCTCCGCAGTGCGGCGCGCGGAGGGGCTCGTCATGCCAGAAGAGAAGTGCACCCTATGCGGCCGCAGGTAATTCCGTGCCCCCGCGCTTCTCAATCGGGACGAATTCCCGCGCGTCGTAACCGATGAAGATCTGTCGCGGACGCGCAATCTTTTGCTCGGAGTCGCACAGCATTTCCTGCCATTGCGCCAGCCATCCCGAAGTGCGCGGAATGGCGAACAACACCGTAAACATTGCGGGCTTGAAACCCATCGCCTGATAGATGATGCCCGAGTAAAAATCCACGTTAGGGTAGAGCTTGCGCTTGATGAAGTACTCGTCCTGGAGCGCGATGCGTTCCAGCTCCAGAGCGATTTCCAGCTTGGGATTCTTCCCGGTGACTTCGAAAACCTGATCGGCGGCTTGCTTGATGATCCGGGCACGGGGGTCGTAGTTCTTGTAGATCCGGTGTCCGAAGCCCATCAGCTTGAACTGCCCGGCCTTGACGCGCTCGATGTAGGCGGGGACGTTTTCCTTTGTGCCAATCTCGTCGAGCATTTTCAGGACTTCCTCGTTGGCCCCGCCATGCAGCGGTCCGGAAAGCCCGGCGGCCGCCGCGGCCGTGGCCACAAACGGGTCCGCCTGCGAACTGCCGACGGCCCGCATGGCGTTGGCGCTACAGTTTTGCTCGTGATCGGCGTGCAGGATAAAGAGGATGTCGAGCGCGCGCGCCAAGACTTTATTCGCCTGATACTTGGGCTCGACCATCTTCCACAGCATGTTCATGAAGTTCTCGGCGTAGCTGAGGTCGTTGTCCGGGTATACGTAGGGGTAGCCGAGGCTGTGGCGGTAGGTGTACGCGGCAATGGTGGGGACTTTGCCGATCAGGCGATAGATTTGAAGCTTGCGGACTTCGGGGTCGTGCACATGCCGGGCCTCCGGGTAAACCGTGGAGAGCGCCGCCAGGGTGCTGATGAACATGCCCATGGGATGGGCATCATACCGGAAGCCTTCCAGGAACTTCTTGGTGGTTTCGTGCAGCATCGTATGATGAGTGACGTTGGCGACGAAATCCTTCAATTGCGCCTCCGTCGGCAGCTCGCCGTTCAGTACCAGATAAGCCACCTCCAGATAGCTGCATTTTTCGGCTAATTGTTCGATGGGGTAACCCCGATACCGCAGGATGCCCTTGTCGCCATCGATGAAAGTGATCGCGCTCTGACAAGACGCGGTGTTCATGAACGCCGGATCGTAAGTCATTAAGCCAAAATCCTCGGGACCAGTTTTGATCTGGCGCAAGTCCATGGCCCGAATGGTTCCCTTGTAGATCGGGATTTCATAAGTCTTCTCGGTGCGTTTGTCTACGATACTCAAGGCTTCTTTTTCCATGACCTCTCCTCCCTTGTGAGACGGGTTTTCGACCGCCCACCCTGTATGCGATCGAGCTTGGTGCAGGCGAGCGGTGTTCGCTATAAAAGTACATTTTTCCACGCCAACGCCGCATGTCGCGCGGACGGGGCGTGGCAGAGTTTGCTCCACACAGTCAATTCTAGAGAATGAAAACTGCATCCTCGCTGAGCGGCGTGTCTCTCGAAATCACACGCCTCAGTTGGGCGGGGGAAAACCAATTTCTGTTGGGGGTAATATTTGGGAACTCTGCAGGCGTGATCCGAGTTGATGTCTGAGGCGCTCAGTTCGGCTCGGGTGCCAATGAAACAAGCCTCGGTCGCAATCAGCTCAGGGGGACCCATATTCGTTCTCCCCGTCTCAGGCCCCGAAGAAGGACGCCTCACCCCGGAGCCATGCGACACGCAAAATGTATCTCTCGACAAACGGCGTCGTCAAGCCGTTTCTGCAGAGGGAATTACATGAGGGACATAATGCCCCCCTGCAAATTTGGAGTGTATGAAAAATGCGTTTACAATGTCTCCACACTGGAAAGAGGTCCCTTGCCTCTGTGCTTTCCGGGTGGTATAGCGCAACCTGGGGAGGACAGTCGATACGTCGCAGACTATCGAATAAGTGGGACGGTGAGGACCATCATGGAAACACTTGAACTTATGCTGGCTGAACATCCCTTTTTCATTGGCATGGAAGAACAGCATCTCCAAAGGCTCGCGGAGTGCGCTCGCAATGTCCACTTCGAAAACGAAGATGTGATCTTTCATGAAGGCGACGAGGCGAAGATGTTCTATCTGATCCGCGCCGGAAAGGTAGCCTTGCAACTATTTGCTGACCGACGTGGTCCCCTTACCATTCTGACCCTTCAGGAAGGTGACGTTCTGGGTTGGTCATGGCTCGCTTCCCCCTACCATTGGAAGTTTACGGCGCGCGCGCTCGAGACCACACATGCAATTTCCTTGGATGGGAGATGCATACGTGAAAAAGCCGAAACCGACCATGACTTGGGTTACGAACTCCTGAAGCGGTTTGTTCATGTTATTGAGGAGCGGGTTCAGGCAACAAGCTTACAACTCCTGAATGTCTACGAGCGTTGACCTTGAAGTCCACTCGCACTCCAGGAGATTTGGAGAGCGTCATTGCCTTTGGCTCCTCTGGCGCTGGAAAGCGAAGCGTGTCTGTCGGACAGAAGAGGTCTGCTGGTTATCCGCAGTCGCTACTTTTCAACCGCCACAAGGTGTGCGGAAAATGACTCCACGCGATTGTCAATAATCTGAGCCAATCGTTTCATGAGCTCGTACCCAAGATCGTGGTCTTCATCACAGATGGCCCGAAGCCTAGCTCCGTCCAGGGAGATGGCCCGCGTGACGCCGAGCGCTCGGGCCGTGAATTTCCAGCGGTAGGGCGGAAAGAGCCACGACCATCCGACAATGTCGCCTTGATCGAGGGTTGTGAGCGTAAAGGGTTCGATTCGATAGGACACCAGTTGCAGTGCCACCCTGCCTGTTCGAATCAGATAAAAACGGTGAGCCGGTTCGCCTTCTTCGAAAATCACATCTCCGGGTTCGAACCGCACAACGGTTGCACTATCGACAATCGTCCGGAGGTAGGATTCTTTCATGCCCCTAAAAAACGGATGTCCGTCTAAAATCTTCTCTAAGGTTTCAGTTTCCATGGATCACCTCCTGCTGAAGTGGTTGGGCGCCCGCCCATCTCTCGGCAGGCGCGTGCTCCTTAGGTTCTTGTGGTTTGGATTCGGCGAGCCACGTCCGTACGATGCGGCTGGCACGGTCGGCAGCTCCCGGCACACGGGCTGCAACTCGAGGAGACATTTCGCTTGAAAAACTCGTTGGGTCGTCAACGGGAATCGCCAGAATACGAACCTCACGCGGAAAACCGAGTTCCAGGGCGCGCATGGTCTCGCGAATTTCGCCGATCCCGATAAAGTGCGGACAGGGAGCATTCACCTGCCCAACCGCGTCGAGGTTATATTCCCGAAATTCCGGCACGCCTTGCGGAATATAGCTGTCAATCAACAGCACTCGGTCCCGCCCGATCAGCTCATCCAATAGCGCCAGACCGAACTCCGAGGTCCATCGAACTTCAACTTCTATTGGGAAGGCCTGCTGAAGCTTTTCAGCCACACGAACGCCCGCCGCGTCATCCTTCAGCATTTCATTGCCGAGGCCGAGCACCAAGATCGGACGCATATAGGAGACCGTTTCGCCCGCCATCAGCGAACCTCTGACCCACCGGTCTTTGCAAATGACCGGTGGAGAGCCGACGCCGTCACCTGGAAATTTCCCGCAGCTTGTTCCCGAGGGCGTCGCGGATCGCCAACTTGAGGGGCATCGAACCCGGCAGGGCGTGGGTGCCACAACCGTGACAGGGATCGTAGGCCCGGAAGGCCATCTCCACCATGTTGAGCAGCCCCTCATCGCTTGCATTTTGGGCGTTGAGAAGCGCCCGCGCCACCTTATCCACGGAAAGGGCGATTCTCGCCGCGTTGTTTTGTGTAGCGACAATAAGATTCGCCCGCGTGATCAACCCCGCCGCGTCGGTCTCGTAGTGATGCAGCAGTGTGCCGCGCGGCGCCTCCACCACGCCCACGCCCATCTTGGGAACGGCCGTAGGCAGGGTTCGTACGGTGGGATCCACAATCTCCGGATCGGCCGCGAGTTCCCGGAAGCGCTCGGCGGCATAGATCATCTCCACGATTCTCGCCCAGTGGTTCGCGAGTGTGCAGTGAACCGGCTTACCACCCAGCACCGCAAAGAGCTGCTCGCGAGCCGCTTGTGCGCGTGGTGTGGCCATGCCCTCCGAGGCGTTCAAACGCGCGAGGGGAGCCACGCTATAAATGCCGGAATCGGCGCCATCCACGAAACCCTTCCAACCCAGCTTTTTCAAGTAGCAGAACTTCATGTAGCTCCAGGGCTCGACGTGCTCCGCGATGACATCCAGGTATTGCCGTGCTGTGAAATTGCCCCACTCTTTTCCTGCCGGATCCACCACCCGCAAGCGTCCGTCGTAAAAGTTCACCTGGTTCTTGCCGTCCACCATCCCCATGTAGTAGGTGCGGTGCGTGTACATCTCGGAGGTGATGGCATCGACGTATTCCTGATTCTTCAAAACCACTTCCTCAAATGTGGCCAGCGTGAACAGGGCGAAATCCACGGCCCGGGTTGCTACCTCTACAAACCTGGCTTGGTCAGCCTTGTCTAAGGGCTTTGCAACTCCCCCCGGCAGGCCCAAGACAGGGTGGATGGCTTTTCCTCCCAGCAGCGCCACGAGGTCGCGCAGCTCCTTCCTCGTCGCGATCACCCGGCGCCCCACCTCCACGCCCACCTTACCCAGAACCCCGAGGATGTTCCGCTGGCCCTTGGGAGCGCGCGGACCCACGATGAAATCGGGCCCGCCCAGAAAGTAGAAGTGCAACGCGTGGTCCTCCAGCATAAAGATGTTGTAGACCATTTCACGGAGCTTTTTCGCCACCGGCGGAGACTCCACGTGATAAAGATCATCGAGAGCTTTAGTGCTCGCCATGTGGTGCGCCATGGGACAGACGCCGCAGATCCGCGAAGTAATCTGGGGCATCTCCTCCGCCGGACGTCCCACCACAAACTGTTCAAAGCCGCGCAGTTCCGGGACTTGGAAGTAGGCGCGGCTTACCTTGCCGGCGTCATCGAGAAAGATCTCAATCCGCCCATGACCTTCCAGCCTGGTGACGGGATCGATGGTGATCTTCTGAGCCATTGCGCACCTCTATGCAGCTTGGCGCTTCCGCGTCAGGATTGAAGTGGGCACACTGTAGCGGTAAAAAGTTCCAGCCGGGTCCGGCAAAGCCGCCAGAGCCTTGGCCAACGCGTTTTCGTCGGA
>Ga0326728_10011055_pt1 | contig 20791 bp, 18 predicted proteins | sample MB3enrmetagenome_FD_207602 | JGI IMG/M metagenome (GOLD analysis project Ga0326728, IMG submission 207602) | Lab enriched peat soil microbial communities from McLean, Ithaca, NY, United States - MB31MN | ecosystem: Environmental > Terrestrial > Soil > Wetlands > Peat | place: USA: New York... | reverse complement strand
ACCCTTCTGCCAGACCGGATTCCCTCGTAGCAGCTGGCCGCACCGGCCGTTACTCCTGTTACTGGATTGCAGATTCATATTGCCTCATCTGCCGCCCGCTTTTCCCTTTCTTTTCCCGTCGCATCAGGACGGTACTGGAAATATGAGGTGGAATGGGAAAAGTTGCATCGCACCAAGTTGTTTGGTTCACAACCGTATGTACTGGTGCATATCGATGGTGGGCAGGGTCGGAAAGCACTTAAAATCCTGGGCCAGGCAACGGGCGTGCAGGTTCGATCCCGCCATCGACATTGAAAACAAAAGGCTTACGCTACTGATGAATTTCCGCTAAAATGCTGTGATTAGGATCCAGGAAAATCTTATCCGGGCACAGCGGCAGCTTCACTGTGACCTTTGTGGGTTTGCTACCCCCAACTCCGATTAAGGCAAGATAGCGCATTTCCCCGTTAAAGGAAGCGTATACCGGAAGGCTCATCTGAAATGATTCCGGCACGCCCGATTGTGTGATGGACATTGCAAGTTCGGTGTGTCCCGCATCGGCATCGGAAAGCTGATAACTGAAGTTGTAGGTCGGAATATCTCTTCCATAGACCCATTGGTCGAAGAACCACTCCATGGAGCGACCCATGTGTTTTTCTACAATCGCTCGAAAATCTTCTGTGGATGCATTTTGTCCGGCATAGGTCGAAGTGAAATCATGCATCATGGCGAGGAAACGGCCATCCGGATTCTTCTGTTGGGGATCAAACATGATTGCCCGAAGCATTTCCATGACATATGCGCCCTTGTCATAGATCAGTCTGGAATTGTCGGTGCCGTTGTGTTCGTCGAGTTGTGGATTCAGCCACATCGGTCCCGCGTCGACTGGACGGTAACCTGCGGGGGTCTTGGAGAGCAGATAATTCCGCCTCAAATTCCAGAAAGTGTTCCATTCCTTCGGCTCAAACTGGCGCAAGTATAGCGCCGAAGCAAATTCCGCAACTCCTTCCGATAGCCATTGATCATGGTAAGTCTTCCACCCTACTAGGTGTCCCCACCACTGATGCGCCATCTCATGGACGGCAACGATGCGATAAAACTCGCGCTGCTCTGCTTTGTCCTGCAATCTCAGGCTATGGCGCGTTGTTGCATCCAAAAGTGAATCATAGGGCAGAAAAATCAGGTTCGGCCAGCTTTGACCATAACCCCGGATCGGTTGCTCCGTAACAGACACGGCTTTAAAGGGCAATTTCCCGAAACAGTACTCAAAGAACTTGAAGGCTTGAAAACTCATGCCCGCCGCATACTTGACGTTTATAGCAGTGTTGAACCCGCCACTCATTATACCCGAAGCCGATTCGACGTCTCTCATGGTGCGGTTGTGCGCTTGCGCTAGCTGAGCCTTGAAGATGGCATTCTCCAGGTTTTTTAATTCGTCTGGCACCTCCTTCCCGGAATAAGCAGTCACTGCCAGTTCCGGCGTTGTTTGGCTTGCTTCGACGAAGTCGCCATAGTTGAATCCTATTACCCCGAGAGGGATTTCCGATTTCCAGGAGGACACGAGTTCATCTTTAGTTTTTTCCGACATCACCATCGATCCGCTTGCGACGAATTTGAATTTCTTAGGCGAGCGCGCACGCAGTTCGAACTGCGTGCGGTCATCGAAGGCGCCAAAACTCGGGAACCACGATTCGCGCGCAGTAACATAGTAAAGCCCTGAACCACGCTGGTGTACCACGCGGCTGTCGGGAGTGGAATCTTCCTTATAAGTGATTTTGATTTTGTACTTCTCTTTGGGTTTGGCGGGCTCGGCAAGAATCAGCCATGGGTCGCTATCGAGCTTCCTATCTTCCTGAATAAAGCCAAGCTGATTGCCGGCGACATCTTCGATCGAGGCTATTCGAAGGACATTGTCGAGATTGAAAGGCAGAATGCGAACGGGATCCCCGTTGACTTCAAGCTCCATCTGGACTGTGGCTGCTAGGAGGTTGTCCTTGATCTGCAGGTCAACTTGTTCGTTTATGCAATGTGCAGGGTTGATATTGTGGTCCGGGTGTTTCGATTTCTCATATTCGGAGGAGAGGTGGAATCCCGACCACCACTCGTAACTGCTCCCGTTTCTGATATGGAGCAGCATTACCTCTTCGCCTTTGTTATACTCGGGAAGCAGCAGGGAGCTGCGATTCCAGCTGATGTGGAACAGCAGATCTCCCGATTTTTTCCCAGCGAAGTCTGCTAGGAAAAACCCCTTGCTGGAATTGTCAGTAAGGTCGGCCAGGATCCGCGCCGCGAGATTGCGCATTGCTGGATTTCTTTTGCTCTGATTCTCCACCCAATTGTTGTAGTCTTCCGCATACTGCTTCTGGGCTTTGGCAAATGAAGCGCTTGCGATAGCACCTGGCGCAGGCTTGATTCGTACCAGTTTACCAAGTTCAGAATAGCTATCATCGGTGAAGAAAAAGACGGCCTCGCGGAATGTGTCCGTCAGCTTAGGGCTTTTGGCAAAACGGGATATTTGATACTGGTCCAGGGGCGACGGTGGTTCCAGTTCGAATTTGCCCTCGCCCTGAAACTGGGCGGCGAGAACGCGCCCGGCGACGGGGGACGCAAATGTTATGCGGCCGCTGATGAACGTGAAAGTCGCGGCGTCGCGTTTGAAGATGACATTCTCAGTTATGGCGCCCTCTCCGCTCCCTTGGATTGTGCGCAGTTGTTTATAGACGGCAAGCAAATCCTTTGATGATGCGGTGGACAGGTCCATGGCATCAGCCAAAACAGCGAAATTCAGCAATCCGATCAGTAGGACCCCAATATGCTTCATAGAGCCTCCTATGAACGCGTTGGTTCCGTAACTCAGTTGTGGGTTCCGAATATTCTGGCATCATTCGTGTTCGGAGCGATACAGATTTTATTTTTCAGGTGCTTTGTTCTTCCTGACGGTCACCAGAGTGTGTCGCGAACAGATTGGCCTGAACAGCCTGTGCCAGCTGAAGACCTTTGCCGGGATCTGCCTTGACGATGACTTTGCCGCCTTGCATGTTCAGGTCTTCAGGCTTTAAGCCTTTGAAGAGGTTGGGGGCCGGCTTTTGGGCAGGACCGCCGAAACTACCCCTGAATCCGGTATCCGCTGGTTTATTGGCTTCTTCGATCGTGGTTTCCAGGAGGGTTGGCGTTGCCGCGGGAAATCTTGGCTGGGAAAACGGCATACCTTGAATCTCAGAGGGATGCTTTGGCGTTCTGACGTATTTTGTCCTTGGTAATGATTTGGGTAAAAACTCCTTCAAAATCCTTCAAAACTGATAGTGTTAGACAGAATCATCCGTTTTGGGATGTTCTTCTGTTTCAAAGCACTTGAGAGTCTTCAGGGGTGGACATGAAAGAGATAATAAGCTCCTAGAATCCTGGGCTTGGCAACGGGCGTGCGTGTTCGATTCCCGCCCTCGCACTCTTCAAACCAGTGTCGGACAAGGGTTTGCGAGCGGTCAGCCTCTTCCAAAATATACCCGAAATTCCCTCAAAATGCCCCAGCCGTGCCCGCGAAAATCTCGCCGCAACCAACTCAAGCAGCCTTCGCCTTTTATTATTTTACTAATGTGCTTAAGAACCTGGCTTTCATGTCCGTCTTTCTGCTGGCCACCAGTATCGCCCTGTTAATAGGAGCATTTGCCTCCACGTGGATCGGGATCCGGATCGGCAAGTGCGGTTGTTGCTGGATTTTTCTTGTCCTGTCTGCCGTCACGTTTGCTTCCGCGACGTTCCTTGGCCAAACTGCGTGGGGCCTCACCATCATTTTCAGCGTCGCTTGCTTCTTCGGCAACATCGCCGGCTCCATGAACCCAGCCCTGTTTTCGGACTCGGTTATTCACGGAGAATGGAAGACAGGAAAAAATATTCGGGCTTTCACCATGGTGCTGTTGAATTTCCCGGTCAAACTGGCCATTCTGGTCCGGAGCGCCGTCGTGACCCTGGGCCTGGTGGCGATCGGCTTTGTCGCCAATGCGGTTCCTGCTCCGAGCGTGGTCGACGGAATCAATCCCATCATGATCTTTGCACCGGCTGCCACGTGCGTGCTGGCGGCATTGATATTTTATTATGGCTACAAAATTGAAGGTCAACAGGTTCTTGAGACGCAGGACGAAATTGCAGCAAGAAGGGATAACCGTACACTCAATGGTGTAACCATATGAAAAATGGCCCTCCCACGCATTAACCAGGATGAAAATAGCGCTCGATCGTACCTTCTCTAGAGAGGTGAACATCCGTTGTATCTACGATCTCAGCCATCCCGGCATTCACATTACTCTCAGCCTGTTCTAACGGTTTAACCACTACACCTTTGGGGAATGATTTACTCGGCGCGGGCAAAGTGAGGTTGCATCCGATTTTTTCCATTCCTGTTCTTGGATAGGGTTGTTCCCACCCAGCAGAAATATGCCACCCCTGCGAACGATTCATGCCCGGCGAAGGCACCAATACCATGGATTGACGGAATAGACGAAAAACGGAGAGACTGTGAGCAATTGTGAACAGACGTGCAACGCGTCATCTGCCATCATTAAATGTAGTGTTCCTGAAGAGGGTGCGGATCTGCAAAACTGAAACGTCTTGCTTGGCAGAATGAGAGGCCATAAAGATCTGACAAACACAGGTGAAAGACGAGAGATCACTGCACGCGTGAATGCGGAGGAAGCGGAACCCGTTCAGCGGTCTAAGAAGCTGAGTGTCGAAAGCAAAGCAGCTCTCCGCAAGCGGGGACGCGAAGTACTTGGCGCGAAGCGCCAGAGCACTGAAGGGCCGATCTCGTCGAGGTACAGCGTGATGCCTGGTTTCGACGGGCGAAGTCGGAACCTGCCTTCGAGTGGGGAGGATGGGGTCGGCTAAGTGATGATGGATTGGGACAGAATAAACCAGATTGAAGTAACACCGTTTTGTTTTGAATATCGGCGGTCCATCTGGCCCGCAAACCTGAAGGAGAAGTCGTGGATATAAAAAGATATTTGCCTATTGTGGCAGTATGCGTGCTCTTTGGCACTATGGTCATGGCTCAGGATGCAAATCAAGCCGCACCTGAAATGAGCAATACGCAGAAGAATGCAGCAATTAAGGAGTTCTCACGTTCAGAAGCTGTGGATGGAGTCACGCTCACGTTCATACTTCTGAATAACAAAACCGTAGAGGCACTGTTTTCGGAGAGTAGCGGGCCTGCGATGCGGGCCAGGGCCAACACCGCGACAACCTTTTATGTTCAAGGAGTGCCGTCGAAGGACATCCATTTCGATTCCAAGTTTGTCGTCGAACAGGATGGGAAAAAGTTCACAGGACAATCTGTCAGTATTAAGAATTTCCAGGACGGCAACATTCTAAGAGGAACTAAAATTGAAGGCTTGATACAGTTAAGTGAGAAGATCAATGTGACTCAGCCGTTTATGGTCAAGGGCGTCCGCGGTGGTTCGGCTGAGTTCAGACTTTCCCCTGCGGCGATCAAGCTTCTGGCAAACTGACGCGCGTCAAAATAGCATCGGTCATCCGCCGCATTTCTGGGATTCCACAAGTCACTCTTGTCGGTCATCCTTGTCAATTGTGGACTTGATAACGGAGCAACCTATGTTAGGCGTTCGGCAAAGGATCACTCAAACATACCGCCAAACATGGAAATGATTTCGCTGTCATCAGCGTCATGGCTTTCAAGGCGCTCCTGATCGTACCAATCGTCCGGCGGCTCGTCAAACTGCTCCCCCATCCGCTCGCCTGTGTTTTCAAGAGAAATGCCGAAGGTACGTTCAAGCACAGCGGCCGTTTTTTTTGATTCTTCCAGTTCGCTCTCATCGTCGACGTTAGAAATATGCCAATCGAACATCTCATTTTCGTTCTCTTCCAGTGCCCCTTACACGCTAAGCCAGTTTCTCAGGAACGGCCGCCGTGGCCACCTTAATAAAGTGTTTAAGGGCTTGGAATTTTTCAAACTCGTCATACGGATCGATGTCCTCAAATGCCTTGCAGGCAGTCCGAATAAGCCGGTCCCGTATAGGGGATTGCTTCAGGGAGTTTCTTCACTGCAGATGAAGTTCTCCGCTTCGTCGGTGCTGCCGGTTCCCTTGTATACGGCCACCTTCGGGTACGCGCAGATTGGGTGTGTGCGGGTAACCTTGCCGTTCGTTAGCTTCGAAGCGACGATGCATTCCGGAGCCTTGCCGGTTTCCACCCACTGGTCGATGACAGCCAGTTTGTCGAAAGTATCGCAGCCGGGCCCACCGGAGCAGTGGCCCATACCCGGGATGCCGAAAACGCGCATGGAATCGCTGGCCTGCGGTCCTACAGTCTTCAGTACCGATTTGTAATAGTTGAAGGTTTCCACGGGACTGCTGCCGTCCAGCCAGCCGTGATACATCAACAGCTTGCCGCCACGATCGAAGAACGGCTTCAGGTTGGGATTATCGGCCAGGTTCACCGTGCCAAGCACCTTGTCGGCAAAGGCAACGTCACGGTCAAGATTGAGCGTTCTCCAATCCCAGTCGGGATCCTGAAAAACCAGATTCTGGTATAGCCCCAAAGCAACTCCCATCGGATTGCCCCCGGAAAGGTTGCCCACATTGCCCGGCGCCATGGGCGCAAAGATAAGTTGGCCGGTGCGCGGGTTCACAGGTCCCTTATACAGCAGCTTCAAGAGATCTACCTGGGGCGCCGTAAGGCAGCCTGGGGTGTCTGGCCCTTTGCATAGCAATTCCTGCGGATCAAAGTTGCAACGCAAGGGATTCTCGAGGATGCCATCTTTCACTCCGTCCAGTGCGTCGCACTTATTGAGTATGGCTTGGGAAACCATGGCGCTCTTGCTCTGCGGAATCGCCCGTGCCGGATCCTGGTTGATCAGCACGGATGGCCAAATCTGCCAGGCATTCAGGCGGGCGATGGGATTAGCCGGCGCTCCCACCACGATACCGTCGTAGTCATCAGGGAATCGCTGCACCTCCGTCATCCCCTGCTGTCCGCCCAGCGAACAGCCTACCCAATAAGAATGCTTGGGCGCAACGCCGTAAAAAGCTCTGATGATTGCTTTGGCTTGAAGCGTCATTTCGTGGTTGGCGCGATAGCCATAGTCAACGACCTTGTCGGGATGGCCGAGCGCAAATTGGCCCGTTGATCCCAGGGCGTCGGTATGACCGGTATCGTTATTAGCCACAGCATAGCCGTTCTTCACGCCTAGGAGCAGTCCGTCGTACATGATCCGTCCGCCCCAGCCAAAATTCCCTGCCCCGAAATACTTCCCGTTCCAACCCGACAACGGCAGCCACATTTCCATTTTGATGTCGGAGTCGCCGCTGGGCTTCATTGTCAGGGCTACCCGGCAGAAAGCGGGTTGGATTGCGTCAGACGATCCAAACGGCGTCGGTGGTCCCCCGCCTCCCGGACCTCCGGGGTTGCCTGGTCTCTTCGCCTCAGTTCCAGCCGGACCGCCTGGTCCCCCGGGGCCACCCGGACCTCCCGAACTCTGTGCCGGAGCCTTGAATTCCCCAGCTGCCACCGTCTGCGCCATGGTAACGGTAGCTTCTCTCAACTCCAGCTTGGCCAAGCTTTCGCAGGAAACGATGGGATGCGCTGACTGGCAGAAAACGGAAGCAATCGCCAGTAAGGGCAACAGGCCGACGCCAAGATTTCTTAATAATTTTTGGGAGCTATTCACAGCATGGAGTAGCTTCATTTTGGTTTACCCCTCGAAAAAAGGACAGCATGGAGTGCTTCCTGACATGTTCTTCAAATGCGCATGCTTTCGAATACGCAGACAAGAAAGAATGTTCCAGAATTATTTGATCCCTCCATGAGGACCATAGGGGAACAGGATCCTGAAGTGAAATGGTATTTTCTTCTCTAACGATAGGATTGCCTTATAAGTGTACACGTCCCAAAAAAATTGCTGGATCCGTGTGTGTCAGCGCGTATCCGTGTTTCGGAAAAGCAGAGGAGCCATATCCGCGAGCGAATGGCGCCAGACCCTCCATTCGTGCCCACCTGGAAAGGCTTTGCCAACAAAGTTAATCTTGCGAGCATTCAAGTCGTCCCAAGTTTTCTTCAAAGCTGAAATCCGATCGTCTTTAGTGCCGCACGAAAAGAAAAAGAGCCGGAGCTTCTTGCGCGTAACTGCGAGATCAGGAAAAAAGTCCGGAGCAATCGCTTCGATAGCCGCCATCCCCCTGGGAGAATTTCGAAACATCCCTGAACTGAGCAGGCCCACGGACGCAAAAATGTCGAGCCTCTCAAGTCCGACGTTCGCCGCGATGCTGGATCCCATTGGGCAGACCGGCAGTGGCCCGGTTCTCACGGCCCAGCATCGATGCGAGCCATGATGCCGATATTTCGAAAGCGATCCAACGGTACGGGACGCGCCACGGAGAAACCTCACTCCCACCGGTAATGCGCGAAAGCTTTGTTCGCTTCCGCCATCCGGTGCGTATCTTCCTTCTTTTTGATAGCTCCACCGCGGTTGTTGGCGGCATCCATGAATTCGGCGGCGAGTTTTCCATATGACGATGTCGTTGTGAATCCGCAAATCGTAGTTCACAGATAGATACTGAACACCTTTTCCCACAGCTGATCGGTGAAGAGAGTGGTTCGGACATGATTCCTGAAGATCCCGTTCGGAGACGTAATCCTGCCGGGCGGCTGACGACCTTGGGTCGCCGGGATAACCTCCCACAATCGCGTTTCTCGTTCCTTGTGATAAGGGGATTTACCGACAGCTAATCCTTCATTGTATTAGTGAGCAGAAAGCCCTCGGCCTGGACCGCTTGCAGCTGCCTTGATCGTGGTGGCTTGTCGTAGATCTCCATTATCAATGTCAATATTACGGATTAACACTGAGGCGGGAGTATATAATGGCTGTCGGCTAACAGCGCTAAAAAATTCCGGATAGAGCCTTTAATTGCACAAGGAGACGTTTCTATGAAGCATCACACGGGGCCGGTTCGATATTTTGTTTTGCTAGCGGGCTTTGCACTTGTTTCATTTCCCGCAGCAGCTCAACAGTCTTGCGATGATCTAGCATCCACTAAAATCCCGAACGTTACCATTACGTCAGCCAAGGACATGAGTCCGAACTGGGAAATACCCGCGACCAGCGGTATGTTCGCTACGCCCCGCGGGCAGAAGGTTCCCGTGCCGTTCTGCAGAGTAGAAGCTTTTTCTGCGCCGACCAGTGACTCGCACATCGGCTTTGAAGTGTGGCTCCCCAAGGCAGCCATCTGGAACGGGAAATTTCTCGCCGTCGGCAATCCCGGATTCGTTGGTGGGATCGCTCGCGGCGCGCTGGCCGGCATTGTGCAAAACGGGTTTGCTACGGCATCGACCGATACCGGGCATACCGACGACGGATACGATTGGGCGAACGGGCATCCGGAAAAACTCGTTGATTGGGGGCACCGTGCCGTCCATGAGACAGCCATGGCAGCCAAGCAGCTCATTCAGAGCTATTACGGCAAACCCGTTCAATACTCTTATTGGAATAGCTGCCACAATGGCGGCAATCAGGGACTCAATGAAGCCCAACGCTACCCTGAAGACTTTAATGGCGTTATCGCCGGCGATCCTGCCTATTATGTATCCCGTTTGCAGGCAGGTTCTTTATACATTGGCTGGGTATCTCTCAAAGATGGAGTGAAGGCAACCGGATATATCCCGCCCAGCAAGTATCCGGTGATTAACAAGGCGGCGCTTGATGCCTGCGACGGAAAAGATGGTCTTGTGGACGGCATCATTGAAGATCCGTCGCGCTGCGGCTTTGATCCCAAAAGTATCCAGTGTCCGGGAAGCACAGACAGCCCATCTTGTCTCACTACTGCCCAGGTGGAAACAGCAAGGAAGATTTATACCGGAGCCAGGTTTAACGATGGCACGCTGCTATATAGCGGCTTCGAACCGGGGAGCGAACTGGGTTGGGCAACGATGGCCGCCGGGCCGGATCCGCTCAGTATTAATGCCAGTTATTTTGCAAACATGGTTTTTGAGAATCCCAAATGGGATTTTCGCACCTTCGATGTGGACCGGGATACGCGTTTGGCTGAAGCTCGCACAGGCAAAGCCACCGATGCGTTTAATCCGGACCTTAAGCCTTTCAAGAAGAATGGCGGGAAACTGATTATATATCAGTCCTGGAATGAGACCATTGTTCCACCTCGGACTATCATTGATTATTACAAAAACGTTGAGAAGGCTATGGGCGGACCGGCGCAAACGCAAGACTTCGCCCGCCTGTTCATGGCGGCCGGCCACAGCGGATGCCCGGGTTTTAGCAATGCTGAGGATTTTAATACACTGAAAGCGGTCGAGCAGTGGGTTGAGAAGGGTGTCGCACCGGATAAAATCATCTTAACTCACAGAGAGCAGGTAAAATTTGGGGAACAAGGCAAGGCGTTGCGAACTCGTCCGGTATGTGCCTATCCCAAAGTGGCCAAATATAATGGAAGCGGCGATCCCAATGACGCCGCCAATTTCAGCTGCACTACTCCGAGTGAGTAGATCCTGGGAGCATCGGCGGAACTCCATATTCCTTGCGGATGAAAACATGTGAGTCCAGGCTTCAGCCCGGACTCACAGCTCGACTGTTTTGGTCTTCCTTTGAAAGATAACTGTCGATAACGGGCCATTTCACAAGTAATCCGCTTTGCAGCCAGACAAAAAGGCACTCCTCACTCCCTCGGAATCGTGCCGCTGATTGACATCATTGTCCTGAAGACGCGTTCGGTGACGTAATCCTGCCGGGCGGCTGACGACCTTGGGTCGCCAGGGTGATTTCCCACAATCCCGTTTATGGACAACGATCCCGGTTACTGTTGACAGGCCGATATTTAGTTCATTAATCCCTGCTTCTAAGCTAATTGACTCAGACTGAAAAGTAATGTGCATGAAGCTATATATCCACCTGCATCCTTTCGGCATCAGGGCTGGATGTTCCTTAGGATTTCGCTTTCGACATCACTCTCAGGCGCTTATAATTGGCCCCATCCTATTCACCAGGCATCACCGAACAGCATGTTGGCAACATCTGATCGGGAGGTACGCATGTCCGTGATCGGCAAAACACTCGGCCATTATCAGATCACAAGCCCGCTGGGCAAAGGCGGCATGGGAGTGGTCTATCAGGCGAAGGACCAGAAGCTCAGGCGCGAAGTGGCTATCAAAGTTCTGCCGGAGGAGTTCCACGGGCGGGAACTCTTCTATCACAACGGCGATGCCGTGATGGCGGTGACGGTGGAAACAGATCCGGTTTTCAAACTGGGAAAACCTGAAGTCCTCTTCCAGGGGAAATATGTTACTGAAATAAGAGGCTCAATGGCGTGGGCCATTGGCCGGGACGGCAGGTTCCTGATGATGAAAGCGGTGGAAACTACGGGAAAGATGCCCGCCGCCGAATCTCCGCGCAAAATCAACGTTGTCCTCAACTGGCTCGAAGAGCTGAAGCAAAAGGCGCCGGCAGATTGATAAAAGGAGCCATAGCGACGTTTTGAGAAGCAACGGTTTCTAACTCCCGGTTCCTAACCTACTATAAGGAGAATCGAAAATGATGAGAAACAATCTTGACCGCTACACCATAAAATTACAATTCGGCCTACCTGCTATTATAGCCACCCTTGGGCTTTTGGCGGCCTGTTCCAGGGTGCCGACAACAACACCGCCTGAACTAACGAAGTTGGTGGAGCGCGCCGCTATTGAGGAATTTTTCTATGATTACTATGCTCAGTTCAGGCCGGACAGCAAGCATGATTTTGTGTCGTTTTTCGCTAATGACGGCAGACTCGAGGTCAACGGAATGGTTGCTAACGGCATAGGGGAGATCAAGGCAATGTATGGCAGGGTCGTTGGCAGCGGAACGGGAAATGAGCCGAAAGCTAAAGACGCTGTGCCAAAGGGTGTATCCGAGATGATGTTAACAAACATGAAGATTGATTTACAGGGTGACAAAGCTGTTGCAACATTTCTCTGGCACAGCATCAAATCGGACCTGTTGACGACAGAGGGTAAAATTAGGGAGTACGGGCGTGAACGAACGGAACTGGTCAAGCAGGACGGGCACTGGCTTATAAAAAACCGAGTTGTCCTCACTGAGGGCGGCATGCCCGAGTCACTGCTGAAATACTATCCGAAACAATAAACGTGTCAAACTGAGTTTTTGACTCTGTTCCTGGCTTGGTTTTTGTGTTCTCTAAAAGAGACGCAAAACGGGAGCAACCATTATGATTATGTTCAATGTCAAGCGCTGATCTCGATGCGTTACATTTGCCGATAGGATTCGAAGTCGGTTATTTAATAGCTTTCCCTGTTCTTAATTCATATTTGCGTTTGTAGATTCTATTCCCTTTGAATCCGGATTCAGTTGAGGCGTGTTATTTGTTCCGGTGCGACGGTAAGAGCCGGAATATTGCCCTTGAAGCGGAAGTAACGTACAAAATTGAGTTTGCTTAAGCTTGGAGGTCGGCGCGCTTCCGGCGTACAGGGAGGACGTTGCCGGAAGGGGGATGAATCCGCTCTTCGCGCGATTGCGTCCGGACATGACGGTTGGCGTAGCAATGGAGCCGGGTCGGTCGGGCCCCGACCAATCTACCGACTTCTTGTAACGAATGTATGCGCTTTCAAGAAATTGACATCCAGCTATCCATATGTTACACCGGACCGATGTTTGCGACTCGGCCCGGGAAGTGAGTGTGTGCGCCTCCTGTGGGCGTTGCGCGCTCTTCAACAAAAGGAGAACTCATGAAATCGACGCTGATTTTTTTGATGTTGGTCTTGATGCTGGGCGCCGGGCTATGCTGGGCGCAGGCTCCGGCCAACTGCACGCCCAATCCGCTGAATATTCCCGAGGCGAAGTACCCCTGCATTTTTCCCGATAACCGAGTGATGTATCGCGTGATCGCGCCGAACGCGCAGTCGGTACGCGTCGGGAGTCTGGCTCTGACGAAGGGACCGGACAACATTTGGAGCGGCACCACTCCGCAGCCGGCTGTGGAGGGTTTCCACTACTACGGCATCAACATTGACGGCGCCACGGTTGCGGATCCGTCCACCCGCACCTACTTCGGCTCCGGCTGGTGGAACAGCGGAATCGAAATTCCTGCGCCGGACCAGGAGTTCTACCAACCAAGAAATGGCATCCCGCACGGCCGCGTCAGTGAGCAGTGGTATTTCTCGACGGTCACCAACAAGTGGCGTCGCTGCTTCGTGTACACGCCGCCGGGTTACGACGGAAAGTCCACCAAGTATCCGGTGTTCTACCTGCAGCACGGCTGGGGAGAGGACGAGACCGCCTGGTTCACGCAGGGCCGCGTTCCCTACATCATGGATGCGATGATCGCGGACAAGAAAGTCAAGCCGATGATTATCGTGATGGATAATCTGAACGCAGTTAAGCCCGGCGTCGGCGCGAGGACGTTCGCCGCCCGTGGCCTGGTGCCGGATCCCAGCGATAGCCCTGCTCAGGCCGGGCCGGGATTGGGTGTTTTGAGCACTATGGGTGATGGACGCGGAGCTGGAACTCCTGGCGCGGGTCGCGGAGCCGGGGCTCCCGGCGCTGGAGCCCCCGGACGCGGAGCCGGCGGCGGAATGCTGAGCGGTTCGGCGTTCACCGATATGATGCTCACCGATCTGATCCCCATGATCGAGAAGACCTACCGCGTGCTCCCCGGTTCGGCAAACCGCGCGATGGCCGGACTCTCCATGGGCGGCATGCAGACCAAGAGCACCACGATGGCCAACCTGGACAAGTTCTCCTACATAGGCTTGTTCAGCGGCGGCAACATCACGCTCGCCGAAGTGAAGGACCCGACCGCTTTCAAGAAACAGGTGAAGGCCGTGTTCTTCGGCAGCGGAGAGCTAGAAAGGCCAGAGGCGAACATTGCCGCGGCGGATGAACTGAAGAAGAACGGCATCAACGCTGTCGCCTATGTATCCCCGAGAACCGCTCACGAGTTCTTGACTTGGCGGCGTTGCCTGCGCGAATTCGCGCCGCTGCTGTTCAAGTAAGACTCAGTGGGGCAGACCTGTTGCCTCGGTCTGCCCCGCATTCTCCCTCCGTTCGCACGTGCAGGTGAAGTTTGCCCGCCGCAGGTTTGATTGCCTCTCGTTAGCGATGGTTGTCCTGAAGTCCCGTTCGCGGAATTTTCCAGACAGCGGAAGAGTGCATCTCTCGGAAACCGACTGGTACTATCAAAAATGCTGTCTGTCCGGAGTCAAATCACGGTGGTAATGACAAAATGGTTTGAGCTAGCGTCTACTACGTACAACCCAATAGATCCAGCCGCCAATGGCTCCCATTACAAAACCGAGAGGGCCGGTGAAGAAGATGCCCAGCAACGGGCCCTGATTCGAATCTGGAGAGAGGATTATCGGTCCGAAGAATCCAGCGGAAAAACCAACCACCCCGGTGAGGAGCGCGCCAAGAATAACGCAGCCCCCGAGTCCTAATGGGCGGGCGTTGCCGCTTCCCGTTCCCTTCGAGCCGCCGGGCAAATTCTCAGGTCTCGTGGCTAAAGGAGACTCGCCTTTTGAAAGTGCGGTAGATCGCCAGATGTAGAAAGCGATTAGCATTGCTGAAATAAGGGATCCCATGCGACGAAGCAAGAGGAAGCGCGGGGAGGGCAGAAATATCGAGAATGGCATATAAAATAAAAAATAATACATAGCCGGGACAGATAGTGCAGCGATGAATGCTCTAAGACCGACTTCATCATTCTTTCTTCCATTCGACGGGCAGCTGTTCACCAACTGTATTGAAACAGTCCTAAGACTGATAGAGCTCTGAGAGACCCAGTGTCCCCGAATTGCAGTAGTATAGCTTCATGTCGACTTCGATCCCGCTTGGCATTGTCCCTTGCTGATTTTACTGCAGGATAAATATTTTACACACGAGATATCACAGCTCATGGATTTCACTCGTTGGTTTCGGATTACTCCCACGAAGTCCCGTTGTGGGAAGCTTCAGGGCCGCGGGCACATGGTTTTCTAAGACTTCTGACCGTACCAAGCGGCGTCCATCAGCACTTTCCATTTACCATCCGGCTGCTTTCGCCACACAGCAAAATATGGTCCGCGGCTCGTTCCCATATGCCAGGTTCCGCTGGAATACCCTATTGTTTGGGATTCGGTGACGACAACCTTATCCACCTTCCAGGCAAGGGAAAACCCAGGATCGGCAAAAAGCTGTGTCCACATTGCGCGGATTGCCGCAATTCCTTTTGCGGGAGGCATTGCGGAGCCCGCAGTGAGCGCCTCAGGATCGTAAAACGAGACTGTCTTTTCTATGGATTTATTTCCAATAGCCCCGGCCCAGGCTTCGTCTGCAGTGCGAATAGCCATGTCGTCAGCCTGAGAAATTTTTGTGGGGGGCTGTTGCTGCCCGAGGGCGAGGGCAATAAAAGCACAAAACATAAGCACGTATTTCATGCAGCCTTTTTGAGTTTTTGACTGACCTGCGCTATAGGTGTATCAAAATCCCTATCTAGAACCATCAATTCTGCTGTAAGATAACACCGATCTCGATACATCGGCAAGATTGGATGTCGCAAGGTTACGTATCACCTTTTATCAGAATCCAATGAGCCGTTTGATGGCAGAATTCATGACCGAAATGGCAGCTTATTCCGCCTATCCTTACCCGGCGCGCTCAGCAGATTCTGGATCTGGATGCGATCATCGGTGAAGTTGCAGCCAAGCTCAAGGACAAGGGGCTGGTGAGCCCTTACCTCAGAGCGTTTGTTGTGGCGCCAGTCAATCCTGTGCGATTTTCTAAAGCTACGGAATTTGATTTTGACGAAGTGTTCGGAACAATGACAGTCTCGGCTAAGCGTTTCAATGTGGATAAGGTGCGCCAGGAAGACCTTGCACGCAGGGGTGGTGCTCCGGAATCCGAGGAGTAAGTTCCTGGGAACGCCGTTGTCCCGCCCAATGCCGCATTAGCCGCCCCAGTGGTTCTAAGACTCAAAGTCTCGGAAAGGTTGATCGAATTTCAAACCCTGAGTATGATGGTTCCGCAATAAACCCTACTTACAATCAAGGAGGAGCACAATGCGGATGCGATTTATCAGTGTTGCAATTTTTTTGGCTCTGTTGTTTGCGGCTTTTGCTCAGAATACCGCCAAACCTGCAGCTAAACCTGCCTGCGACAGCGCTTGTCTGAATGGTTACGTTGATCGATACCTGGACGCAATGCTTGCCCATGATCCGAGCCCGAAGCTGTTTGCCAAAAACGTCAAGTTCACGGAAAACGGCGTTCGGCTGCCCTTCGGCAACGAGGGACTTTGGTATGACATGGCAGGAAAGGGGACCTATAAGTTCTACGTTCCCGACGTCGAGACTCAACAGGTCGCCTTTATCGGAACAGTAACGGAAGGCGGATCTGCCCCCAAGGCAAAAACCTTAGCCGGTGATGTCAGTGCGAAGCTCGCGGCCGCAAAACCCAATCCAAAACCCGCTGCGAAAGCCGCGGAACCCACGATTGTGGCTCTTGCACTTCGCCTTAAGATTGTAAACAACCTGATTACTGAGGTAGAGCAGCTTGCTATACGTCCCGAGACCAGCCTGGGGGGCGGAGCAAGGGGAGGTGGAGGAACCGCAGCAGCCCCTTCCGGAACCGGCGTGAGCGTTGAAAAGATGGGCGCCCCACGAAAGATATTCAGCGAAGTTATTCCTGAAGCTGAACGCCCTTCCCGCGACGAGCTGATCAAAATCGCCAACTACTACTTCACGGGGTTGGCGAGAAATGACGGCAAAGGAGTTGGCGGCACAGGAACCTACCCGTTTACGGATGACTGCGAACGCATAGAAAACGGCATGGTGGCTTGTTCACCGGAAAGAAACAAATGCAAAGAGCAGTTTGCGAACGGATCGCTTTTTGGCATCGTGTCGCGCATCCGCGACCGCCGCTTCGTGGCTGTGGATCGTGAACATGGCATTGTCTTCGCTTTCGGCTTTTTCGATCACGAGCAGATTAATTGGACCTGGCAGATCGCCGAGCTGTTCAAGATTGAAAAGGGCAAATTCCGCGCCATTGAAGCGGTTTTTGCCCGAGCCCCTTACGGGATTAACTCCGGGTGGAGCACCTACGAAAAGAGCATCTCGGAAGAACCTCAGACCATAAAGTAGTTGCCTATTGCAGCAAGGACGGAGCACAGGGGACGCTACTACCCTATTTTTCGCAATCCGGATCGGCGCAGAATATATGTTCACCGATCGAAAATAGGGTAGCGTAACCTAATTCGTGGTTATCCAGAAGTCGCATTCTCGGAAATTGCGCCAAAATGTTAATGGCCAGTTCCAATGCTGTTTTCCGCCGCTGATTTTGAAGTTTCCCAGATCGTTTCTGGACCGCGATTCACGGTTCGGATTTGAATCTGTATTTCTTCGGTTTGGGAGTAGGAGGAAATTCCCCCTTGCTGCTTGGATACGTGACTGGTTGCACCTCAACGACAACGAAGTCACCTTCGCTATGCACTGATATTTCGTCCTTTGTCGCAGTCTGAAGCGCCAGCTTCGGAATCCCAGATTCAAAGGTGAAGACGTAAACGTGATCTGAAGCGCCACCCAATGTCTGCATCACCAGAATATTGAATTTGTGGTAAAGCACTTGATACACAGCATCGTCTATATCGGAGACCAAACTGGGCTTGTCTACGGACTGTTGCCAACAAAGCACCTGGATGGCTCCACCAGGACATCTGCGAAGCTCAAATCGTTCGGCTTTTCCCTCAGGTTCCTCATAGCCATTGACTCTTGAAAAAAGTGTAGCGGAAACTTTTGGACACAAACCTTGGGCGTCGGTTCTGGACAACATTGCCTGAAGAGCAAGAAAAGCCAAGATCATGCGCATGTGTCGGCTTCTTTCGATTTGTGAATGCAACTATAGCGCAAAGTCTTTGGTGTCCATTAGTCACAATCGAGGAAAGTAACCCGGGCACCCCGCATTCGAGTCCGGCGGCCGGATCGGTTATGTCCCAGATGCCCGTATCGTGCGAATTGAACGGCGTAATGGGCAGCCGATGATTTATTGATTTTCTGCAAGACGTCTGGCCTCACTAACGAGGTTGGACGGATACCCTTTCAACTCGATCAGCCTTATTGCGTTCCCGGCTTTGCAAGGGCCCTCTCGCAAAATGAAATCGAAATAGTACCTGTTTCCATCCACCTGCTCACTGAAGTGATAGAGACTGGTGCAATCGGCCAGCAAGGACTTAAGCTCGACATCATGAGTTGTGACAAGAACTATGTTTCTTTGCGTCAGATATCGTAGTGTTGCCGCACTGATTGCTATCCGTTCAATTGTATTTGTTCCTCTGAAAATTTCGTCTATCAAAAAAACAAAATTATCTTCCGCGCAATTCAGGAATTCGCGGATCTGCTCGATCTCCCTCGAATAATAGCTTTGTCCGTCAATCACCTTTTCATCAAGCTTTATGGATGATTGGACAATCCGTCGCGGTAAGTCGGCGTGTTTGGCTAGGCATTGGAACAGGGTTCGAGCTAAGATCAGGTTGACGCCAATCGTCTTTATGAAAGTTGTCTTCCCGGCCATGTTCGATCCTGTAATCAATGCTGATTCATTCTGCAAAAGAAAAGAATTTCCGACAGCATCCTTGATCAGAGGGTGATACACGCCAGAAACGTCAATCCTTCCTGTCGAGTTGAACGAAGGGACGGCGCTGGCCGGAACGCTTTCAATCCATGATGCAATCGCAATCGACGCATCCAGCAAACCGATTGCATCGAATATCTGGCGGAATTTGTCTCTGTATTTCTTCAAATCATCAACGGTCCGGAGGAAGGCAATCAGTCTTGATAAACCGAACAGATTCAAGAATAGGAAAATTGCCGCTGCAAGATCACTTGCTTGCATTTCGTCGAAGCATAGCCAAAAGACCTTTTTGTTCAACTTAGCGGCTAGTTCTTTCAGATTCCGAAGTGTTTCGAGTTCATTGATTCTCGCGGGAGGTTCGATTCTCGCGAGATTGCCAACAGCGCTCAGCATCGTCGTGAGCGATGCGAGGTCGGCAAAGCAGCGGAAAACGACACGGCCATAAAATGCATTGATCAGCAGGTTGCACAAGGCCAGTGCTGCTGCAGCAAAAGCAAATGCGGAATTTACGGCAATTAATCCGAGCGAAAGGAAGAAAAGTCCCGAACTGAGATAAATGAGCAAATAGTATTTTGGCTTGCGCGGCAACTCCTCATAAAGCAGCGTTGTGAGATAAGCGCTGTCGTTACGATTCAATGGATAGAGAGCTTGTTGTATTTTCTCTCGGAAATTTTCGTTGGTTCTGAATAAGGAGTAGAGCGCGGTCCGGCGCTGTTTCTCGAAATCGGAATCGTCTTTATCATATATTCGGAGAAGAGCGTAAAGATACTGCCGACCGATAACGCTGGTAGTCCGGTCGATCCTGGCGAAAATTTCCTCCATTTCCAGATCTGCCCAGGTTCTATCATCAACAGTGTTTTCCTCATGAGGCTGCCTGTAACGGAAATAAAGCGAGATCCAATCGTAGTCCCTGCGAACTTCATTACTTCCCTGCCAAATTTCATCGAGGCGTTTCTTGATGCGTGCTTTGCGGCTCTTCCACGGTTTTGCATAGGCTTTCAGAACTAACCAAATCTCGCTGAAGTTAAGCATATGCTAGCGCTCCGAACAGCCCACCAATGATGGTCATATGTTATGCTTAACGGCATTCACTCGCAACCATATAAATATTTGCATTGACAAGACTTATGACTCAAATAGGGTCTCCGTTGTCCATAAGTCGCCTTCGGGGGAATTGCGCCGAAATGGTAATTGGGCCTGTCAGCGTCTCCGATAAGCGCGTAATTCGCTTTCCGGTTACTGCTCGTCCAAGTGGCCGAAAGCGATTGGTAACGAGAGAGGCAGCCTTAGCTGTTATGGAGACTGAGTTGAGCCGTATGAACCAGGTGTGCGTGCCATCAGTTTTTGCCGGCCTCAGGCAAAGAAGGACCAGCTCCGATCTCTTCCAGTCTCTAGGAACTACATCGCAGCGTCAGAATTGTACGTATCCGCAACCGCCTTCCAGCTTCCGTCTGCCTGCTTGCCATATATGGTCAGGAACTTCCCTTTGTCCGTCTTAGGCTTCTTGGTCTTTGCATCGGTTGTGGTCTGAACAAGGGTGCCTTGTGAATAGACCATGTCGCCGCCCTTGGACGCCTCTATCCGCAACGTTTGAAAGGCTATCGAGAAGTTGGGGTCGGCGACGATCGGAGCCACCGATGTCTTGATGGCTTGCTTCCCGTTGAGAATCGGCATCCCCGGGTACAGCCCCGATGCGTCATCGGCGAAGTAGCCAACGAACTTGTCGGCATCCTTAGCGTTCATGTCTTTCAACCACGCGGCCTCCAAATCGCGAACAGCTTGAATATCAGCCTCGCGAGTGTCCGCCACCGGCGCCGGTTTCGGAGGATTCGCGCAGCCTGCGGCTAGCACTGCTAGCGCCAAACAGGTGATCATGCATCCGTTACGTAGCATTTTTGTCATCTCCTATTTTAGTGGTTGGAATTGCACTGGTTTCCGTATTTGAATCCAGTTTGCTCCAGCCTCGCCTAATCGCTGCTCAGATAACGCAGGGCCGGCGCAACGTCTTCTGGGTTACAATGACGATCGGGAGTTTGCCTTCTGCTATCAGTCACCCATCACAGGGCCGATGGGAACCCAGCCTTGGCCGCTGAACCTGATCAGAAACAACTGCTTGATGGGTTGATAGTCGCTCGGACTCGTTCTGATCCTGATTCCGGGACGGAGCATCCCGAGTTCCAGGTCGAGGTTGGCGGCTTGCTTCAT
>Ga0326728_10011052_pt1 | contig 20794 bp, 15 predicted proteins | sample MB3enrmetagenome_FD_207602 | JGI IMG/M metagenome (GOLD analysis project Ga0326728, IMG submission 207602) | Lab enriched peat soil microbial communities from McLean, Ithaca, NY, United States - MB31MN | ecosystem: Environmental > Terrestrial > Soil > Wetlands > Peat | place: USA: New York... | reverse complement strand
ACGTGTTTCCGGCACGTCCAGCTTATATGCCGAACGGACAACCGGAGGTTTTTTCCTCGACATCGATCTAAAAAGAGAGGAGCTTGCCCGCTATGGTCTCACGATCGGCCAGGTCGAGAGCACCATTACCTCGGCGATCGGAGGGGAAAACGTTTCAACCACGGTTGAAGGCCGTGAGCGCTACCCGGTAAACGTACGCTACCTGCGCGATTATAGGAGCACCGTTGAGCGCCTTAACAGGACCGTGATCGCCACTGCGAGCGGCGCACAGGTTCCGATGGCGCAGCTTGCCGATATAAAACTCTTATCAGGTCCCGGGATGATACGCGATGAGAATGCAAGGCTAGCCGGATATGTCTATGTCGACATCGCCGGACGCGACGTCGGAGGCTACGTTGAGGATGCGAAAAAGATAGTAGGCGCTCACGTTTCTTTGCCTCCGGGATACACGCTCGTCTGGAGCGGACAGTACGAAAACATGCTAAGGGTCAGGAACAGACTTATAGTAGTCTTACCGATTACGCTCCTGATCATATTCTTGCTAATTTATTTCAATACCAAATCGGCGGCAAAGACGCTGATTATCTTCCTGGCGGTTCCTTTTTCGGCTGTGGGTGCAATTTTGCTCCTGTATATGCTCGGCTATAATTTAAGCATCGCCGTTGGGGTGGGCCTGATTGCGCTAATGGGCGTCGACGCTGAAACAGGGGTGTTTATGCTCCTCTACCTTGACCTCGCGTACTACTCCATGCGCGATAAGGGTCTCATGAAAACGAAAGATGACCTGCGCCGCGCCATTATTGACGGAGCCGTAAAAAGGCTTCGCCCGAAGTTCATGACCGTTGCGGTAATGTTTATGGGCCTGGCGCCGATAATGTGGTCCACGGGCGCCGGCTCCGATGTGATGAAACGCATCGCTGCTCCCATGATAGGGGGCATTTTCACTTCATTCATTATGGAACTGGTTGTTTATCCTGCTGTCTATGAGGTTTGGAGATGGAACTTTCACCTAAGGAGAAGACAATGAGAACGGTTAAACTGTTAGTGCTGTTGGGCGTAACATTGGGGTTGCTCACTTTTGGCTGGAGCATGCCGGGGGTGGGATATGCCGAATCCCAGACGAAGTGCCCGGTGATGGGTGGGAATATCGACAAAAACATCTACATCGACTATCAGGGCAAACGCATCTATTTTTGCTGTACCGGATGTGTCGAGGAGTTCAAAAAAGATCCGGAGAAGTACCTGAAAAAGATGGAGTCTGAAGGTGTGGCCTCGGAGCAGAAGCCCTGAGGCAAATGCCGAAGGCTAAAGAAGCCCCCGCAGATGCCCGACGCGGCTCATGGACGGCAGCCACGCGTTGCTCGTATACGCGACCAGGCCATGTCCATCTGTGTCCGGGGGCTTCTCGGCCGGCCGGAGCACGCCGGCCCGCAGACTGACATGAATGCATCCACACGAGACACCAGTTGATACCATCTTGCGTTCAAGTCGCGATGATGGTCGCTGGGACGCCCGGGCTTTTACCTTCTCCCATTCACCCTAACCCTCTCCATCAGGAGAGAGGGTAGGGTGAGAGGGAGGGACGGGTGTCAGTTCATCCGTCCTCCGTTTGGTATTCAAGAATCCGGGCGCCCTTGCCGATAGAATCATGGAATGGAACTCGGCCCGTAGATCATCTGGCACTTATGGAACCGGCATAATGGAGAAGTTTCAATTCAATGAGAGACGTTCGGGCGGGGAACGGCGGACCAGGCCCACCTCACCATTCACTCTTCCAAGCCTGCTCGGCTCCAGGCGCCATTTCCGCAGAAAGGAAGACGCCCGCAAATTCTTCTATGTGGACATGTACAGCAAATCTACTGCAGCGCTTATTTTCTCTACGATGACTCTTTCGATCGTGGACGCATTTCTAACGCTGAAACTGGTCGGGGAAAACGTTACCGAAGTGAATCCCGTCATGGGGTTTTTTCTGAACATGGGTCCACTTCAATTTATAATGGTCAAATGGCTTATGACCGCTTTTGGCCTGGTTACGCTGTTGATTCTCAAGAACCATTACCTTTGGGGAGGCAGGTTCAGGATTGCGGGGGTGCTGTTTATCCTCCCGTTCCTCTACCTGATTCTCGTATCTTACGAAATCATGATGGTGCTGAACCTGTGACCGGCTTGAAATCGAGGCGAACGGCGATTTTGGCCCTGGGCGTGGCGGCGGGCCTCACTTTACTGGCTCTGGGAGGCTGCGCGTCGACCGGTGCGGGTAAATTCCAGTGCGCCGGAACCTCAGGCCGGGAAGATACTGGCAACGGCTGGTGGTATGCCGGCTTTATGTTCAACTGGCCGCAAGATGTAGAAGATCCTTATCTGGAAGACGATGTGCTGATAGCGCACCAAATTGTGAGCCCCGTGCTTGAACGGTACAAAAAGGAAATTCAGCTTTGGCGTTTCCACAGGAGAGCAGCCAGAGATGAGGTCGGGCACAGGTTCAGTTTCATCTTCTACACCACTGCGGCGAATGCCCGCAAAATTTATGCGGCGATTGATTCCAGCAGTGTTCTCAATCAATTGAAGGCCGAAGGAGTAATTCAACGGGTCGCCATGGATGATGCCAACGTCATTGCCAGACCCGGCATCGAAGCCACCAGCGACCCCAAGTGGTCACCATCCCTTCAAAAGGCGTGGCCGTTCTTCATTATGGGCGTCAGCCGGACATGGCTTGACCTTATCTCGCAACACGCCGAAGGTGCAGGCAAAAAGCCTGCCTCTATAGCCGAAATGCGGTCTTTTTACAGGGAGATAAGCGAAAAAGTCGAATCTACCTGGAAGGAAGAGGGAGGCCATGCCTTCCTGCACCATTTGAATGCCCTTTTCGGATACGGTCCGGTTAATCTGCGCGGTAAAACGGAAATGAGGTTTTAGAAGAATTTTGGAATAAAAACGAATTTGCATCAGAAGCAAACTCTTAACCTGCAATAACCCCAATGCTCTAATTTTCCCCTTCTTCTTGCCTTAGGCCCTTTGAATTGCTAAGCTTTCGAATTCAAAGATTCAGGATTCGACGTATCGAACCCCTGTGCCAAATTCAGATGTCCGGAAAAGAGATCCATGACCAAAGCAAGAAAAATATTTTTGTGGATAACTGCCGGGGCCGGGATTCTTCTTGCCCTGCTTATCGCGGTTGCGGCAATCGTTCCATCTGTATTGGACACCGCCGCTATCGGCCGCAGTCTGGCGACCGAACTGGAGACCCGATATCACGTACACTGCGAACGAATCAAAGTAATTCTTCTGCCCTTTCCCCGGGTAGTCTTGGGCGGCGTCAGAATAACGATCCCGGAGACAGTAACCGCATTCGTAGATGCAGCAGTCATTCATCCGAAGATTTTGCCCCTTTTTAGAGGCAAGTTCACACCCGACGAAGTAGAACTTCTGAGACCTGTGATCACGGCCAGGCTTCCGGAGCAGACCTCCGCGGCAACCGCCGAACCTGTTCTTAAGCTGCTTTTGCGCCTTAAAGAAAAGATTTCCCGGTTCCAGCCCGTGCTCCTGGCGATGATACCCGGCATGGTTGTCGATGCCGGCAACTGCCGATTGGAGTTCTATTGCGGGCAGGACCGCGTTTTCTTTTTCGAAGACATCGACCTGAGAGGTTCCGTTCACACTCAAAGGGTGGACTTCGAGCTGACGAGCGGCAAATCAAATCTATGGCAAGCGTTGGCGCTAAACGGCTGGATCGACCTCGGCACTCTGAAGGGTTCTGCAGACTTGAGTTTGACTGGAGGCAATCCAGGGGACATGCTGCGATATTTTAAAATACCCGAATTTAGCAAGAGTGATTCTCAGGTAGACTTGACCGTCGCCGTCTCTACCAGTGGTTTCGAAAGTCTTCACGCAGACTTTAAGGCTTCGGTTCCTCGTTTTGATCTCGGCGATGTTGAAACCGGACGAGGCAATGGCGAGACGGGGAGCCGGGCAGCCGGCATTATCCGGGAGTCTCCCTCCGATGCCCGGCCCGACGGCCGTGCCCGCGCTCCCTCCTCCGGGTCCGAGCGGCAGCAAGATGTGGTAATGACCAACGGCGCAATTGCAGGCACACTAAATATCGATCGCAGCGGCATGGATATTTCAATACCGCAGTTTCTATTCGACTACCCCCGCCTGAACCTGACCGCGAGTTTTATCGAGAAGTTTTACGATCAAAGCGTCGCTTTGGACATAAAGGGGCGGGAAACCGACGTCGCCTCGGTACGAAGCTTTGTGCAGATCTTTGATAAGGGAAACCCCATCTCTCGGCGGGTTTTCGAGATTATCCGGGACGGGGAAGCGCCGTCGATCCTTTTCAGCGCTCACGCAGACAAAGCTTCCAACTTGACGGAATTCGCAAGCTTCTCATTGAAGGGATCGATAGAGAATGGAGTCGTCTTTGCCCCCAAAGCCGATCTCCTCGTCTCCAACGTGGCCGGAAACATTGCGGTTGAGGATGGCGTGTTGGTCGCCACCGACCTGTCCGGTCGAACCGGGGGGTCTTCGACCGGCAATGGAGAGCTGAGAATAGGGTTGCGGCTGGAAGACACCACGTTCCATCTGGACCTTCCCATCACAGCCGATCTGTCGGAACTGCCGGACGTCCTTAACCGGGTTGTCGCTAACAAGGCTTTCAGACAGGAACTGGCGCAGATCAAAGACGTAGCGGGTAAAGCACGGGGCAGGCTCATACTGGATGAAGGCGTGCATCCGTTAACCGTTAAAGTGGAGTCGGGTCCCTTTCAACTTTTTTGCCGATATGCCGGCCTTCCTCAACCTGTCGATCTCAAAGGCGCTTCTTTCTTAATGGAGGGCAGGAAGCTGTCTGCGGCATCTCTTGCCGGAAATGTCGGAAGTTCGAGCTTCGAGCAGATGGACCTTAGCTGGGACTGGGGCGAGGCCAACGTTTTGGAGATCGGTTCTCCGGCCAGGTCAACCATCTCTATGGAGCTTTTGAGTCCATCTCTTAAGGCCCATCATTTCTGGAAAAACTTTGTGGACACAGCGCCGAAAGGGTCGCTGGCCATCGACTCTTTCCATTTCATAGGCCCGCCGGCTGACCGGTCCAAATGGATTATCAATGCACGCGGCGCTATCGAGGAGATCGTTTCATACAATAAGCGGCTAAACGGCCCTTTGATCCTTAAGAACGGCGCTTTCGAGATAGAAGAAGACCAAATCGTGCTCAAGGGGGTCGATGCCATCCTTGCGGACTCGTCGCTGTCGGTTTCAGGGGTCATTAGCGGCTTTCTTGATTCTGCGAGGAAAGTCGACTTGCAATTGAGCGGCAAATTGGGCCCTGAAGGCAATAAGGTCGCCGCTTCACTGGCCGGGTTTCCCGACTCGCTAAGGGCCCTCTCCACTTTGGACCTGCTGAGTTCTCGTCTGACCTGGAACAAGGAACAGAAAACGACTTTTAAGGGTGAAATGGATCTGTCTGCAGGCACCCATGTCAAAGTCGATCTGGTCAAAACACCGAAAGAGTTTTCAATTGTCGACCTCACCATAAAAGACGAGGACTCTGATACAACGATTTCGATGGACTCCTCGCACGGTCGGCTGAAAGTCGGGTTTTCAGGAAAGCTGAGCAACAAAACCGCAGATCGGCTGCTCGTGGATAATAGCCTGCTAACAGGACCTGTAGCCGGCAAATTCATCGCAAGCCTGTTCCTGGATGCCCCTGAGAAATCGAGCGCTCAGGGAGAGGTCAGGATTGCAGGCTTTAAGGCGCCCGTCGGGAATCTTGCCGCAGCCGCGCGAATTGAAAGTGCGGAGATTGAGGCAGATGGAAACAAATTGAATGTGAAGTCGGCCATGGTGAGCTGGAACGAAAACAGAGTTAGCCTTGCAGGAAACATTTCGTTTACCGGAAACGCTTTCTTGGTGGACATGGACGCCCTTGCAGACAGTTTCGACCTGGAGAGCGTCTTGCAGAAGACTGAGGTTGGTGGTCAGAATACGGGGAGCGAGGCGCAGAATGCCGAAGAGGGAGGACCGAAGACGGAAGGCGATCTCACTCAAGACGTTCCTCAATCCCTGGCAAAAGCCCTGGGCGCCCCTGTCAGGGGTCTTATCCGGGTCAGAAGCGAGCATTTGTCCTATGGGAAGCTGACCTGGGAACCTGCCAACGCAGACGTGGTCTTTAGTCCGGAGTCGGTCGATATCCGCGTGAACCAGGCGAATCTATGCGGTATCTCGAACACGGGCAGCGTCAGAATCGCCCCGGAAGGCCTTAAAGTCTCCATAGGCCTATCTGCCAAGGACCGGGATATCGAACCGGCGCTTTCCTGCCTTTTGAAAGCGAAGCATATCATCTCCGGCAAATACTCGCTCAATGGAAGCCTTTCCGCAAAAGACGGCGGAAAAGGCGGCATCATGGATAACCTCGAAGGCGATGTAGTTATCGAGGCCAAAGACGGGCGCATTTTCGGGTTTAACACCTTCGGCAAAATAGTCTCCCTTCTGAGCGTCTCGGAAATTTACAGGGGCGTACTCCCGGACCTGGGCGAAGGCTGCGCATTCAAGTCCATAACAGCCAAGGGAAAGATAAAGAACGGAAAGCTCAACCTGACTGATGCAGTCGTGAACGGCCCTTGCATTAAGATGGTCGTTCGCGGGGAAATCGATTTCACGAGGGACAAAGTGGACATGATCGCCATGGTCGTTCCGCAGCGTACTGTGGAGAGAATAGTCGACGCCACGCCGATTGTGGGAAAGGTCCTGGATGATGCCCTCGTGACAGTGCCGTTCCGCGTGGAAGGAGACTGGACTGATCCCACGGTGATCCCTCTTCCCCCGTCTGCGGTGGGTGAAGAACTCTTGGGGGTGGTTAAAAGGGTCTTCAAGCTGCCTTTTAGCGTCTTTCAGCCCGGTGGGGATTCGGCGAAAAGTGAAAGGTGAACCCCCGTTCCCGCGCGGCGCGGGAGCGGAAGTGAACCGCAAACGAAAGAATTCAGGTTTTCCCTCATCGCCGCGGTTGGAATCGGTGCTGGTTAATACTATCATTTAGGGATGGAAAAATACACTTTCCGAATAAAAGGCATGTGCTGCGGTGAAGAAGTCGGGCTTCTCAGATCGGAAGTAGCGCCTCTGGTCGGAGGCGATGATAAGCTTTCCTTCGATTTGTTGCAAAGCAGCATGACAATCAGCGCCAGCCTGAACGCGGACGCAGCTCAAAAGGTCATGGCTGCGGTCGCCAAGACCGGCATGGAGGCTGTCCCTTCCGCAGACGTGTGCGCCATAGGTGTGTGCGCAGCAGGGGGTGGAGGTCTCTGGGAAAATCAGGGAAGGCTTATCGCATGTGTGGCCGGCGGGCTCCTGCTTCTAGCGGGATTCGCTTGTCACGCAATCTACGGCGAGGGCATACTCGCCGCGTTTGCGGGTCGTAACGGCGCTCCGGTCTTTACAGTTATCCTCTATCTGTCGGCGATCATTGCCGCGGGCTGGTTCGTCTTCCCAAGGGCCTTCTATGCGGCGAGGAAGCTCAAGCCGGATATGAACCTCCTCATGAGCGTGGCGGTCTTCGGAGCTGTCGTTCTGGGCCAATGGCTCGAAGCGGCTTCGGTTAGTTTCCTTTTCGCTCTTGCTCTGTTGCTCGAATCATGGAGCCTGGAGAAGGCGAAACGCGAAATAACCGCTCTTTTCGACATCACTCCCCACAGGGCCCGGTTCATTTGTCCAAATGACGGTGAAATTGAGGAAAAGCCGGTAGACGAGATCCCGGTCGGGGCCACCCTTGTGGTCAGGCCCGGCGAGCGAATTCCGCTAGACGGGGTGATAACCAGGGGGACCACCTCGGTCAACCAGGCGCCCATAACCGGTGAGTCCGCCCGCATAGCAAAAGGATTAGGCTCCGAGGTATTCGCCGGGACAATCAACGAAGAAGGGAGAATAGAGTTCAGGTCAACGCGGCCCGCATCGGACACCACCTTATCCAGGATTATCCGCATGGTGGAAGAGGGCCGTTTGAGGCGTGCTCCCGCCGAGCAATGGGTCGATAAGTTCGCGCGCGTCTACACTCCCTTGATGATGCTGGTTGCCCTCGCCACTTTTGTAATTCCGCCGCTTTTTAGCGGCGGCGGCTGGGCCGGATGGTTCTATCAGGGGCTGGTCGTGCTGGTTATTGCCTGCCCATGTGCGCTTGTAATATCTACCCCCGTGACAATAGTCGCGGGCCTGGGTTCGGCGGCGCGAAACGGCGTCCTGATTAAAGGAGGCGCCTATCTCGAAGCCCCCTCCCGGATCGAAGCGATTGCATTCGACAAGACCGGCACAATTACCTACGGCGAGCCTTCCGTGAAACAGGTCATCCCTGTGGGAAACCACAACGAATATAATCTCATAGCGAATGCAGCCGCGCTTGAAGCGCACAGCAACCACCCCGTCGCGCGGGCTATTGTCCGGCATGCTGAATCAAACGGCATTCGCGCCGCCGTTGCCGACGCGTTCACGATTGTGCCCGGCCAGGGGGCGGAAGGGTTGATTGAAGGCAAGACTTACTGGGTCGGCAGCCACAGGATGCTCGAAAAATGGCAGCGGGAAAGCCCGGTTTTTCACGACGAGATCAGCAAACTGGAGGAAGCCGGGAACTCGCTCATGGTGATGTGGTGCGACGACCATATCTGCGGAGTGGTGAGCGTTGCCGACCGGGTCCGTCCTGAAGCGAAAGGGGCGGTTGCCGCCCTCAAAGCTCTCGGTCTCAAAAAAGTCGTGATGATCAGCGGGGACAACCGCAAGACCGCTGAACTCATAGCGAAAGAGGTCGGAATGGACGACTTCCACCCGGAGTTGCTTCCCGAGGACAAGGTCCGGCTCGTTTCGGAATTAATGAAGAAATTCGGCGCAATTGCAATGGTAGGAGACGGAATCAACGATGCACCGGCCTTGGCCGCCGCAACTGTAGGGATCGCCATGGGCGCCATGGGATCCGACGCTGCTATTGAAACCGCAGACATTGCATTGATGTCCGACGATCTTTCGAAGATACCCTGGCTGATTCGCCACTCCCGTAAAACGTTGGCCGTGATCAGACAGAACGTTGTTTTCGCTCTGGCGGTGAAATCGTTCTTCATAGTCCTTGCCGCGGCAGGTGTTGCGACTTTGTGGGAGGCCATCGCGGCCGATATGGGCGCCTCGCTGCTCGTTATTTTCAATGGATTGCGGCTGCTCCGCATTACCGGGTCGGGCGCTGACATGAAATGGCTTCCCGGTACTGCCGGCTCAGGAAACAAAATCCTTGGGCGAGACGGCAATGGAAGGAAATGAGTCAAGTATTTCAGCGTCGGAAGTAACCAGCGGAACCCCCAGACTATGGGCAAGAGCTACAAATTCGCAGTCATAGGCCGAGCATTTTGAAACCGATGCAAGCCTTAGAATATCGGGGTAGGAACGGCTACAAAGAATCCAGCCTTTCCAGAAGCTCTCTAAAATCATCAGGCAGGGGAGCGCTTGCCAAAACGGGGATCCCCGTGAGCGGGTGGGCGAATTCGAGCGTTGCCGCGTGCAGCATCTGACGCTCTATGCCGAGCAGGAGTTCCCGCAGAGGGGCCGATCTGACGTTTTTCGCCCGCCGCTTTCCTCCTCCATAGGTCTCGTCGCCAACAACCGGATGTCCGATATGGCTTAGATGAACCCTGATCTGATGGGTTCTGCCGGTTTCAATTCCGACCCTTAGCAGCGCGGTCTCGCTCCAGCTTCTTTCAACCCGCCACCGGGTGAGCGCTTGGCGGCCTCTGTTCTCGAGAACCGCTATTTTCTTTCTCAGTGTAGGATGCCTGCCAAGCAGCGAGGAAATCTCTCCTTCGGCTCTTGCGGGACTCCCGTAAACCAGCGCAAGGTATTCTTTCTTGACGCTCCTCTCCTTGAACTGTCTTATAAGGTTCAGGTATGCCATCTCGCTTTTTGCTATGGCAAGCGCTCCGGAAGTGTCCTTATCGAGGCGGTGGACGATGCCGGGGCGAAGGGGGGAACCCTGCACGGCCAGACGTGGAGAATGGGCCAGCAGACCGTGCACCAGCGTCCCTTCAGAATGGCCGGCGCCGGGATGGACCACGATACCCGGCGCCTTGTTCACTATAATCAGATCTTCGTCTTCGAATAATATTTGAAGGAGCATCGGCTCGGGCTTCAGAACCTCACCCTGCGTCCATCGCGGGACCTTTGCCGAGATGAAATCGCCCGCGCGGGTCTTGTAGCCGGCCTTTGCCGAGACTCCATTTACCAGTACCAGATCTTCCTCGATCAACTTCTTGAAATGGCTTCGGGAAAGGTCCGGGATTACTCCGCTCAAAAACAGATCGAGTCTTTGCCCGCTTTGTTCTTTTGATACTGCGAACAAATATCGGTCTTTCGGATTTTCCGGTCTTTCACGGTTCACGGGTCACTTCTCTGAAACATCCAGGTCAGCCGCCTGGTATCAGGACTACGAACAGTTCAAGAAGCAAATAAAGCAAAAACGCCTGAGCTTCCCCGGGGAGGAGACCCCGAAAAGATTCATTTTCATCCCAGTACCTGCCGTTCGGTTTCGATTACAAGGCCCTCTATGATCTTTATACCTCGATGCCAAAATCCTGCGTCCGCCAGATCCACTCCAAACGGCCGAAGCAATTCTTCGGGTTTCTCTTTGCCGCCCGATTCCAGGAACTCCAGGTACCTCGAAACGAAATCCGGCCCCTCGTGCTGGTACTGCTCATAGAGGGCCAGCACAAGCAGTTCGCCGAATGCATAGGCATACACATATCCGGGAGAGTGGATAAAGTGGGGGATGTAAGACCACCATATCTTATAGTGGTCAAGCAGCCGCACGCTCTCTCCGAACATCGCGGTCTGAGACTCCATCCACGCGGTGGAAATAAAGTCCTGGTCCAACTCGCCGCGCGTGCGTCTGGCGTTGTGTACGACGTCTTCAAACCGGTTCATCGCCACTTGGCGGAAAACCGTCGAGAAGATGTCCTCTATTTTCGAACAGAGCAGGCTCAGGCGTTCGACCGGTGAGACTGCCCTTTTGAGCATACCGCTGAATACAATCATTTCTCCGAAAACCGATGCGCTTTCGGCGGTCGTAAGAGGGGTGTCGGAATTGAAAAGCCCTTGTTTTCTCGCCAGATACTGGTGGATGCCGTGACCGAGTTCGTGGGCAAGAGTCATAACGTCCCGGCGGCTCCCGGTAAAATTGAGAAACACGTAAGGATGCAGGGAGGGAACCACCGGATGCGAAAAAGCCCCGGCTTGTTTTCCGGGCAAAACCGAAGCGTGGATCCATCTCTTCTCGAAAAACAGTGAGGCTATTTTACCCATTTCGGGGGAGAAATCTTCGTATGAAAGGAGCACCATCCTTTTAGCCTCATCCCATGAAGTCTTTTCCTCCTCGATTGTCTGCACGGGAGCGTAACGGTCATAGTCGAAAAGTTCGTCGTAACCGAGGATCTTTCGCTTGAGGCGGTAGTAGCGTTCGATCAGGTCGTACCTCGAAGAAACCGCATCCACCAGAGCGCCCACCATGGCTTCGTCCGCCTCGTTGCTGAGGTTCCGGGAACTTAGCCAGTGGGGATATTGGCGCAGCCGATCGTCTATCGACTTGTCGAACAGGATCGTATTGAAGATGTGAGTCAGTGGGATAAGAATCGTCCGGAGTCCCTGGCTCAGATGGTGCGCTGCGTGTTTGCGGGTCTCGCGGTCGGGGCTGTAGAGTCTGCTCAATACTTCCGATTGGGTGCTTTTCTTCTCTCCAAACTTCAATTGGCTCAACATCTTTTCGAACAGAGATCCCCAGGCCGATGCGCCCGAGGGTTCCTTCTCGGCCAGAATGCGCTCCTCAGGTTCGCTGAGAAGGTAAGGCTTATAGCGCCTCAGGGAACTCAGATAATGCGCGTATTTCGACAGCGCGGAGGCGGAAGCTATCTGTTCGGCACGATTCCCGAGGCTTGTCCATTCAAGCTCGAAAAAGAGCGTATCGCGTTTTATTGTGCTGTGGAGTTCCTTGCATGATTGAAGAAAAGCGCTTGCTGAAGGGGCGAGGGTTTGAGTCGAGAAGTTAAGATATGAGTATGCGAGCAGCTTCTGCAGGCGCTCGTTTATCTCTTCCAGTCTCAAAACCGCTTCAAGCAAATCCTTCGGTTCCAGGCCGGCCACCTTTCCCTTGTAGGACGAAAAAGCGGAAACACGCTCCCTGAGCCATTCGGTATCGGATTGTACTTGAAGATCGGTTGGGCCCGAATAGAGATCACTAAGGTCCCAGATTACGTTTTCAGACGTTGTGTTTTGCACGCAGCCGCTCCGTGGTGTATGAATTTCCGAAATCCATAGGTTTAAGCTCTCAGGCGGTGACCTGATTCAAAATATAAGTCTCTTAAGGCGTCGGGCAGGGCGGACGGAGATGATTCAGATTAAACAAAATCCCCGTCCAGAAAGCTCCTGTCAGCGACGAACATTTTGCCAGGGTTCATAATGTTTAGCGGGTCCAGAGCCTGTTTGACTCTTCGCATCGCCTCAAGCCCGCCGGGCCCAACCTCGAGTTCTATAAACGGTGATTTGGCGATCCCTACGCCGTGCTCTCCCGAAATCGTGCCTTCAAGGCTCAGAACTATTGCAAAAAGCTCCTCGACTGCTTTGGCCGCCCGCTTTCGCTCTTTTTCATCCTTTCTGTCGAGCATGATATTTGTGTGGATGTTGCCGTCGCCGGCGTGACCGAAGGAAACTATTGTCAGATCGTATTTTTCGGCAAGTCCGCCTATTGATCTGATGAGCTGTGGAATCTTAGTGCGAGGGACCGTGACATCTTCATTTATCTTTCCTGGCCTGATTCGTCCGAGGGCGGGGGAAATGGACCTTCGCGCCCGCCACAGGCGTTCTCTCTCCTCCTCTGACTTGGCCCTCGTAAATGTGCCCGCGCCGGCTTTCAGGCAAATTGCCTCGATTCTGTCAACCTGGCCGTCCAGCACTATGTCCGGTCCGTCCACTTCGATGAGGAGAAACGCTTCAGCTTCAACCGGAAGCCCGATGCCCAGGTGATTTTCTACAGCGCGGATTGTAGCCTGGTCCATCAGTTCAATCGTGGATGGAATGATTCGGTTCGTTAGTATCTCACATATTGCGTTAGCTGCGAAATCAAGGTTTGGAAATACGACGGTCAGTGTGCGAACCGCTTCCGGCACAGGGATGAGCCGCACGACAATCTTGGTGAAAATTCCCAGCGTGCCTTCGGAGCCGGCCATAAGACGGGTCATGTCATAGCCGACGACTCCTTTCATGGTCCGGGCGCCGGTTCGAATGATCTCGCCGGTTGGAAGGACTATTTCCAGCCCCAGCAGGTAATCTCGAGTCACACCATACTTCACGGCCCTCGGACCTCCTGCGCAGGTCGCGACGTTGCCGCCCATTGTCGAAAAAGCGAGGCTCGCCGGATCGGGCGGATAAAACAGCCCAAACTTTGCTGCGGCTTTTTGAAAATCCCCGGTAACCACCCCGGGCTCGACAACCGCCGTCATATTGGCGGAATCGATTTCAAGCACCTTGTTCAGGCGATTGGTGATTATCACCAGCCCGCCGTGGGGGATGCAGGCGCCGACCATCCCGGACCCCGACCCTCTCGGATAGACCGCGAAACGATGGTCGTTGGCCAGCCTGACAAGGGCCGAAATCTGAGCCGCGTCCGCCGGAAAGGCCACCCCTTCGGCAAGCGAACTCAGCTTGCTGGCATCGAAGCTGTAGCAGTGCAGTTCTTCGGGCGAGATCAAAAGGTTTTCTTCGCCCACAACAGCGGCAATTTGTGAAAACGGCAAAGGCACGGATGCGAAAATCCTTTCGGGCAGACCGGCGAAGCCGGGATAAACATCGGTCTCAACAAAAGATTTTCGAAAATATAGGCCTGCCGGTCAAGGTTTTAGTGCAGATTCAAGGAAGAATTCTCAAAGAAATCCCCCGCGCACAGCCCGACGAAGCTGACAGGCTGCATGCTGCGTGTGCCGGTCGTCAATAATCTGCAATCTTCGAGAGTTCGGAAAATTCATCTTGACCGAAGCTTTTCTGCGTCCGCGAATTTAGATTGAATGGAAGATAATTATCCAGGATAGCGAAAAAGGAGATATTCCATGGCGATTAAATCAAAACCTGAAGGATACCATACCGTGACTCCCCTTCTGTCGGTAAGAGGAGCTGCACGGCTGATTGACTTTATGAAAAAGGCTTTCGGAGCCTCCGAAGTCTATAGATTTCCTGCCCCTGACGGCGCCGTAATGCATGCGGAGCTTAAGGTCGGCGATTCGGTTGTGATGCTGGGCGAAGCCATGAAGGACGCTCATCCAATGCCTGTAGCGCTCTACGTCTATGTTGACGATGCTGACGCCACATATCGAAAGGCTCTCGACGCGGGCGGCGAATCTGTCGAAGCGCCGGCTGATCAGTTCTGGGGCGATCGGGTGGCCACCGTTAAAGATTTTGCCGGAAACAAATGGTGGATCGCCACCCACGTGGAAGACGTAGATTCCAAGGAAATCGAAAGGCGCGCCCGGCAGGCTAAAGCAGCCTGATCCATCTCGCGCGCCCGCCCTCACGCGGGAACCGACAACCTCTCCTCCCGCTATCATGCGGGAGGAGAAGTTAATGACCCGCGCTTATTTATGGAGCCTTGTGCGGACAAAAATACCGGAGCACATCTTATCCCGATGTTGTCAGCGACCTGGAAGGCGGCTACCGCGCCGGGATTTGATTCCTCGGTGAAATTTCGCAGCCTTGACCTGGCTGTTTTGACGTACTTTAGGGGAGCAAGGCCGAAGGCGACAGGGTGACCGTCCATCGCCGCCTCCGGCTCAAGGATGAAATGGCTTTATAGTGCAGGATTCCTCACATTGGCAGAAGTTGCTTAACTTCATCTCCGGAAAAAGGGTAGTTTTGAATAAGCGCGCCTTGGAGTAACGCCTCCCTTGCTTTCCTATAAAACACCGTCCCAAATAAGTTCGGGTTGTGTGGGATCTTGAGTCTCCCTGTATGTTCCGCAACAAAATATCATGTCGTCGACTTTTTCGAAGTAAAGGGTCTTGGGTTGAGTTTTCTTGCTTATCGGATCCATCCAGGTATAGTCTATCCACCCTGATCCTTTTGTTTTGGCCGTATCTACGATTTCTTTCACGAACTTTTTGCCGTTTGAGTCCATGATATGAATAAAATTCAAGCCGACGAAGTAGAAATTCATACCATGCGCAAGCATGTTTGCTTCAAGATCCAGAACCCAAATATAATGTTGAGCCTGAATGAATTGTCCGCTCGGATTGTTAAACTCCGCCATGGCAATGTCTTTGCCCACCTCGGCATAGCGTGCTTTAGCCCTGCCAACCCACTCTTCAGCTTTTGTGGGGTTCCTTGAAGTCATGTTTCACTCCTTGAGATTGGGGTTCGGTTGGATAACTGTAACGGGACGGGTCAAAGTTACTTTGGCATAGTTTCGTCGGCAGAGTCAAATAGATTGTGTAAATTCTTCCCAACTCCAAAAGCTCAAAAATGCTGGCTTTTCCTAAACTTCCCGGTCAGGTTCGACCCCGATAAAGTTCGGGAGCTTCCCGCGCATTGTCAGGCGGCGGCAACATCGGGAAAATCCCGATTTACATATAACCTGGAGCTGATAGTATGAGCTTGTCTCGCTGCACGGTCTACTTCGCACAATTGCAACGCCCGGTTCATGCCCGGTCTCGGCGCAGCCGGACCAGCCGATTCGCGGGCCGGCTGACGGCCTGTCTTCCCTTAACAGTGCTGAGGCATTACCCTTAGACGTGTGGGAGCATAAAGAGTATAAAGATTCACGGATTGATTCCGAAGATCGGAACTCGGAGGTTTCATGCGCTGGAGGGCGTCTTTCCGTATGAAGTTGCCGTGGATGAGCGCCTCAATTTTGCTCATCTTTACGGCAGCGCTCTGTTCGAACGCCTCTGCCCTTACCGCCGAAGAGATCATCACCATCCATGCGTATGAGAAGGCTGCGCCTTCCGTTGTCAACATTACGACCAAGGCATGCGACGCCGAGTTTTTCTTCTGCTCGATGCCGTCGATAACCGGTTCGGGTTCCGGGGTCATACTCAGCGGCGATGGTGTAATTGTAACCAACAGCCACGTTGTCTCAGGGGCACACAGCATCCGAGTTACGCTTTCGGACGGAAGACGTCTCCAGGCCGAAATTATTTCCTCCGACTCTGACGACGACCTGGCTCTGATAAAGGTGGACGTCGGAGACAAGCCCCTTGAAGCAATCAGGTTCGGAGACTCCAACGATCTTAAAGTGGGGCAAAAAGTGCTGGCCGTGGGAAATCCTTTCGGTCTGGGACAGTCACTTACAGCGGGCGTTATCAGCATGACCGGCAGGACAATCAGGGACCAGGGACAGGTCTACGAGAATCTGATACAGACCGATGCGCCCATTAATCCGGGCAATTCCGGAGGAGCGCTCATAAACCTGGAGGGGGAATTGGTAGGGCTTTGCACGGCGATTCTGAGCCCCACGGGTTCGAGCATCCGCATCGGGTTCGCTCTTCCCTCAGCGCGCATCAAAGTTGTGGTCTCGGAACTGATGCATCCCTGGCGCAGGATCACGGGGTGGGTGCTTGCTTTATTGCTGGCGGCCCTGCTTGTAAAAAACGCTTACAGAAGGCTGAGCCGGCAGTATGATTAAAAGGTCATGGCTCACAAAAGCAATATTCGGTCTGGCGCTTTTGGCGGCCCTCCCGCCTTCCGTCCCCCTTGCGTTTGCGTTGACAGAGGAAGAAAAAAATAATATCGACCTTTACCAGCACCTTGCTCCGGGGGTAGTTAATATAACCAGCACGACTGTCGAGCACGATTTTTTCCTGAACGTGATTCCCCGCAAGGGGATGGGGTCCGGTGCAATTATCGATTCGCGTGGCTACATTCTGACGAACAACCACGTGATCGGGGATGGAAGGCTCGAAGTGACGCTGGCCGACGGCAGGAAGTACAAGGCCAGGCTGATAGGCGCCGATACGGACACCGATCTGGCGGTAGTCAAAATCGACGCTGCCGGAAGGCGTCTTGCGGTTATACCGATGGGCGATTCCGCAGGCCTTAAAGTCGGTCAGAAAGCAATAGCCATCGGAAACCCGTTCGGGTTGGGCCAAACCCTCACGAGCGGGGTCGTCAGTTCGGTGGGGCGCACGATGAGGGCGGAAAACGGCAACCTGGTCGAGGACATCATTCAGACTGACGCTTCCATAAATCCGGGTAACTCCGGCGGCCCCCTGATCGATTCTTCGGGCAAGTTGATCGGCATCGCCACCGCTATTTTCAGCCCGACCGGGGCAAGCGTCGGGATCGGCTTCGCCATCCCGGTCAACACTGCCAGAAGGATAGCGGCGGAATTGATTGAAAAGGGCTATTACAGCTATCCTTTCCTGGGCGCGACACTGCTCAACCTTTTTCCGGATATCGCCGATACGCTGAAACTGCCGGTGAAGGCCGGCGCAATGGTTATCGAAACGGTTCCGGGAGGGCCCGCTGACGCAGCGGGGCTCAGGGGAGGAGACAGGAAAGCGCAGATCGGCAACAATATAGTAAGAGTCGGCGGAGACGTCATTGTGAGTCTGAATGAGGTCGAGGTGCAGGATGCCGACGGCGCGATCCGCGAGATTCGAAGACTGCACCCGGGAGATAAAATCCGGCTGGGTATCGTCCGCTGGGACGGCTCTTCGCGGACGCTGGATGTAACCCTGGGTGAGAAACCTCAGGGTGAGCAAGAGCGGCGGCCGTAAACGGGCGAAGGATGAAAAACCGACAGAAAGCGGGAAGGTAAGGGACGGTGAATCCTATGTATGGTGAGGTCGTGTCGATATGAAAGAGACCACTGCGAAAGGCATGGTAAGGTTGCTCACTCACCGCAGCCCTCGTCCAATCACGATGGCCGTCATGGATGGAATAGGGTATCGCGAGGATGCGCTCGGGAATGCCGTGGCAAACGCATGCAAGCCCAATCTTGACTGGATGCTCGCAAACTGCCGCTATCGCTTGCTCCGCGCGCACGGTAAAGCGGTCGGCCTTCCCTCCGATCATGACATGGGCAATTCCGAGGTAGGCCATAATGCCTTTGGCGCCGGTCGTTTCTATCCCCAGGGAGCGAGGCTTGTAAATGAAGCTATCGAATCGGGCAGGATTTTCGAGGGCCGCGCCTGGCCGTATCTTGTCCGGTACTGCTCGGAACATAAGGGATCGATGCATTTCATCGGGCTTCTTTCGGACGGAGATGTTCACAGCCACATCAAGCACCTCTATGCGATGCTCGAACATCTTGCTTTGAAGGATAAACTGACGGTCGCTCGCGTGCACATTTTGCTCGACGGCAGGGACGTGGAAGAGACCTCGGCCCTTGATTACGTAACCGGATTGGAGACTATGCTGCAAGGGCTGCGTGACCGGGCGCTCGTGGATTATCGCATTGCGAGCGGCGGCGGTCGTATGAAGATCACCATGGACCGCTACGAAGCGGACTGGAAAATGGTCGAGCTGGGATGGAAGACCCATGTGGCCGCCGAGGGAAGAACGTTTCCATCGGCAGAATCGGCTATCAGGACTTTCCGGGAGGAAAAACCCGGCGTCATAGATCAGGACCTACCTCCGTTCATAATCGCGGACGAATCGGGAAATCCGGTCGGGCCGATCAGGGATGGAGACTCGGTTGTATTTTTCAACTTTCGCGGCGACAGGGCAATTGAGATAAGCCGCGCTTTCGACGAGGAAAATTTCCCTTATTTCGACCGTGTCCCGTTCCCGAAGGTCGCCTATGCGGGCATGATGGAATACGACACCGAACTGCACATTCCGAAGAACTATCTCGTTGAACCACCGCACATTGAACACACCCTGGGCGAGTACCTGTCGATTGACAAAAAACGGCAAATGGCCATCAGCGAGACTCAAAAGTACGGGCACGTCACTTATTTTTGGAATGGCAACCGGTCCGGAAAGATTGACGAACAGCTCGAAGAGTACATAGAGATTGCTTCCGACAGAGTGCCTTTCGAAGAGCGGCCTTGGATGAAAGCGGCTGAAATTACGGATAAAACGGTTGAGGCAATCGGTTCCGGAAGATGGGACTTCATAAGGCTCAACTATCCCAACGGCGACATGGTCGGGCACACGGGAATATATCAGGCCGCCCAGGTAGCGGTGGAGACCGTCGATCTTTGCCTTGGAAGGCTCATGGAAGCGACTCGCAAGGCCGGCGGAATCCTCATCGTAACTGCGGACCACGGCAACGCCGAAGAAATGTTCGAAATCGATGGGAAAACCCAGTTGCCTAAACGCTATCCGGATGGAAAGATCAAGGCGAAAACAGCTCACACGTTGAATCCCGTCTGGTTCATCGTATACGATCCCGGGGGAAACGACTGCATCGAATTCAACCCGGAAATAAAGGAAGCAGGCCTGACGAACGTTGCCTCGACCATTCTGCAACTACTGGGCCTGGAGCCGCCTGAAATCTACGATCCGCCTCTGCTCCTCTTCAGGGAAGGAGGCGAAGGCAGGTGAGCGGCGGGCAGCGGGCAGTAAACGCAATGCACAATATCGAATGAGCCGGAGGACACGGTTTTCCCGTGCCGGTGGAGAGTTCTTATACCGAGTTGCGTTCAAGTGAATACAAAAAGACGCCAAAAAGAGTGGGGAGCCAGCCCCCCACACCCCCTCGCCGCTACGCGGCTCATATGGCGTTGTGGCGGCGGCCACGCGGCACACGTGGCCAGTCTCGCCATCAACGCCTAGCGCTCGGCCCCACGCGCCTGCGTGTGGCCGAATCCCGCGTTTCGCGGGAGTGGCAGGGCGCGGGGGAATCATTCCCCCGCTCTTTTCGATTACTTTAATCTTGAACGCTACTTAGTATTAGAACAGGAAAGACAACTGTTATGGCGCACGTTTGGGATGCAGATCTCTATTTGAGGTTTTCCGACGAGAGGACCCGGCCCTCAGTGGATCTGGCCGCACGGGTCGAAATTTCCGATCCTGCGCGGATCATCGACCTGGGCTGCGGACCCGGAAACAGCACGGCCGTTCTTCAACGCCGCTGGCCGGGCGCCCGCATCACCGGGCTGGACAACTCGCCGGACATGATCGCCGCTGCTTCCCGATCCTATCCGCATATTGAATGGCTCATAGGAGACATTGCGGCCTGGAGCGCCGAGGCGCCCTTCGACGTGGTCTTTTCAAACGCCGCCTTGCAGTGGGCGCCGGACCATGACCCGCTTATTCCTCGCCTTTTCGCTCAAGTGGCCTCCGGCGGCGCCCTTGCGGTCCAGATACCCGCGACCTTTGACTCCGCTCCTCACCGGGAGATCTTTCATACAGCCGCGGACCCGTCCTGGCGCCACCTCATGGGCCCGGCGCTCAGTGTGTTCAGCAAAGAACCTCCTTCCTTCTACTATGATCTGCTTCAGCCGCTCTCGGAGCGCCTAGAGATGTGGGAGACCGAGTACTACCACATCATGGAAAGTCCTCAGTCCATTATTGAATGGTTTCGAGGGACCGGCTTGCGTCCGTTTCTGGCTGCGCTCGAAAACGAAGAGCAAAAAAAGAGGTTCGAAGAATTGTTGCTCGAAAGATTCTCGCTCGCCTATCATCGGCAAAAAGACGGACGAATTCTTTTCCCGTTCCGCAGGCTCTTTATAATCGCGTATAAGGCGTAATACGCAGTTGCGGTCAAGATAATACTAAGAAAGCCCAAAAGCGTGGGGACCATTGGCCCCCACACCCCCTCGCCGCTGCGCGGCTCATATTGGGGGGTGCGGGG